>Ga0315289_10002560_pt1 | contig 27804 bp, 31 predicted proteins | sample YL17G11_40_MG_FD_203452 | JGI IMG/M metagenome (GOLD analysis project Ga0315289, IMG submission 203452) | Sediment microbial communities from Yellowstone Lake, YNP, Wyoming, USA - YL17G11_40 | ecosystem: Environmental > Aquatic > Freshwater > Lake > Sediment | place: USA: Wyoming | collected...
CCTCGGCCTGGAGCATGTCCAGGCGGCCGTTCAGATAGGCGCGGAGGGTGAACTCCCCCGGCTGGGCCAGACGCGCCCCCGCCCCGGCGCCGAGTCTGAGAACGGCCTCGAGAACGGCCGGGCTGCCATGCGAGCTCAGTTCGACGACGTCCTCCCGCGTATAGGACCGGGGGGCCTTGAAATAGGTCAGGAAGGCCTCGTCGAGCGCCGTTTCTCGCCCCGGGTCGCGGATCGTCCCAAAAATCGGGCGCCGCGCCGGGAACGGTTTCTTCGATCTTTTTTTCGGCTTGAAGATCTGCCCGGCCACCGCGAGGGCCCTTTTACCGCTTATCCGGACGATCCCCAGCCCGCCGAACCCCGGCGGCGTCGAGATGGCGATGATGGTGTCTTCGAGCATCAGCCCTCGCTTATCCAGTTCACCATTCTAAGTGACCCGCCCGCTAATAACAAGGCCTTCGGGGCGTGCCGCTCCTCCGGCCGCCGCCCGTTTTGGCAATGATTCCCGGCAGATCCCCAGTCGGCCGCGAAGGGTCCTCGGGCATCATCCTCGCTCGCTGCCGTGATTCTTAACGCCGGTCAGCGCACCGGACTCGGCACCAAAACAACTCGCTCGGCGTACGCTACGCCTCGCTCAGACACGTTTTGGCGGTTTCCCCTGAAACTGCCCTCGTCCGGCTTCTGCCCGACTAAATCACGGCTTATGCTCTCTCTGATGACGCCCTCAGCCCCTTTTTCCGCTGGCCTCTTCTGAGCATCCCACCCACGCTTGCGGGGAGCGAAGTCTTCGGCTCGACCAGCAGAATTGTAACGGAATACCCGGAGGAGGCCGCTAATAAGAGGGGCTGAAGCTATCGTCAGAGGGAGCATAAAGCGGTGATTTAGACTTCCCGGGACGGATACGCGGACTCCCCCCATCGGATCCGGACCGGGAAGGCGTAAAGAATAAACCCCTTCGACTCCCCGGCCTTAAGCCCGGGGATATGCGCAGGGTTCATACTGAGCGTCACCAACCCAGTTTAAAAAAAGGGGGTTGGTGGCAGCGAACGTATCACCGCAGCGAACGGAGACGATGCTCGAGGACCCTCAGCGGCCGACGGAATGGCCCACCCCGAATTTAAAATTCCTTAAAGCGAAATCGGCCGATTCCCGAGGCCCGCGTTAACGGGGGGCGCGAAAAACTTTGACCTTCTTGAGGAAACCGTCGCCGATGCTCTCGCTGGTGACGCCGGGAACCTCGTTGGCGACGATGTGAATGATCCGCCGCTCATAGGGGTTCATCAGGTCGAGGATTTCTTCCCGCCCCGTGTCCGACACCTGCTGGGCGACGCGTTGGCCGTATTCCTTGAGCTTCTTTTCCTTGCGCCGCCGGTAGAACTCGCAGTCGACCTGGACCTTGATCGGCGAGACCTTGTTCAGGACGTGCTGGATCGCGAGGAGGAGCGCCCCGTCGTCCCTGAGAAGGATCGTCTTGTCCGGGCCGTCGAAGACGATGAAGATGATATCCGGGCGCTTCTTGACCTGGTAGCTCAGTTCCAAGGGAAAATGGGGCATGAACCGGGCGAGAAAACGCTCGGCCGAGTTGTCCGCGTCCTCGTCCTTGGCCCAGGCGCGGATGACGATCTCCTTGCACTTCAGGCCGAAGAGCCGGGTCTTTTCGGTGACGATCTCGTAGTTGAATTTTTCCCGGGGAAGCTTGAGCCGGTGCTCGGCCAGGCTGATGGCCTCTTCGAGGTTACGGCCATTGTATTCCGGCCTCTCGTCGGCCGGCTGTCCGTTTTCTAGCTTTATTTCGTTTTCCATGGCATCTCACTTGTTGCGGTGCATCATGCGGTTTATGATGGCCTGCTGGCCGATCTGAAGGACATTCGTCGTCAGCCAGTAGAGGACCAGGCCGCTCTGGAAATACAGAAAAAAGAAGGTCATGAGGATGGGCATAATCAACATCATCTTCGCCTGCGAAGAATCGGCCGACGTGGGGGCCATCTTTTGGGATACAAACTGCGTAATGCCCATCAGAACGGGCGTCACGAATGTGGGATCGTACACAGACAAGTCCTTGATCCAAAAAACGAAGGGGCTGTGCCGGAACTCCACGGCCGCCATCAGCATCTGATAGATGCCGATGAATACGGGCAACTGGATGAGCATGGGCAGGCAGCCGCCGGCCGGGTTGACCCCGTGCTCCTTGTAGAGCTTCATCATCTCTTCGTTCATCAGCCGCCGCTGGGCGATGTCGGACTTGGCCTTTTTGTACTTAGCCCGGATGGCCTTGACCTTGGGCTGCAGATCGGCCATCTTGACCATCGACTTCGTCGAGCTGTAGGTCAGCGGGAAGAAAATGATCTTGATGACGAAGGTCAGAAGGATGATGGCGAGCCCCCAGTTGGGGATTATCCTATGGAAGAATTTAACGGCAACAAGCATGATCTCGGCGATGACTTTGAGGTTGAGGCCGAGGAAACTCCCAAATTGGATAACGTCCTTAGCGTTGTCGCCGAAGGCTTCAAGGGTTTCGGACTCTTTGGGGCCGATATAAGCCCGTTTAGGCTGAATCACCGAGAGGAAATAGCCTGGAGTCTGGCCTGAGGCAGCCAGCTCCTGACGGAAGATCGCCCGTCCGTTCTGAGAGGGAAGGACGAAGAGGGCGACGAAATAGTGATCCTCGTAAGCAGCCCAGCGGAGGCCGTTGTACTCGGCCTGCCCGGACTTGAGATTCTTTTCGCTCACCCGGATGACCTTGGGCCGATCACCGCTGGGACATGCCGCTATGCCTCTATTGGCCGTGCGGCTTTGTTTCAGGTCGGCGGTGGACGGGTTGCCTATCCCCGGACCCCAAAGGATTGAGGAGGAAACCACCTGGTTGTTCTTAAGGACCTGGATATCCGTCTCGACATCATACCGGCCGCCGGTGAATGTGAATGTTTTAATGGCCGTGACCGAAGACCCGTCCTTGAATTTGAAGCTGAGTTTTCCGCTGCTTCCATTTTGAAGTTGGAGAGTCCGGTCGCCCTCGGCGAGCTCGGAATTGAGCGTGACCTCGAAGAGCTTGCCATTGAGGAGGTCCGCCAAAGCCTTATCGTCTAGATCCAGAGAGAACGGCAGGGGGCCTGGTAGCTGGGATTCCGCGGCCCCGGCAGAGTCTTTGTCGGCCTCGACCGCACCCCGGACGAGCTCAAGTTCTTTCGGCTCCGATTTCCTTTTCTTCACTCTATCCTTATAGAGCTTGAGCTTCCAACTCTTAAGAACAGCGCCCTTGTTCGTCCAGACGGCCTTGTAAAGCGATGTCTCGACGACGACGTCCGTCTCGGCCTGCCCGGCAACGGCGCCGAGGTCCGGGGCGGGAACGGCCTCGGCCGGGGCCGCCTTGGCCTCAGCCGGCGCTTTCTGCCTGCTTTCCTGGGCCGCTCCGGCCGTCCCCGGCAGGGGCGCGGCGGGGGGCGCGGGCGAAATTTCGACGGGGGGCACGGCCGGCTTGGTGGGCTTGGCGACGAAGTACTGGTAGCCCATCAGCACCAAGAAGGACAGGACGATGGCCAAGATGAGTCGTTTTTCCATACTCTCTCACTCTCAGGGCACGAGATCGATTCCGCCCTCGTGAAAAGGATGGCACCGGAAAAGCCGCCGGACGCCTAGGAGGGCGCCCCTGAAGACCCCGTATTTCACGATGGCCTCCTGGGTGTAGGCCGAGCAGGTGGGGTGGTACCGGCAACGAGTGCCGAGGAGGGGGGAGAGGGTCACCTGGTACAACCTGATCAAGAAGAGCGCGGCGGCTTTCACGATGATATCCGTTTTCGAAAAATCGTTGTCAACGACGAGAAATAAGCTTCTCGGAACTCGGCCCAAGGGACGTCTCCCGACTCCCGCCGGGCTATGACGATAAGGTCCGTCGGCTCTCTCAGGAGTTCCTTGTGCCGGCGAAAAAGCTCCCGGAGGCGCCTCTTGACCCTGTTCCTGACGACCGCGGAGCCGACTTTCCGGCTGGCGACGACCGCCAGCCGGGAATGGCCGAGCTCGTTCCTGCGGAAGACCAAGTGGAAATATCGTCCCCGAATGCGGCCGCCGTCCCGATAGAGGCTCGCGAAATCGCTTTTCCTGCGGATTCTCTCGAGAGGCGTCAGGCGTTCATTCATCCGACAGAAACGCGCTTTCGACCCTTGCGCCTTCTGCTCTTGATGACTTCCTGGCCGCCCTTGGTCTTCATGCGGACTCGGAAACCGTGCGTTTTCTTGCGTCTTCTGTTGTTCGGTTGAAACGTTCTCTTCATGCTTGTCCAACACCTTTGAAGGGTGTATGTTACCCGAAGGCCGCCGGCCTGTCAAGGCCGCTCCCCGGGGGAAGCGCATTGACTCTTTTCCCCTGTTCCGGTATAATACGGGGACATGAAATCACTTAAAATTGGCGATAAAGTCATTTATCCCAATCAAGGTCTTGGCGTCGTTGAAGGCATCGGCGAGGATTCCTACGATGGGGAACGGTTCACGGTCTTCCACCTGAGGATCATCTGCAACAACACCCTGGTCACGGTCCCGAGCACGACTGCCCTGGAGATCGGGATCCGCCGGCCGGTGACCGAGGGGTGCATCAAGAAGATCTACCACTTCATGGGGAACGGGGACGTGGACGTCACCACGGACTGGAAGGGGCGCTACAAGGAGCACCTCAGCCTGATGAGGTCGGGGACGCTTTCCGACATGGCCACCGTCCTGAAGAGCCTCTACTACCTCAGTCTGCACAAGCCGCTCTCCTTCCGCGAGAAAAAGATGATGGAGAAGGCCAAGGAGCTCATGGTCTCTGAGATCTCCGAAGCGGTCGCCTCGCCATCGTCCAAGGTGGAAGAGAAGCTCCTCGGCACCCTGTCCCGCTGTTTCAAGACCGCCAAGCCCCGTATCGCCGCTTGAACGGAGGCCCATGCTCCTCGCCGGGATCCTGCTGTTTTTCTTATGCCTCCTGCTCAGCGCCTTTTTTTCTTCGTCGGAGACGGCCTTCATCGCGGTCAACCCTTTCTCCCTCGAATATCACGAGAAGAAAGGCTCGAAGCGGGCCGGCCTGGCCCGCAAGATCCTCGGCCGGACGAACGACCTCCTGGCCACGATCCTGATCGGGAACACCCTGGTCAACGTGGGCGCGGCCTCCATCGCAACGACCCTTTTCGTCGGCATCCTGCCGGACCGCAACCGGGCCATCCTTTACGCGACGATCACCACGACCCTCTTCCTCCTCATCTTCGGAGAGGTCAACCCCAAGACCTTCGCCGCCCACAACTCCCTCCGGACGGTGACCCTCGTCAGCTACCCGATCAGGGGAGTCATGATCCTCTTCGCCCCTCTTGTCAAGCTCTTCTCGATCATGACCGGGCTGATCATGCCCTCGTCCAGGTCCAAGCCCGCCGGCTATTCCCGGCCTCTCAACGAAGAGGAGATCAAGATCGCCCTCCACGCCGGCGCGCGCGGCCTGTCCGCGCTTCGCCGAAAGATCGTCGCCGGCGCCCTCGACATGGGCTCCCGCCCCGTGAAAGAGGTCATGGTCCCCCGGCCCGAGGTCAAGGCCATCGAAGTCGAGTCCGCGCTCGCCGAGGTCCTGGACACGGTTCGCTCGGCCGGCTATTCTCGCTACCCGGTCTACAGGGGCCGGCTCGACAACATCGAGGGCATCCTCCACAGCAAGGACATGATCGGTTATCTTATTGATAATAAAGATATTATAATCAAGGACATCCTGCGCAAGCCGTTCTTCGTCCCGGAGCTCGCCTCCCTCGAAAAGGTCCTCCTCCAGATGCAGGAGAAGGCCGCCCACATGGCCCTCGTCGTCGATGAATTCGGCAATGTCGACGGTCTAGTGACCCTCGAGGACATCATCGAGGAGATCGTCGGCGAGATCCAGGACGAGCACGACGGACGGACCGAGGAGTGGTTCTCGCGCCGCGACGGCGGGCGCTACCTCATCACGGGGGCCGCTCCGGTCAAGAACGTCAACGCGCTCGTCGCCCTGAGCATCCCGGAGAAAGGGGGCTACACGACGCTCGCCGGCTTCTTCCTGTCCGAGTTCGGCCGCCTGCCGCGCGAAAAGGATTCGTTCGAATTCGGCGGCCACCGGCTGACCGTCGAAAAAATGAACAAGCGCCACATCAGCCTGATCGAGGTCACCCCGTCGGGCGCGGCCCTCCCGTCCCAGTCATGAAGAACGTCGCCGTCAACAAGACCGTTTCCCACGACTATCTCATCCTCGAGACCTTCGAAGCGGGCCTGGCTCTCGTCGGGAGCGAGGTGAAGTCCATCCGCGCCGGCCGGGTCAGTCTCAAGGAGAGCTACGCCGAGGTCCGGAACGGCGAGGTCTTTCTCGTCAAGTGCCACATCAGCCCCTACGAGGCCGCGAATATTTTCAACCACGACCCCCTCAGGGAGCGCAAGCTCCTGCTCCACCGCCGCGAGATCAAGCGCCTGGCCGGGAAGACCCAGGAAAGGGGCCTGACCATGGTCCCGACCAAGGTCCTGATCAACGACAAAGGAAGGGTCAAGCTCGAACTGGCCCTGGTCCGGGGGAAAAGGGTACACGAAAAGCGCGAGGCCATCAAGAAGAGGGACACGGACCGGGAGATCCGGGCCGCGCTCAAGAACCGCTCGCGCTGAAGACCGCCGCGAGCCGGAGCGCCTCCTCCATGCTGCGGGAATCGGCGACACCCTTGCCGGCGATGTCGAAGGCCGTTCCATGGTCGGGGGAAGTCCGAACGAAGGGCAGGCCGAGCGTCGCGTTGACACCCGTAGAGAACGCATCGAGCTTGAAGGCGATGAGCCCCTGGTCATGGTAGAGGGCGACGACGACGGCCTCCTTCTTCCCCAGGGCCCGAATAAAGACGCTGTCCGGGGTGAAGGGCCCGCTCGCAGGCACGCCTTCGGCCCTGGCCGCATCGACGGCCGGCCCGATCTCTTCCTCCTCCTCACGGCCGAGACGCCCCTGCTCGCCGGCGTGGGGGTTCAATCCGGCAACGAGGAGGACGAACGGCCCGCCCGGGATCTTCTCGAGGGACCGGTGGAGGGACCGGAGAAAATCGACCAAGGCGTCTTTCCGGACGGCGGCGACGGCTTCGCGAAGGGGCCGGTGATGGCTGAACAGGGCGACCTTGAGCCGTTCCGACCAGAAGGACATGATTGCCCCCGGGTAGAATTGGGCCAGGTAATCCGTGTGTCCCCGGAAGGGGTGACCGGCCAGGCCCCAGGCGGCCTTCGAGATCGGGGCGGTCACGACCGCCTCGAGCCGGCCGCCGCGGGCCTCGGCCACGGCCGCCTCGAAAAACCGGAAGGAGGCTTCTCCGTTCTCCGCCGATACCCGGCCATGGACAGCCGCCCAGTCCGGAGCCGGGACGTGCGCGATATATACCCCCGACTCCCGCAGGCCTTCGGGACGCCACTCCCGGGCGGCGAGCCGGAGACCGAGCCTATTTTCCTCGGCCGCGACGATCCGGGAGTCGGCGAAGAGGACATAGGCGGCCAGCGGCAGGACGGACGGGCGCGACAACGTTTTGACGACGATCTCGGGACCGATGCCGCCCGGGTCGCCGGGGGTCACCCCGATCCTGGGAACGGTCATTTCTTACCGGACTCGTTTCCCTTGGCCTCGGGGGCCTCGCCCACCTTGTAGATGCAGCGGATGCTCGACTTGTAGATGAGGAGGTTCGGGGCGTTGTCGCGGTTGAGCTTGATGCAGTTGCGGTCGTACCACTCGACGTACCCCTCGACGATCTCGCCGTCCGTGTAGACGACGGCCATGGGGGTTTTCTTGTTCATCTGCTTGAGGTAGTAATAGCTCTCGGCGAAGGTGTCGGTCGGCGGGTGCATTCTCTTTTGGACCGCTTCCTTTTCCCGTTCCTTGTCCTGGCTCATGTGTTCCTTGATCTCGGTGAGATTGGGCCGGATCAGCTTTCTGTTCATAGAAGCTTCTCCCAACGAATGGTTGGATTAAGAGAGAATATCCTTTGATCGGGATTATAGCACGGGATCCCGGCCGTTGCAAGATAAGCCGCTGAAAGCCAACAGGAAGAGAGAAGGTCCGCGGGCCGGGGGAAAGCCTCTCGCGGCCCTCTCCCGCCCGGGGAATTAAGGCATGGAAATGCCGGCCGGCTCAATCCAGGCTGGGGGAGTTATCCGAGAGCTTGATGTTCTTCGACTTCAGGTTCGTGCCCATCGACTTTTCGAGCGAAGCCAGGGAGACGTTGTAGGAAATGATGGCGTTGAGCTCGGAGATCCTGGCGTTGGCCAGGTCCCGCTGGAATTGAAGGACAAAGTAGTTGGTGCTCATCCCGACCCGCCGCTTTTCCTCCTCGGCCGCGAGCTTTTGCTCGGCCAGATCCCGGGCTGTGGTATAGGCGAGGATCCTCTTGTAGTTCGCCTCGACGGACCGGACGGCGTTCTTGATCTCGAGAAAGACCTGCTCTTTCTGGTTCTCGAGTTCGAGCATGGCCTGCCGCATGTTCAGCCGGGCCTGGGCCAGGTTCGCCTTGGAAAAGAGGTTGGCCAGGGGGATGCTGAACGTCAGTCCCAGGTTCCAGTTCAAGTATTTGAAACTGGTGGTCTGCTTCAGGGCGCCGCCTATGCCGCCGTAGATTGTTTGCTCGGGGATGATCTGGCCGTAGATCGGGTCGTTATTGGTAAAAAAGAGCCGCGTCCCGTCGATGCCGGGGGCGTATAACGACGCCGTGAGGTTGAGGTCGGGCATGTTCTGGTTCTTGGCGTAGCTGAGGTTGAGCTTTTCCGTTTCGAGGCCGATCCGGGAGATCTCGAGGTCGTTCCTGTTCTGGATGGCCGTCGCCAGGGCTTCCTCGAGGTCGACCGTCTTCTGGACGTACGTGGGCTTGTCCTTGGGTACGACGGCCGTGATCCTCTTGTCCTCATCGCCGCTGATGTTGAGGAGGAGCCTGAGCTGGCCCTCGTTGCTTTGGATCTGAGTCTCCGCCTGGATGAGGTCGGCCTCGCGGGTAGCCACTTCGGCCCTGGCGCTCAGCACTTCCATGGGGGCCAGGGTGCCGACCTCGACCGACCGCTGGTTCTTCTCGAGGAGGTCCTTGGCCAGCTGGAGGGACTGGCGGCGCACGTCGAGGTTCTCGATGCTGTAGACGAGATTCCAGTAGGCGCTCTCGACGTTGTAGACGGTATCCGCCAGGGTCTTCTTGAGGGTTTCTTCCGAAATTCCCAGGTTGTTCATGGCCACGCGGATCTCCCGGCGGGCCATTTTGAAGCCGAAGTTCCGGAGGAGGGGCTGGCTGAAATTGAACCTCAACGTCGTCCCGAATCGGGGGTCAATCGTCGTGCCCCTCCGGTTGGTCGTCGTCTTGTAGCCCGTGAAGTCGAGGGAGAACGTCCCCCCGGTCGGCAGGGTCTGGCTGGCATTGAGGAACGTGAAGTTCTGGGTCTGGTCGACGAGGCTATCGGTCGCGTCCAGGTAGGAATAGGAAGCGCTCTCCGCCTTCGAGGGCCTGACGCTCATGCTCAGGGTCGGGATGTATTTTTCCTGGGCCCGGTTGACGCCCTCGCCCGAGATCTCGGGACCGAGGACCTGGATGGCGACACCCAGGTTGTCTTTTAGGGCCTTGACGATGCATTCATCGAGGGACATCGATAGCGTGCCCTTGGCGTCCTGGCCGAAGCCGGGGGCCGCCAGGACGAGGGCGAGAACCATCAGGGGGAACAGGGCTTTTTTTCTCATGTACATTCTCCTTGTCTTCAGCCGGCGGCCCTCAGATGAGAGTGCCGGGGTTTATTCGTACCTCAGGGCTTCGATCGGGTCGAGCCGGGAGGCCTTGCGGGCCGGGTAGAACCCGAAGAAGATGCCGATCGTCGCGGCGAAGAAGAAGGCCATCAGGACCGACTCGATGGAAACGACGGTGTTGAACGACGCGAACATCTTGATGTTCTTGATGAGCTTGGACGCGCCGACACCGAAGCCGATGCCGATGAGCCCGCCCATGAGGCTGAGCACGACGGCCTCGGTCAGGAACTGAAGCAGGATGTCCCGCTCGCGGGCGCCGACGGCCATGCGCAGGCCGATCTCGCGGATCCTCTCCGTCACCGAGACCAGCATGATGTTCATGATCCCGATGCCGCCGACGAGGAGCGAGATCCCGGCGATGCTGCCGAGGAGCACGGTCATCATCTGGGTCGCCTCGGCGGCCGTTTCGGCGATCTCGGACATGTTGCGGACGGTGAAATCGTCCTCCGCGCCAGGGGCGATCTTGTGCCGGACCCTGAGGAGTTCCTCGATCTGGGCCTGGGCCTGCGGCATTTGGTCCGCCGAAACCGCCCGGACGTCGACCGACTGGATATAGTCGATGCCCTGCAGGCGGCGCATGGCCGTCGTGTAGGGGATCGCGATCATGTCGTCCCGGCTGCCGAACCCTCCCGACTCGCCCCGCTTCTTTAGGACGCCCAGGACCTTGAATGGGATCTTCTTGACCCGGATGACCTTGCCGACCGGGTCCTCGTCCTCGAACAGGTTCGTCTTGACGTCGGCCCCGAGCACACAGACCTTGGCCGCGGACTTGACCTGGTTCTCGTCGAAATAGCTCCCGAACTCGACGTCCCAATTGCGGACTTCCGGGTAGCGGTCCCCCGTGCCCGAGATCGAGGTGTTCCAGTTCTTGTTGCCGTAGACCGTCTGGGCCCGGGCGCTGACGGAGGGCGAGATGTACATGACGGCCGGGCATTCCTGTCCGATCGCCGCGGCGTCCTCCTCCTTGAGCGTCTGCACGCTGCCCCACCCGCCGTGGACGCCCCGGGCGTTCTGGCTGCCGGGCGAGACGAAGAGAAGATTCGTCCCCATGGCGGCGAACCGGCTTTCGATACCGCGCTTGGCCCCCTCGCCGATGCTGACCATGGCGATCACGGCGCCGACGCCGATGATGATCCCCAAGGCCGTGAGGAAGGACCTCATCTTGTTGCGGGCCAAGGCCCTGAAGGCCACCCGGCACGTTCTGACGCCGTGCATGAGGGCTCGTTTGATCATGATGAATTCTCCTTGGCGGACCTTCCCTTCCGGGTCAAGCCCGCTCTTCCCGGACGATGAGGCCGTCCTTCAGGTGGATCCGCTTTCTGGCCCAGGCGGCGATGTCGGGCTCGTGGGTGACCATGATCATCGTCATGCCCTTCTCTTCGTTGAGGGTCTTGAAGATGTTCATGATGTCCGAACTTGTCTTGCTGTCGAGATTGCCCGTCGGCTCGTCGGCCAGGATCAGGGCGGGGTTGTTGAGCAGGGCCCGGGCGATGGCCACCCGCTGCTGCTCGCCTCCCGAAAGCTGATTCGTCTTGTGATGGGCCCTGTCCGTGAGCCCGACGGCGGCGAGCGAGGCCAGGGCCCGCGCCGTCATGTCCTTGCCGTTCGTGCTCGAGTAGAGAAGAGGCAGCTCGGTGTTCTCAAGAGCCGTCGTCCGGGCCAGGAGGTTGAAGCTCTGGAAGACGAAACCGATCTTCTGGTTGCGGATGCGGGCCAGCTTGATCTTGTCGAACTTGGAGACCTCTTCTCCATCGAGGATGTATTCGCCCGAGGTCGGCTTGTCCAAGCAGCCGATGATGTTCATCAGAGTCGACTTGCCGGACCCCGAAGATCCCATGACGGCCAGGAAGTCCCCTTTCTCGATCGTGTAGGACACCCCCTGCAAGGCGTTGACGTGGGTCTCCCCGATGTAATACGTCTTGGTCAGATTCCGGAGCTCGATGATATTTTCAGACATTGTCGTTCTCCCGCTCCGGGACGGCGCTCAGCGGCGGCCCCCGCCCATGAACATCATCTGGTTCATCTGGGGCTGGTTCGCGGCGGCCCGATTGGCCGGCGTTTCCGTCCCGGTGATGACCACGTCGCCTTCCTTGAGCTCCCCCCGGAGGATTTCCGAGTAGCTCGTGTCGGAGACGCCCGTCCGGAGGAATGACATCTTCAGCTTGCCGTCTTTGTCCAGGAGCCAAACGCGCGGCGCCTGCTGGCGTACCCGGCCGGCCTGGCCTTCGGCGCCGCCCGGCATCCCGCCCTGCCGGGAGGCCATCGCCGGGCCTCCCTGGCCTTCTCCTCTGGGCATGCCCTGGCCGCCGGTCCCGGAGGGAGCGGCACCGCCCGGGGCGGCCGCGCCCGGCTGTCCGCCCTGCGCCTGGCGCTGGGCCATCATCCGGTCCCTCATCTCCTGGGCCATCTTGACGAGCTCCTCGGGGCTCAGGTTGGGGGTGAATCGAAGGGCCGCGTTGGAAACCCGCAGGACGCCCTTAGCCTCGCCGACGATGATGGACACGGTCGCGGTCATGCCGGGGAGGAGTTTTTTCTCCGGATTTTCGACGTTGACGATGGTCGTGTAGGTGACGACGTTCTGGACGGTCTCGGGCGAGAACCGGACCTGCTGGACGATGCCGTTGAACGTCTCGTTCTGGTAGGCTTCGACCGTGAACCGGACCTTCTGCCCTTCCTTGACCTTGCCGATGTCGGACTCGTCGACGCTGCATTCGACCTTCATCTTGGTCAGGTCGGTGGCCACCTGGAAGAGGACCGGGGCTGCGTAGTTCGACTGGAGCGTCTGGCCGACATTGACTTTCCGGGTGATGATGACGCCGTCGACCGGAGCGCGGATGACGGCGTAGGCCAGGTCGACCTTGCTCAAGTCGAGCGTGCTCTTGGCCTGGGCCAGGCTGGCTTCGGCCGAAATGAGGTCGCTTTTGGCGCCCAAATACGCGGCCTCTGACGCCTCGATCTCCTCGATCGAAAGGAGGGCCTTGGCAAACAGGGCTTTGGCCCGTTCGTAGCCTTTTTCGGCCTGGGACAGATTCACCTTGGACCGCTCGAGCGAGGCCATCCGGCTCTTGAAGTTGGCCTCGTTCTGGTCGATCTTCATCTTCAGGGGCTCCTGGTCGAGCTCGGCCACGATCTGGCCCTTGGTGACGGGCGAATTGAAGTCGGCGTAGAGCTTTTCGATCTTGCCCGAGACCTGGGCGCCGACGTCGACGATCTCGATCGGGTTCAAGGTCCCCGAGGTGACGACGAGGGCCTCGATGTCGCCGCGGGCGAGCGTTTCGGTTTTGTACTTGATCTCGCCGTTCTTGCCGTTACGGAATACCGTCAGGCCGAGAATGGCCCCAGCCACGATGACCAGGACGACGATGATCCAGATGATTTTTTTCTTCATGGTTTGTCTCCTTTATCTCTCGCGGTCCGAAGGCTGCCTCGCCGGCTCCCGCCGTTCGCGCGGATCGTTTCGGTTGGTGCTCTTTCGATTGGACTCGTTACGCCACCGTTCTTCATGCTGGCGGATCATCTCTTCCATCTTCTTCTTCTGTTCGGGGGTGAAAACCGCGTCAAGTTCGTCCTTGAGCATCTTGCGGATCTCGCCGAGCTTGGCCAGGCCCTCGGTCCGGTATTGTTTCATCCGCTCTTCGTTCTTCTTGAAGATCTCGCGGATCTTCGCCCGTTGGTCCGGCGTCAGCTGGAGCTCCTTGGACCAGGCGTCAAGGGACGGGACGTGGGTCCGCTCCACCGTGGGCCGGCGGTATCTTTTGTGGACGAAGTATCTCTCCCCCAGCACCCCGGCGGCGACGCCGAGGCCGAAGACAACGAGAATCAGCAGGGCGGCGAGGATCTTGTGTTTTGTTTTCATGGCAACGGCCTCCTGACCGGCGTTTTCTCATCTAGGGAGGCGAAGATGAGCATCATGTTCCTCGTGTCCGCCTTGTCCGCCGAGAAAATCTGGCCGGTTTCGGAGAACGGGTCGACGTTCTCGAGGAGAAGGGCCTCGGATTGGCTCAGCTCGGCGGCCTGGGGCGTGAAAAATAGGGCCCCAGCGGCGATGCCCACCAGGACCAGGAAGACGGGGATGGCCCGCAGGCACGATCTCTCCCAGAAGACGAGGGGCGCGATCTCCATCTCCTCACGCAGCCGGGGCTCGAGTCGCTCCCAGAAACGAGGGAGCGGGGCGGCATCCTTCCCGTCCCGCAGCAGGGCGAGCATCGACCTGTATTCCGTCTCCGCTTTCCGGCACGACGGGCAGGCCTCGAGGTGTTCCCGGAGGAGGCCCCCCGAACGCTCGTCGAGGCGCCCGTCGAGGGATCTCAGGACCCATTTTTCGGCCTTGTTACAGTTCATGTGCCCCTCTTTCCCCGATCAAATGGGGAGCCAGCTTCTTGCGGAGCATCCTCCGCGCCCGGTGGAGCCGGGAGTCCACGGTCCCCGGCGAAAGGTGGAGGACCTGGGAGATCTGCTCGTAGGCCAGGCCCTGGATATCCCGGAGCGTCACGATGACCCGGTATTTTTCGGGCAGGCCCTGGACGAATTCCCGGACGAGGCGCCGCCGGTTTTCCGCCTCCCGTTCCTGTTCGGCCTTTTCCGTCTGCTCCTTGTCCGAGAAGGAGACCTCGTGGACATCCTCGAGCGACACTTCCTTGGCCCGGCCCTTTTTCCGGAGATAGTCCTTGATATGGTTGATGGAGATCCGGTACAGCCAGGTCCCGAACTCCGATCTTCCGTGGAACCGGGGCAGGGCCAGGTAGGCCTTCAGGAAGACCTCCTGGGCCAGGTCGTCGGCCGCCTCCCGGTTCCGGGTGAAACTCAAAGCCATGCTGTACACCTTGGACTGGTATTTCGTGACCAGCTCCTCGAAAGCCGCCGGGCTTCCTTCTTGAGCCAGCCGGACAAGTTGTCGTTCTTCCATTCGGATATGCTCACTTGTCCTCCGCACCCTATTAGACGGGGGGAGGGGCAAATTCTTCCCGGAGCCGGCTCCTTTTCTTCAACGCCGGCCCTTCGGATCCGGTTTCAACAGGCATAAAAGGGGGCTGACCTCTTCGCTGGGCGGCTGGAACATGGGCCGCCGCCACCCGGCCGTCCCTCGCCGGCGCATATCAATTATACAGGATTTCGCCCTCTCGCGGAAATGTCCCTCGGCTGTTTCCAGGATCAGGCTTGACCCGGGCGTCCGGCGCGGGCCCGGGCGGATCTAGCCGATCTTCACCTTCGTCCGGGCGACGCCTCCCCGGGTCGAGAGGATGGCGACGTCGGCCTCGCCGGCCGTACCCGGCTTGATCTTGACCTTCCAGCGGACCTCTTTTTTCTCGTTTTGCTTGAGAAAGCCGATGTCCTGACGCCCCCTCACGCCGACGAGCTCGGCGCCCGCGGGCAGGCGGACCTCCGCGGTGTCGGGCCGGACGATCTTGACCCGGTCGGCCATCTTGAGGGCCGTGGGCAGGAAGCCTTCGTTGGTGAAAACGGCGACGACCTCGAACGTGTCGGCCTCTTTCTTGACCGGCTTGATTTCGGCGGACAGGATCTTCACCTGCGGCAGGGAGTTGGCCAGGAAGAGGTTGAACAGGGCTTCTTTCTTGATCCACTCCTCGAGGATCTCGACGGGCGGGTTCTGGCGCCAGAACTTGGGGTTGAAGCCGCCGATCTCGACCTCGCCGAGAGTCGGGTGGACAAACTTCGTCCAAGGTTTGAAATAGCGGCCGCCCAGTTCCTCGTCGACGTAACGGAGGCTCTCGAGGTCGGTCACGCGGCCGTCGCCGTCGTAATCCTTGACCCGGCCGCCATTCCACAGCTCATCCCCGTACCAAACGGCGCCGTAGTAGAGGTAGCCGAAATCGGGGGAGTGGCCAAAAAGTGGCGAACCTTGGGGCTCGCGCGGCATCTCGAAGCCCATCTCGGCGGCCCTGGTCCGCATGTCGCGGTCGTCCCGGCCCTGGTTGGCGTAATCCCAGTAGGTGTCGCCGGCGTACGGGTAGCCGGTGATCTTTTTCCCCTGCTCATCGAAGTACTGGTAGATCTTCATGTCCTCGGGAAACATCGATTCGCTCATCCGGCTCGTCGACGGCCCGTGGAGGAGCATGGGCACGGTCGTATCCATGGTCTGGACGACGCTGACGTTCGGGTGCTGGAGGAGGAAGGTGAAGACGGCCCGCGTCTCGGGCTCGGAAAGGGGGTACTCGCCCGCGCCGCCCTGCGTCCAGCCGCGCCCGGTCAGGTCCTGCCCGGGCATCGGGCGCCAGTTTTCCGGGTAGTTGCGATGGAGGTCCAGCCCGCCGACGCCGTCCTCGTTAGTCCGTCCGTCGCCGTCGTTGTCGACGCCCTCGGCCGAGACGATGTAGCCGCCCTTGCCGTCGGTGGCCCGTTTCATCAGCCGGCCCGACGGGTCGGCCGGGTCGAGGATCATCGTCCCCTTGCCCGGTTCGACCTTCTTCCGGACTTGAAGGATGAAGCCGTCGCCGTCGAGGTCCTCGGGCGGGTCTTCGTCGAGCAGACCGTCCCGGTCGTCGTCGTAGGGCCGGACCGTGCTCCGGTTCGACTGGGCCGTGTTGAGATAGAGCTCCGAGCCGTCCGGGTTGTTCTTGACCCTGACGTAGATCGCTTTCGTATCGACGAGCTTGGTGATTGCCGGGTCGCTTCCATAGTTGGTGAGGATGTGCCAGGCGAACCAGAGCGCGGACTCGGCCGCCGTCACTTCGCCTGAATGCCGGTTCCCTTCGATGAACATGGCCGGCTTGTCGGTGTCCTTGCCGGTGGACTTGTTGGTGATCGTGATCTGCCAGATGTCGCGCCCCTCGAACGACTTGCCTACGGAGTAGAGGTCGACGATATTCGGGTAATCGGCGGCCCACTTGCGGAGGAAAGCGTTGACCTCGTCGTAGGTGTGGTAGTGGAGGAAGTCCACCTCGCCGGCGACCTTGGGCTTTGTGAATAGTGTTTCGACCCTCGGAAAGTAGCTGATCCCATGACGGATGCCGCCAACCGTGTACATCTTCGACGGCTTCGACTCCTGAGGACCCCGTTCTCGAGGCCCCGGTTCTTGGGCCGTGGCGACGATGATGACGATCGCAAAGATTGCCGCGGCCAGGCCAAGCTTCAAGGCGCGCTTATTCATGTGACCTCCTGGCGAAAATGCTACGCGGAGGATATTCGGAATGCGCGGCCAAGTCAACCGCCAGCGCTGCCTGCGAGTCCTCGGGGGTCGTCTCCGTCCGCTGCGGTGATTCTTTACGCCTTCCCGGACCGGATCCGATGAGAGGAGCGGCAGGGAGCGAACTCCGGAGAGCGACCGATTGAAGTGCGGCGGAGTACCCGGAGCCGCACTTCTAGGAAATATCTTAAGTGAGGCTTGGGTGAAGAATGGGGACACGTACCGTTTTGGGAAAAGCGGTACATGTCCCCGCTTTAGTACGGGCGATTCGGATGGCCCCCATCGCTGACAAAAACGGGCAGTGTCCTCAGGAGTGCTCAGTCCGGAAAGCTGATGAGTGCGACGGCGTAGCAGGCGATGGCCCGTTTCTCGCCGACGGGCCCCAGCCCTTCGTTCGTCTTGGCCTTGATGCCCAGGCTAGTCGCGGGGATCCCGAGGATGGGCGAGAGCGCCGCCTTCATCGCCGCGATGTGCGGTCCCATTTTCGGCTCTTCGGCCACGATGACCGAATCCACGTTGACGATCTCGGCGCCGCGCTCCCGCAGGAGCCCGACGATGTCCCCGAGGAGGCCCGCGCTCCGCGCCCCCTTGAAAAGGGGGTCGGTGTCCGGGAAACGGCCGCCGATGTCGCCCTCTCCGAGGGCCCCGAGCAGGGCGTCGATGACGGCGTGGACGAGGGCGTCGCCGTCGGAGTGCCCGGCGAGGCCCGCCCGGAAGGGGATGTCGACGCCGCCGAGGACGAGCTTGCGCCCGGCTTCGAGCCGGTGGATGTCATAGCCGAAACCTATCTTATGCATCGAGAAGCCCCTCCGCGATTTTCAGGTCGACCGGGGTGGTGATCTTGATATTGCGCGGGTCGCCCTCGACCACGCTCACCGGGATGCCCACCCGCTCGGCGAGCATCGCCTCGTCCGTGCCATAGAACCTGTCCCGGCGGGCCTGGTACAGGGCTTTCTTCAGCACGGCGTAAAGGAACCCCTGGGGGGTCTGCGTCCGGGCGAGGAGGGTCCGGTCGACGGTCCCAACAACGCGCCCGTCCCGGACCTCCTTGACCGTGTCCTCGAGCGGCAGGGCCGGAACGGCCGCCCCGTCCGCGCGAGCCGCGGCGATGACCCGGCTGATGAGGCCCGGGCTCACGAGCGGCCGGGCCCCGTCGTGGACCAGGACGACCTCCGGAGCTGCGGCGTCGAGAAGGCGGAAGCCCTGCCAGACAGAATCCTGTCGTCTCTCGCCACCGCGCACGATGTCGACGATCTTGGCGTAGCGCATCCGGTAGTGCTTCAGGTCCTGCTCGTCGGGGAGGACGAGGACGACGGCGTCGACCTCGCCATGGGCCTGGAACGCTTCGAGCGTCCATTCGAGGACGGGTTTGCCCCGCAGGTAGGCGAACTGCTTCATCTCGCCGAAGCGCTTGCCGGCCCCGGCCGCGACGACAATGGCCGACGTTCGGCTCACTTGGCCTCCCCGTTGAAGCGGCCGAAGATCATTTTCCCGACCGTCGTCTGGAGGACGGAGGTGACGGTGATGTCGACCGTCTGGCCGATCATCCGCCGCGAGTTGTCGACCACGACCATGGTGCCGTCGTCGAGATAGGCGACGCCCTGCTCCTTTTCCTTGCCCTCCTTGAGGATGAACACGCTCATGGTCTCGCCCGGCAGGGCCACCGGCCGGAGCGAGTTGACGACCTCGTTGATGTTGAGGACCTTGATGCCCTGGATGCGGGCGACCTTGTTCAGGTTGTAGTCGTTGGTGACGATCTTGCCATCCATCGACCTGGCGCATTCGATGAGCTTGGAGTCGACGTCGGGGGTCTCGGGGAAGTCCAGGTCGGAGATGATCACCTCTACCTGGGAGGATTTCTGGAGACGGTCGATGACGTCGAGGCCGCGCCGGCCCCGCTGCCGCTTCAGCCCGTCCGCGGAGTCGGCCACGAACTGGAGCTCCTTGAGGACGAACTGGGGGACGACGAGCACGCCCTCGACGAACCCGGTGTCGCAGAGGTCGGCGATGCGGCCGTCGATGATGACGCTCGTGTCGAGGATCTTGAAGCTGCGGCCGGCCCGTTTCTCCTTGAACAGCCCGATGAGGTGGGCCGGATCGAGCCACTCCGGCTTCCGCGTCCCGACGAGAAGCCCGACGTAGGGCATGATGACCAGGAAGAAGATGCGGATGAAGGCGGCCATCTCCGCCGTGTGGACGACGGACTGATAGATCGCGCCGAGCATCCAGCCGAGGAGAATGCCGACGAGCAGGCCCATGCCGGCGCTCCAGATGACCCGGAACTGGGCCTTCCGGATCCGAGTCTCCAGGAACATCATCAGGGCGCCCAGGAAGAAGGCCGCGGCGGCCCCGTAGGCGCCGTTGAGCTTGAAGGGCGGATAGAAGTAGCCGCCGATCGTGATCAGACCGATGATGAAGAAGCGGAAGATGAAAAGGCCCATCGGTTCTTTCCTTATATATTAACGGGGATCAGAAAACGTGGTCGAGCGCCTGGCGGACGGTCTTCGCGCCCACGCACTGGATCGCCGGCAGGTCTTCTTTATCCAGCGCGGCCAGGTTGCCGGCCGGGAGGAGGACGGTCCCGAAACCCAGGGAATGGGCCTCCTTGATCCGGACCAGCGGCTGGCTGACGGAGCGGATCTCGCCGCTGAGGCCGACCTCCCCGAAGAAGACCATGTCCTGGGGCAGGGGCACGTTCTTGAGGGAGGAGACGACGGCCATGACGACTCCCAGGTCGACGGCGGGCTCGTCGATCGACATCCCCCCGGCCACGTTGAGGTAGATGTCCTCCCCGGCGAAGCTGTATCCGGCCTTTTTCTCGACCAGGGCGAGGAGCATGGCCGTCCGGTAATGGTCGAGGCCGATGGTCATGCGCCTGGGGTTCCCCGTGAAGAGCGTCGAGGAGACGAGGGCCTGGATCTCGGCGAGGAGAGGACGGGTCCCCTTGACCGTGCAGACGACGGCGCTGCCGGTCTCCTCGCGCGGCCGTTCGCGGAGAAAGAAGGCCGACGGGTTGAGGATAGGCTGGAGCCCCGCGGCCGTCATCTCGAAAACCGCCAGCTCCGACACGGGCCCGAACCTGTTCTTCATGGCCCGGAGGACGCGGTGGCTGTGGTCCCGCTCGCCCTCGAAAAGGAGGACGACGTCGACGATGTGCTCAAGGGACTTCGGCCCGGCCAGCGTCCCGTCCTTGGTGATGTGGCCGACCAGGAAGGTCGGGACCTGCCTGTTCTTGGCGTAGCGGAGGATCTGGTTGGCCGCCTCCCGGACCTGGCTGATCGTCCCCGGCCCCGAGGTCATCTTGGCCGAGGAAACGGTCTGGATGGAGTCGACGATGAGGATCTTGGGCGCGAGGCGCTCGGCCTGGGCCAGGATGCGCTCGAGGTTGGTCTCCGCCAAGAGGAAGAGACGGCCGTCCCGGACACCCAGCCGGTCCCCTCTGAGCTTGATCTGCTCCAGGGATTCTTCCCCCGAAACGTAGAGGACCGTGGCGTCCCCGGCGGCCATGTCCCGGGCCACCTGGAGGAGGAGCGTCGACTTGCCGATGCCGGGCTCGCCGCCGACAAGGACGAGAGAGCCGGAGACGAGGCCGCCGCCGAGGACCTTGTTGAAGTCCTCGATGCCGACGGTGAGCCTCTGGCGGGGGATGTCCTGGATGTCCTTGTAGAGGACGGGTTCGGTCGGGGCGTAGCTGATGCCGCCGGACGGGGCCTCGTCCTCGACCTCCTCGACGAGCGTGTTCCACTCGCCGCAGGCGTGGCACCGGCCCATCCATTTCGGCGAGTGGGCGCCGCAGTTTTGACAGATGAAAACCGTCTTGTCTTTCACCGCGTCCCCTCGTTCAGTACTCCGGGGCGAACTGCTCCATGTCGGCGAAACGGGCGTACTCGCGGATGAAGGCGAGCTGGAGGTTGCCGACCGGCCCGTTCCTCTGCTTGGCGATGATGACCTCGGCGACGCCCTTGAGCGACTCGTCGTCGGGGTGGTAGAATTCGGGCCGGTAGATGAAGATGACGACGTCGGCGTCCTGCTCGAGGGCCCCCGACTCGCGGAGGTCCGAGAGCATGGGCTTGGGTTCACGCCGCCCCTTCTCGGGGGCCCGGCTGAGCTGGGAGATCCCGACGACCGGGATGCGCAGCTCCTTGGCCAGCTCCTTGAGGGACCGGGAGACGAAGGACATCTCCTGATTGCGGTTCTCGAACCGCCCGCTCGTCCGCATGAGCTGGATATAATCGACGAAAACGATGTCGAGGCGCTGTTCCATCTTCAGCCGCCGGCACTTGGCCTTCATCTCCATGACCGTCAGGGCCGGTGATTCGTCGATGAAGATCCGGGCCCGGGAGAGCGCCTCCCCGGCGAGCTTGAGCTTCTCGAACTCGCGGTCGCTGACGAACCCGGTCCGGGTCTTCTTGATGTCGATCTGGGACTCGGCGCAGAGGAGCCGGACGACGATCTGCTCCTGGGCCATCTCCATGGAAAAGAAGCCGACGGCCTTATCCGTCTTGAGCCCGACGTGGTGGGCGATGTTCAGGGCCAGGGCGGTCTTGCCCATGGACGGCCGGGCCGCCAGGATGACGAGCTCCGAGGGGTGGAACCCCGCGGTCAGGCCGTCGAGGTAGCGGAACCCGGAGGGGACCCCGGTGACGGCCTCTTTGCGCTCGGCCAGCAGGCGGATCATCTCCAGGGTCGGCCCGGTCAGGACGTTCATGGGCTGGAAGCCGGGTTTGATGCGCTGCTCGGCGACTTCGATGATGGCCGCCTGGGCGGCGTTGAGCAGATCGTCGGCGTCCTCCTTCTGCTCGTAGCTCTCCTGGATGATCCGGGCGGAGGAGAGGATCAGCCGGCGGAGAAGCGCCTTCTCCTTGATGATCTTGGCGTAGTATTCGATGTTGAGGTTGCGGGGGACACCGTCGAGAAGGGACGAGAGATAGGAGGCGCCGCCGATCTCTTCCAGGATGCCCGCCCGCTGAGCGTCCTCGGTCAGGCTGAGGAGGTCCACGGGGAGCCCCTTGTCGACGAGCGCGACGATCCTCTCCAGGATCTTCCGGTGGGCGTCCTTATAGAAGTCGTCGGGGGAGATCGTGGACAGGACGACGTTCAGGCTCTCGTTCTGGACGAAGATGCCGCCGAGGACCGTCCGTTCGGCCTCGAGGCTCTGCGGCGGCGTCTTTTTCAGGAACGTCGTATCGAGTTCCATCGCCACCTCGCTCCGGCCAGGATCGATCCGCGGGACGCTCAGGTCTTTCCGGTCGTCTGGTCTTCGGTCTTTCCGTCCGCTGCGCTGACGTCCGCTCCCTCGGCCTCTTCGCGGGCCACGACGACCTTGATTTCCGCCCGGTCATCGTGGCTGATCTTGATGGGGACCGAAAAATTGCCGAGTCGCTTGATCGGCTCGTCGAGCAGGATCTTCTTCTTGTCGATGTCGTACCCCAGCCCGTCGAGGGCTTCCTTGACGTCGCCGGACGATACGGAGCCGAAGATGACGTCCTTTTCGCCGGCCCGGCGGGTGAACGTCAGGGAAACCTGGTTGAGCTTCTGGGTGAGCGACTGGAAGGACTTCCGCTCGATCTCGATTTTTTTCTTCAGGGCCTGGCGCTCGATCTCGATCATCTTGATGTTCGTCGGAGTGACGGCGATGGCCATCTTCCGGGGGAGGAGATAGTTCCGCCCGAACCCGGGGGCGACGTTGACCACGTCGCCGCGCCGGCCCAGCTTTTCCACGTCCTGTTTCAGAATGACTTTCATGTCAATCCTCGACGTATGGGAGAAGGGCCATGAGCCGGGCCCGCTTGATGGCCAGGGCGAGCTTCCTCTGGTGGAACGAGCACGTCCCGGTGATCCGGCGGGGGGTGATCCTGCCCCGGTCGGGGATGTACTTCTTCAGGATCTCGACGGCCTTGTAATCGATGCCCCGGACGTCCCTCTGGCAGAACCGGCAGAATTTCCTCTTGGGCGTGAAATACTTCCGGTAGCCGCCCCGCTCGCTCCGTTCGCCTCTTTCGGATCTTTCGTCTCTCGGCATCTCACTTCTCCTCTTTCACTTCGGCGGGCACGGCGGCCGTCTGTTCGACGGCTGGTTCGGCGGCGGCCCGGGCGGCTTCCTCGGCGCGCCTCTTCTTATTCTTCCGCCGGGTGAGGTCCCGCGGGTCCCGGAGGACGGTCATGAACCGGATGACGGTATCGGTCTGCTTGAATCGGCGCTCCAACTCCGCTGAGACGTCACCCCCGCCTTCATAGGTGAAAAAAACGTAAACGCCTTCCTGGAACCTCTTGATCGGGAAGGCCAGCCTGCGCTTGCCCCAGACGTCCTGCTTGACCATGCGGCCCTTTTTCTGGGCGACGACCTCGGCCATCTGCTGGACGAACTGCGCCGTCTCTTCTTCCGAGAGCGTGGGGGAGAGAACGAACCCCGTTTCGTATTGTCTCACTGAGACCTCCTTATGGATTTAACAGCTCCTCCCCTCGGGGAGGAACAAGGAGTGCACCGACTATTCTAGCCGATTCTCCGGAAAATTCAACCTTCCGCCGCCCGCCGGCAGGGAATCCCTATGTCCCGGGATTCCCAGTCATCACCCCGCGATGCCGGGGAATCTATGTCCCTGGATTCCCCGTCGTCACCGGGCCATGGCCCGGTGACGGTTGAAACGGGTCATGGCCCGGTCGATCGCCCCGTCGAGGATCATCTCCAGGGCCTCGCCGGCCGCTTCGAGGCTTTTCTCGAGAGACGGACGCTCGTCCCGCTTGAAAGGTTCGAGGACGAAATCGGCCGCGTCCCGGCCGCCGGGGAGCGGTCCGATGCCGACCCGGATGCGCGGGAACTCGTCGGTCCGGGTTTCGCCCGCGACCGAGATCATGCCCTTGTGCGTCCCGGGCCTGCCTTTCTTCCTGACCCGGATCTCGCCGAGCGGGATGTCGAGGTCGTCGTAGACCACGACGAGCCGTTCGGGCGGGATGCCCTTGCCGGCCATGGCCGCCCGCGCCGCCAGGCCGCTCCGGTTCATGTACGTCTTGGGGAGGACCAGCAGGACATCCTCCTCGCCGCGGCGGGCGACGCCGGTCCTGGCCCGGAACAGCCGGCCCCGGAGAGGGACGCCCCAAGCGCGGGCCATCCGTTCAACCAGCATGAAACCGGCGTTGTGGCGCGTGGCCGCGTACTCGTCACCGGGGTTGCCCAGCCCCACAACAAGCCACAAAGACTATTTCTCCGGCTCTTCCTTCTCGACCCGCTCCTTCTTGATGACCTCGGGCTCCTTGGTCTCCTCGGCCACGGCTTCTTCCGGTTTCTCGCCGGGGAATTCCTCTTCCTTGTGGGGAATGGACACGAGGACGAGGACGGTCGCGGGCTCGGTTATGAGCCGGACGCCGGCCGGGATGGCCATGCCCTCGGCCTTGAACGCCTGGTGGACGTGGAGCTCGGAGATGTCGATCGACAGGCTCTCCGGGATGTCCCGCGGCAGGCACTCGACCTCGACTTCGCGGGTGACGAAGTCGACGAAGCCACCCTCGGTCTTGACGCCCAAGGGCTCACCGCGATGGACGACGGGGACCGTGACCCGCACCGGTTTGTCCATGGAGATCCGGATGAGGTCGGCGTGGAGGAGCTCGTCGGTGACCGGGTCGACCTGCAGGTCCCTGATCATGACGTCGTACATGTCGGGGTCGACGGCGACCTTGAAGATCGTGTTCTCGCCCGACTCGAGCCTCAGGATCTGGACGATGTCCTTCTTGCTCACGACGAGGGGCTGGCTCTCCATCGATTCCCCGTACATGACGACCGGGACGAAGCCCTGCGCCCGCAGGCGGCGCGCGGCGTTGGACCCCAGCCCCTGGCGCTTCTCGCTCTTGACGACGATGTTCATCTTGTTCTCCTTAAGCGAAGAGAGAGCTCACCGAGCTCCCCTCGTTGATCCTCCGGATCGCCTCGCCGAAGAGTTCGACGACGGAAAGGACGGCGAATTTTCCGGAGGCGGCGGCCCTTTCCGTCAACGGTATCGTATTGGTCACTAAGACGCGTTCCAGCTTCGATTTGTCGATCCTGTCGAGGGCCGGCCCCGACAGGACGGGATGCGTGCAGGCGCCGAAGATCCTCTTGGCGCCCTCCTTGACCAGGGCGTTTGCGCTGAGGGTCAGGGTCCCGGCCGTGTCGACGATGTCGTCGAAAATGACGACGTTCTGGCCGGCGACCTCGCCGATGACGTGCAGGACCTTGGCCACGTTGGGCGCGGGCCGTCTCTTGTCGATGATGGCCAGTTTGGCGTTCAGCCGCTGGGCGAACACCCGGGCCCGGCCGACGCCCCCGGCGTCGGGGGAAACGATGGTCAGGTCCTCGAGCTTCAGCGTCTTGATGTGGTTGGCCAGGACGGGCGCGGCCATGAGGTTGTCCACGGGGATCGAGAAGAAACCCTGGATCTGCGGCGAATGGAGGTCCATGGTCAGAATGCGGTTGGCCCCCGCTTTTTCGATCAGGTCCGAGACGAGGCGGGCCGAGATCGGGACCCGGGGCCGGTCTTTCCAGTCCTGCCGGGCGTAGGGGAAGTAGGGGATGACGGCTGTGATCCGGCCCGCGGACGATCTCTTGAAGGCGTCGATCATGATGAACAGCTCCATGAGGTGACTGTTCGCGTCGGACGACCCCGATTGGATGATGAACACGTCCTCGCCGCGGACGTTCTCATCGATATAAAAGTGGATCTCGCCGTCGCTGAAACGGTCGAGGACGCACCGCCCGAGGTCGATCTTTAAATAGTCGACGATCTCCCGGGCCAGGGCCGTGTTCGATGATCCCGTGAATACCTTCATCGTCTTTTCCTCGCCTTATATCGTCCGAACTGGGGCGGGAGGATTCGAACCTCCGAATGACGGAGCCAAAGTCCGTTGCCTTACCGCTTGGCTACGCCCCAGCACCGAGCTGTGCCCAATAGCCCTCCCGCGGCAAGGTCGCCGCGAGCCGGGCGGCAGGCGTTCCGGGGAGCCTCTTCTGCGCCTCCAGGGCGCTCTCCGCGTCGGCGAAAAGCCCATAAACCGCCGAGCCCGATCCGCTGACCTGGGACAGGATGGCCCCCCGCTCCCGGAAAAACCTTTTCCAGCTTTCGAGCTCGGGATGGGCCCGGAAAATGACGTGTTCCAGGTCGTTTTCCAAAAGACCGAAGTCTCCGGACTCCAGAAAACGCATAATTTTACTGACTTTACCCGCGGAAGTCAAGGGCGGCTCGATGCCGGCGTAGATCGACGCCGTCGGGATGGGGAACGCCGGGAAGACGAGGAGGCAGGGGAGCGGGGCGAAGTCGGGGAGGCGGGTCAGGCGGTCCCCGATGTCCTCTCCCAGACAAAGCCCCCCGTGCAAGAAAAAGGGGACATCGGCTCCCAAGCGCCGGGCCAGCCCGGCCAGTCCGGGCCCGTCTAGGCCAAGTCCCCACATCCGGTTGAGGCCCAGGAGCGCTGCCGCCGCGTTGGAACTGCCGCCGCCGAGCCCCCGTCCGGCGGGGACGCTCTTTTTGACCAGGATCCGGGCTCCCTGATCCGTCCCCGTTTTTTCCCGGAGGAACCGGGCCGCCCGATGGACGAGGTTCGTCTCGTCCCAGGCCACGGACGGGTCGTCCCCGGCGAGATGGAGGACGCCGGCCGGGGCGGGCTCGAGATTAAGCTCGTCCGCGAGGGAGATCGTCTGGAAAAGGGTCCGGATATCGTGGTAGCCATCCGGCCTCTTGCCGACGATCTCCAGACCGAGGTTGATCTTGGCGAAAGATTTGACAGTCATCTGTCCCGGAGCTCCAGGATCTCCTCCCACGTTTTCAGAACATAGCCGCGGAGAAAGGACACGTCAAAGGCCGCTTCCCGCGACGGCGGGTTGAAGCCGAGCTTGAGGACCTTTATCCGCCCGGACGTCCCCGGCCCCGAAAGCCCGATGTCCCTCGGGACTCCCGCCCCCGGGAAGAACTCCCGGACCATGAACGCAAAACCGTCCCGCCCGCCGCGGGCGACCCGTCCCTGTTCGTCCTGTTCCACATTCCAGCCGCTCCCGGCGCCAGCGTCCGCCCAGGTCCCACTGAGGAGGCGGAGGGCCTCGTCGGGCGGAAGGGAGATCCCCAGGAACCGCTTCATCATGGCCTCCGGCCCCTCTTCGGCGTAGGCCTTTTTTCCCGGCACGACGAAGTAGGCCCGGTCCTCGCGGAAGATCATGAGGAAGGCCGTCCTGCCGATCGGGTCGACGGCTTCGACTCGGCCGAGGCCCGGCCGGCGGAAGAGGAAGGCGAATTTTCCTTTGATCGCCGCGTCCTCTCCTCGCATGGAGGCCGAGCCGAACCCTTCGACGGCCTCGACGCCGCAGGACGGGGGGACGAGAACGGGAGCGCGCCCGGCGCACGCGGCGAGCGCTGCGAGAAAGCCTAAGAGCCCGGGCAGGCCGATACGCCGGGGCGAAGGGCTAGCGAAATCCATAATCTTCGGTTTTCTGCGCCGCCTTCTCCCCGGCCCCGGCGCCCGTCGTCGCGCCGGCCTTTCCCTTCAGCCGTTTTTTCCGGAGGAGCGGATAGAACGGAGACGTGATGCGTTTTCCGAAACAGGACATGTTGGGGTTAAGGATGAGCAGCAGGACGAACGCCGCGAAGACGAACAGGATGGCGTAGGTGCTCCAACTCATCGTTCGACCCTCTTCGTCTTCCCCGGGCGGAGAAAAAGGATTTCGCTCTATGCCGGACGAACCACGAACCGCTCAGCCGTGACTTACGGGCTCTTCCTGGAATATTGGGATCTTGGACTTTTCCTTCTCTCGTAACTTTCGGGCTCTTCCTGGAATATCGGGATCTTGGACTTTTCCTTCTCTTTCCCGAGGTAAAGACCGAGGAAAAACACCGAACCCAACGTCAGCGTGGCCAGCAGAAACTTGAAGAAGCCTTTCATCG
>Ga0315289_10002561_pt1 | contig 27802 bp, 21 predicted proteins | sample YL17G11_40_MG_FD_203452 | JGI IMG/M metagenome (GOLD analysis project Ga0315289, IMG submission 203452) | Sediment microbial communities from Yellowstone Lake, YNP, Wyoming, USA - YL17G11_40 | ecosystem: Environmental > Aquatic > Freshwater > Lake > Sediment | place: USA: Wyoming | collected...
GAACGGGATCTCGATGGTCAGCTCGAACAAGCTTGCTCTCCCTGACTCCACGCGATTCTAGTGCGTATTGCGCAAAGAAGCAAGGGCTGCGCTCAGTGGCGGCGGGGAGCGCCGCCTACGTCGGTCGGCAGCTGTGACGTAGCAGACACAGGACAGGGTCAGAGGCGAGCTCCTGACAATCGCTATCGCCGCTACGGGACATCTCTACTGGCGAGGGAAAGGGCCGCGAAGGGTGGAAACCACGACCTGTCGGGAGCCCTCGAGGAAGCTGCTCGGCGCGGATGGGAGAGGAAGATGGCGAGCAAGAGGCGATATGCGCAGGTGGGGCTGGGCGGTCGGGCGTCAATGTACAAGGAGGCAGCGGTTCAGACCTATGCCGATACCTGTGAGATGGTGGGGTTCTGCGACAACAACGAGGGGCGCGTGCGGCAGTCGGTGGAGTGGGCGCGCCGGAAGGGCGTGGTGGTGCCCGGGTACGCGGCCGAGGACTTCGGCCGGATGGTCGCGGAGTGCAAGCCGGACTGCGTGATCGTTACCACCAAGGACTGCTTCCACGATCTCTACATCTGCCAGGCGATGGAGCTGGGCTGTGACGTCATCACCGAGAAGCCGCTGACGACGGACGAGGTGAAGTGCCAGCGGATCATAGACACGAAGGCGCGGGCCGGCCGGAAATGCACGGTGACCTTCAACTACCGCTATGCTCCCCACACCACGCAGCTCAAGGACCTGCTGATGTCGGGCGTGATCGGGGACGTGCTCTCCCTTGACTTCCAGTGGCTGCTCGACACGCACCATGGGGCGGACTACTTCCGGCGCTGGCACCGGAACAAGGAGAACTCGGGCGGGCTGCTGGTGCACAAGGCGACCCATCACTTCGATATGATCAACTGGTGGCTCTCGTCTGTCCCCCTGTCGGTGTTCGCCATGGGCCAGCGGAAGTTCTACACTCCTCATCAGGCCGACCGGTACGGTTTGACCAACCGGGCCGAGCGCTGCCTGGATTGCCCGGAATCGGGGAAATGCGCCTTCCACCTCGATCTGAGAACCACTGGATATCTGCGCCAGATGTACCTCGAGAACGAGCAGTACGACGGCTACTTCCGCGATCGGTGCGTGTTCAGCAACCTGATTGACATCGAGGACTCGATGCAGCTTGTGGTCGCCTACGAGAGCGGCGCGAAGATGAGCTACTCGCTGAACGCGTTCATGCCGCGGGAGGGGTTCCAGGTGGCCATCAACGGATCGAAGGGGCGGCTGGAGCACAAGTGCGAGGAGACGGTGTACATCAGCGGCGACGGCACCGTCCCGGGCGAGCTGCTGGCCGAGGGCACGACCATCAAGATCTTCCCGCACTTCAGGGAGGCCTACTCGGTTCCGGTCTGGACGGGCGAGGGAGGGCACGGGGGAGGCGATCCCCGGCTGCTAGAGGACATCTTCGGCACCGACCCACCCAGGGATAAGTACCAGCGGGCGGCGGACCAGCGGGCCGGCGCGTACTCCATACTCACCGGAATCGCGGCGAATCGCTCGCTCGAGTCGGGCCGGATGATCAGAGTTGATGACCTGGTGAAGAACATCGGGAAGCCGGACTACCCGCCCATGCCATCCCCCGATGAGCCCATCCCGATGGAGAAGGAGAAGGCGAAAGTGGTCAGCCCCGAGACCGCGAAAAGGCTGAAGGCGAAGGGCAAGACGGCCTGAGAGCCGGGCAGTGACCGGAGGAACACGATGACGGCGCAGCCGCGAACCATTCTTGCACTCTGCGCGCATCCGGATGACGCGGAGTTCCGCTGCGGCGGGACGCTGATCCTGCTGGCGCAGCGCGGCTGGCGGGTGCATATCGCGACCGCGGGCGCGGGGGACTGCGGCACCGCGGAGGAGGCGCCGAACGCAATCTCGCGGCGGCGGCGACAGGAGGCGGAGAACGCGGCCGCGAAACTGGGAGGCGAGTTCCACTGCCTGGAGGGGAACGACCTCAGGATCTTCGACAACGACGAGCTGCGGTCGGCGGCGGTGGCGCTGCTGCGGAAGGTTGACCCGGACTGCGTGGTCACGCACTACCCGGTGGACTATATGCCGGATCACGACGCGGCCAGCGCGCTTGCCCGCGCGGCTGTGTTCTGCGCGGGGATGCCGAACTACACTGTTGGCCCCGCGGTCTCGCTGCCGCCCACGGCGAAGGGCGTGGTGCCGCTCTACTACTTCAACGGGCCGCTGGGTGGGCTGGACTGGCTCGGGAACGCCACCCCGCCCGCGCACTTCTACGTTGACATCTCCTCGGTGGCGGAAGAGAAAGCGGAGCTGCTGGCCTGCCACGTCTCACAGCGGGAGTGGCTGCGGAAGCACCACGGCATGGATCAGTACATCAACCAGATGAGGGAGTGGGACGCGCAGGCCGGCACGCGGGTCGGGGTGGCCCACGCCGAGGGGTTTTTCATCCACAAGGGGCACGGGTTCTCGCAGGGGCCGCTGGTTCAGGAGGCATTAGCCGACCTGATCGCTGCGCCCCGCTGACGCATCGGCCGCGCCCACTCGCGGGCTGAGGCCCAGGTAAGGTAACAGCCGGCAGTGTGAGGTGGCGGCGCGTTACTCGGGCCGCTCGTCTTTGCGCGCGAGCAGGTCCTGGATGATCCGCTGGTAGTGGGGCCGGAGGAAGTCCGGGTGCTGCGCGCTGGCCAGTGCGTAGCGGCCATCGGAGGCATCCATATCGAGCCGCGCGGTGATGACGGTCTCGCTGATAACATCCGCCTCGGCCAGCGAGAGGCCGGTCGGATGCTTGATGAACGATCCCCCGGTCGAGCTCTGCCGGCCCCGATAGTCCTGCCCAACGGTGTTCGCGCAGCAGTGGTAGATGAACGAGTTGGGCCCGGCTGGCTGTGTGGCTCGCCCGGCGGATCGCTTCCAGTAGACGGCCTCGATGGTCTCGGTCGAGCAGGCGGGCTGGAAGAGAATGCGCGCTCCTGCCATCACCGGCAGCCGATAGAGCTCGGGATGGCGGCCATCCCGGCAGATCACCAGGGTGGCCAGGAACCCCTTGACTGCGAAAAGGGACAGCTTGTTCCCGGGGCGGCAGTGCTTCTGCTCATCCGGTCCGGCCAACTGGACCTTGGCGTACTCGTGGATCACGGCACCGTCGGGGCCGATCACATGGGCCAGGTTGAGGAGCTTCGGACTGCCACCTCTCCGCTGGATGGTGCCGCAGATCACGTAGATGCGCTGGGCGCGCGCCGCCTCCCGCACCTGATCGAGCACATGCTGGACCTGGGCCGAGTCGAGGGAGAGCAGATAGGGGAAGTCGTACCCCGTGAGGTTGGCCTCGGGGAAGAGGATGAGGTCGCTGCCCTGGTCGGCGGCCAACGCGATGTGGTCGAGGGTAGAGCGCAGAAGCCGGTCCGCCGGCTTGGCCCATTGCTGCTGGGACACCGAGACCTGCAAGACGTTGGGAGCGTTCATCTCCAGCTCCACCTCGCGGTAGCTGGTGAAGGATAGCACGGGGCCCCGGACTCGGCAAGCAGCGACTGCGGAGAGCGCGCGGAGGACGGCAGGTATGCATGGTGGCCGACGGAAGTACGACCTGAGAGGATGTGTGGCAGGCCCACCCGGGCCACGGAATGAGGTGTGAGAGCATGGAGCAACTGCGTGTGGGGATCGCCGGCCTGAACCGGGGGCGAGCTTTCATGGAAGCGCTGGAGTGGCACCCGCGGACGAGGATCGCCGCCATCTGTGACCCAGACCCGGAGCGACTGGAGCACTGCCGGGAGCGACTCGGCGACGCGAGGCCTTTCCGCGACTATTCGGAGATGTTGGACAGCGGGGTGGACCTGGTGATCGTGGCCTCGCCCGTCCAGTTTCATGGGCCTCAGAGCATCGAGGCGCTGAAGCGGAACATACACGTGTTCTCCGAGGTCATCGCGGCTACATCGCTGGAGGAGTGTCGAGATCTGGCGGCCGCCGCCCGGCAATCGTCGGCGAAGTACATGATGGGCGAGAACTGCTGCTTCATGAAGCCGCACATGGTGGTGAGAAACATGGCGCGGGCGGGGGTGTTCGGCGAACTCTACTATGCTGAGGGGGCGTACGTGCACTACGTTCGCACGCTCCGTTCGGTCGCGGGCTGGCGGGAGGAGTGGCTGTTCGGCCGGCGGGGCGGCACCTACCTGACTCACGCCCTGGGCCCGATCCTGGAGTGGCTGGATGACGTGGTGGTCACGGTGAACTGCGTGGGGACCGGCTCACACGCGGAGCCGCGGTTCGGCGGCGATGACTCCAGCACGCTGCTCTGCAAGACTGCGAAGGGCGCAATGGTCGTGTTGCGCAATGACATGAGTTCACCACGGCCATTCCGCGGGTACGCGTCTCTGCAAGGGACGAAGGGCGCGTATGAACCGGACTGGGGGCACGATGGGAAGCTTGGCGAGCGCGTCTGCCTACCGGATCCAGAGAGCAGAGACTCTCACCCCGCCTGGCGCCCGCTGTCGGAGTTCGAAGACGAGTTCCTTCCCGAGATCTGGCGGAACCGTCCCGAGGGGATGGCAAGCCACGTGCACGGGGACGCGGACGGACTCACGGTTCTGGCATTTGTGGAGGCGGTGCTGAACGACGAGGAGCCGCCTATCAACGTTCACCGGGCGCTCGACTTCACGGTGCCAGGGCTGGTCTCGGCAGTCTCGGCGGAGCAGGGCGGCACGCCCGTGGCGGTGCCGACCTTCCGGTGAGAGGTCCGGCGCCATACCGCAGCCGCTACTTCAGGTAGCCGAGGGCCTGGAGGCTCTTTCGCATCCCAGGCGAGAGCGGGGCAGAGGGGGTTGTGCCGGTGGAGGCCGGGCCGCGCCACCAACGCTGCGTCACCAGGTAGCGAGCCGTCAGCACCTCATCGTAAGCGGCGCGGAGCGGAAGCGCGCGAGTGAGGTCCCTCTGCTCTTTGGGATCGGATCGCGTGTCCCAGAGGCCGATGGACGACTTGGTGACCATCGCTCCGGGCTTCACCGACATGTCGAAGACGCGCTTGTACCCGTCCTCGTCTATCACGCCGACCAGATCGAGCCGGTTGTTGCTCATCTTGGACACCTCGGCGAAGATGGGCACCCCCGGGGCCGACGAGGGGGAGGCCGCCAGTCCGGCCAGGTCCCGCCCGGCCAGTGCGTAGCTCAGGGTTGGCGTGACCGCGGTCGCCGCCATCACGGTGGGGTAGAGGTCCACCAGGCTCACCGGCGTTCTCACCCGCGCGCCGCCATGTCTCCCTCCCGGATAGCGAATGATGAGGGGCGGGCGCATCTGCTCCACGTTCAGCGTGGTGCCGTGGCGAAGAGTGTCGTGCTCGCCCAGCGCCTCTCCGTGGTCGGCGAGCACGATGATGAGAGAGTTCTCGAGCCGTCCGGTTCTCTTGAGCAGGTCGAGGAACTCCCCGAACGCGGTGTCCGCATCGCGGACGTCCGCGTCGTAAAGGTCCACGAGGTGTTGAGTCTCCTCCTGGGACAGCCCCGGGTATCTTTCGGGGGCCTGTGCTAGCGCGGCCGCCGTCGCGTACCGCTGGCCGCGAAAGCCGCGATCGAAGAGGCGGAGTGTGGCCGGATTCGGCGTGTACGGCTCATGCGGCTCGATGGTGTGCACGTAAGCGAACACAGGCTGATCGGCTTTCTCGTCCGCCATGAGCGCGCCGAGCTGGCGGTTGGCCCAGTCGGCGCTCTCGTCGTTCTTGTAGGTGTAGGCATCCACGCCCTGGAGGAAACCGTAGTGTCCGCTGGCGTGGCCATTGGTGCAGACGTACACTGTCCGGTAGTCGGCTTCCTGGAGAGCCTCCGCGATGGTGACCGGCCACTCGTCCAGCTTGTCTGAGTCCAGGTGCTCCACGCCGTGGGCCAAGGGGTAGAGGCCGGTGAAGAAGCTGCTCACAGACGGGCGGGTCCATGTCGCGGTGGCCTGCGCGTGCTCGTAGACGACCGCGCCGGCGGCGAATCGGTCAATCACGGGAGAGGTCGGCCTGTCGTACCCATAGCAGCCCAGGTGATCCGGGCGGAGCGCATCAATCAGGTAGATGTAGACATCGGGAGGTCGGGCGCCCTTGGCCTTGTGGGCTGCCTGCGGCGGTCGCCAGGGCTGCGGGGCCCGGGGCACATAGGCCTCCTGGGCGTGGTCAAGATCGCCTGTGAGGATCGGGGTGAAGTACAGCCTGAGCCGCTCCCGCGGCCGGACGGAGATGACGTTCCAGAGCCGGTTCTCCGGGCCGTAGACGAAGGTGTGACCCTGCCTCTCAGGGCCGCGGAAAGAGGCGGGGCCGAGTGCGCCGAGGTGCACTCGCTCTTGTCCGTCGTTCACCCATCCCACGAACTCCACCGGCCTCTCGCCGGCCGCGCCGCCGATGGTGGCCGCGCATCCGACGGAGCCGGCCGGGCCGGCCCCGTCGCGCCTCCCCCGGAGCGCGCCCTCGATGTTGAATCGCACGAGCTTGCCGGCCCAGCGCGATAGGTCTACCTCGACGGTCGCGATGGGCCTCTCGCGCCGGCGGCTGGCGAACAGGGCCCTGGCCTCTCTCGCCTCGACAGAACCATCCTCTGCTGTGACCCGGACAGTCACCCCCATCACCGAATCAGGCCGAGGACGCAGAAGCCAGATGGCAGCCAGCGCGCCCGCGGCGACGAGCAGGCAGACGATCCCAAGCATGAGACGGTTACGCGGCATACCACTCACATTCCCATGCGGAGGCTAAGAGTCCTCCAGGGGGGAGGGGACAGGAGCTGGCTCCTCCCCAGCAGTTCACGAGGTCAGCGAGTCGCGTTCCGCTGGCCCCGCCATTTGGTCAGGCAGTGGTCGCCAGCAGCCAGGGCAGGTTGTCGGCCGAGAGGATGCGGGACAGGCGCGCGGGCTCTCCGTGACGGAGGCCAAGCAAAGTGGAGCCAGGCGGATTCGAACCGCCGCCTCGTCCGTGCGAGGGACGCGTCTTCCCACTCGACTATGGCCCCAAGAGGAAGGACAAGCCGGATCCGGCCGAGGCCTTTTCCGGCACGAGGGAATGCTACCAGAGGTCGCGGGGAGCGTCAACCCCGATGGGAACGGGGCTGGTCAGGCGACCTGCTGCTTGCCGCGGGGACGGAGGGGCTTGGGCGGCACGCTATGGCCAAAGGCGCGGACCAGCTCGATCCGGCTGCCGGTCTTGCCCGCCGTGATGGTGACTTTCCTCACCTCGGCCTGGGAGCCAATGGCGAGCACCTGGCGCGCGCCGTCCCGATCCGAGATCAGCGCCGGCCGCGGCTTGCCCGGCAGTTGATCGGAGTACCAGCGGCTGACGCGCTCGGGCGGATCGGCGCTGGTCAGGATGGCGGAAGCGTAGTAGGTGACGCGCTTGCCCTCTTTGGTGTTGACGCGGTAGGTGAAGCTGTTCTCCTCCGTGGCGCCTGGATAGAAGGGGAGCATCAGGTCCTTCGTGGAGGCGGCGGGGGCGTAGTCCACCACCACCGGAGTGTCGTCGAGCGTGACCTGCTCGCGGGCCGGCTTGCGCTGGGGGGAGGCGATGATCAAGCAGAGCGCGCTGACGGTGAGGCAGATGACGGTCGTCCAGAAGATGACCTGGCGGCGTGGCGACGAGGGGTGTGACATCGAACCTCCGCTCAGTCGAGGTAGTCCCGCAGCCTGCGGCTGCGGCTGGGGTGCTTGAGCTTCTTGAGGGCCTTCGCCTCGATCTGCCGGATGCGCTCGCGGGTGACCTTGAAGATATGGCCCACCTCTTCGAGGGTGCGCTGGTAGCCGTCATCGAGGCCGAAGCGGAGCTTGAGGACGTCACGCTCGCGTTCGGTGAGAGTGTCGAGCACGGCCTCGAGCTGCTCGCGCAGCACCAGGGTGGCGGCCGCGTCGCCGGGCGAGACCGCGTCCTGGTCCTCGATGAAATCACCGAGGTGCGAGTTCTCCTCCTCGCCGATCGGGGTCTCGAGGGAGAGCGGCTCGGGGGCGATGCGGCAGATCTCTGTCACCCGCTGCACCGCCTTCTGCCGGTCCTCGGGGGTCTCGAAGGGCCCCTCCATCTCCACGGCGATCTCCTCGCAGGTCGGCTCTCGCCCCAGCTCCTGGTGGAGTTGGCGGGAGACCTTGAACAGCTTGTTGATGGTCTCGACCATGTGCACCGGGATGCGGATGGTGCGGCCCTGGTCGGCGATGGCGCGGGTGATCGCCTGCCTGATCCACCAGGTGGCATAGGTCGAGAACTTGAAGCGCTTGCGGTAATCGAACTTCTCGACCGCCCGGATGAGGCCGATGTTGCCTTCCTGGATCAGGTCCAGGAACGACATGCCGCGGCCGCTGTATTTCTTGGCGATGCTGACCACCAGGCGGAGGTTGGCCTCGGTGAGCTCGTTCTTGGCCTTGCTCCCCTGTTTCAGAATGGCGTGGGCCCAGTCGAGGATCTCCTTCACCTTGGCAGACGTCAGGTCGGTCGCGCGCGCGATCTCGGCCAGAGTCGGCTCCCGCGGAGGAGTGCCGACCCGGCGATTGGCCGCCACCAGCACGCGCAGGTTGCGGCGGAGCTGGGTCGCCGGCAGCGCCAGGATGGCGGGCGCGTCGTAGCGCCCGACCGTATCCTCCTCGACGGGCGGCGGGGCTTCGTCCTCCAGGCGCGCCTCGGCGCGGAACTGGTCCCAGACATTGCGGGCGAAGAGCACGTGCCGCAGCCGGCGGAGCTGGAGCCGCCGGCGGAGGGCGCGATAGGACTCTGCTCGCTGCCGCGACTCGATGAGCGCGCGGTGGAGCTCGGCCTTGGTGATCCGGCTGCCTTCCTCTTCGGGCGCGGCGTAGTCTCGGAGGAGGAGCAGCCGCTTCGTCCTGAGCTCATCGAGCCGATGCTGAAGGTAGGACTGCGATTCCTCATGGATGCGTCGCGGCGCGAGCGCCTCCGCGGCGCCTCCGCGCACCACGATCCGCTTGATGACAAGGTCGAGCAGTTCGACCTCGGCCCGCAGATGGGCATCGGAGACGCTCTCGATCGCCTCGCTCACATCGGAGAGGCGCGGCTCACGACCCAGGAGAGTGATGCTGTAATCCCAGACCGCCTGGAGCTTGGAGAGGATGGTGGCCCGCTCGAGCTGCTTGGCCAGCTCGACCTCCTCCTCCGGGGTGAGGAGCTGAACGCGGCCAATCTCCCGTAAGTACATCCGCACGGAGTCGTCGGGCGGGATGCCTTCGACCGCGGGCAGTTCTTCTTCGGGCTGGGCCAAGGCAGTACGCACGCCGCGCTGATCCCGCGCGTGCGCTTCGGTCTCCCGGGCACGTTCCTCCGTCTTGTCAATCACCCGGATGCCCTCATCGCCCACCACTTGAAGGATATCGTCGAGCTGATCGGGGTCCACCTGCTCTTCGCCGAGGGAGTCGTTGATCTCGGCATAGGTGAGCACGCCGCCCTGCTTGCGGCCTTGCTCAAGCAGCTTCTGGATCTCCTCCGATTCCTTCAGATCACGACGCCGCATGTCAGCTACCCACTCCCCATTCCGTTTCGACAGGCATCCTCCCGGTGCCTGCTTCCCCCGCAACCCCCTGGAAGGTCTGTGGCGGGGCAGGGCCAAGACCGCCTTGGAGGTCAGTTCTCCCCCACCAGCCGATGGCCCGCCAGCCGGGAGCGCTCCCGGCCCACTTCCGCCAAGTCCCGCAGGATGCCCTCTCGCGCCTGCTGGGAGTCCACCTGCTCCAGTCTCTCTCTCAGTTCGGCCTCCCGCCGCCGGAGCCGGTCCTCGACCAGGCGGGCGACCCCGCTCTCCAGAGACTCTGCGACGCGGTCCTCCGGCACATGCCCGACGAGGACCTCGGCCAGGGACTGGGTCGCTGTGGGCTCCACGGCCGCCACCAGGGACTGGACGGTTACCTCTTCACCTTCCGCCACCAGGCGCTGGAGAGCCGTGAAGACGGCACGCTGCCCACCTGAGAAGTCGTCGGGCTTCAGCTCGGCGACATAACGACGGGCCAGCTCCCCATGCGTGATCAGGGCCCCTAGAAGATTCGCCTTGCCCAGGCTCGCGGACGGCTTCTCAGGGACCTGCCTTGCGGTCGGGGCCTCCGCGGGAACGGGCCCTCCCATTCGGCGGCTTCGATCTCCCCTCCTTGCCAGCAGGCGGGTCAACTCCTCTCTAATCGCGGTCTCGGTGAGCGCAGTCCGCGAGGGCGAACCCGACTCCCAGTGCTCGGCAAGCCACCGTGTGTAGTATTCCCTTTCAACCCCCTCCGGCATGCGGCCCAGGGTCGCCACCGCCTCCCGCAGGCCGACCAAGCGGTCGGTCTCGCTGCGGCCCTCCCTCCGACGCAGAATCCTGGTCAGCTCCCACTCGACCATGGGCAGGGCGGCTGAGACGAGGTCGCGGAGGGCTTCGGCCCCGCGCTCGCGCAGCACGCGGTCGGGGTCCAGGCCCTCGGGCAGTGTGACCACGCGCACCGAGAGGCCGGCCTGCTGGAAGAGGTCGCGGCTGCGGAGGGCGGCCGCCAGCCCGGCGGAGTCTGCGTCGAAGGCGAGGATGAGGCCGGGGCCGCCGACCGCGGAGGCCTCTGCCCCTCTGCCCTCACTGAGGCGGCGGCGGAACAAGTCTACGTGATCTGGGGTCAGGGCTGTCCCCATGGTGGCAACGGTCTCGGCGAGGCCGGCCTCATGGCAGGCGATGACGTCGAGGTAGCCCTCGACGACCAGGGCCCGGCCGGTATCGGCCATCGCGTGCCGGGCATGATCGAGGGCGTAGAGCACGCGGCCCTTCTGGAAGAGCGGGCTGTCGGGCGAGTTGATGTACTTGGGCTGCTGATCTTCGCCGAGGGCGCGGCCGCCGAAGGCGATGACGCGTCCGCTGCCATCTCGGATGGGGAAGATCACGCGGTCGCGGAACCGGTCATAGAACCCGCCCGTGACCTGCCGTGAAGCATCGGCCTCGCGCGGGATTACCAGCCCGGCCTGGGCGAGTTCCTGCCCGGAGAAGCCGCGCCCCTGCATGGCGTTGAGCAGCGCGTCCCAGCTGGCGGGAGCATAGCCGAGGGCAAATCCCTCAATGGAGGCGGGAGCAACGCCGCGCCCAGCCAGGTAGGCCCTGGCGTGTTCGCCCATCCGCGCGCGCAGCTGGGCCTGGAAGAAGCGGGAGGCGGCCTCGTGCAGTGCGAGCAGGCGCTCGCGCCCGCGCTGGCGCGCGGCCTCGGCCGGGCGGCGCGGCGCCACTCCGAGCCGGCGGGCCAGCATCTCGGCCGCCTCGGCGAAGGTGACCTTCTCGATCATCTCCACGAAGCGGAAGAGGTCGCCGCCCGCCTTGCAGCCGAAGCAGTGCCAGAGGCCGGTCTCGGGGTCAACGGTGAAGGAGCCCGTCTTCTCCTGGTGGAAGGGGCACAGCCCTACCAGGCGCCGACCAGCCTTGCGCAGGGCCACGTGGGGAGAGATGATCTCCACGATGTCGGCGCGCCGGCGGATCTCCTCCAGGTCGTAGCCGCCCCCGGCCATCTCCATCCTCCACCTCGGGAGCCCGTAGGCGCGAAGCGAAGCGAAGTGGCTTCGCGCCGGGGTCGGCGGGCGACCCTGCTCCCCCCGTCCACTTCGGCTAATGCGCCTTCGGCCCCTGCGCCCGGCGAGGCAGGGATCGCATCAGCGTGCGCACATGGCGGATGTTTCGCGCGTCATCGGTCGGCCGGTCCATCGGCGTCTCCAGGATAGCGCACCTGTCTTGCAGGTCGCGGCGGCGGAGCAGGGCGCGGAAGCCCTGGTCGCCGATCGTCCCCCTTCCGATATGCTGGTGGTGATCGAGCTGGCTGCCCGCCGGACCGCGCGAATCGTTGAGGTGGACCAGGCGGAGGCGGCCCAACCCGACACTGACCGCGAACTCACGGAGCGTGCGGCCGATCCACCGGGGGTTGTCCAGGCGATAGCCCGCGGCGTGCGTATGGCAGGTGTCAAGGCAGATGCCCAATCGCGGTTCGCCATCGAGCGCGTCCAGGAGTCGGGCGAAATGCTCCCACTCGCTGCCGAGGCGACGGCCGCGCCCCACCGCGTTCTCAAGGAGGAGCTGCATGTGCGGCGGCGCCTCCAACAGGACCATCCGAACACTCTCGGCCAGCGTCCGGAGGCCGAGGTCGAGGCCTGCGCCCATGTCGTGGCCGGTGTGAAGAGTAACCGTGCAGCTGCCGAGGAGCGCCGCCCTCTGCATGTCGTCCGACACGGCCTGGCGCGAGCGGGCGAGCAGTCCCGGGTTCGGGGAGGCGAGATTGACGAGGTAGCAGGAGTGAATGACGAGAGGGCCGATGGCGCGCTCGGCGAGCAGCCGGCGGAACTCGCTCACCTCGCGCTCCGGGTACTGGCGGCCGCGCCAGCCCCGTGCACTGCGCACGAAGATCTGGAGACACTCGCAGCCGATGGCGCGGGCGTGCCGCGCGGTCTGCACCAGGCCTCTGCCGACAGATACGTGGAACCCGATTCGCACCGGCCCCAGGTCCTCCGGGCTCAGGCCGTGTTGCTGTCGGGCCGGTCGCGCAGCGCCCGCGCTACTCTCTCCCGGATCAGGTTCAGGGAGGCGTGCATGACCGTGTCCCCCGTCTCCGGGTCGAGGGCCATGCTGGCGAGGCAGGGATAGGAGTGGTGGAGCTGACCAGCCTTCTCCGGAAGGGTCTCGTCTGCGGGCAAGCCCACCAGGCTCTGCCCGACGAAGTCGGTGAGGCCGCAGGGCGAGCCGCGCAGGACCTCCACCGCCGCCACCTTGCCGCCGGCCTGATGGATTCTGAAGGTCGGGATGCCGACCCTGAACTGCTCGCAGAACTCGGCGATGGCCGGCGTGCTGCATTCGAGAGCGCAGAAGGGCTTGGGGAAGGCGGACTCGATCTCGTATCGCGCGCAGGCCTGTGTGACCTGGCGCTGGAGGCCGGGCTTGACCCAGTTGGGGTCCTCGATGGGCGCGATGAGGGCGCGGACGCTACCCCCTCCGACCATGCTTGGGATCTCTAGCAGCAGGTCGGGATGGAGGTTGATGGCGATGATGACCTCTCCCGCGGCGAGTCCGCCAGGCAGGAACTCGGCGGGATCATCCACCACCAGGGGCAGGGCACGGGGCACCTGGTAAGCCGAGACATCACCGGGCGAAGCGGCGGAGAGATGCGCGATCACGCGCTCGGCGTAGCGCCCTCCGACATGAGCGATGTTAACTCGCAAAGCTACCTCCTGACGCCGTCCAGCGCTCCCCTGGTCAGGACCGATAGGCCCGGAGGAAGTCGTCGCAGTAGACGGCGCGGTTGAGCAGCAGCTCGGAGGTGATCATGGCGTCCATCATGGGCGAGTCAAGCACGTCGAGGATGGCCGCATCCAGACCGGCGGCGAGAGCCATCACCAGGTAGGTGCGGTTGAGGAGCTCCCGCTGGGTGCTGCCCTGTGAGACATTGCTCAGACCCAGTACGGTCCTGGGGGGTGGATCGGAGAGCAGCTTGATGTTGCGAATGGTCTCGAGCACGTGGCCGGCGGTGGGCTGTGCGACGTTGGCCGGGAGAATGACGGCGTCTATCATCAGCCGGTCCGGGTCGAGGCCGTGCTCCATCGCCGCGGCCACCGCGCGGAGCGCGATCTCGCTGCGACCTGCGGCGTCGCGAGGAATCCCGTTCTCGTCAATGGTCAGCACGATCACCGAGGCCTGGTGCTTGAGCGCCATGGGGAGGAAGATGTCGAGCTGATCCTGCTGGCCCTTGCTCGAGTTGATGATGGAGCTGGGGCCGGCGAGCTCCAGGCCCCGCGCCATCACATCGGGCTTGGTGGTGTCTATGGCGAGCGGAGCGTCGGTCACCTCGCGGATGGCCTTGACCAGCCATTCCATGGCGGCAGCGGGATCGGCCGAGGCCGGTCCCACGTTGACGTCGAGCGCGGAGGCGCCGGCGGCTAGCTGGGCGCGCGCCAACTGCTGGATGGGCTCTGGATTCTGGCTGGCGATGGCACCGCCGACCGATCGGAACATCCCGTTGATGCGTTCACCGATAGCGTACATTCGTCAGGCCTCCTTGGGCATGAGGGAATCCACGACGCTTCGCAGCAAGGTCACTGCGCGGGGGTGCCACATGATGAAGATGTGCGTGCCGCCGTGGAGGAAGGCGGTGGCGGTGGCCGCCTCCCAGATGACGCCTCGCTCGGCCGCCGGGCCCCACTCGGGGGCGGCCTCCTGGGGGGTGCGGGCCTCCTTCGCCTTCCAGCACTCGGAGCCGACCAGCGCGAGCATAGGCATGGAGAGCATACGGTCGCCCGAGAGCGCGGCCAGCCGGGTGCGCTCCATGATGGAGTAGGCGTACTCGAGCCCATAGCCCAGGCCGCCGGTGGCCTGGTACATGACGATGCGGGAGAGGTCCATGCCAGCGTCCGAGACCAGGATGTTGACCTGCTTCTGGATGTTGATGTCGAGCGGGGCCTCGGTGAGGAGCTTGTGGCCGTCGGCCAGGCTAGCGGCGGTGATGGTCTTGTAGTTGTCCTGGCTGGCCGTACCGAGCAGGCAGTTCTCGCCGGCCGCGACCTCGCTGCAGCGGGGCATGACCTCGTTGTCCTTGTCGGGCTGGCCGCAGCCCCAGATGATAAGGGGCACCCCGACCGCCCCGAGCACCGCCTTCACCGCTTGGGCGCACTGATCGGGCGAGCGGTCACCGCGATCCGGGTGTGCGCCGACCAGGTGGAGAGAGATGAGATCGGCGCCAAACTCCTCGACGCACTTGCGCGCCCAGGCCGCGGGGTCGGAGCAGACGTCGCCCACCGCCTCGGCCATGGGCGCGGGCAGCTCGGCCGGGGGCACGTCGAAGACCTCCATGGCGACGGCCGGCGGGTGCGGCGTGCGTCCCTCGAAGTGGAGGAACGGGAGGCTGGTGTCGCCGCCGACCGTGACCAGCTTGGTGCGCGTGCCGCCCTCGGCCGCGGTGGCGCCGATGGTCACGGTGTTGACCGCGGCCGACCACTTCTCGACGGGCATCTCAAAGGACATCGCAGCAGTCCCCTTTCCTCGGGCGTGTTACACCTGGCCAGGCGCGCCGGCCAACCCGATCGCGGCCTTGATCGCCCCCAGGTCAATGTGCTGCGCGAAGAGCACACGGGCGCGCTCCACCTTGGCACCCTCTCGGACGCGGAGGCGCCCGGTGAGCTGCTCGATCCGCTCCACGGTGCTGAGAGTGTCGTGGGGCGCGAGCAGCAGGGGGATACCTACTTGCTGAGCGCGCTGCACGATCACCGGGCTCGGGTAGATGTTCCCGGTGAGGACGATCGCCTTGGTGGCGGTTTGGAGGGCGGCGAGCTGGAGGTCAGCGCGATCGCCGCCGGTGATGACGGCCTTGTCAGCCACCTGGCGGAAGTAGCGGGCAGCGCTCGACACGCCCATGGCGCCGATCACGAAATGGAGGATCAGCTCGTCCAGCGCTTTCTCGCAGCAGAGGAGTTTGGCGGGGAGGTGCTCGGCCAGCTCCCGCACCGAGACCGCGCTCAGCAGCGCGTCGGCCGGCAGCACCCCGAAGATGGCGATCCCGCGCTCCTCCAGGTAGCGGCGGAGGGGACCGCGCAGCGCCTCCTCGTCATCGGGCGCGACGAAGTTGAAGATCACGCCTGCGAAGCGCGCCCCAAGGAGGCGATGGGCCAGCAGCACTTCCTCCACCGCGGCCTCTCCCCCGGACTTCGCCAGCACCAGGGCGCGGGCTCCCAGCAGCTCGGCCACCGCGGGTGCGGACAGGCCGAGAAGCGAGCCGCGGGAGAGACGGCCGACCCCGCCCACGATCATGACCTCGCGATCCGCCGCCGCGCGCGCATAGGCCTGCTTGATCCGCGCGCTCAGCTCGGCCGCGCCATCAGCCAGGGCCCGATCAGTCAGCTTCGAGGTGAGCAGGGCCGGGCAGATCGCGTCCAGCGGGGCCTCGGGGTTGAGTCGCTGGCTGATGAAGTGGGCGTCCTCGTCGGTGACCACGCCTTCCACCGCGAGGGGGAGGGTGCCCAGGGGCTTGAAGTAGCCGACGCGATATCCCTGGTCGCGGAGCTGGAGCCCGAGTGCGAGCGCGGTCAGCGACTTGCCGACGTAGGAGTCCACGGAGGTGATGTACAGGGGCGAGGTCATACTGCCAGCTCCAGCCGGCGGGCGACGGAGGGGAAGAGGGAGAGGTCGGTGTGGGGCAGGAAGAGGCCGGCGACATAGCGGTCCATGTAGCCTGGCACGATGCTCAGCTCGAAGTTGGTCATGCGGCGGGCGAGGTCGCCGGCCTGCGCCCTGGCCTGCCGGCCCAGCAGCAGGGAGCGCGCGCCGGCCACCGCGGTGTTGCCGACGAAGCGGATGCGATCGAGCGGAATATCGGGGAGAAGGCCGATGGTCACCGCATTCTCCGCGTCCAGGTAGTTGCCGAAGGCGCCGGCCACCAGGATGCGCTCGAGGCTCGAGGCCTCGATGCCCACGCTCTCCAGGAGCGTCGCGGCGCCGGCGTAGACGGCGGACTTGGAGCGGATCAGGTTCTGGATATCGTCCTCTCCGAGTGAGATGTCATCGGACCGCCCCGCCTCCTCGCCCCAGACGACCACGAACTCCGGGCGCTCCCGGCGGACGCGCACCCGCGGGCTGGGGAAGCCGAGGTTGATGCGGCCGCGCCGGTCGAGCACGCTCGCGCGCAGCAGCGTGGCCAGCACATCCACCAGGCCTGACCCGCAGAGGCCGCGGGGCCTCGCATTGCCGATAGTGGCGTACTCCACGCGGTCTGCCTCCGGGTGGTAGCGCAACCGCTCGATCGCCCCGATGGTGGCGTACATTCCGTACTCGAGGCCGGAACCCTCGAAGGCCGGCCCGGCCGAGCAGGAGCAGCACATCAGCCACTCGCGGTCACCGACCACCATCTCGCCATTGGTGCCAAGGTCAATGAACAGGGTGAGCTGGGGTGACTCGGCGATAGCGGTGGCGAGCACGCCCGCGGTCATATCACCTCCCACGTAGCTGCTGACGCAGGGCGCCAGGAAGACTGGCGCGGCCGGATGGATCTCCACCCCCACCTCCGCCGCGCGCAGCACGGGGAGCGAGCGGACCGCGGGCACATAGGGCTCGCGGCGGATGGCCGAGGCGTCAATACCCAGCAGCAGGTGGGTCATGACCGTATTGCCGACGATGGCGGCGGCGATGATCTGCTCCGGCTGAACCCCGTGGGCTTCTGTGACCTCCCGCAGGCAGCGGTTGATGGTCTGCCGGGCGGCGTCGCGGGCGCGCGCCAGACCCTGGGGATGCTCCTGGCTGTAGATGATGCGGGAGATCACGTCCTCCCCGTACGTGATCTGGTCGTTGAGAGAGGCGCATGCGCGGGTCACGCCGCCGGTCGCCAGCTCGATCAGATGCACGACGACGGTCGTCGTCCCCAGGTCAATCGCGAGGCCGTAGCTCGGGCCCCCGGCCCCCTCTGTGGGAGCCCCGTCCCCGGGGCGAGACGCCTCGGGCGCGAGGCCGAACACCACTCCGCGTCCGTCGAAGTCTCCTACCAGGGCCTCGAGCCGCCAGTCCTGCTGCCGGCCCAGCCGCGGCAGGGAACGCAGCACGGGCAAGTCCATCTCGAGATGGGTGAATCGGCCTGGCAGTTGGGCAGAGAGGGTTCCCAGCAGGCGCTCGCCATCGCCCAGGTTATGGGTGCGATCGGGCGGGTCGAGCCGCAGGCCGACGGATTGGGCCAGCGGCACGTCGTCCTTCGCCGGCGCCGCCTCCAGTCCGCCAGAGGCGGGCTGGAGCAGGATCTGAAGCTCGCCGCGCTGCGACTCGACCGGAACTTCGACGACCAGGTCGTCGGCCACGGTGGACTGGCAAGCGAGGACGAAGCCACGCTCGCGTTCCTCGGGGGAGATGCCTTCACCCGGCCGGCCGCCCGGCTGGCCCAGGGTTACCATGACCTTGCACTTGCCGCAGGTTCCCTGGCCTCCGCAGGCCGAGTCAATGGCGACGCCGGCCGCGGCCGCCACCTCGAGGATAGTCTGCTCCGAGGCGGCTTCGACGCAAGCGCCATCCGGCAAGAACACGACGATGTGGCTGCTCATGGCGTTCTGTGCACTGCCGCCAGTCTCCACCGCTCGCGCGGCCCCGCGTGGGCAACCGGCTAAGCCTGCTGGTAGGAACGCAAGAAGCTTGGGATGCCGGAGGATTCGCGCGGCCCGACGATGACCTTCCATTCCTGGGCGAGCTCGTCCTCCAGCTTCCCGCTCAGCACCGCGACATAGCCCGGGATAACCAGCTTCCGGTGCTTCACCTTGCTGCCGACATCGAAGTCTCGCACTTTCTTCGCGATGACCTCGGCCGTGAACTTCTCCGCGGCCCAGGCGGTGAGCACGGAGGTGCCGTCGGTGTTGACCACCACTACCCACGAAGGCACCCGGCTGGCCTCCACGTCGCCCTCCACGGTGAAGTAGGTAAGGGAGAAGTTGGTGGTGACCAGTACCGGAGAGTTCTCGTCGGGGCTTCCCACCTGATAGAGTCCCTCTTCGATCTGGATCGGCTTCTGGGGGTCGGTGTAGACGTTCTGGCGCACGGTCATCAGGGCCAGCAACTGCCACGGCTGCATGTGCTGGAGAACGACGAGGCCCGCGTATTTCGCGAGATAGGTGGCGGCCTGGAGCGTCTCTTCTGCGGTGTCGGCGGCGGTCGTGAAGGTGATGGTCGGGAAGCCCAGAGGTCGGAAGCGCTTGCGCAGGGCGGCGCGGCGGATGGCGGTCTGGTCGGCGAGCACCTGGGCGGTCGTGCGCGCGCCCGAGTCGAGGATCAGGTCGGCCGCGCCGGCGGCTTGCGCCTTCTCGGAAAGCTCGGCGAGCGAGGCCAGCCCATCGCTCCGGATCGCCAGCGGACAGGCGTGCTCCTTCGCCAGGCCCGCCATCTCCGCGACACTGGCGGCGGTGGCGGCATAGATGAGTGGTCGCTTGCCGGCGTAGGCGGCGAGCGCCTGGCCCATCACGGCCGGATCTTCGTTGATCAGGATCACGGGGACCGCCGACTTCTCGGCGACGATACGAGCGGCGGAGACGAAGGCTTCGCCCTCCCCCCGCAGGGCTACCGCGTCGAGCCGCAGCCGCTGTCCGACGCGGTCGAAGCCGACCTCTCCGATGGCGGCCACTTGCTCCGCCATGTCAGCCTCCGGCTGCGAGGCATCCACGAGCACCGCCAGGCCGGCGGGATGGTAGAAGGTTTCCTCGTGTCGGAAGAGCACGGTCTCGTTCCCGATCTCCAGCTTGCGGTCGCCCGCGCCGATGGTGACGAGCTTGATGGGCGGGGCGGAGGCGCCCGCGAGGGCTGCTTTCGCCTCCTCGGAGACATAGGGGCACTGGTCGAGCGAGGCCTGCTTCTGCGCCAGCTTCATGGCGAAGGCGAGGCAGGTCGGGAAGCCGCACTCGCGGCAGTTCGTCTTGGGAAGCTGCTTGAAGATGTCAATGCCGGTCAGGCCCACAGTGTTACCTCCGCTCTGCGGCAAAGCACATTCGCGCGAGAGACTATAGCAGCGGCTCCATGGCGAAGGCCGGGTGCTGACAGGCCTCCAGCCAAGGCGTCAGGTCCTCCACCGTGGTGGCGACAGTCTCATCCCCGATCTTGTCGTAGAGATCGGGGATCCCCAACTCCTCGGCCCGGGCCCTGATGCGGTCGGCCAGCGCCTCCTTCAGCTCCTTGGGCATCCACAGGATGCGGACGAGGCCGCCCTCGGCCGAGATGAACTTGCGGCTGATGATGTAGAGCCGCCCGATGCCGAGGAAGCCGGGAGTCTGGAGCCCACCGCCGACGGAGCCGGCCAGGGTCGTGAACGGCATCCCGCACGGGGTCATACCGGGGTACTCCCGGTTCACGATCATCACCCCGCGTGCCTGGCCGCTGAGGTCGGGCAGGATGGCCATGATGCACTCGAAGCAACCGCAGGAGGTCATGGGGTCCTCCATCAGAGAGTAGGCGTTGAACCGCTCCACGCTCTTGTTCGAGGCCCCATTCACGAACGCGTTGACTCCCTCCCACTGTCCCTTCACCGCGTCGATCACCCGGCCCTTGGCCACCGGCTGGTTGGCCCCGGCCGGGTTGATCTCGTAGGCCGCCCGGCCGTCCAGCCAGTTGTAGGCGCCGCAGAGCCCGAGCCGCTCAGGGCTGATCACGCAGACGTGATTGGGGGCGTAGGACTGGCAGAGGGTGCAGGAGTAGAAGGTGTCCACGCTCTCATCGGTCATGCCCGCCACCCGGGCGTCCCGGGCGTCCCAGGCCTGGCGCGCCTCCGCTATCACCGGGGCCATCTTGTCCTCTTCGGTGAAGATGGTCACTTGAACCTTGTCTACCAGGGCCGGGAATCTCTGGAGGTACTCGGCGCGCAGCAGCTCGCCGAAGTGCCGCAGACGCAGCCCGGCCTTGAAGGCGTCCTTCGAGATCCGCACCCAGTTCAGGTTGCGCTGCCCCATGTGGAAGACGCCCATGGCGTGGTTGACGAAGGTATGGACTTGGCGCTCGAGGATGGGCTCGAAGTCCTGCTGCATCTTGCGCCCGGCCACCTCGATCAGGAAGCCCAGCGGCATCGCGCCGCCCAGCTCGGCCGCGTCGCAGTCTCGCCCTATGAGCTCGATCTTGCCGTCCGCCACCGCCTCCATGTCGCGCATGCGGAGGTACTCGAACCCGGTGGTGTACTTGCCGCCGAATTGCACCTGCATGTCATCCCGGCGGACGGTCTCGCCCTCGAAGGCGGCCGCCACCGGCACCGGGATGTCAATCTTGGATACGCTCACCTTGACGCCGCGCACCTCCACCGAGGTCTCGACTATGCGCCGGTGGTCGAGCTCCCGGACCAGCTCCTCGTAGGTGCAGACCCCGGTGGGCCTGATCTCCGGCCCCACGGTGTCGGCGATCACCGGGAAGCCCATGTTGATCGCCCCCGCGCCGCTGGCATACTTGACGTCATCGAGGTCGCCCAGCCCCAGCCCGAAGGCGAAGATGCGCGATCTGGTGTAGTCCAGGCACTCCTTCCACTGGCCCTTCTTGTGGCCGCCGAAAGTGAGGGCGCCACGGATGGCCCAGTTCAGGGCGTAGATGATGGCCTCGGTGTCAGGGCCCAGGGGGACGATGTAGCGACCCCACCAGGCCTTCTTCAGGTCGCCGTCCTCGGTCTCGGAGGCGTCCTTCGGCAGGACTTTGGCCTCGATCAGTTGGTCGCGCATGGTGCGGCCCTGGTGGTTGCCGATCAGGAAGGTGAGGATATTCCGCTTCTGAAGCTCACGGATCACCAACACCGCGGTCTCGGTGTCGGGGGCGGCGCCGACGATGGCGGCGAAGCCAGGCAGCCGCCCGTCCACGAGCTGGATGCCGAGGGTGCGGAGGATGGTGTCAGAGATGAACCCATGCCAGCCCTCCAGCGGCTCCTCTTGCTCCAGGTAGGCAACGGCCTTGATCAGCTCCTCGCCCAGGAGCGTGGCAACGCCGGCATCCAAGGTGCCCGAGAGATAGGGAAGCCAGACCTTGTCCGAAGGCTCGTCGGAGAGCAATCCCTTGGCCGTCTCCAGCACCTGCCTGGCCTGGCCGAGGGTGGCCACGTCGAGCCCGAGAAGGGCGTTGGCCATCGGGAGGAAGAAGGCGGTCTCGGGGAACTCGAGGGCGTGCTTGTCTCCGTACTTCGCAATGGCGGCCTCGAGCTTGGACTCGGCCTCGGCCACGACCGTGTGGGAGCCGCGGATGGCGGCGGCAGCAACTAGCTTGGACATTAGCACCTACTCCTTGACGCGCTTACAGGCCGGCGGCCTTCAGCACAGCCGGCACGTGGTGACCCCAGCCCAGAGGCATCAGGTGCACCCCCCGGCAGAGGGGCTTGAGATCCCGGATGAGTCGGGCGGCGATGTCAATGCTGGTCTTCACCTGGTTGTCGGCCTTCTTCCCTTCCGCCTTCGCCGCCTTGTCGGCCTCTCCGGCCTGGGCCATCTCCTTGATCAGGTCATCGGGCACGGTGACCCCGGCCACGTTCTTGTTCATGTAGCGGGCCATGCCGGCCGACTTGAGCAGCACGATACCGGCCAGGATCGGCGCCCGGATGTGGCCGACCTGCTGCATGAAGTCGGCGAAGGCGCCCACATCATAGACGGCCTGGGTCTGGATGAACTCGGCCCCTGCCTCCACCTTCTTCTCCAGCTTCATGATCTGCATCTCGACCGGGTTCGCGCCCGGAGTGACGACCGCTCCCAGGCAGAAGTCGGGCTTGCCGTCCAGGTCGTTGCCCATCATGTCGTGGCCCTCGTTGAGGCCCTTGGCTACCTGGAGTAGCTGAACCGAGTCCAGATCGTACACTGCCTTGGCGCCCTTATGATCACCAAGGGTCGGATGATCGCCGGTCAGACAGAGGACATTCTCCACCCCCAACACCCAAGCGGACAGCAGATCGCTCTGGAGGGCGAGGCGATTGCGGTCGCGACAGACCATCTGAAGCACCGGTTCGGCGCTCAGGTCCTTGATCAGGTGGCAGGTCGCCATGGAGCCGATGCGCATCGCCGCTGCCTGGATGTCGGTGACATTGATGCCGTCCACCAGCGGGTTGAGCAGCTTGGCCTCCTCCAGCACGTGCCCCATGTTGGTGCCCTTTGGTGGGCCCACCTCAGAGGTGACGATGAACTTATCGGACTGGAGAACCGGGCGGAGGCTCATGCTTCACCTCCCTCGCGCGACAGTGTCCGCTGACCAGGGTGAGCCATGGCTTCCTTGGGCGGCCGGTAGGCTTTGAGCGAGTCCAGGCCGCCCTGCTCCTTGAGCTTGTTGTAGATCAGGAGCCAGCCGCAGTCTGTCTCGGGGTTGACCTCGCACTTGCCCTCCGCCGTGGTCCCCCCGCAGGGCCCGTTCTGCAGGCCCTTGGAGCAGCGCGTGACCGAGCAGATATAGCCGGTCTGCTCGAGGGTGCAGGTGCCGCAGGCCGAGCAGAACTCGCGGAACTGGCCGAAACGCTCGACGCAGCCAAGGAAGAGGGTGTTGGTGCCGACGTGCACCGGCTTCTCAGTGGCGATGGCGGCGGTCTGGGCCCCGGTGCCGCAGGAGAGGATGAGCATGGCGTCGGCGGCCTCGATCTCCTGCCGGCGCTCGCGGAACTGGCGCCGGAGGTTGAGCAGGTGACAGCCCGGCTCTGCGACCAAGGTGCCGGTGATGGTCTTGCCGCGCTGACTCAGTTCCTGGGCCATCGCCTTGAGCTGCTCCTCGCCGCCGACCTGCACCACGGTGGCGCAGTCGGTGCAGCCGACGAGGAAGACCTTCTCCTGGCCCTCGAGCGTGCCGAGGATCTCCTCCAGTGACTTGGGTTCGCTGATAGTCATTCCGCTATCTCCTGTTGGGCAGAAGCTTGCTCCTGCCCCTTCTTCCCGTTCACCTTCATCGGCGCCCGTTGGCGGCCAACCTACAGGGGGCCCAGGCGCCAGCGCGCGGCCTCGATGGTGTTGCGCAGTAGGATGGCGGTGGTGACCACGCCCACCCCGCCAGGCACCGGCGTGATGGCCGCCGCCTTCTCCTTGGCGGCCGCGAAGTCAACATCCCCGTATGTGCTGGTTTTCCCAGTCTCAGGGTCCTTCACGCGGATGGTGGCGACGTCAATGACGACCGCGCCGGGCTTGATCATGTCGCCCGAGATCAGGCCCGGCTTCACGCCAACTGCCGTCACCAGTATGTCGGCGCGCCGGGTGTGAGCGGCCAGGTCGCCCCGCTCGCTGGTGCCGATGTGGCAGACGGTGACGGTGGCGCCCGCGAGCTTGTCCGTCTTCCCCTGGGCGTTGGCGGTGATGTACTTGTCCATCAGCAGGAGGGCGACCGGCTTCCCAACGATCTCGCTGCTGCCGACCACCACCGCCTCCTTGCCGTAAGCCTCCGCACCGGAGGCGCGGAGCAGCTCGATCACGCTCATGGCGGTGCAGGGGGCGAGCCGGGGCTGGCCCAGGACGATGCGGCCGATGTTGGCGGGGCTGACCCCGTCCACATCCTTCATGGGCTCGATGAGAACCTGCGCGGCCGGGCCGCTGAGGCCCTTTGGCAGAGGCATTAGGAGCAAAACGCCATGCACCGCGGGGTCGGCGTTCAGCCGGGCGATGGCGGCTTCCAGATCGGCCTGGCTGATCTCGGCCGGAAGCTGCTCGAGCTGGTAGGCGATGCCCACCTCCTGGCAAGCCTTCTCCTGGGCCCCGGCGTAAAACTTGGCGCCGGGGTTGTCGCCCGCCAGGACGGCGACGAGCTTCGCCGCCACCCCTTTGGCCTGCAATGCGGCGACATCGGCCTTGACCTGGGTGCGGATCGCGTCCGCGATCGGCTTTCCCTCCAGCAACCGCGCGCTCATTTCTTCACCCCCTGCCTCATTTGTTCGATCACCTGGCGCCAGACCTCTCGGCCCAGCCGCTCGCCCTCTTCGGCCAGCGGCTTCATGGAGCCGAAGGCGGCGTCCACAAAGGCCCTGTCCTTGATGCGGATCAGGTTGATCTCTGCGTTCAGCACCGCGCTCTCCATGGCGGCCAGGGCCAGCCTCGCCGCCACGCCCACGTCGGTGATCAGGTTCGGGTTGCCTCTGGTCCGCAGGTCCTCCGCAATCCTCATCACCGCGTGGCAGGCCTTGACCGCCTCCAGAGGCACCTGTGCGGCGGCCTTCAGCGCCTCCTGGATCGCCGCCTCCCGCGCGGCCCTTTCGTCGTCGGTGCCGCGGGGCATCTGGTAGGCGCGGGAGACCAGGCCATAGGCCTCCGTGTCGGCCTGGGTGAGCCGCTCGAGATCCGCGCGAACGCGCTCGTTCCGGGCGAGGAGCTCGCGCACCTCCGCCTCCACCGCCGCGAACTTTTCCCGGCCTACGGTGAAGTTGGCCACCATGCTGTTGAGGGCGGCCCCGAGAGCGCCCACCAGCGCGGCCGCGCTGCCCCCGCCCGGGGTGGGCTGGCCGCTGGCGAGCGCATCAGAGTAGGTCTGAAGCGGCTCCTCCAGGTAGCCCATGATCAGAACAGCCCCACGATCTTGCCGTCGGCATCCACGTCTACATCCACGGCGGCGGGCCGGCTGGGCAAGCCCGGCATGGTGCTGAACGTGCCCAGCAGCGGGAAGAGGAACCCGGCGCCGGCGCTGGGGCGGATGTCCCTCACCGGGATGCGGAACCCCCGCGGTCGGCCCTTCAGGTTCGAGTCGTGGGAGAGGGAGAGGTGGGTCTTGGCCATGCAGATGGGAAGATTGCCCAGACCCCACTTGGTGAAGGTCTCGATCTTCTGCTCGGCGACCCGGTCGAAGTCCACGCCGTCAGCGCCGTAGATCTTGGTGGCGATAGTCTCGATCTTCTGCTTGATGGAAGCATCATCGGGGTAGAGAAGCTGGAAGTTGACCGGCTTCTCGCAGGCGGCGATCACGGCTTTGGCCAGCTCCTCGCCGCCCTTCCCGCCGTTCGCCCAGACTTCGGAGAGGTAGGCGCCCTCCGCTCCCGCCTCCACCGCCTTTTTCTGGATCAGCGCGATCTCCCGGTCGGTGTCCTGGGTGAAGCGGTTGACCGCCACCACCACCGGCACGCCGAAGAGGCGGGCGTTCTCGACATGCTTCATCAGGTTCTCGCAGCCCTTCTCCAGCGCCGGCAGGTTCTCTTCCACGAGTTCCTTGGGCAGGGGCCTGCCAGGCCGCACGGTGCCGATGCCGCCGTGCATCTTGAGGGCGCGGACGGTGGCCACGATCACGACGCAGTTGGGGATGAGTCCGCTGATGCGGCACTTGATATTGAAGAACTTCTCCATGCCGCAGTCGGCTCCGAAGCCGGACTCGGTGACCACGTAGTCGCTGAGCTTGAGCGCGATCTGGTCGGCGACGATGGAGGAGTTGCCATGCGCGATGTTGGCGAAGGGTCCGGCGTGGACGAAGAGGGGCGTGTTCTCGAGGGTCTGCATCAGGGTCGGCATGAGCGCGTCCTTGAGCAGCACGCACATCGCGCCGGCGGCCTGAAGCTGCTCCGCGGTGACGGGATCGCCACCATAGGTGGGGCCGATGATGATGCGGGCCAACCGTTTCCGGAGGTCCTGCAAACTGGTGGCGAGGGCGAGAATGGCCATCACCTCGCTGGCGACGGTGATGTCGAAGCCGGTCTCGCGCGGGACGCGGTTCTCACCGCCCAGGCCGGCAACTACGTTGTAGACACCCCACTTGTCGTTGAGGTCAATCACGCGGCGCCAGGAGATAGCGCGGGGATCAATGCCGAGCTTGTTGCCATGCTTGAGATGCGCGTCAACCATCGCCGCCAGCAGGTTGTTGGCGATCCCGACCGCGTGGACATCGCCGGTGAGGTGGAGATTGAAGTCCTCCATCGGGACGACCTGAGAGTAGCCTCCGCCGGCGGCGCCGCCCTTGATCCCGAAGACCGGGCCCAGGCTGGGCTGGCGGATGCAGGTGATGACCTTCTTGCCCAGGTAGCCCAGGGCCTGGGAGACCCCGATGGTGGTGACGGTCTTGCCCTCGCCCAGGGGGGTCGGGGTAATGGCGGTGACGTCAATGTACTTGCCGTTGGGACGGCCCTTCAGCCGCTCCAGGATGCCGAGGTGGACCTTGGCCTTGTAGCGGCCGTAGAAGTCGAACTCGTCCTCGGTGATGCCCAGGCCCTGCGCGATCTCGGCGATGGGCCGCATGTTGGCGGCTTGTGCGATCTCAAGGTCGCTCTTCACTATGCTTTCTCCCTCGCTCTGGTTGGGTTACCCGCGATATCTGGTTGGGCCGCGGCCGCGCGGCCGCGCTTCGCCCGTTCTTCGGGTCGGCTCCAGCCTGATCCCCGGCTCAGGCCAGGACGGCGGTCCGCGCCTCGTATCTCATCGGGCGCAGCTTGAGCCCGGCTCGCTTCTGATCGATGCGCGCGATCATGAGCTGCGCGGCCGCGATCGGGTCCTTCTCGAAGGCCCAGGTGGCCCCGACGTCCTCCTCCATCCCCTTGGTCAGGTAGTCGTAGACGGCCTCCGACCCCGCGACGGGAAGGGGAGTGCCGAAGACGGTGAAGATGCCGGACCCGACCACGTACATGCCGATGGAGACCGCTTTCTCGGACATCCACTCCGGGGCCGCGCCCGCCACCGGCAGATCGCTGAAGTCCTCGCCCAGGCCGCCCTCTCGCAGCATCTCGCAGCAGGCGATGAGAATGCGGCTATTGTCAACACAGGAGCCCACGTGCAGCACCGGAGGAATGCCGACGGCCTCGCAGATCTCTTGAAGGCCCTGCCCCGCGTACTGGGCAGCGGCCTCGGGCACGAGCAGCCCCTCTTTCGCGCAGGCGATGGCCGAGCAGCCGGTCTGCACCACCAGCACGTCGTTGCGGATCAGCTCCTTGACCATCTCCACGTGGCCGTAGTCCACCGGCTGGAAGTTCGGGTTGCAGCAGCCGACGACGCCGGCGACTCCCCGCAGCCTTCCCTCGACGATGCCATTGTTGAGGGGCCGGTAGGAGGGCCGGAAGCTCCCGCCCAGCAGACGGAAGACGTACTCAGCGGTGAAGCCGGCCACCAGATCCATGGCGTGCTTGGGGATGTGGACGGCCTGCCGGTCGCGCCGGGGGAAGTTCTCGACCGCCACGCGGACGATCTCCCGCGCCACCTCGAGAGCGTGCTCCTCGTCGAACTCGATGTGGCGCACACCCGGTAGGCGGCCTTTGGGGGAAGTGGTGATCAGCTCGGTGTGGAAGCAGCGGGCGGCTTCCGGCAGGGCCGGCATCAAGCACTGGACATCTACCACCATCGCCTCCACCGCGCCGGTGGCGATGGCCAGCTCCTGCTGGAGGAACTGGCCGGCGGAGGGGATGCCCTGTCTCATCAGCACCTCGTTGGCGGTGCAGCAAATGCCGCTCAACTGGATGCCCTTGGCGCCCTTCTCCTCGGCCAGTCTGAGCA
>Ga0315289_10002562_pt1 | contig 27801 bp, 20 predicted proteins | sample YL17G11_40_MG_FD_203452 | JGI IMG/M metagenome (GOLD analysis project Ga0315289, IMG submission 203452) | Sediment microbial communities from Yellowstone Lake, YNP, Wyoming, USA - YL17G11_40 | ecosystem: Environmental > Aquatic > Freshwater > Lake > Sediment | place: USA: Wyoming | collected...
GAGGCCTATACTTTCTGTCGAAACAGAAACCCCTTTTACCGAAAGGAAATTATTTCCATCGTCCCCCTCTCAAATTCTCCATGGGGAGGGAAGCTCCGACGACCCTGCCGTGCTCATCTATACCTCCGGAACGACGGGCCAACCCAAAGGGGCGATTCTTACTCAACGGAATCTGATCCAAGACGCAAGGAACATCATCCAAATTTGGGAGATGACGGAAACAGATGTTCTCTGCCATGCCCTTCCACTGTTCCATGTCCATGGCCTGTGCTTTGCGCTCCATACCTCTTTGATCGCTGGGTCGAAAATTGTGATGATGGATGAGTTCTCGTCTGAAAATGTCATCGATATTCTCTCCCGCCCAAGAGGAGAACTGGCCTGTACCATGTTTATGGGTGTTCCTACGATGTATGTGAAGATGATCGAGAAGATGGAAGGAAAAAGGCGGGACTTCCACCACATTCGACTGTTGACCTCTGGCTCTGCTCCATTGCTTCCAAAAGATTTTGAGAGGATCAAAGAGGTTTTTGGGAAAGAGCCCGTTGAGAGGGAGGGGATGTCCGAGACGGGAATGAATTTTTCAAATCCCCTCCGGGGAATGAAAAAAGCTGGGTCAATTGGCCTTCCGCTTCCCAATGTGGAAGTGAGAATTGTGAGTCCAGAAACCTTCGAGGATTTAAAATCGGGCGAAGTGGGAGAAATTTGGTTAAAAGGGCCCAATGTCACCCCAGGTTATTGGGAAAAACCCCAAGAGACAGAGGCCGCTTTTGTAAATGGATGGTTTCGTACGGGTGATCTCGGCAAGAAGGACGAAGATGGATATTACTACATTACAGATCGTTTGAAACATGTCATCATCTCCGGAGGGGAGAATATCTCGCCCAAAGAGATTGAATCTGTTCTCGATCGGCATCAAAAAATATTGGAATCTTGTGTCATAGGAGTTCCTGACAAGAAGTGGGGTGAGAAGGTGGTAGCAGCCATCGTATTAAAACAAGGGGCCACTCTCACGGTAAAAGAGATTGAAGCTTATTGTAAGAGTCTTCTTCTGGACTGGAAATGCCCTAAAGAGGTCTTCTTTTTGGAAGAACTTCCCCGAAACAGAATGGGAAAGGTGATGAAAGAGGAAGTGGCAAAACGCTTCATCGATTCGTTACATCTCACATGATGGCTTGCACAAACATATGTCTGTTATGAAAGGGGCCATGAACAGGATTGAACAGATGAAGACCCTCAGCGAGGTGGCCTTGGGTCGTATTCCTCCGGATATCGTCATCACCAATGGTACGCTCTTCAATGCCTTTACCAGAGAGTTTATCAGCGGAATGTCGATCTGGATCAAAGATGGCATGATCGCTTATGTTGGGCCTGATCATGATTTCGCAAAAGAAGAGAAGACCCTTGTGATCGACGCAGACGGAATGGTGCTTCTGCCCGGTCTTATTGAAGGGCATACACACACTATCAGCAACAGGTCAGGGATTGAGGAATTCATTAAGCATGTGATCCCAAGTGGGGTTACCACAGTAATCACAGAGACCATAGAGTTTGCGATAATAGTGGGAAAAGATGGAATAGAATATTTTGTAAAAGGACTTGAAGGACAACCGATCAGATTCTATTACACTGTACCCCCTCTGTGCGGTCTCACCCCATCTGAGGAGATAAATGCCCCTACCAATGAAGAACTCCTGCCTCTACTGAAGGATACAAAATGTGTCGGCATAGGCGAAATTTACTGGGGCAACATATTTTTAGGAGGAAGACAAGGGGAAAGAGTGAGGGAACTCGCTTCCTTTGCTCTCGATCTTGGTAAAAGAGTCGAGGGACATGGCGCAGGTGCAAATGGAGAAAAACTTCAGGCCTACACCTGTTTTGGCATCTCTTCCGATCATGAGCCCATTACAGAAAATGAGGTACTAGAAAGACTGAGACTTGGGTACTGGGTGATGATCAGAGAAGGATCTATAAGAAAGGAATTGCCAGGAGTGAAAGGGATCTTCGATAAGAAGATCGATTTTAGAAGATTGATTCTTGCAACAGATGGTGTAGATCCTGAAGGTTTCCTTGAGGAAGGTTATCTCGATGCGGCCTTGAAAAGAGCGTTGAAGCTTGGAGTTCCACCCGATTTAGCTTATCAGATGGTGACCATCAATGTGGCAGAACATTTCCGCCTTGATCATCTCATCGGTTCTCTTTCTCCTGGGAAGATGGCAGATATTCTGATCATCCCTTCGCCGGAAGAATTCTCCCCCCAGTTGGTGATATGCAATGGAAAGATCATCTTCAAAGACGGTAAGCCCCTGGTGAGCCCCCAAAAGATCTTCTTTCCAGATTATATGTTTAATACCGTGAAAGTCGAAGAGTACACCTTTCCCTCGCTTCCGACCAAGGGGAAGGTGAGGGTGATGGAGCTTGTGACCAGGCTTGTGACTAAGGAGAGGATTATCGATCTTGAAGACCCCAAGGAATCTCGGTACGAGTCGATTCCGACAAAGGATGTCATCATGGCCTTTGCCTTGGATCGATTGGGAAGCGGAAAGGCTTTCATGGGACTTCTTAAGGGATTTGGTCTTCAAAGGGGAGCCTATGGATCGACGATGTGCTGGGATACGGCCGATATGATCATCGTAGGGTGTGATACTCAATCGATGAAGACGGTCATTGGAAGACTAAAGGAGATTGGAGGCGGAGGCGTTTATGCCATCGAAGATGAAGTCGTCGCCGAATTCCCAGCCCCTCTCTGTGGGATCGTATCATTAAAACCGATGGAGAGAGTGAGAGAGGAAGTAAAGAAACTCGAAGACTCACTAAGGGAGAATGGAGTGAAATGGGAGAAACCTGCCCTCACCATCGATACTCTTGGAACACCTGCCATTCCGCAATTGAGAATTACTCACCACGGCTACGTCAGATTAAAAGATAGGGAGATCCTTTCTGTTGAAGTTTAAGGGGTGGCTAAATCGGATAAAACCAGGGATTAATAAATGGGAAATAGGTCATTAAAAGAAGACACTAAACGGATAATCGGGGTCGAATTTCTCAGGAGGTTTCTTCTCCCTATCCTTCTCCTTCAGTCTGGCATGGGCGGCAGCCAAACGTGCAACGGGGAGTCGTGGCACAGAACAGCTCACATAAGAAAGGCCAATGGAATGGCAGAACTCCACGGATTCCGGATGACCGCCATGCTCACCGCAGATTCCAATCTTAAGATCAGGCTTCGTCCTTCTTCCCCATTCAATGGTGATCATCATTAACCTTCCCACCCCTTTCACGTCCAACACCTCAAAAGGATTGTCTTGAAGGATCTTTCTCTCATTGTAAAGAGGTAGAAATTTATTCTCCGCATCTTCTCTCGAAAAGGAGAAGGTGGCTTGGGTGAGGTCGTTCGTCCCAAAGGAGAAGAAATCTGCCACTTCTGCCAATCTTCCTGCCCTCATACAGGCCCTGACCACCTCGATCATCGTCCCGAATTTAAATTGGATCTGGGTTCCGTATTGTTTCTCCACTTCTTTTTGAATCTTTTTGACCAGCTGATAGACCCACTTTAATTCCTGAGCCGTGCAGACTTGAGGGACCATAATTTCAGGTTGGATATCGAGGCCCTCCTTGATTAACTCCGCTGCCGCTTCGAGAATCGCTTGAATTTGCATTCTATAGATCTCTGGATAGGTGATTCCCAATCTCACCCCCCGGTGGCCGAGCATGGGATTGACCTCCATCATCTCCTTTACCTTTCTGAAGGTCTCCTGCTGTTTCCGGATCAGTTTCCTGTCGAGTTTCTTCTCTTTAATCTCGGCGATATCGGCCGCCATATGGTCGAGGGGTCTGAGAGATTCCCGGAAAGAGGGGTCCAGAAACTTCATCGTCTCGGAAATATTCTCCATCGAGGAGAAAGCCCGCTCCATCTCCTCCAGCTTTCTAAGCTCAGAAGCCAATTCTTCAGCCGATGGAAGAAATTCATGGAGCGGTGGATCGAGTAAGCGGATCGTCACGGGAAGCCCTGCCATTGCCTTGAAGATCTTCTTAAAATCGCTCTTCTGCAAGGGGAGGAGCTTAGTAATGGCCTCTGATCTCTTCTCCTTCGACCCAGCCAAAATCATCTCCCGCACGATGGGGAGCCGGTCTACCGCATTGAACATCCTCTCCGTCCGACAGAGACCGATTCCTTCTGCCCCGAGCTGCCTGGCCTTGGTCGCATCTTCAGGTGTATCGGCATTGGCCCGAACCCCCATCGTCCTTATCTCATCGGCCCAGCTCAAGAGGGTGAGAAGGTCATCGCTGATTTCAGGATCCACGGTGGGAACCTCTCCCAAGTAGACCTCTCCTCTGGATCCATCGATGGTGATAAAATCTCCTTCCTTGATGTGAATGTTTCTGATGGTTGCCTCTCTCCCTTTTGGGTCGATGTGCAGTTCTTCGCATCCAGAAACGCAGGCTTTGCCCATGCCTCTGGCCACAACTGCTGCATGGGAGGTCTTTCCTCCCCGGCTCGTCAGAATTCCTTGGGCAGCGAAGAAGCCATGAATATCCTCAGGTTTCGTCTCCTCCCGTACCAGTATCACTTTTTGGCCAAGTTTTCCCAATCTTTCGGCTTCATCAGCATCGAAGATCGCTTTGCCAGAGGCCGCCCCTGGGGAAGCGTGAAGCCCGACTGCGATCGGTTTTCCCTTGAAATTGGGATCGATCCGGTTGTGGAGGAGTTGTTCCAACTCTTGAGGTTTCAATCTCAGAACAGCCTTTTCCTTTTCGATCAATCTCTCAGCCAACATCTCTTTGGAGGTCCGGACGATGGCTTGGGCGTTCATCTTCCCGTTTCGAGTTTGGAGGATGCAGAGGGTTCCCTTCTCCACAGTAAATTCGAAGTCCTGAACTTCATGAAAATGCTCTTCCAAGGTCTTTCTGACCCGCTCCAATTCCCGATAGATCTTTGGCATTTCCTTCTTCATCTCTTGAATCGGTTTGGGTGTTCTGATCCCAGCCACCACATCTTCACCCTGAGCATTCACCAGATATTCGCCGTAGAGGACGTTCTCTCCGGTGCCGGGGTCTCGCGTGAATGCCACACCAGTGGCAGAATCAAAGCCCATGTTTCCGAATACCATTGTGCATACATTGACAGCTGTCCCATTGGCCATTTCAGGGGTGATGTTAAATTCCTTCCGGTAATCGACTGCCCTCTTTCCCATCCAGGATCTGAAGACCGCTTCAATGGCAAGTTTCAATTGAACCATGGGATCTTCCGGGAAAGGAGTTCCTGTCCTCTTTTTAACTAATCTCAGATATTGCCTGCAAATGTCCTTCAGACTGTCGGCATCGAGATCGGTATCATCAATCGATCCAACTTTTTCTTTCATTTTGTTAAGGATTTGATCAAATTCCTTTTCCTCTACGCCCAAGGCAATCTTTCCGAAGAGTTGAATAAATCTGCGATAGGCATCGTAGGTGAATCTTCCATCTGAGGTGATCTGGATCAAGCCCTCAATGGTCTCGTCGTTCAACCCCAGATTAAGGACGGTATCCATCATTCCAGGCATGGAAAGGGCTGCACCCGATCGGACAGAGAAGAAGAGAGGGTTTTGGGGACTCCCAAAGACTTTGCCCGTTTTCTCCTCAACCCTCTTCAAGTTTGTTTGCACCTCTTCCATCAGGCCTTTGGGAAGTCTCTTTTTGTTCTCAAAGTATTGGAGGCAGGCCTCGGTCGTGACAATAAATCCTGGTGGGACAGGAAGACCCATATGGGTCATTTCAGCCAGCCCCGCCCCTTTTCCTCCGAAGAGTTTCTTATTTGTCCCATCTGCCTCTTCAAAGAGATAGACATATTTTGGACTTTTCATAATGCTCCCTTCTCTCTAAATGATAAACACCCATTTTAATTCTAATTTATCAGAAAATCAACCTCCGTTTCTTCCTCATTTCCATCCAAATCGTTATTGACCCCGTTAGATAAGCTTTAATGATTTCATCGTGTAGTGTTAATCCAAGGATTTTCAAAAAGGGATATAAACTATTTTAGATTTTATCTAACGGGGTTGACAAGGGGGGTTCGGTTCAGATAAATTTCGTATTGCGGAACGAGAACGATACCAAGGAGGAGATCATGGGGAATAAACCTTATATTCTTTGGTTTGATGAAGTTGGACTAAATGATCTTCCATTAGTGGGCGGAAAGAATGCCTCCTTGGGAGAGATGCGAAGAGAACTGACAAAATCCGGAGTAAACGTTCCCAATGGATTTGCAGTAACAGTGAATGCCTATCACGCTTTTTTAGATGAAGGGGTTATTCACGATTGGCATGAAAGCAAAAGCAAACTAAGGGTCAGGGAAAATATTCGGGAGATACTCTCCGGACTCGATGTCGAAGATGTGGAGAGCCTTTCAGAAAGAGGAAGTCGAATCCGAAGGCTTATCTATAGCCTCGAATTTCCCAGAGAGATTGTCGAGGAGATCGTTAAGGCCTATCGAAAATTGTGTAAGGAGTATGGGGAAGATATAGATGTTGCAGTCCGAAGTAGCGCCACTGCTGAGGATCTTCCTACGGCGAGTTTCGCTGGTCAGCAGGAGACTTTTCTTAATATCCGCGGGGAATACGCCCTGATTCAGGCCTGCAAACGATGTTTCGCTTCCCTTTTTACCAACCGGGCCATCTCTTACAGAGTCCATAAAGGATTCGACCACTTTCAAGTGGCTCTTTCCATTGGAATCCAGAAGATGGTGCGCTCGGACAAGGCCTGTTCCGGTGTGATGTTTACGATCGACACGGAATCAGGTTTTCCGGACGTCGTGTATATCACTGGTTCTTATGGATTGGGAGAGAATATTGTTCAGGGGGTGATCAATCCTGACGAATTTTATGTATTCAAGCCGTGCCTTCAGAAAAATTATAAACCCATCATCCAGAAAACCCTGGGCAGCAAAGAGATCAAGATGATCTATGCGGTGGAAGGGGAAAGTTCGACCAAGAATATCCCTGTCGCCGCACAGGATAGGTCAAGTTTTATCCTCAGTGATGAGGAAATCATCCTTCTTGCTCAATGGGGAGCGAAAATTGAAGACCATTATTCGAAAAGGGCAGGTTCTTACATGCCCATGGATATTGAGTGGGGAAAGGATGGTATCACCCAAGAACTCTTTATCCTTCAAGCAAGGCCGGAGACAGTAAAATCGCAGCGAGAAATGAACGTTCTGGAGACCTATGTTTTGAAGGAAAAGGGGAGGGTTTTGGTTCAGGGGAAGAGCGTCGGTGAAAAGATTGGAGCAGGGCCAATCAATGTCATTGCCAGCGCAAGGGAGATAGAGAGGTTTAAGAAAGGTGAGATATTGGTGACCCAGATGACGGACCCGGACTGGGAACCCGTCATGAAGATCGCTTCTGGAATCGTGACCGATCGAGGAGGGAGGACTTGCCATGCGGCCATCATCAGCCGGGAATTGGGCGTTCCATGTGTGGTGGGGACTGGAAATGGGAGTGAGATCCTGAAAGATTATCGGAGTGCCACGGTCTGTTGTTCGGAAGGGGAGACAGGATTGGTTTACGAAGGCCTTCTCGATTTCGAGGTGAGGCGGTTCGATATGGCGCATCTGGAGAAGCCTCACACAAAGATCATGATGAATGTGGGGAATCCAGATAATGCATTCCATCTCTCCTTCATCCCTAACGATGGAGTAGGCCTGGCCAGACTGGAATTTATCATCAACAATTCTATTCGAATCCATCCGATGGCGTTAGTCCATTTTGATGCATTGAGTGACGATCATGCAAAAAAGGAGATCGAACAATTGACAGCCGGGTATGAAGATAAGAAGCTCTTCTTCATCGATCGGCTGGCCCAAGGAGTGGCGAAGATTGCTGCGGCCTTTTATCCAAAAGATGTGATCGTCAGGATGAGCGATTTTAAGACAAACGAGTATGCCAATCTCATTGGAGGGTTTCAATTCGAACCTGTTGAAGATAATCCTATGATCGGCTTCCGCGGAGCCTGCCGCTATTATGACGAAGGTTATCAGGAAGGATTTGGCCTCGAATGCCTCGCCATGAAGAAGGTCCGGGATGAGATGGGTCTGACCAATGTAAAATTGATGGTCCCTTTCTGCCGGACTGTGGAAGAGGGAAGGTTGGTTGTGGCGGAGATGAGGAAATACGGTTTGATACAGGGGCAAAACGGTCTTGAAATCTATATGATGTGTGAAGTCCCAAGCAATGTGATCATGGCAGATGAATTTAGCGAGATTTTTGATGGGTTCTCCATCGGCTCCAATGATTTAACCCAATTGGTGTTGGGCCTGGATCGTGATTCAGAGAATGTCTCTCATATCTTTGACGAACGGGATCCCGCGGTAAAACGGATGGTTCAATTGGTCATCGAGAAAGCGAAAAAGAATGGCAAGAAGATAGGCATTTGCGGCCAGGCTCCGAGCGACTATCCCGAATTTGCTGAATTTTTGATCCGATGCGGCATTGACAGCATCTCCCTCAACCCGGATACGGTCATCAAAACCACTGAAAAGATATTGCAGGTTGAGAAAGAGTTAGGGATATCCCGGAGGGATTTTTAAAAAGAGAAATTGGCCGCAAGTTGATTGTATTGAGCCCATCATATAATTACCAAATTCCAAGCACCAATAACCAAATTACTTTGTCATTAGGTCAATAAGTCATTAGTCATTGAATGACTTAATTACCCAGTGACTTAATGACTAAGAAGGATTTGGGATTTGGTCATTGTGATTTGAATGAAACTTCTTCTTCACATCTGTTGTGCTAACTGCGCCATTTATCCCCTTCAACGATTGGGAGAAGGGGGAGATGAAGTCGTAGGATTTTTCTTCAATCCCAATATCCACCCCTACCAAGAATATCAGAAGCGATTGGAGTCGTTGAAACAGTACGCTGAAAGGGTTGGGTTAAAAATGATCTATCGGGATGAATATCTCCTTGAAGAATTTTTAAGAAATGTATCTCACCGAGAAAAGGAGAGATGTCAATATTGCTACTCGATTCGGCTTGAATCCACAGCCCGAGAGGCAAAGAAGAACGGTTTCGATCAATTTTCAACCACCCTTCTCCAAAGTGCTCACCAAAATCATCTTCTTATCGAGGAAACAGGGGAACGTCTGGCTAAAGAGGTTGGGATTCCTTTCTATTATGAAGATTTTAGACAGGGATGGAGAAAAGGGGTCGAGATCTCCAAGGAGATGGGATTGTACCGTCAACAGTATTGTGGTTGTATTTATTCTGAAAAAGAAAGATACATGAAAACCAAAATGCCAAATGTCAAAGTTCAAATGAAATCCAAAGGGTAACTCAACCCTTCAGGGTTGATCCAGATCAAGGCTAAAGCCTTGAGTTACAGTCATTTGACATTGATTTGACATTTGGATTTGATTTTTGGGAGGGTAGATGTTCGGCTTGGGTGCTTTGGGCAAGATGCTCATTCTTTTAGGCGTCTTGATTATCGTGATAGGTTTGCTTCTATTGGTTGGAGAAAAGATCCCATGGATAGGAAGGCTTCCAGGGGATATTATCATTAGAAAAGAAAAATTCAGCTTCTATTTCCCCATCACCACCTGCATCCTCATCAGCATCCTTCTAACGTTCTTCTTCTGGATATTTCGAAAATAAATTCTAAGTATTTAAATTTGTTAGGATTTTCTTATTTTTTGCATTCTTAAAGACCCGCTTAGGCTCCCCCTTGCCAATGGGCAATAAATGTTTCCAAAGAAATGCAATTTGTTGTTGACTTTCAAATATTATTTTGGTAAAAAATATCCAACAAAAATTTGTTTAAAACAACATTGCCTAAATCCTTGATCTCAGAAAGATTTGCGATCAAGAATCCTTATATAGGGTTAGGGCGGAATGGAGCGGATTTAATGATATAAGAGAGCAAACAGTTAGGTTTTTCACAGACAGAATTAAGGTCTTAGAAATGGCCATTTTCAAGGTCAAAAAAAGCCCTGGCGCTTTAAAAAATTCGTCGTGGATTTTTGTTTTTATAATTCTTATTTCTTCATGTAATAAAAATCCTCTTTTCTCCAGCACTGAATCCATTTCAAAAATCCTCGAATCTCCAAGCAAATTTCAAGATAAAATTGTTACAGTGAAGGGTAAGGTAACCGAATCCATTATAGCATTTGGGATTGGGTATTTTGTTGTCTCTGATGGAACTTCTTCCATCGCAATCATTCCATCAAAAACTTTTCCAAAAGTCGGGGAAGAGGTAAAGATAAAAGGAACAGTGAAGAACGCTTTTGTTATTAGGGATAAAAGTTTAACAGTAATATTGGAGGAAGATACGTGATTAAACCACAAAAAATTGAAAGAATAATTGTTATTTGTGCTTTTTGTTTTATTTTTTGTCAGGCAACAACTTGTTCTAAAGGACCAGATATTCCGCCGCCAAAGGTTGATCCGGCTGATTCGCTTGAAGGGATGTCTGAGCAGTTAACGGCCTCTGTTTATATAGATTGCACTGGCTCAATGGAAGGTTTTGTGTGTCCGAGCACGGCAACGAACTATATACAGACACTGCGGGCCATAGAAAGTGTAATTAATACTGGATGGAAAGATGCGCGGGTTCGTTTTTTTAAATTTGGTAAGGAAGTAAGGCCATTAGCAGATCGGCAACATCTAAAAGCGTTAGGGAGAGAATTCTATAAAGATTCAGAAATTTCCTCCGAGACACATATCGATAGAGTGATTAACAGCGCAGGTACAGGTAGCAAGGGGAGCTTGACCATTATTGTAACTGACCTTTTCCAGGATGATGGAGATGTCTCAGTTTTGACAGATGCGATTACCAAGAAATGCATTAAAGAAAATCGTAGTATAGGGGTTCTTGGGATAAGGAGTCAATATGACGGAATCGTGTGTGAGGTAGGTATTCAATCGTATTCCTTCCGTTACATAACTAATGATGCCGATCCGAGAAGCTTCCGGCCTTTTTACTTGATAATTTTGGGTACCCATACAGATGTTGAGAATTGCTTCGAACAGTTGAAACAGAAACTGCCTTTTGTATCTAAAGATACCTTTGTTATCTTTTCCCGTCACTTAGTGCATCCTTTAGCTTCATTTGAAGGAGGTTCCATCGATGAAATACAGGGGCTAGCGGAAGTGACAAACATAATTTTAACCAATTCAGAAGATTACAGAATCAAACAGTTTGTCGTTCGGAAGGACTCTGATGTAGGCCTGACTGCGACTTTAAAATACAATCTGTTGCGTTATACAGCACCCTTTGAGGTAAAGAAGTTAGAGGCAAGAGTTGCAGCAACACAATATGACACCGCTGGCAGTAAGTTTCAAGATAGCAAAGAGGCGGCTAAAAGTCTTAACGTGGAGAAGATAACTTCTTTAAAAGATGGAATCACGCTGACAATAAATCTAACACCGACAACTTTACCCGGGGATGGGATTTATTGCTATGAAATCACAATGCGTCCGTCGAGGGATGCTTTTAATATACCTGAGTGGTGTAAGAATTGGGATATGGATTCAACAAAGATTGATTTGTGGAAGAAAAATCCTAAATCATTTGATGGATCGAGGACTTTGAATTTAAAAATGTTTGTGAACGATCTTTTGCAAAAAACTACCCTAATTCATGAACCAAAAATAGGGAGAGTGTATTGCTATTTCAAGAAATAGAAGAAAATGGGAGGCATTATATCATGAAATATAAATATATCGCTCATTTAGTAGGTATTTCATTAATAATTGCAATTTTTTATCTCCTAGTGGTTTTTGTTGAAAAAGATTTTGTGTTGTCCACGTTTATTATACCACCGGCTGGGATTAAGTTATCCCAATGGCTCGACAGCTTTAAAATTTGGGCGACATTAATTCTTGCATCAGCTGCTTTTGTAAGCTTTCTGTGGTATGTAGTTTTCCAATGGTTTATTAAGGTGAACAATAGATCAGCAGTATCGGGGAAAAGGGTGATATGGTGTTTATTTTTTCTTATGCCAATTAGTCTGATAATTTTAGGATTTATTTTCACTCGGCAGGCGCAGGGACGTGGTTGGATTGCTTATTTGTTCTATATTTTGAATGGCTTAGTCTGTTATTATCTACCAACGGCCCTATTTTCACCTTTATCATTTAAATACACACCGGTATGGGCGGCTAAGCTTAGGCGGTGGTGGTAACAACAGGATGGTGCTTTGAATCCGGAGTAATATTAGGAGGGGGAAGATGAATTATTATGTGATCGGGATAGGTGGAACGGGGGCGAAGTGCACCGAAGCACTTGTACATCTATGTGCAGCAGGCTTGATGCCGGATGGGGAACTTTATGCTTTGTTTGTGGACCCTGATACAGCAAATGGTAATCTTGAGAGGGCGGGAATTACTCTGCAACAATATATCAACTGCAGGGGATTGAATTACGGGAGAACTGAATTGCTTAGGACAAGAGTGACTGCTGCGAAGCCAAATGCCTGGTCGCCTTTTGAAAATCAAACTCACCCCTCACTAGAAAATTTTTTCTATTACAACACGCTGAAAGTTAGTGATAAGCCTGCTGCCCATCTATTCGACGTTCTTTACAGCAATGCAGAGAAACAGACACCGCTGGAGAAAGGGTTCCGGGGACATCCGTCTATCGGGGCGGCCGTTATGGCAGAAACAGTGAAATTAGGGGAAGACGAGCCGTGGCAAACCTTCCGCACTAAGGTTATGCAGGACATAAGAGGGGGGACAGGAGCGAAAATCTTTTTGTTTGGTTCTATCTTTGGGGGGACTGGTGCTTCGGGCTTCCCAACGATAGCGAAATTAATATACGACGAATTAAAGAAGTTGCAAGAAAAAGAAAAGAGCAAAAAAGAACTGCAAGAAAGGGAAAAGATAAAACTTGAACTTGAAAATATAAAACTAGGAGGTGCTCTAATATTACCTTACTTTTCATTTATTTATCATGATAGTACGGAAGCTGACAAAATCGAATTGAAGGCAAAATCTGAAGATTTTCTCATCACAACACAAGCAGGGCTAAAGTACTATTGCCAGAAATACAAAGATGCCATCTATAACGCAATATACCTATTGGGGGACGAAGCGCAAAGCGCTGTGTCGACAACAAGCCTAGGGGGTAATACCCAGAAAAATGAAGCCCATTTTATTGAGTTTTATGCTGCATTATCTGCAATTGATTTTTTTACAAAAGAAAATCCTCAAAATTACCACTTGATTGCAAGAAAGGGTAAAAAAGAGCTTGATTGGGATGATTTACCTGACAACAATGGAGGGAGAATCGTTAGGGAAAAGATCGGGCAACTAATTCGCTTTGCCTTTGCATATCTAAGCGTATATTATCCGATGTTAGAGGATATTCGGAAATCGGGTAAGGGATATCGATCCCCATGGTTTATTGATTTATTCGAAAGGGAGAATATTTCCTTGAATGATAGTTCTACTCAGGCGTCGTTAAACAATATGAAGGATTACTGTGAGAGCTTTTTGTTATGGATTGCCAACCTGCATCATTCCGCAAGAGGAGAAAGTATAAACCTTATCAAATGGGATACGTTTGCGAAGGTTATGAGAGAGGATGAGGTGGAGAAAGTTGGGCTGTTAAAGAATTTTGGTTTAAAGGATTTTTGTAATGTCATTATGCCACTAAAAAAAGAGAGACCAAATGAGCTCAGTGAATTATGGGAATGGATGAGTAGTGGAAAGGCGCAGGATTCGAATGCAGTTGGAATTGGAAAGTTTATAAGCGCATTGTATCTGGGGTGCAAGTTAAAAGAATGAAACAGATGTGAAAGGTCTAAATCTCGTTGGGCTGTAAATAGACATTAGGAGGTCATCAATGCCAGAAAAAGAATTTTTCCCTCTTACCCCGAAGTTAAAGAATGGAGATGAAAGAAAAATTGGCCCATTTAACAAAGCTGGCGTATGGGACAGCAGGGGGGGCTGGTGAGCTTGTAAATTTGAGCGAGAGCTTGAACGTAGAAGGTATTATCCCGAAATCTATAGAACTAACGGGGATTCCTGATGTTTGGGCGAGACCTCTGTTGTTTGAGATGGCACTTTACGATGATAGACATCCACTACATAACCGGATTTTTGGGGAGTGGCTCGGACTCTTAGCAATCGTTGCATTAAAAGAGTGGAGAAAATTTGTGCTAAGTGCTGTGGAAGTCAAGATCCCGGATTATAGCATGCACGGTGTGTCTTCTGGAACTGGACCGAACTTTCTTCGTGCTCTCCGAAACCTGGCCCCAGAAAAAACATTGGCTGAAGACAATAATTGGTACAAGCTTCATGTGATTCTGTTTAGTAGTAAACCGATAGCGATTACCTCACCCTCAACAATTGTCTGCACTGCAGCAAATTATTTTGGTCGTATTAAAGGCGTGGAATGGTTTAATGGTGAGTTTCTGACAGATCCAAGCACAAAACTCAATGAAGAAGAGAAAAGGGCGTTTGTAAGTTGGCTCGAACAATTTAAGGACAATTTGATCAATCACAAGCAGTTAAATGATGGAACAGCAGATGAGCGTAACAAGCTTTTGGGTTTAATTGACAAAGCAATTAAACTTTTGGGTGATGCTCCAGCAACGCCATTTAAAATGGTAAAAGCGAATCTTGAGATGACACAGGGGATTTTCCGTTACCTTGATCAGTCGATAGATATAGATGAACTTCCAACCGAAAAATCACATGTCCTCCTTATGGCGTCCAGAACGCCGCCGGTTGCTGAAGAATCAATATTGGTAATAAGTGAGGCCATTGCTGAACAATGGGGAAAGGAGAAAAACGAAGTTTTTGTTTCCAGGGCATTAACCCTTGCATCGATACCGTTTGGTGGTTTAGGAGGCAACCATAAGTGGATTGGATCAATTTCGCTTGAACAAAAAAGGAAGTGGGAGCAAGAGACGTATTTCTTCACTGAAAAGTTGTTTGTGATTCGACAGCAAGATGCATTCCCAGGTGCAATAAGGATTAAAGGAGCTGACAATCTGCAATTTCAGGGTACAACAGTAACCCCAATTCTCCCTATAAACAAAGATTTGTTGAACTATCTGACAGCAGACGATTTGAGTCAAAGAATTAGATTTGATCAGAGAAGTGAAGGCATTGTTGTCTATTTGCAATTACGTCTATCAGGGCTTGATGGGAAAGGGAAGGATTTCATCGTAAAAAAGGAGTTTATGTTCAAGGAGAGTAAAGTTGTACCCGTTTCGACTGTTCCGGTTCTGGAAGTGTGGCCTAACTTTAAAGTAAAGGATAAAGTAAAGGAGGGCTGGAATCTGTATTATAGCTATTTTTCAACGGCCGGAGAGGAAACTTTCTATGCAAAACCTTTCACATTAGGAAAAGAGAAAGGTCAACAGGTTTTTGAGGGTAAATCTGGTAGAAAGATTGAGCGGGAGATCACTAGGATGGAAGTATTTCCTGAAGCAATGATATGTAGTATGGAAGTGGCGGACATCAAGACCGGTACTATGGAGTCGGTTGATGCTGGGATACTATTACTGAAGCAGCCCGAATTGGCAGAACGGGTAACAGGCAAAAAGTGGATTGTAGGAATTGACTTTGGTACCACTGGTACTAATGTGTATGTAAATGACATGCCCCGCGATCCATTCCCCGCAAAATTTGAGGAACGTCACATAAAAATATCTGCCGCCTCAGAGCAACGACGCACTTGCTTGTATGATGATTTTTTGCCAGGCGGCGAAGAAACTGCACCGTTTCTAAGTATTTTTCATGACTTTCAAAAAACACCTGAAAAAATGGACATGAAAATACGCCCACTCCTTGATGGACATATCTATTTTCTCCTTGACCATGAGAAATTCAATGTGACCATTCCCGGCATGGTAACTGATCTGAAGTGGTCGGAAGACCCTTTGGTACGTAAACGTACCCATTCTTTCTTAGAGCAACTTTGTCTTCAGTCCTTAGTCGAAGCTGCTGCTAATGGAGCGGAGGAAATTGGCTGGCGATTCTCATACCCAACTGCATTTTCTTCAGGTGATATAGAAGACTTCGAGAAAATTTGGCAAGCTATTACTGTGGAATGGGATGAATATACAAGAATTCGTAGAATAACGGAATTCCCCCAGGAAAAAATTGAAAGCGTCGCATCGGCGCGCTTCTTCGCCTATCATCCTAAAATGAACATTATTAAAAAAGGGTATTTTAAATCCGGAATGGTCTGTATAGATATTGGAGGAGGAACATCGGACATCTCAATTTACAGGGATAATAAACTACTTTGGCAGACATCGCTCCGTTTTGCAGGTCGTGATATGTTCCTAGATTTGCTTTACGCAAAACCTAATTTACTGGACCTTTTTGGAGCGGATACGTCTGCCCTTCGGAGAACGAGAGGGAATCGAATAGCCTTTTATGCACAGGCTGATGCCATCATAAATAGTCGGGGACAAGATTGGTTGAAGAACCTTCACATTTTTGGTGGTGAACCAGAGGTGAAAGGATTTGAGCACCTTATTGTGGTTGGACTCTCAGGTATTTTCTACTACATTGGTTCAGTACTAAAATCTCTAAGTGGATCGACCGATTCAGAATATAGAACCGAAATGCCAAATATTTATGTGGCGGGGAATGGGTCTAAAATTTTTCATTGGGTGGCTGCTGGGTTATATAGCAACAATAGCCCAATTAATGCACTCTTTAAGAATATTCTGTCGGAAGCTTCAGGGTTCTCGACAGCTCATAAATTGTTCAATATCCATATAAGTATTGAACCGAAAGCTGAATCGGCCTTTGGATTGGTATGTGACGGAACAGGTGTGGATGAAAGTGCGAGGATTGATAAAATTGTGGCAGGTGAAATGTTCATGGAAGGGGGCAAACAACTTGATTGGGATGAAGCTATTACAGCCGAGAGGTTGGCAAAGGGGATAGACGCGCCGCAGAGACTGAAAAAGCTTGGGCATTTCATTGAGATTTACAACGCGTACGCAAATCAAAAGGGCGCTGTTGTTTCAGATATTAAGAGCGATGATATCTTGATTAAGGCTATTAGAGACCAGTTAGCTGAAACACTTGCCGATGCTAAAAATAAGGACCCAAAGGCAATTCATGTTGAACCATTATTTATAACAGAGTTGAAGACCTTACTGAAGATAAAGACGGAGGAGTGGGCATCTAAATAGCTTTACGAGAAGTATTGAGTAAGAAGCTATGGCATTTAAACAATCCATTTGGAAATATACGTTAATTTTTTGTGTGGGGCTTCCACTCTTTAACACGTTAACAGGTGATAGGACATGTATTAGTCAATCGACAATAGCCGAAATCAATTTGCTTCTTGAAAAAACTCAAGAGATAAACAAGAAATTGGATGAGGTTGACCCAAGATCAGATACTTTAAATCAAATAATTCGCAAGTTGGAGAGTGAGGTTGATTCAATTCAAAATACCCGTGAAATTATTCTAATAAATAATCCTGCTGCGAAGCTAAAAAGTCCAGAGAAGGAACAATTTCAGGCAAAATTAGATATCCTCAGGGATGAAATAGTTTCTCTAAAGGCAAGAACCAAGACTATCTTACAGATAACTCCGTATTTCTACCGTCCTAGATCTTTAGGAGACAGGCCTGTGCAGAGCTGGAAAGAAGAAATTAGAATACCAAACTTTTTTCTATATCTATCTATTGGCGGAATCTTGTTAACACTCGTTGCGTTGTCCTTTTGGATAGTTTTGTGGCTTCGCAATGAGTCGAAACAATGGGATATGTATAGAGAATTTTATCAGTTATTAAAACAGATATTGGCTAAAGGAATTACATTAGTGTCGCCCACGAAGACCGATGGTTTCGAAAAGACAGAGATAAATAAAGGCTCAAATCAAAAAGCTTTGAGATTGGGACCAAGGACAGAAAACAATGATTTGTATGAAGATAATGGGCTGGAAACAGAGAAACGTAATCAAAGAGAAACTTATCTGGAAGTCTTTTGTCGATTATATAGTACAGAGGTGGATGGATTGAGCACCGAATTCACAGAATATTATAAACCAATTCGGGTTGGTGTTTCGAACGCGATGGACCGACGCCGTAATATCGACATAAAACCTATTTTTGTAACAGCCACTGATGGTGATTATTATGTAGCAAAGAGTGAAAAGGAAAGGCAATTTTTGGTTGTTCCGCGCCCCGGGATGGCATTTCAGGAATCAAGTTATGGACCTGGAGCAATGGGCGTTGTATTTGATTGCCCCACCTACAACCCGCAATTGCGATACCGCCATGTAAAGGTTGTTAAACCAGCGGTTTTTGAGAGAGATTTTACGGAAGCACATTGGAAGCTTGTAGAGAGGGGTAAGTTAGAGCTTGGTGAAGGTGAATGAATTGCCAAGGGGGTTTAACAAAGTAGACCAAGAGTACACGAACCAGGTTTCCCACCCATATGCCTGATCAAATCCTTCAGTATCTAACCCCAGAAAATAAAATTGCTCTGTCGATTGTTGTATTTCTTTGGTTCGTTTTCTTCTTCTGGCTTCTGGGTCTGATTTATTCTTGTGGTCAGCTTCGGACGAACCGAAGACAGATGCTTAAGTGTGAACATATCGAAGAATTGGTTGAGGCAAGACAGAAACACCAGGTAAATAGAGAATTAGAGGAAAACGAATCTGAGATTTTTAGGCTTTTCTGTAAAAATAAATTTGTTCAGGAGAGGACGGTTGTAATAGAGCATCTAAAGAGTATTTTCTTATCAGGTTGGAAAGAAAGTCGTCTTGAAGTAAGTGAATTACTCAACTATACAACAAGTGTGCTATTTCAGAAGAACAATCTTCTTCGTTCTGTTTTGGCCTCCTTCATAGTACTCGGCCTTTTGGGAACGCTTTTTGGGCTTTCAGACAGCTTGGCGAACCTTTCTCCAGTATTGGGGACAAGTGATTTTCAAAAGACAAACGAAGGGATTACGTATTCCCTGAGGCAACTTCTTAGCCACTTAAAGAGCGCCTTTGCTCCCAGTATTTGTGGCGTAGCACTTACAGTCATAGGTGTACTGATTTATGGCTTCTATTTGCGGTTTGTATGCAGTCCGGTCAAATCCATCCTTGAACGGCTGACACTCACAATCTGGGTCCCACAGCTTTACCCGACAACGTCGCAAAAGCTAATAGAAACCCTTCAACAAAGTGAACAACAGATGCACCAAAGCTTTGAGGCAGCACGCAAAGTCGCTGAATTGGCAGACTCTGTACAGACCGGGATTGTCGATTTCAACGAGAATCTTAGTCGTGCTAACCTCGTGACAGGTTCGTTAACTAAGGCAGTGTCCGACATTAACCAAGCAGCTGATATGATCAGTATAGCATTTGCCACAAGGCTTAGTAAATTTTCTGATGAGTTTTCGGGAAGTGTCTCTCGATTAACATCTTTTCAAGAGGATCTGCGTATACTGTATCAGAAGATGATAGACGAATCGGATGCGTTTCAAAGCGGTATTAGACAAACATTGAATTCACAAAATGTGAGTCTTGTAAATATAATGAAAACTTTCAAAAATTATGAGGACGCATATATTGATGAACGCGGAAAAATTGACGCAAAGTTACAGACATTCTTGAACGAAGCAACAGAAGTTAACACCAGCATTAATGCTCAAAATCGCAGTTTGATTGGGGAAATCAGGAATCAATTGACAAAAGATCTTCGAGAAATTAGGGATACTATACACGCGGGTCTAAACAGTATTACCGAAAGATTTGATAGTTTTGATGTTCCCGTTAAGAGTGCAGCAGAGAAGATTGAAGGGTCCAATGAAACTTTTTATAAGCTAATGCGTGAAATTATCACGGATTTACAGAGAGAAATTCAGAGGCAAAACGATAACTATAAGCAGCATCTTATATCCCTGACGGAGGTGAAGCAACGAGTATGGGATTTACTCGTTCATTTAGGGGAAAACGATAGATTACAAACAATCGAGTTGCAAAAATTGACTGAAACCTCTAATAAGTTATCAGAAGGTATCGTCTCTCTATCCTTGAATGTTAATAACCTTACTTCAAAAACTGGCGTTTTTATCAATTCTGTTAATACCATAGAACAAAGTATACAATCTTTAGGAAAAGAGACGCAAGAGTTAATTGCAAAGACATCTACGAACATAGATCCCTTAGGAAACATCATTAACAGTTTTTCGACGGCGGTTAAACAACTTCAGCAAGAAGTCCTTGGTTTTAAAACATTTGTTCAGAGAATCGATTGGAAGAAACGAGACCAAAGGGCGATTGAAGGACGAAGAAAGCTTAAGGATCAGTGGTCGAAATTGTTCTTTTGGAGAAAATATTGATAATGGATGGCAGATTTACTGCAGCAAGCGAAGAGGTTTTAGATTTCAATTTTTGGCCTTCATTTTCCGATTTAATGCTCTCATTAGTTTTAATTTTAATTTTAGTAATATTTTTGTTCCTTAGTGTTATTACAGTGGGAACGATTGATCTTAGAGATGTTGAGGAAAATCAAAAAGGAATGGTTCAAGAAATTGCTAATGCTTTTGGTGTTAAAGAAAAACAAATAAAGAGTAACTTTTATGAAGTCCCGAATACTGGGATTATGATTCAGAATGAGCCAACGCTTCAGCGAATAAGCTTTAGTGACCGTGTATTATTTCAACCGGATAAATGCGGATTGAGTAGAACAGGGAAACAGACATTAGCAATTGTGGGAGAAAAAATAAAAAAGAAATTAGCCATTATTCGTGAAATACAGATTCAAGGTCACGCTGACACCGACCCAAGTAGGGAATATTCGTCGAATTTGGAGTTAGCTGCTTTACGTGCGATTGAGGTATTCAAATATTTTCAGGATGCGGTTGGGATTGATCCATCTGAACATCTGATGTCTGCGACCTCTTTTGGAGAATTTAAACCAGTTCAACGTTCAGACGAGGATAGGTTTTACAACATGGAAAGGCTGATCAGGGATAATAGTACAATGGGGTTGAAAGATAAGAACAGGCGCATAGAATTATTGCTATTTTATGCATTGGGGATAGGGGGCCAGAAGAAAGACTGACGTAGATTTATAAGGTGAACGGGGTAGATTAAAGATGGATGATAATTCTCCAACAGAATTAAAGAATTGGGGTAGGGTTCTTATCCATAAAGTAATACATCCTTTTACAATCTTTGCAACCCCAATATTTGTCTTACTCTTAATTTTCTTTTTGATAATCAAAGCGTTTGTGGCAGGCATTTTCCCAGGAGTTCGGAGTTTTGCAGGTGCATTGTTACCGTTGATTATGGTAACGTTCATCTTCATTTTTCAAAGAGATTTGTTGGAGAAACCTGGGCAGATACCAACTCTTATCAGTTTCTCTATATCTCTTATTGTGGGGATTGTCGTAATGGTGGTAATTCGCTCGTTTGCAAGTACGCCTTCTATTCCCATTACCGAATTAATACTCTCAGGTAGCTTTTCGATTTTGGTCTTTAGCTATGTGAGCCTCGAGGAAAAAAAATGTTATCCTATTATTACGGAATGATTTCTGGCTTTCTTTTCTACATAATCTTTTGGGGCTTTCCATCTTTAAGATAACTCAAACATGTTCCTTTCAACAATTTGATCAACCAAAAGAGTTTACTTCAAAAGGTGGCTAAGAATGAACATTAGACGCTCACTTTATAGAGGGAGCTTACCATCATCGGATCTAAGAATCACATATATCTCCTTCCTCGATATATTTGACACTATTGAAAAAATGGATCGCCTAGACCATGAAGGGATCCTTAGTTTGTTAGCCTATTTCCTTGCAATCTTTTTCCTTTTAAAGTGGGTTTTTTACCATAGATAGTATTACATGGGTTCCTGTAACAGGTGAAATTGAGGAGGAAATTTAAAGAACAAGTGGAGATAGGCGGTAAAGAAAAGACTGGAGAGAAGACCAATAAAGGTATTTTGGCTTTTCGGAAACTTATTGGCATCGCCCAAAAGTCTCCTGTTAGGGTTATATTAGGCTTTATTAGTGCAATTGTCGCAAGCATTTTAGCTGCTGCTATAGTACACGAATGCAACAATTATAAGTCCCGCCCAACCATCACTCATATAAACAATATATCTATAAAAAATTGTGGTGCCGCAACGAATCCATGTGAAGTGTTCTTGCAAGATAACCTTGTTTTGGGGCGAAAAGGAAAAGGAGGAGAGTATATCTATCTTATTATCGAGGATGTCAAAAATAAAAAATGTCTAAATTCTATAGAAAACCTTCGTCCAAGTGGTACATTGGATATTGCTGATGATTGGGCAGATTATTTTTCCATAGACAACGGCAACAATCTCGGTGTACTTTATAGTATATTTGTGGTGCAAACCCTTGGACGACTTGAATCATTTAATGAACTAAAACATCGTCCTCAGTCGAAAAGAGTGTTTATCAAACCCACCCGGTCAGGGGCTTATAAAGATGAGAAAATTACTCCTGTACACATAATTTCTTCGCCTCAACTCCATGCCGATATTTATGTCGGAAGAGAATATTTTAAACAAGAGGTCATTTCAACACGGGATGTTATTGCTAATCTATATTACAGTAGATCAAAAAACAGGGTTGTAAAGGCTGAGGTGGACTGGGGTGAGGGGCAAGGCTGGGAGGACGTGGATCTACACAGGGGAAACGAATACTATCAGATTCTCCACATGTACGGGAATCCTGGCCGAAAAGAGGTTAGATACAGGGTTACGGATAAAATTGGTCAATGGGTCGAAGCGCGGGATACCATTGAAATCAAGGAGGGTCTTCGATGAAAGGAAAGACAAACTATAGTATCTTAATTATCGGGTTTATAGTATGTCAGATATTTTTACAAATGCCTGCTTTTGGGCAGTCTACCATCCTTTTCACCTTCAATAATAACTCGGAAGAATGGGTGGGTTATGAGGGTCCGGTCAACCGTGTGGAAAGTCCGAGTGTAGATGGTAATGGGTCACTTAGAGTAAGTGTCTCCGCAATAGGAAGAGGCTGGTCGGATAATACTTTTGAATCGCCAGAGATAAATAGGGATATGTCTCAGTATAGTGAAATTAGGATCCAAGTCTTTGTTCCGTCAATAGCGCCGTCTGACATAAAAGGTCAGATTTTTACAAAGTCTGGCCCCAATTTCATATGGAGGGATAACGGGTGGGTATCACTTCAAAAGGACCAGTGGACCACCCTTTCAATACCATCATCAAGGATTGAGCATATACGGAATGTTAGGACCATAGGGATAAAAATAGGTAGCAACAACAAGTGGAATGGGCCTGCGTATATCGATAGGGTAGAAGCTTTACATACTCAAGTTGGACAGGTTAAACCTTCCATACGGATTTTAGAGATTGTAGAAAATTCGCACATAGTGGGAAGGGTAACAGGTTTGGATCCGTCCCAATACGATCAATACAAAGTGTTGGTCTATGTCAAGACCGATAAGTGGTATATCCATCCTTATGAAAGAGGCGGGGAAGGACTTTCCTTTGCAAAGATCAACAGGGATGGCTCCTGGAGTATTGGAACGGTAAAAAGGCAATTTTTAGCCGATTTAGTTGCCGCCCTTCTTGTAAGAAAAGACTATGCCCCACCGTCTATAGTCAATGATCTAAGACAAATCGACACACTTGCCTCGTATACAGAGCAGGGAAGGGGAAAATTATAACAAGCTTTCCCAGCAATTTAAACAGAATCTTACTGGTAGGTCGATTAGGCGAAAGAGAAGTTGGCATAGGAGAGACCTTTAAGATATTTGCGATAGCGACAAAAGAGGATTTAAAAATTGGGCCACTTGAAAGCATTCCACCCGATTCCATTTACTCCAATATAGTAAATGTAAGAAGGGTTAGATAAATTTAAAGAATATAAAAGGGGCAGGATGGTGCTATCTTAGCCTTTCGGGAGTCGCTCCGCAATTTCCACTAAGAATTGGAGGAACCGTAGACCAGTACGAGGGTGCGTAATTTGCGGAGAATTTGGCTCCTAGGCTTAGATCATTTTCACATGTACTAAATGTCATATCATTATTTCAAGATTTCTATTTGGCTCGGATCATTTAATATAGTCTCCGGTTTTCCATTGTATTCTTTGATGTAACCAGATACTCGAACTCTCTTTCCATAGTAGTAGTTTTCTGGGTTTTTCGGAAACTGAGGAAATGCCGATGCAAAGATGACCGCCGTGAAATATCGCTTGTAATTAGGATGGAAATTGAGAAAACAGGCTTTCCCTGAATTATGCGTGGCGACAATCGTACCTTCTACAGTTGTATACTTCCCATAGTGCTTCGCAGCATCCTGCCAGGAAATCACCTGGACTGTGCCTGCCGGTCGTCGAGATTCGGGAAAGGACGTGTCTACTTGTCCTTTCGTCGGCACCTGTGAAGGCAAATCAGCGCGTCGCTGGTCAACGAACCAGACTTTGGCCAAGTACATCACCAAAACCACCGCTGCCACTGTGACCGCAAGCCTAACAAGAAACCTTTTAGGATCAGGATTGTGATTCGTCATTATAATTTTCCTTCCGAATAATACTTACCTCTTTTGCTTCGTTAAAGAATCAATGTTCTCCTTCTGTTCAAAAGGATATTTTTGGACAAGTTCCTCCAGAATTTCATCTAATCTTTTGCGTCCTTCCATACTAAGTGATTCATATCTCTTTACAAGGTTAGCAATCCTGCCATCCCGGAGTGATAGGTGCCATAAACCGTATTGACGTTCGCGCGCTTCACGTTCCAAGGCGATAAATTCTGCTTGTCGGCGAAAGGGGAACCGGGTATAAGCATACGCGTAACCCTGGCGGATTATCTCGGCATTTGCAAGTCTCTCCCCCACAAAAACATATGCAAGGAGCCTTCCATATTGATCACGAATATTGCTGGGTTCATATTCCAATGTGCATTCGAATCCCTCCGCAAACCGTCTCAGAAACTCCGTCGACTCTTCCCCAAACCTCTGCACTGGGACCTCCGGGTGATGAGTCTCTGGAGCATCTACCCCGATTAGGCGGACCGTCTCGCCATTATCAAGAACTAGCGTGTCGCCATCAAGAACACGTGTTACGCGAAACGGCCCTCTGGAAGGCAGATGCTGAACTACAGAAGATGATGATTTTACCCCAGGCTGTACAGGTGTGGTTGGAGCACTTTTTGAAGCCATATCTGGTTGTATTTTCTTCTCTACCCGTCTATGGAGTATCAACATTCCCAAAATGACAGTTACCGTAATTATCACGACTAGTATTAAGAATCGATCACGTAAGAATCGCATTATCAAACTCCAAAAAAGTTTTGTCCAACGTTTCGCCTAGCTTTGTTATATCTGTATGCTTCCTCCGCTTTAACCAACCATCCATTGACCAAGTCGTCGCTCATACAATACTCGAACCTTTGTTAAAATTCTTTTAATAAAATAATCCCCAATTTCAATTCTCTCTGCAATTTCGTTTGGAGTCCTTACGAGAATATCCATAGGGATATATCGGGGTTTGGCCAACAATTAAATTTTTGAAGCGGCTCGTGAAGAAGCTTCATTGTAATTCGTAATAACAAGTATATCGATATCGCTCCAATCTTTAGGCTTGCCCCAAACCTGTGAGCCAAAAAGGATAATTTTTTCAGGACGAAAGTTTTCGACTATTTTCGCTACTACCTCAGATATCATCGAATCTGTAATTTGAGGGGGGTTTATCTTTTGGAGGGCTATTTTCATTATTACCACTTAACTATATTACGGAAAACTTTAGGGAATAAATTGAGTTTATTTCTAAACCCCTAAAAAAGCACCATACTCTTTTAAAAACCGCCTGATGTCCTTAAGATTGATTTGGATAATCCTGTACAATTCTGCATCATCAACATCCCAATAAATATGAACCAATCTGTTTCACTCTCTATCAAAACCTTACTCCCAACATAATACCAATTTCTGTAGACTTATTTTTCGGTTCCCATGCGTACCCAATAGGAGTCCCATAATACGTCCACGTTTCAGTCTCTGACTTATTAATATTCCAATATCTTATAAAAGGTTCCGCCTTAAAGTCTACCGTTTTGAATCTCTCCTGAAATGTTATAGAACCTCTCAAACCATATCCTTTCTTTTGGCGATTTGAAATGTCATTGTAGCCAGGGTCAACATCACTAAGGTGACTTTTTTGTTTTCCCCACCAAAAATAATCAAACTCTCCCGTCCCTCCAAAAGACCAACCATTCCATAAGCCAGTAATGAAACTTATACCTATTGGACTATAGAGATAATTTGATTCTCTTTCATAGCCAAGTGCACCTGTTGTAGAAACCTCTCCGGACGAATCGTCATTTAAATACCTGTACCCAATCCCTATAAAAGGGGTAATACATAAATTTGATATGGAGAACTCATAACCTCCTAATCCTCTGACCTCTAACAAAAAATCTCTTATGTCGTCTATTTTCCCCGAATTTGAATAGTCCACCCACCCAATACTACCTCTACCTTCTGCTTTCAACATAATTTTATTGTGGTAGGCATAGGAACCAACTAATCCATACATCATGCCTTTATCTTTTACGTTCACATCAGGTTCCTTGTAGGTTCGATAAGAGATTTCAGGTCCTACCTCAAATGTATGTTTTTTTAAAAGGACACTTGTTTCGGTTTGGGCAGAAATGGTTCCCACTCCAACAAACATAAAACATATTGTTAATGCCAATAACTTTTTCATTTTTCCCCTCCTATAAATTAGATTTTAATTACCTCCAAATAACCACACTTCATATAACCCTCCTTTCTGGTTTTTCTTTTTAATTTAAACCACTTTATTTTCCCCCTCAAGCAAAGCGTTACTGAGTTTTGTGGTAGTAGGCCTTTTGTTTATTGGTACTGTTCATAAAATAGGGATATATCGGGGTTTGGCCAACAATTAAATTTTTGAAGCGGCTCGTGAAGAAGCTTCATTGTAATTCATAATAACAAGAATATCGATATCGCTCCATTCTTTAGGCTTGCCCCAGACATGTGAACCAAATAGGATAATTTTCTCAGGATGAAAACTTTCGACTATTTCTGCGACTACTTCAGATATCATCGAATCTGTAATTTGGGGGGCTTGTCTTTTGGAGTGCCATTTTTATTCTTAACTCTCAGCTATATTACAGAAGGCTCCAAGGAATAAATTAAGTTTACTTCTAAAGCCCTATAAAAGCACCAAACTCTTTTAAAAACCGCCTGATGTTTATCTGGGTTATATTCCATGCCCCAGTGTTTCCTTTAGATACATTTTGCGGAACGGAGAAAAGTCGAAATAATGACTAAGTGTTGCTTCCTCAAACTCCGTGCGGGCATCGTCATCAACCACAACAATAGGTTTTCCGGACTTAATGACGTTATATCTGAAAGAAAGAGGAGCGCTGTTCAGCACCCTTACATCTACTAAATAAATTTTAACTAAATTACCAAGCTCCGTTTCAAGTTCGAGCTCAGCATGGAGTGGAGTGGAAGGGGCTTGCTTTAAGTAAACAGCGATATCGATATCTCTAAATCTATCAGCCATCACAAAAGAGCCATACACATAGGCAAATAAAAGATTCGGTCTCTTTTTAAGAGAGTACCTTAATCTTTCCATGATCATTTTTTTATCAGATTCAGATATTTGGAAATATGTGTTCTTCATAATAAATCTATATTACCAGAAGAAAAAAGGGATGGCAAGGATTTGAATGTACCGGTGTTTACGCTGCCACCTCCTTAAGAATATCAACCAGCGCCTTCATTCCAAATCTCAAATTTTCGATGGCGATTCGTTCATTATTTCCGTGGATCCTTAGCATTTCTTTCTCTGTCAATCGAAAGGGGCAGAAGTCG
>Ga0315289_10002563_pt1 | contig 27797 bp, 31 predicted proteins | sample YL17G11_40_MG_FD_203452 | JGI IMG/M metagenome (GOLD analysis project Ga0315289, IMG submission 203452) | Sediment microbial communities from Yellowstone Lake, YNP, Wyoming, USA - YL17G11_40 | ecosystem: Environmental > Aquatic > Freshwater > Lake > Sediment | place: USA: Wyoming | collected...
AGAGGAGAGGGGGTTGCGTTATGGACAGCCGTCTGCGGTCTCGTAATTGTCATTGGCATCGCCGTCGCAACTAGAGTGCCGAGGGGCTAGGTCCCGGGGAAGGTGTCGGGCCTCGCTTCGCCGACAGACTCCGGACCGATTTCTCCATTGGCTGCAGCTTGATTGAAAAAGCGTCTGAACAAGATTGGCGCCAGGAACGTAGACACGAACGCCATGAGGACGAGGAGCGAGAAGAGCTGGTCATCGATCAAATTCTCCTCGAAGGCTAGCTTGGCGAAGACCAGCTCCATCGCCCCCTTGCCCATCATCATTGAGCCTATCGCCATTGATTCGTTCTCTCCGTGCCCAAGAAGTCTTGCAGGTATGAACGATCCTACGATCTTGCCGACAATGGCGACCGACGTGATTGCTAGCAGCATCGGCAGAGCGTTCGAGACCGCGTCGAACTTGACGCTGAAACCTATTAGGACGAAGAAAATGGGAGCCAAGAACCCGAGGGTGACACCCGAAAGGATGTCCTCAACGCGGACCCACACCTTGAGTCCTTTTCCAGTCTCCCGCAGGATGAGCCCTGCGATGAAGGCTCCGATGAACGATGGCAGGCCCATGACCTGCGCGATGACCGCGAAACCCATGGCGATTCCCACGGCTACGGCGAACGCTGCCTCACCCGTTCTCATCCATTTCAAGAGCCTGTAGATGTACGGCACAGCGTACTTCCCGATCAGGAAAGCGAGGACGAAGAAGCCCGCAAACCCTGCGGCGAGGACCAGCACATCGGAAATAGAAGTCGCCTCTCGTCCGCTGCTGATGACAATGCCCATTGCGAACAGAAGCACCAGATCTGTGATGAGAGCGGCGCTGATTATCGTCTCGCTAGTTCGAGTGTCCATCACGTCCAGGTCCTTCAAGATCCTGATGGTCACGGGCAGCGCGGTTACAGAGACGGCTATGGCGACGAAAACAAGCTCCTTGCCCCCAAGGCCGAAAATCGCGCCCACGAACGCGCCCAAGACCATCGGTATGGCAATACCCATCCCAGCAATCAAGGCGCCCCGCCAGGATGATGCCAGGATCCCCTTGAGGGAGAACTCGAGTCCAACGAAGAGCATGAGGAAGAGTATTCCCAGGTCGGCTAGGTCACCCAGGAATGTCGCGCTGTACATGGACCCGAGCTCAGAGAAGATCTTGCCCAAGATGAAAGGCCCGAGAATGATACCTGCCAGAAGCTCCCCAATAATCGATGGCTGGTTGATCCTCGAGACGGCCTCTCCGAGTGCCTTCGCCGTGGCGATCATGAGAAGGACATAAACGAGTATCGACAGTTCCATTCGGATGGCCGCTCCTTTTGGACGATAAGGAACTTCGCCCGTTGATTAATCTTGCCACGACATCTGCGCATGCCCGTGGTCGGGTTCATCCAGGAAAAGGTAAATACCTACGACTAGGTTACGCGAGAACGGTGGTAGGCCCTTGCCTCCGTGGCAACACATCACTTATTCGGACGAGATCAGGCCCGAGCACTTCGGCAAGCAGATCACAGTCGGCGGCTGGGTCCAGGACCTGAGGAACCTGGGCGGGATATCCTTTCTGCAGCTCAGGGACGGGCACGGCGTAATACAGGTCACGACGCTGAAGAAGACCAGCCGAGAGCTGTTCGAAACAGTTGCCTCGATCCAGAGGGAATCTGTCGTTCTGGTTACAGGGACGGTGAAGCAGAGCAAGGAGGCGAGAGCAGGTTTCGAGATCCTGCCTGAGAGGATTGATTTGCTCAGCAAAGCCGAGGCCCCTCTTCCGCTGGGCGTGATAGACAAGGTCGGCGCGGACCTGGATACTAGACTGAACAACAGATTCATGGACCTCAGAAAGGAGGAGATCAGGGCGATCTTCCAGATCAAGTCGAAAACACTGGAAGGAATCAGGGCATTCCTCTGTTCTGAGGGATTCGTGGAGGTCTCCACCCCGAAGATAGTCGCGGCAGGAGCCGAGGGCGGGGCAACCCTGTTCCCCATCAAGTACTTCGACAGGGCAGCCTACCTAGCCCAAAGCCCACAGCTCTACAAGCAGAACCTCATGGCGACAGGCCTTGACAGGATCTTCGAGATAGCCCCCGCATACAGAGCGGAGGCCTCGGACACAATCAGGCACATAGCCGAATTCATGTCCCTGGATGTTGAGCTTGCTTTCATAAAGTCGTCTGAAGACGTGATGGCTGTCGCAGAGGGAATAGTTGTGAAGAGCCTCGAGTTTGTGTCCAATAACGCCGCAAAGGAATTGCAGATTCTTGGAGTCAATCTCCCCAAGCCGGTGGTCCCATTCCCCCGCGTCAAATACGGCGAAGCAATCGAGATGGTCAAGTCAGAAGGGTTGGGTATCGAGCATGGGGAGGACTTGGGGACCGAGGGCGAGAAAGCTCTCGGAGAGGTCATGAAACGAGAAAAGGGATGTGAGCTTTATTTCATCACTGAGTTCCCTACCTCTCTTAAACGAGGCACTTTCTACGCCAAGAGATACGACGACGACCCAGAGACCACCGGGTACTTCGACCTTGACTGTCGGGGGCAGGAAATCGTGTCGGGCGGTCAGAGAGAGCACAGGTACGAAAGGCTCGTCGAGCAGATGCGGGAGAACAACCTGAGCCTCGAGTCCTTTGATTTCTATCTCAAGGGGTTCCGCTATGGCATGCCCCCTCACGGGGGCTTTGGCTTTGGCGTTGAGAGGTTCGTCCAGAAGATGCTGGACCTGCCAAACATCAGGGAGGCAGTCCTATATCCGAGAGACAGGGCGAGACTGGTCCCGTGAGTAAGGCCCCCAAGAGGATGCTCCTGGAGCTTCCGATAGCGGACGAGATAGACTGCCTGGCCATGACCACACCTGAGTTCGAGGTACGTAAGTTCGAATACGACTACAGGTCGCAGAAGGCGGATCTGAGGTATCCGCCGTGCAAGGGCCAGATGATTCTTGTCATTAGAGGCAAGGACGGTATACTCCTTGTCAGGACGGAGGGCTCCAAGGACTGGCGCCTGCCATCTGGAAGGATACTGACCTATGAGACCGCCCAGGATGCCGTCAAGAGGGTGGCAAGAGAGGAGTGCGGAGTGGGTCTCAGGAGCTCCGAGCTGGCGGGAATGTACGATGTCGTGTGGCACTATCAGGACGTTTCGATCAAACGACTTCACTTGGTGTACGCGGCTGTCACAGAGGACGTCCCGGTTTCGATAAAGGGCAGGGAATGCGCCTTCAGACAGGACCTGGACGAGGGGCATCTCGGCACTGAAGTCGAGAGGGCTGCGTTAGCTGACTCCATAGAAAAGTGATTTCCCCCATGGGAATTTGTCGAGTAAAGCGGTCAGAGTCCATCTATGCGAGCCTCCAACACGGTCATTCTGCGCAGAGCGTCCAGTCGCTGCCAAGCCTCGACAGCCCCAATTTTGTTGCTCTGAATATCAGCCCATATGCTTTCCAGTTCAGCAGGCACAACGTCAACGATTCTGGCATGGGTATTTCGATAGAAAGCCAATGGTCCTCCAGGAGTTCTCACTCTCTGCTGCTCGAGGAGCTGATCATCGGGTTCATTGTCGTAGTCCGAAGACATATCTCCGCGAACCCTGGCGTTATGTCCCATCCAAGCCCTTCGTGGCGGTCCAGTCAAACCACCCTTCCGCAATGTGGATGATACCCAATGCCTCAAATCTCGAGGCATCACATTTGGCAGATTCCACTTACGCCGGAATCGCAACCAAACTCGCTCAATCTGATAAGTCGTTGTTGCTTTATCAGTTGGTCTCCCTCGTTTGAAGTGCCCAAGAATTGGCTTGTCCGGCACATTGCTCGGACATACCTTCGACCATGCAACGATGTCTTCAGCAACATCAGGCGTTGCTATAGCCAAAATAGGGCTATCCGTCTTGAATCCCTCGTCTACGCCGCTGGCCCTGAAATAGACCGGCCTACCGTCTGCATCAAACACAACGTTTCGCCACTTCAGACGCGCCAAATGGCTTGGACGCCATCCGTATTGCAGAATAAGCCGCACAAGCAGGCGAATGTATGCATCATGCTCATCCTCAACAGCTTTCGTCCATGGTTCGACCAAATTGTCCGGTGGAGTCATACCGCGATCAGGTTTCGCTAGCCGACCGCCCAGATCCAGCTTATTATCGACTGGAAACGGAATATCCAGACCGAATCTATACCAAGCACGCAACGCCGAGAGGTCCCCGGCCTGGCTCTTACGAGTCTCCTCACGGATGAAGGTCAAAATCAACCGCTTGCCAATCTTCCCAGCAAGCTGCCTTCTACTGCGACCTGATACTCCGCATTTAGCATCGAATCGACGAACAACGCACACATATCGCCGTCGGCTTTCAGGACTTCGCACAATGTCTTGTGACCTATCTAGAAAACGCTCAATCGAAGCTTCTAGGTCCACAAAAGTGTCCAATCCAGCTTGATTGACAGATTGATTCCCACTCGTCCCCGATCTGGGTTCACAATCGGGTTCATTCTCTCCCTTGCGATCCTGAGTTGTCCCGACCTCAGGACCGCTAGGTGAATGATCACCCTGAACATTAACGCTGTCGCTGATTCGACAATCGTTTGTCGCCTCGTGGCCCTCTCGCGAAATAGTCAAGTTCTTCGCTACCAACGCGTTGGGCTCGCCTTTTCAAGAATCAACAAGCAAACAGCAACTGGGGCCACTAGGCCACTTAACTCACTCTTACACCATTACACTACATCTTGCCCAATGCGGTACACACAGTAATGTCATTCAAACATTTAGTTTTTCCCTCGAGGACAACAAACCGCCTAGCCAGACAAGTTACAGTCGACCTGCAATTAACAAATGTCCACCTTGCTTCGCGACCAAAAAAAATGGACTCCCAACACCTACACATTCTACGGTGACCTAGCCTTTCCAGACCGTAGGTCAACCAGCACTTCTCTCACGTCCTGTTTCAAAGGCGCTTCCAAAACCAGAAACCAAGGGCCGTTCCTGGGTACTTTCCAACTGTATATCCGCGAAGCTTCTATGGATCGTTCAGATCTTTCAAACCAGAATTCCTCGCTATTCTTGTGTCTAACAAGATTAGCCTCGTCGAGGATATACCAGTCAAATTCCATCCCATTGACTTCTTCGATTCGCCCATGAATTCGTTCTCCTTTTCTCACATTCAGAGGAATCTCCGTATAATTCTGACTGCCTGGCTCGACTTCATAAGGGCCTTTCTTGCAGACTTCTCTATTCTCTTGAGGTTCGTGTCTCGTAATGGCTTCTCGTACAATGTCATCAAGTCTTCCGAGATTCACATCATTATACGGTACGCCTTCGACACCCTCCAATAACCCTGAAGGTTTTGTGTCGCCAATCAAAAGTTGAACGATAGGCACTCTATCACATGCATAGCCAATCTCCTCCCTCACGAAGGCAGATTTTGATGAATTCTCGGAGAGGATAACGATGAATGCGTCAGAATCAGCTATGTGCTTCTTAACCTTCTTCGGAATTAATTCTCCTGGCTTCATATCCATCACAGCCACATACGCGTCAAACCCACTGGTCTTCAAGGAATTCTGAACTTGTCTCACAAGTTCAATGTCGAGATTACTATGACTGATGAACACCATTCCGCCCATTTGAACCCCGAAGGGAATATGCCTGCTGACTTAACTCTTCTCTCTCAGTGACAATCCTTGGATTGCTCGACGAACACGGAAGTGTATCACATGCGCTCTGCGCTGCGCCCTCAAGCATTCCCACCCTCGCCCATTCAAATCGTCAGAGTCGTATACGCGATGCCTCCCGCTGAGATAGAGACATAATCGGACTGCCATCTGTCATCACTATCATGAAGTGATATTTTGACCGTACTGGATTCAGCGCCATTCCAAGTGTGTGTAAACGTCCAAATATCCATACCAAGCGCCCCAATATGCCTATCATTGACCTTCAAAACATCATCCAGGTAAAGATCATAGTTCTTCCCTGAGAGAAAATCATCGTTTTCAATAGTCACTTGAAGCGTGCCGCTCTTCGGCACGAGCAACGAACCCCCATCAAAACTAATGAAGGCAACAAAGGCAATAAGGACAACAGCGATGACAACCACCAGAATTATCACTAGGACGCTCCAATCAGTCTTCTTCTTAGCCGATACTTGCTGAGAAGTAGACTGAAAAGGCATCGAATATGTCACCGCCAAAGCTCTACCACACGCCTGACAGAACCGAGCCGAATCATCACACATTCTTCCGCAATTCGGGCACTTCATCGCCATCCTCCAATACCCCAATCGCCTTTCCACCCCTATGGGCTTTTCTGAGACTCACGAGACTTGTCGAAAGATTGAGACAAGAGCAATTGCCATGACTATCAGACCTATCGCGATTAACACGAAACCAGGTAAGTGATAACCCGTCTGGTACCCCCAATAACCCATCATTATCAGGAAAACGGATACTAGCACCGCAATCGCATGCTCATGATAAGCTTCGTCCTCTGCTTCCATCCTACTGTGCCTTGGGACAAACGGTATATAAAGCCTTACCACTATTCAATGAAGGATGACATACGGAGGATCGACTTCGGGCCTGACTTCACCATACCAGGTCATCGATGGGACATCATCAGTGCCATTGGAGGCAGATACTGGAACCAACGACGCTTCTCACTGGCTTGAATGCATCGAACCAAGACTCGAGTGAGACCACTATCTGTACTCGACCCATCCCTCCGATCGCAACTGTTCTTGAAATCCCGGAGTTAGCACTCCCTGTATCATCACCTGCACACGACGAACATTCTTACTGGTCTCGAACACATGGCAAAGTGATTCCGACTCGATAAATGCACGGCGGAGCTTGAAATCGCCTTGATCGTTAGACCCAAGCAGGGCATCGGGATTATAGGCATTCGTGAGTTCCATAGCCTGTTGATACTCTTTGAAAAGTGTCCACATCTCCTTTTCCATGTCTGAGCTGGGATAGACGACCGGAAGCCCCAGACCCTCCTTCGCTTCTTTGCGACTTATTATGTAGTCATGAGACCCAAGTTCACGAGTTAGAACCTTCACAACTTTGTCGATAGTTTCCTTTTTTAGCTTGGAAGTGTGAGATGCCAGAAGTTTCCTCGCAAGCATGCCGATCTGTTCGCGCGACCGTTGAACGCTGCCGAGAGCAATCGGATTGACCTTTCCAGATAGCCATTCGAGAACACGGACCATTGACTCCTCCTTCTTCAGGCCGAACTCCTTCCTTGCCAGGTCAAGATACCCTCCGACATCCTCCACGCTCAGTGGAAGGAAATTGGGAGGACTCTGCGGAGAACTCGGAAGCATGGGATTATAGGGTGAAGCTACCGAAGGGTCTACGGGGGACAGCTGACCCAATCGGGACATCACAATCTCATCTGCACCCAGAGAGATCAATGTCGCACAGCTGAGAGCGCGGAAGGGAATGAGAACCGAAAGATGATCGCAGAATTCTCGTACCAGATTCACTGCGCCGAATCCAGCCAATGTCATTCCGCCGGGACTATACAGATACAAGTCGATGTTCTTCTGAGGGCCGATCTCAACTAGATGGTCATAAATAAGGCTAATTTGGTCAAAGGCAATCTTGGTTTCCATTCCTTTGCGATCCCCAGTTAGCCATGTAATAACCTTCGAACCTCTTTCCTTCCCCATTTTCGCAATAAGTGCGGTTCTAGATGCTACTCTCATTACAACCCACAACCTCGTGCAAATCTGCCGCTCTGGCCTCATCGTTCTCCAAGGTCATTAATACTACCTTCATAAGGGATTTGCTCTTCCATTCCCGTGTGCTAGCATTTCGAATCAGAACGGCCGTGCATCAATCGCCGCAGATTTCATCTACTGGCATCTCCCTTCCACTCACAGAGAAAATGGACCTCACTTGGAACATAGTAGAACAATACGTTTTCCTGGCTGCCATCGTCGCTATTGTTCTTGGCATGGGCAAAGCACTTATCACCATGTTTGCGCTGTGGCGACACCTCAGCAAGAACAAGGGCAAGGGCACTGAATATGCGAAAGACCGAAAGAAAGCGGTAACTCGAACAATCTTCGAAGGACTGGTTGAGATAACGACGGGTGCCTTCACGATTCTCATCTTCGTTTTCATTCCTGGTATCTTCAGCAACGAAGGACGATCAATCGTCATCATACTAGGAATCATATTCCTTGCTCTCTCAGCAATGCTCTGGGTGGCCGCAAACTGGTTCTTAGAAGGACTCGAATCCGCCAAGTGATACACCCAAGATTCTGTACGCATCAACATGTTTCGAGTTAGCCAGCCCCTCTAAGCACGCAATTCTCTCATCCCTAATAGTCAATAAATGACGCGAAGCTCGGTCTACCCTCTCAAACTCCGCCTCAGCCTTGCGAATACAAAGAATTGCGCCATCCCTTTTTGGATATCATCACACCCGCATTCTGCTGGTGTGCTGCCGATATGCTTGCTAACCTGCCATTCGTAAGTAACTAAGTAACTAATGAACTGCTTCAGAGAGAGCATCACCCATGCATTTCACAGGATCACCGCCACCCTTGCATAGACCCATAATGAAATCGACACAATCCCGACAGCAGACTTGACCAGGCAGCCCCAAGCCAAAATGAACAACCCAGGCATCAAGGTTAACCCCTAAAGCACAGAGAGAACACTCCCACTCTAGGCGCTCCTCAAGCTCGCCTCTCATTCTCACTCGATCACCTCCTCGCGATAGCGATAGTGCGACCGACACCAACGCGCCGCGCCTCCCGGATCCACAGAGCCATCGGATAGGATTTCATAGGTATCGAGGCACCCACACCGCGGACAACACACATCAGGAACAATCTCAAGCGCCCTCCAGGCTTCAGGATACGATTTACGAAGCAAGTCGCTCGAAAGGCGATTGTACGACAGGGACCCCCACCAGGTAACGGCATGACGCCCTTCGTAGATGCCACAGTGAGAAAGCAGGTACATCAGACACCGACGGATGCCAACTGGGCTGCGGATCCCCCGATAGTTGCCATATTCCTTATCCACAACCACCTTGAAGAAAGCATCCCCATCTGTCCCCCCAGGCAGGATATCGCCATGCGCCAACGCAATCATATGGAACTTGATGAATCCTGGCTTGTCAAATGGATGCGGAATGGCAAGACCGCCATCTAGGTTGTGGTGCCTCGAGAGATCATACGCCTCCCGTCGAGCCTGCTCGATACCCTCGCCACGGTCAGGGAACGACACAACCACATGAACAATACGGCACTTATGCCACGGCCACATCTGGTCATAGCAACGACGTTTCGACGACGTCCACATACGAACAGACGCTTTCCTGGCCTCACGAAACGCCCACTTCTCATAACAACGAGGACACTCACGCATCATGCACGAACGCTCCACCCACCACTGCAGACCACAAGACGAACAACGACGATATTGAATACGCTCGCCGCACCCGGGCACGGGGGACCCGTGCCCAGGGTACGCCGGGGCCCCAACGGTATCATTAGCAATAAGACGACCCTCAGCACACTCAGGCAACGGTCCGTTTCCGGAACACCCAGCGGTACTTTTCGCAGAGGCAGGATACTCTTCTATCGAGAATGTCGAAAGAGAATCGATAAAGGGTTTGCGGGACAAGTGGGAATCCGTTTCAGCGTTCTCTAGCCAGACCGATTTATCCGACTGATTCTCACAGGGAAAAGTGATTTATCAGGCAAGCCTCATATAGTAGCCGAAGGCGATGGGACGGATTTTCGAGCGGGAGCTCAAAGGGATACTAAGTGCGAACGAGGACGTCATTGCCAGGGTCACGAAGACCTGCGATGACGACGAGAGAAGAGGATACCTCCGGATCTGCGAGAAGCCGTTCATGGTCGTTCGTGGAGCGGGCTCGCTGGGTATTGACCTCGTGGCCATAAGCTCTGGCCTCTCACTTCCCATCGAGGTCAAAAGCTCTACTAGCGATGTCCTGAGGTTCAGCAGGAGCGAGAAACTAGCCATTCAGGCCCAGGAGATGATCGACGACTGCAAACGCGTTGGCCTGATGCCCGTCTACGCATTCAAATACAAGAGGAAGCGGGGGGATGCATGGCGGGTGTTCACCCTGGATGTTGGCCCGATGAATGGCAGGCTGAAGCTGATTTACGAGAGGCTGCCCAAGATCGAGCCGTCGAAGGAGGGCAACCTCATCATGAGATGGAACGATGGTATGCCCCTGAATCGGTTCATCGAATACCTGGTGGAGATCCAGCACTGATTGTTTTGACTCTGACTGCTGAAAATAAAAAAAAGAGAGAGGAGGAATCTGCCCCCCATTTGGCAGTAGCCTTCCTTATAGCCGGCAGTCCTGGGAATCGCGTTTGATTATCAGATTTGAGTCAATTGCTGAGGAAGTGCCAGATATGTACGCTCCATGAGGCACAATACTTAAGTCAGCCCGAGCCCTCCCCGTCAGACGATAGGTAGATCCAATGAGCAAGACAGAGGAGAACCTGAAGGACGCTCTGGCGGGGGAAGCCCAGGCGAGAGCTAAGTATGTGAAGTGGGCGGGCGCAGCCAACAAAGAGGGGCACCAGGCAATCGCAAAGGTGTTCCTTGAGACGGCCGATAACGAGTACGAACACTCAGCAATGATAATGAAGCTGTTGGACATGGTCGGAACGACGGAAGACAACCTCAAGAATGCGATTGAGGGCGAGACTCACGAATGGACCAAGATGTATCCGGACTATCTCAAGGACGCCAAGAACGAGGGGAACGTGCCGGCTCAGAAGTATTTCGAGCACATCATAAGAATCGAACAGCACCACGCGAAGAGGTACAAGCTCCTCCTGGAAAGGCTCCAGAAAGGCACCTTGTACAAATCCGACAAGGAAGAGGTCTGGTTCTGCACCAACTGCGGATACCTGCACAGAGGCAAGGAGGCCCCTAAGGTCTGCCCAAACTGCCTCCATCCCCAAGGGTACTTCAAGAGGACGTGCGACATAGACTACGGCAGCATAGACATCTGATCGCTCTGGTTCGTGCTCGAACCGGTCTTGGACAACGGGTTTGAACCCGTTGGACCACACTGTCAGCACTCATAGGGTTCATCACAGGACTTCTAGGTCCTCAGCTGACCCTCTTCTCATCACTGATGACTGCAAACGCAAACCCCGTATTTGATGGGAGCGGCCAATCCGTAGCACTGATTAAATATCCTCGTGATGCTGAGTCCCAAATATGGAGCCGCTGACTGACAACCTATGGTTGTTTCTGGGCATGGCGGCCGTCATTTCCCTCACGGGAGTAATGACCCCAGGCCCCGTTTTCGCAGCGGCTGTCGCACGAGGTTTCAGAGATCAGAAGGCTGGCCTGAAGATCGCACTTGGGCATGGCCTTGTCGAGTTCCCGCTCATGGGCCTGATCGTTCTGAGCCTGGGCGAATTCTTCGAGAATGACTCTGTCAAGATGGGTATTGGAATCGTTGGCGGGGGATTGCTTGTCTTCTTGGGGATATCGATGATAGATGCACGGAAGAACATGGCTATCACCGGCAGGGATTCGCTTCCCGATAGCACGATCATGACCGGTGCGTTGACGACGTCCGCGAACCCGTATTTCTTCCTGTGGTGGGCGACTGTGGGCGCGTTCTTGATATTCACAGCCCAGGAATTCGGGGTCATAGTCATCGTCATCTTCGCCGGCCTGCACTGGACGTGCGACCTCGCATGGTACTCCTTTACATCGTTCGCGGTGTTCAAAACACGGCACCTGTGGACGCCCTTGGTTCACGAGATAGTCTTCGGCATGTGTGGTGCTCTCATGGTGTTGTTCGGAATCTACTTCATCGTCGGTCCGGCAAACGAGCTCATAGGCGGAAAAACGGACTCTCTATCTTCCGGCTTCCAACATTCTCTCTAGGGGTACTCGGGCCTTTCTGAGTATGTCTGCTGGAAGCTCTATCTTGAACTGTAGCTTCTGGAGGGAATCGCGAACATCCTCCAGAGATATTTCGCGCATGTTAGGACAAGTGGCGTTCGGTACCTCGTAGAGGGTCTTTCCCGGTGCCTCTTTTCTGAGCCTGTGGAGCATGTTCGATTCGGTGCCGATGATGAACTCCATCTTCGGTGAGGAAACGACATGCTTGATTATGCCCTCAGTCGAAGAAGCGAAGTCCGCGAGGTCGATGACATCTGGAGTGCACTCAGGGTGCACAAGAATCTCAGCTGCGGGATGCAACTTCTTCAGCTTCTGCAGATCCGTCTTCCTTATGTTCACGTGAGTCGGACAGTACCCTGGCCAAAGAACAATCTCCTTGTCCTTCACGAACCGCTGAACGTAAAGGCCGAGGTTCGTGTCCGGAACGAATATCACCTTCTTGTCGGGAAGCGATTGGACAATCTTGACGGCGTTTGCAGACGTGCAGCAGATATCGCTCTCTGCCTTCACGTCCGCGCTGGTGTTGACATAGGATACAACTGGCGCACCCGGGTGTTCGGCCTTGAGATCCTTCAGGGCCTTGACATCGACCATCGCTGCCATCGGACATTTGGCTTTGAGATTTGGATGCAGAACCATCTTCTCGGGGTTCAGTATCTTAGCCGATTCTGCCATGAAATCGACTCCGCAGAAAACGATGGTTCTGGCGTCGGTCTTGGAGGCTTGGACAGAGAGACCATACGAATCCCCGAGGAAATCGGATATCTCCTGGACTTCCTTTCTCTGGTAATTGTGTCCGAGGATAATCGCTTTCCTCTCCGTCTTGAGCTCAATTATCCTTTTCTGGAGGGCGTTCATGGTCTCGAGGGGCGAGTTAACAACAGGTCTCTATTAATCCTTTTGTCCATATATCCTCCAAGCGTCTTCTGGAGGATGGACTCGCGGGGCCTGTTTGTGCTCGCCGAAGATGGCGTTTGGCAGCCATGCTCCACAGCTAGCCAGGGCGCCAACTAGAGGTTTTTTTTATGTCAGGTACATTCAAATATCGACCTTCAGATTGAGCGGGGAGAGACTCGATGAAACCTGTTGTCGATCTCAAGTACTGCAAGGGCTGCAACGTCTGCGTGTACATATGTCCGAAGAAGTGCTATTCCAGAGGGGCGGAGATCTCCGAGATGGGCTACTTCGCGACACATGTCAGCTTGCCCGAGAAGTGCTACAACCACAACAGGGAGGGCAAGCTAATCTGCGAGCTGTGTGTACTGAGCTGTCCTGACCAGGCCATCTCATGGTTTCCAGAGACAGAGGAGGAGAAAGGCAGATGAGCGATGCCAAGGAGTACTTCGTTCAAGGGAATGAGGCCTGTGTGGAGGCCTCGCTCGCCTCAGGTCTGAAGTTCTTTGCCGGCTACCCGATCACGCCTTCCACTGAGGTGGCAGAAGGCCTCGCGCGCAGGCTCCCCAAGGCCGGGGGCGTGTTCCTTCAGATGGAGGATGAGATCGCCTGCATATCTGCGGTGATTGGGGCCTCCTGGGGGGGCGTGAAGGCCATGACTGCAACATCTGGCCCAGGATTCTCGCTCATGCAGGAGGCAATCGGCTACGCGGCGATGTCTGAGACGCCCGTTGTCCTCGTGAACGTGATGAGAGGCGGGCCTTCCACGGGTCAGCCGACAAGGGCGTCCCAAGGCGACGTTGCGCAGACGAGATTCGGCTCCCACGGGGATTACCAGGTCATAGCATTCGCTCCAGCGAGTGTCCAGGAGATGTTCGATCTGACAGTCGAGACCTTCAACTTCTCAGAGAAATACCGAGTGCCTGCGTTCCTCCTGTCCGATGCAGAGATTGGACATATGAGAGGACTCCTCAGGGTACCTCCCAACATCGAGGTTATCGACCGGAAGGAGCTGGGCGTTCGAAGGCAGGACAAAGCGTCCGAGGTGCCAGACAGCCTGGTCCATCCGTTCCCGACCTTCGGAAGAGGACATAAGACGATGGTAACGGGGATGACGCATACGGACGATTCCCGGATTGAGCCCGAGGACCCGGTGGTACACTCGGAGCTTGTCACGAGGCTGAACGAGAAGATAACTAAGTCGAGGAAGGACATCAACCGCTGGGAGGTCATCAACGAGGACGCGAGGATAATGATCGTCGCCTATGGGTCGTCCTCATTTGGCGCCAGGGAGATAGCTGCCAACGATAGAAGAATCGGCCTGCTCCGGCTCAAGAGCCTGTGGCCCCTGCCAGAGGAGCCGATCGCTGATGTCGCGGGCAAATGCGAGAAGATGCTAGTCTGCGAGATGAACCTCGGACAGATGTACCCTCACATCAAGAGGGTTGCTCTGGAGGCAGGATGCAGGACCGTGGAGCTCCTTCCCAAGATCGGGGGTGACCCGCAGACGCCCTCAGAGGTTAGGAGCAAGCTGCGCGAGATGGGGGTCATCTGATGGACATATTCGATTTCTACAGAAAGGACCGTTGGCCGCATGTGTTCTGCCCGGGCTGCGGGAATGGAACGGTCATGAACTGCTTCTACAGGGCATTCAACGAGCTCGGCCTCGACCTAGAGAAGACCGCATTTGTGGGGGGCATTGGATGTTCATCCAGGATCCCGCTCTATATCAACTCGGACGCCCTGCACACGACCCACGGAAGAGCCTTGGCATTCGCGACCGGGCTGAGGTTGTCCAGGCTGGACCTGAGCGTGGTCGTGTTCACGGGCGATGGAGACCTCGGGGCGATCGGAGGGAACCATTTCATCAACGGGTGCAGGCGGAACGTCGACATGACTGTCATCTGCATTAACAACAACATCTACGGGATGACCGGCGGGCAGGCATCCATAACCACTCCTCATGACTATCAATCGACGACCACCCCCTATGGCAACAGGGAGTATCCGTTCGACCTCGCCGAGATAGCGGTTGCCGCGGGGGCAAACTACGTCGCAAGGTGGACCACGAGACACGTCCATGAGCTGACCAAGGCCATGAAGACCGCGCTTCAGAAGAAGGGGTTCAGGTTCGTCGAGGTCGTGTCCCAGTGTCCGACCAATTTCGGGCGAAGGAACAAGATGGCCGATCCCACTCAAATGCTTGAATGGTTCAGGGAGAGCTCGGTCCGGAGAGATAAGGCCCGGACGGCGGCCGTCGATCACGTTGACCTGAACCTGGCCGGGCAGATCACCGTCGGGGAGTTCGTGAGCAGAGACAGGGAGTGCTACGAGGAGCTGCTGGGGGTCGGGAAGCATGGAGTCTGAAGTGCGATTCTCGGGCTTCGGCGGCCAGGGCGTCATCCTCATGGGAATTATCCTCGCGAGGGCCGCTGCGCTCCATGACAAGGTCGTTGGACCGGATGGGAAGGAGCTGAGGAAGACCGCCATACAGACCCAGTCGTATGGCCCGTCGGCAAGGGGCGGGCACTCGAAGTGCGATGTGAGAATTTCGACAGAGGAGATGAACTATCCATTCGTTGAGCTCCCTGATTACCTAGTCATCATGTCCCAGCAGGCGTACGGCAAGTACATCACGGAGCTGAAGCCCACCACGAAGATAATAATCGACCCAGACCTCGTTCTCGACAGGCCCAAAGGCGATATGTTCATGGTCAGCGCCACGAAGGCTGCTGAGAACCTCGGAACAAGGGTCGTTGCCAACGTGGTCATGCTTGCAGCATTCAGGGAGATCTCCAACATAGTTTCTTTCGAGGCCCTTGAGAAGGCCATGCTCGAATCGCTTCCGCCGCCGACCCATGACCTGAACAGGTCCGCGCTGAGCCTTGGCAGGAAGCTGGGGGTTGAGGCGCTTCAGCACAGGGGCAAGAGTTAAAGAAGCAAAAGGCGTTGAACTGGATATGGTGGAGACATTGATTGTGGAATCGGTCTTGAAAGAAGGCAGGAAGGCGCTCGCAGAGAACGAGGTCAAAGAGCTGCTTCGATCCTCAGGCATCCCCACGACGGATTTCCAAGTTGTCGACAGATTCGATCAGATAGACCAGAAGAAGCTGAAGTTCCCAGTCGTGATGAAGGTGTGCTCGCCAACGATACTTCACAAGACCGATGTCGGCGGGGTCGTGCTCGATGTCACCAAGGAGGACCTCGAGGGCGAGTTCTCGAAGATGAGGGAGAAGTTCCCGAGCGAGAAGATCCTGGTCGAGTCGATGCAGGACAGAAGGGTGGAGGTAATAGTCGGCCTCATAAATGACCACACCTTCGGTCTCACTATCATGTTTGGTCTTGGCGGGATTTACACTGAGGTCTACAAGGACGTCACATTCAGGGTCGTCCCTATCAAGCGCGAGGACGCTGAGGAGATGCTCAAGGAGATCAAGGCCGCTCCAATATTGGAGGGGTTTAGGAAGATCAAGGTGGACCGAGAGGCGATAGTGAGCCTGCTGATGAAGGTCTCTGCCCTCGGCGAGAAGTACATGGACAAGCTGGATCAGATGGATCTCAACCCCGTTTTCGTTAAGGAAAAGGGAGTCGTCGTCGTGGACGCGAAGATGCTTCTCAAGTGAAGTATCGTGATTGAAGGTACAGCTACCTGGAGGTGGAGGTCTCGATCGCCAGAGGAGGCAGGGCATTCGTTGCATTGAGCACGATGGGGGCCGTCGTTACGCTGCCATTTCTGCTCTATGCATGCGCAGCCTTTCTCGGCCTCGCGCTCTTTCTCGTCTTCGTCTTCAGAGATCCGAATCGAAGGGTTGGGGATGGTATCGTGGCAGCCGCCGACGGGACCGTCAGAGAAATCGACAGGGAGAGGGGCATGGTATCGACCTACCTAGCTCTGAGGAACGTCCATGTGACGAGGGCACCGCTTGCGGGCAAAGTGGAAAAGACTGTGAGGTCTCCGGGAAAACATTCGCCTGCATTCTCCAAGAACACCGCTAGGAACGAGAGGGTCGAGATATCAGTGAAGACTGCAATTGGGGAAATCAGGATCATCCAGACGGCGGGCGCCCTTGCACGGAGGATTGTCCCTTATGTTGTCGAAGGGCAGGAGATAACAAAGGCGGAACGTATGAGCCTGATAAGATTCGGTTCAAGGGTCGATGTCTATCTTCCGCCTGCCTCGGTCAAGATAGTGGTTGAGGCTGGACAGAAGCTCAATGCTGGAACGACCTGTATCGCGGAGGTCTTGGATGGCAAGATGGAGTAAGATTTCTCTCGGGGATTTGTTTACTCTCACTAACGGCATCCTGGGATTTGTGGCTATCACATACATCTTCGGCAGGAGCTATATCTCCGCCACAAGCCTGCTTCTGCTGTCCATGGTGATGGACGGCCTGGACGGGTTCATCGCGAGGCGAATTGGGAGCAAGCACTCCATGGGCCAGGTCTTGGACTCGATTTCTGATTCGATCTCGTTCGCATTCGCGCCTGCAATCCTCATCTATGCGGAGTTCCGAGATGCGACAGACGGTGTGCCGACCCACTCTCTGAACAACTTCGCCGTTCTCCTGTGTTCAGTCGCCATCCTTGCCAGTGGACTCTTCAGGCTAGCCAGATTCAGCGCCGGCGGTTTCCAGCTCGGTCACTTCGCTGGAATGCCTGCACCCGCTGCGGCACTTGTGATACTCCTGGTTTGTCTGCTGTTCGGAGCGGGCTCCGGCACCGAGCCGGACAGATACTACTTCACTATTGCGAATTTGCCATGGCTCGTCATCCCCGTGGGGTTCGGAGTCAGCTACCTGATGGCATCTGAGATCCCGTACCCAAAGATCCGAGGTTGGATGGCAATGGCCAGCGCAGTGGGGATTCTTGTGGCCCTCCTGCCGACGGTTGCTGGCCTCGTCCTAGTCGGCGACCAACCCTTATATACAGCATTCTCACGTACGGCCACAAGTATCGCTCTGGCATTGACACTTGTATACGTCTGCGGAGGGCCGGTCTATGAGAAACTCAAGGGAATCAAAGGCTGAGAGCCAATTCTCCTGCTCGGATTCGGAGAGGGCAGCCTTCGAGGCCGGAATCAAGCTGGGAACAATGTATCACCAGTTCGTGGGCGTGCCACTCAGCTCGGACAACGTGGAGACGCTCGAGAAGGCCATCGTGGCTGGAAGCATGGTTCAGCCCTTCGTCGAGGACGTCAAGGTCAAGATAGACCGCTCGAAGCTGAAGAGCAAGCGCGGCGAGTACGACTACACGTCCCTCACGGGCGACATGTTGGATGTGACACTCATCGTCAGGTACAAAGGAGTGAGAGTTGAGGCTCGAATGGAGTTCATCAAAGACATGAACTACCCCCTGATGTACATCAAAGAGATCAAGTGATAGGCTGCGAGGGCCGGGGCAGAGAGGATGCTGCCAGACATGAAGTGGATGAAGATTTATGACATGCATTATATATTTGAAAGCCCATACAGGGCTGGCTTGTTCGGGTTCCGGGTGATTCTGTGACGCGCGGGATAAAGATTGGCATCACTGGACTCCCGGGTGCGGGGAAGACGCAGGCACTCGTCAAGGTCATAGAGATGCTAGAAGAGGAGGGCCTGACCGTCGGCGGGATGGTGACTGAACCCATCGTAGAGAATGGCAAAAGGGTCGGATTCTACGTCATGGATTGGCGGACCAAACGCAAAGCCGTTTTCGCACATATCGACACTGAATCGAAATTCTTTGTGGGAAAGTACGGCGTGAACCTCGAGAGCCTCGACACTGTTGGCGTTGAAGCCCTCGTCGATGCGAGCCAGAACACGGACGTTATCGTCATCGACGAAGTAGGGAAGATGGAGGTCGAATCCGACAAGTTTGTGAAGGCCGTGAAGGACGCGATGGAAGTCGAGAAGCCCATCATACTCACGCTACACAAGAAGTCCAGGAACCCGCTCCTTCAGGACATAAGGAGGAGAGACGATGTCCGGATCCTGGAGGTCACGCCGATCAACAGAAACCTTCTGCCCTACAAGATTATCAAACTGATGAAGGGCGAGTACGTTTGATCCCTTCAGGGTTCCTCAAGATAAACGAGGGCACGACAGAGCTGATGGTGCCCGAATCGTTCTGCAGAAAGGGCCCGGGCACGAAGACCGGAGAGGTATTCTATAACAGGCAGATGGAGTTCGGAAGGGACATCTCAGTCATGTTCGGGAGAGAGGTCTTCACGGAGGGGGCGAGGATACTGGATGGGCTCGCCGCCACAGGAGCACGCGGGCTGAGGCTGGCAAACGAGTGCGGTGTGAAGGCAGAGTTCGTGCTCAACGACAGGAGCCTTTCGGCAGCGGTCTTGATGAAACAGAACGCAGATCTGAACAGCCTCGGACACATCAGGATAACCTGCATGGACCTGAGGAGCCTGCTCGCAGAAGAGCAGTTCGACTACATCGACATCGATCCGTTTGGCAGTCCCATCGACTTCATCGACGCAGCCGTCCAGAGCTGCAGGAACAGGGGGATCATCGCGCTGACGGCAACGGACACCGCTCCCCTTTACGGAACGTACCCGAAGACCTGCGTGAGGAGATATGGTGCCCTGTCGGCCAAGTCCCCATTCGCTCACGAGACCGGCCTGCGCATCTTGATCGGGCACATAGTGAGAGCAGCGGCCTCTCACGACCGAGCATGCGAACCTGTGCTCTGCTACCACGCAGACCACTACTTCCGATCCTATCTTCGAATCGTGAATGGGGCATCCAGGGCAGACTCGGCAATCAAGAAGCTGGGCTTCGCAAGATACGAGAAGGGTTCGCTCGAGCGAAGCATCGAGAGGGAGAACCCTGACGGAGAGCTCGCTGGACCGCTGTGGACGGGAGAGCTTCACTCAAGAGAACTGCTGGAGAAGATGAGGGCGACGGGAGACCTGGGGACTGCCCCGAGATGCGATAAGATGCTGGAGGTCTGGAGAGAGGAGCAGGGGGCACCGCCTCTTTTCTACAAGGTCGATGAGTTCGCGAAGAAGACCAAGCATTCGCCCCCCAGGCTTGTCGATTTCGTGTCCTGTCTCCGAGAGAGAGATGCGAAAGCCTCGCGAACTCATTTCGATCCAAAGGGGTTCAGGACGAGCCTACCAGTTGACGAGATAATCCGAATTTTCAAGAACCCACCGAGAGGGCATGGAAAGCCCTCGAAATCGAATGTTTAAATAGACCGCCTGGCCATGAGGAGTTCGAGAAGATGCCGTCGTTGGTTGTGATTGGGTCCCAATGGGGCGACGAGGGGAAGGGCAAGATCGTCGATTTCCTTGCTGATGAGGCGCACGTCGTTGTCAGGTTCCAAGGAGGCCCGAACGCGGGGCATAGCGTCAAAATCGGTGAGAAACTGTTTGCCCTTCACCATCTCCCCTCGGGAATTCTCAGACCTTCGAAGATCTCCGTGATAGGAAACGGAGTCGTGATAGATCCCGGAGTTCTCTTGAAGGAAATCGACGACTTGAAATCCAGGAATGTCAGCGTGAGGAACCTGAGGATAAGCGACCGCGCGCATGTCATCATGCCATATCACAGGCTGCTGGACGGCGCGGAGGAACGCCTCAGGCGAGGAGCGAAGGTTGGGACTACTGGCCGCGGAATCGGGCCATCCTACGCCGACAAGGCCGCGAGACTCGGCATACGAATGGGCGACCTCATCGACGAGAGCGCCCTAGCGGAGAAACTCGATTTCCTGATACCTCTCAAGCAAAGGATCCTCGACGCCTATGGAGATCCGAGCAGACTTGACAAGGATGCAATCGCCAGGGAGTATTCGGGGTATGGGAATAGACTCTCAGAATTCGTGACCGACACCGGCGTTCTGGTCCGCAACGCGTTGTCAAAGGGGAAGCGGGTGCTTTTCGAAGGGGCTCAAGGATCGATGCTCGACATCGATCACGGAACGTATCCCTACGTGACTTCTTCAACGACGGTCGCCGGGAACGCAGCCTCAGGATCCGGGGTCTCTCCGCTGCTCCTGGATGAGGTCTACGGGGTTGTCAAGGCGTACACCACAAGGGTCGGTGAAGGTCCTTTCGTCACGGAGCTCAGGGACGATATCGGAAGGAACATTGCCGAGAAGGGCGGGGAGTTCGGAACAACGACCGGGCGCCCAAGAAGATGCGGATGGCTCGACCTGGTCGTGACCAGGTACGCGAACAGCTTGAACGGGTTCACGGGCATCGCAATGACCAAGATTGATGTCCTGGGAGGATTAGACGAGCTGAAGGTCTGCACGCACTACCTCTTGAATGGAAAGAAGATCCGAACGATACCAGCGGACCTCAGGGCATTGGCCAACTGCGAACCCTCGTACAGGAAGATGCGAGGATGGGACGAGCTTGAACCAAAGAGGTTTGAGAGGGTTCTCTCAAAAGGCTTTTCAGCGCTGCCCGAGGAGATGAAGCAATATGTCAGATTCGTCGAGAAGGAGATGAAGCTACCAGTGGTGGTCCTTGGCCTCGGCAGGAGAAGGAACGAGATACTCGACCTGCGAAAGAGACGATGGGCACACTGTTAGCCCGCACTTAATCTGATGCCAGATCGAAGATCTGGCAGCGTTTTCCTCGGCTCCCATCATGATTATATAAGTCTCCAATCATCCAACCCAAGATGCGTCGGCTCATAATATCTGAGAAGAATCACGCCGCGCAGAGGATTGCTCTCATCCTCTCAAGCAACACCCAGAAGAGGCGGTCGATCGCGGGAACCCCAGTCCTGGAATTCGCTATTGGAGAGGATGAGTACTACGTTCTAGGACTCAGGGGCCACATCATTGAGCTGGACTACCCTGAGAAATTCAACAACTGGGATTCCATCTCTCCAAAGGACCTCGTCTTCGCCAAGCCAGAAAAGAAGGTCAATCCCACCGCGAAAGGCATCATGAGAGCCCTCGACGAGCTCGTTGCGAAGGCCGATGAAGTCATTGTGGCAACTGATTACGACCGCGAGGGCGAGCTCATCGGCGTTGAGGCGCTCGACCATGTCCAGACGAAGAAGCCCATGAAGAGGGCGAAGTTCAGCGCCCTGACGAAAGGAGAGATCGAGAGGGCCTTCTCGCAGCTAACGGAAATCGACTACAAGCTCGCGGCCTCTGCGGAAACGAGGCAGCTGATCGACCTGGCATGGGGCGCGTCTCTCACAAGGTTCATCTCGCTTGCCTCCGGACAGCTGGGGAAAGATTTCCTGTCGGTGGGCAGGGTCCAGAGCCCCACGCTCGCGCTCATTGTGGCGAGGGAGAGACAGATTCAGGAGTTCAAGCCAACTCCATATTGGGTCGTCAGCGCAGATCTCAAGAAAGATTCCGAGTTCAAGGCCAACCACAAGAACGGGAGTTTCGACGACAAGGACAAGGCTCATGCTGCGCTCGTCAAGGCGAAAGCAGCAAAGAATGCTCAGGTCAAGCAAGTCAAAGCCGAGGAGAAGTCCGAGTATCCTCCTTCTCCATTTAGCACAACCCTCTTCCTGGCAGAAGCGACCAAGCTTGGCCTCACGGCCGCCCAGGCCATGAAGATCGCTGAGGATCTGTACACTGACGGTTATATCTCATATCCCAGGACGGACAACACCGTCTATCCCCCGTCACTGAGCCTAAGGGCGATATTGGAGAAGCTGGTCAAGTCGGATCTCGGAAAGGAGGCAGAGGAACTCCTCGCGCAGGAGACCATCAGACCCTCCAGAGGAAAACGGAGCACAACGGACCATCCTCCTGTCCACCCAGTCGATTCTGCCACAAAGGCCGAGCTCAAGGGACAGAGATGGGCCGTCTACGAGCTCGTCACGAGACGGTTCCTCGCGACTGTCGCTCCCCCTTGTCAGTCAAGAAGTACTAAAGTCGATCTCGACATCGGTGGAGAGCCCTTCGTTAGCGAGGGGTACAACATACTCTCGCCTGGATGGAGGAAGTACTATCCGTACTACAGGGTGACGGAGGTGACTCTTCCCCAGCTGGCAGAAGGAGACCTCGCTGAGGTCCTGAAGGTCCAATCGACTGAGAAGAAGACTCAGCCCCCGCCGAGATACTCTCAAGGCTCACTGATCCAGGAGATGGAAAGGCTTGGGCTCGGCACGAAGAGCACACGACATGATGCGATCCAGAAGCTCTACGACAGGCGGTTCGCAAAGGGCGTGAGGATAGAGCCAACCGAGAGCGGAATCGCGGTCGTATCCGCCCTCCAGGACCATGCGAGACTTCACGACGAGTACAAGATAACAGACGCGAAGATGACTGCGCACCTGGAGAGCGAGATGGACTTGATCGCCCAGGGAGAGCGCGAGCAATCCGATGTCGTTGAGGAGAGCCAAGCCATGCTGGATGACATCATGGATGTCCTCGAGAAGAACAAGAAGGAGATAGGGGAGGACATTCGGAAGGCATTGAGAAAGCAACACAATCTAGGCGCGTGTCCGAAATGTGGAACGGGACAGCTGATTCAGATAAGGCTGAAGTCCGGAGGAACCTTCGCTGGCTGCTCCAGGTACCCTGAATGCAGGAACACATATCCCCTTCCGAAGGGCGTGCTCATATTGCCGACCGAGGAGAAATGTTCCGTCTGCGGCTCTCCCAAGATCAAGGCTGTGTCGAAGGGCCAAGCACCGATGGTCGTGTGTATCGACCCTAACTGTGAGGGAGCGAAGAGAGAGCGGTACATAGGCAAATGCCCTGCATGCGGGGGCGTTATCAGCATCATACAGTCCAGGAAGGGAAAGAGGTTTGCTGGGTGCTCAGGGTATCCTGAGTGCAAGACCATATTCCCACTGCCTCAAATGGGGAGGATCGTGCCGACAGACCAGACATGCGATGCGTGCGGTTCCCCGATCATCAAAGTCTGGAACCAAAAAGGACGACCGCCATGGGTTCTCTGCATCAACATGAGCTGCCCGAAGAAGGCGAAGAAAACAGAGGACAAGCCCAAGGACGCCGCTCTCCCGGATTCCGGGAAGGAAGGAGAGAAAGGCCCGAAGAAGTGATCATTCCTTCGGCGGAGGAGGCACTTCTTCCGTCTGTGCGATGGCTGGTTCCTGCAGCTCCTCAACCTCTGTCGCTGCCACTGCTCCTGCCTTACGGCTCAGTTTCTTATCGATGGCCTTCAGCTTCTCCATCATGTCGTGAGTCGTGTAGACGTCCCCCTTGAAGCTCTGCGCAATGATCATGGCCGCATCGACGAACAGCCATGCGACCAGGATCCAGAGGAGGACCAAGAGCAGGGTCCAAGTCTCATCGAAGCTGATGTTGAATCTGTCACTGAGATTGGTCTTGAGCTCCCTCACGAACCCGTTCAAATAGATCATGATGACGATGCCGAGAATTGCTAGAAACGCGGCCTTCACCCATCTTCTGGCCATCTGTGGTGTGACTTTGATGCTATCACCTTCTAGCAATATTGGACCAAAGCGTATTTACAAGTTCTCTTGTGGCACCTCAGCGAGGCTGCTTCATTCCCAGGAGGTGCCTCACGGCAGGAGCGAACTCGTAGTTCCTGACCTCGGTGCATCGCTCGAGCGCGAACACTGATATCTCGGGCCTCTCATCGAATATCCTGATCTTGTGATACCAGGCGAGCACGTTATCGAGGTTCTCAGCGTACTCCTGAAATCTTGGAATCATGTAGTTCGCAACGGCCTCGTCCGCTTTCGAGAGGGTGAACGTCGAAAGGTCAACGACCTCCCTTGGCTGCGACTTGAGCCGCCTATCCCACGCCACGTCCATGCTGAACCTCGCGTGAGCGACCGCGTATATTTCAAACCCCCATCTGTAAAGCCTTGGTATGCACACCAGTGTCACGTACCCGTCCTCTACGAGCATGTGCCTGATCCTGGTGATAGCTTGCCTCGAAAGACCGACGACCTCCGATATCTCCCTGTCAGAGGCGAGCGGGTTCTCCACCATCACGATCAAGGTCTTTCGCTCTGTCTCGCTCAGGTCCGGGGATTCTACGCTCGAGTGAGTGGGGATTCTTGACTTCGGGGGGGGAACGTCTAACCCGAAGAAGCGATGCACAACAAGCCCGAAATTGGTCTGGTAGCTCCCTCTGGTCATCGTGTACGGGAAGAGTGCGTGGTCGAACTTGGCCTTTGATGCCCTTCTAGGTCCAGTAAACATCTTATTGTGGGTCTGGCAGAAGTAATCGAACTCGGTAGCGTCCTTCAAGGCGGTGTACATGAGCACCTGGTTCCCGCCAACCATCGCACTGAACACCTGCGGGGCCTTCGCGCAGAATTCCATATAATGAGATGAGCGGGCATCAAGCGAGATAGCTGGGTCCGTGGAGCCAAGGTGGAAACCCATGAGCTCACAGCCCAGCTTGTTGAAAGAGGGGATATTCACGAAGTAGACTGCCCCGGCATCCGTTACCCGTCTCCTGACAGATGCCACAGTACCCTTGTTGAGCCCGTACAGCTCGGCTATCTCGGCATCCGTCCTAGAAGCGTCCTCGACGAGCCCCAGGATGACGAGCATTTCCGATTTCAGAAAGCGCCACACAGAGGGGTAATTGGCGAAATTCAATTAAAAACATTCCAATGACACAAATGCAACCATCTGTGAGCGTATTCTAGCAAAAACGCAACGAAGGCTGCCCCAGTGAGGAAAAAGGTTATAGATTGAAAACGTGAATCACCCAGCTGCCATTTTGGCAACACGCTCTTTTGTAGGAAGAGGAGAGGTGGAACCAAAGGGTGATGCCCAACTGCGGTGGAGTCCCCTCCACCCTTTTTTTCTGCTTGGGTGGTTCGAAGACTATTCCCCGGGACCGGGGTTTCAGCAAGGGCGACATCCTGAGTCAGAATACCAGGAACCAAGGCTGTTCCGGATCATGCCTTCTTGGTTTCACGCGTCTTGATCCTGAGGCCCTTGTATCCGCACTTCCTGCATCTGGTCGCCCTTATGGCGTTTCTTGCGTTGCAGTTCATGCAGATCTTCTTGACGAGGTTTCTCGCCTCGGCCTCCGGGAATCTAGCCATTGTCGTACCTGTGGCGCCACAATTAGGCATACTGTATATAACTCTTGTGCAGCCATCAGAGGAGCGGGCTTGGCTAGTCTACTTCGTCTTCTTGCCTTCATTCGCAAAATGGGCTAGGAGAGCCTCGAGCTGGATCCTCTCGCTCGATCCGGAGATCATCCGGAACTCCGCCTCTCCGACCCTGTCTATCAGCCTTATCTTCGATTCCTCACCACAGGGGAGGTCGAACACGGCTCTGTGAATCCCGTGGATGATGTCCTCTCCTGACAGCCCATGCTTCACAATGAGATCGTCCAACTTTGATCGAGCATTCATGAAGTTCCCCTTCAGCGCGGTTGTCAGCAGCTCACTGATCTCGGCTGGCCGTATCGTCTCCGTCGACTCGAAGACCGCGTCCTGGTCGACCTTCTTGCCCAGCGAGGCGGCTACCTGCAGGATGTTCGTTGCTTTTCTCAGGTCCCCTCCTGCGAGGCCGCATATGGCGAGAAGCCCGTCTTCTCTGAGATCGATCTTCTCTGCACCTGCGACGCGGGTCAAGAAGGATTTCACGTCCGCCTCAGCCAGCGGCCGAAACCTGAAGACTGCGCATCTTGACTGAATCGGCTCGATTATCTTGGAGGAGTAGTTGCACGAGAGAATGAACCTGCATGTCTGGGTGAACCGCTCCATCGTCCTCCTCAGGGCGGCCTGAGCATCGGATGTGAGGGAATCAGCCTCGTCCAGGAAGATTATCTTGAACTCCGATTTCCCAAATGAGGCAGCGCGGGCGAAGTCCTTTATCTTGCCTCTGACGACATCGATCCCTCTCTCGTCAGAAGCGTTGAGCTCTATCAGGTTGTCCCTCCATTGTTCACCGTAGAGCTCCCTTGCTAACGCTATTGCGGACGTGGTCTTTCCGCAGCCCGCGGGTCCGGCAAAGAGCATGTGCGGCATGCTTCTGTTCCTGACGTACGCTTCCAGCCGCTCGACTATACTCTTCTGCCCCACTATGTCGGAGAGCTTCTTAGGCCTGTACTTCTCCACCCAGACGTCTTGCATCTGACCTTTTGTCGCTAATGCCCTATCCTTACAAATAACTATCTAAGCATAGCCAGTGTAGTCGGACTTTTGGTCAATCTGGCGAACCTCTTCAAGAATCGGCGCTTAAGAAAAGACCATCGGGGAGGAAAGGCGATGTCGGGTCGGGAAACGGCGATGAAGTGTCCGAACTGTTGTGCGGAAATGGAGGAAGGATTCTTCGGCTGCGAGAGCAGCGAATTTACAAGGCCATCGTGGTTCAAGAAGAAGTCCATTCTGGCAATTGGCGGAGAACCCCTCGGAAGACTCCACATAAGCATGTCATACTTCCAAGGTTCTCGTTGCAAGGAATGCAGGACGCTCGTCTTGAATTACTAGGCTATCGTTCGCCGGAAAAGACCATAGGGGAGAATAGAAAGAGGCGACGGTGGTCCTCAGAAAAGGAAATATCTAGGGCGACCAATCTCCCTTGGATGCAATCGGGTCAGCATGAAGTGATGAGGGGATGGTTTGCTCACGGGCGTTGGGCTCTGGTTCTTGCGTTTGTTGGTGGCGCAATTCTCTCTTTCGTGGTTGTAACACGGGGCACATATGGTGCTTGGATGATGTGGATCGCCGTCCCATTCCTAATGATAAGCCTAGGATACTTCTATGTGGTCAATGCACTCCCGGTTTTCATGGGCGAGACTGCGAATCATCAATCGGAGACAGAACAGCAGGAGAAACCCCGCGAGGAATGAGATCCTCGCTGGATTGGGCTTTGACTCTAGCTCTTGCTGATTGACATCGCATCTCGATCGCCTGGCTCGTGATGAGTCCGAATTCCATTCATTCCATCATGATTCCGGGAAAAGCCCATAGGGACGGAAAGGAGACTTGTATGCAAGGCGCCTTTGGGGAATCTCTGTCTGGAGCTCGCTCTGCTAGCGACGTACGAACTCGGAGCACGAAGAAAGAACCAATAAATACAGG
>Ga0315289_10002564_pt1 | contig 27790 bp, 21 predicted proteins | sample YL17G11_40_MG_FD_203452 | JGI IMG/M metagenome (GOLD analysis project Ga0315289, IMG submission 203452) | Sediment microbial communities from Yellowstone Lake, YNP, Wyoming, USA - YL17G11_40 | ecosystem: Environmental > Aquatic > Freshwater > Lake > Sediment | place: USA: Wyoming | collected...
AGCGAGCCCACATTCTGGAAGGGTTGAAGAGAGCGGTGGAAAATCTAAATAAGGTGATTACTATTATAGAAAAATCGAAAGACGCGGATAAGGCAAGAGACTCCTTAATGGAAAATTTCAAATTTACTAGAGCCCAGGCTCAGGCGGTTCTCGATATGAGGTTGCACCAACTGACCGGTTTGGAGCAAGACAAGGTATTGGAAGAGTATGTAGAAGCGATTAAGAATATAGAGCAATTCAAAGCGATTCTTGCCACTCCCCAAAAGGTTCTGGACATTATCAGGAAAGAATTAATGAGTGTAAAGGAGAGATATGGAGATAGCCGGAGAACCAAGATTAAGGCTCAGGCCATAGAAATGGATATAGAGGACCTGATCCCTGAAGAGGATGTAGTTGTCACTATTTCCCACGCCGGCTATGTCAAGCGGCTCCTTGTCTCCACATATCGTGCTCAGCGCAGGGGAGGCAGAGGGGTTACTGGAATGGCGACTCGGGAAGAAGATTTTATAGAGGACATATTTATCACCACAACCCATAGCTATATGCTATTTTTCACTAATCTGGGAAAAGTCTATTGGTTGAAAGTTTATGAGATTCCCGAGGCGACTCGAACTGCGAAGGGGAAGGCCATTGTAAATCTGGTTAAGCTGTCTTCTCCCGGAGAGTCGATTACAGCTATGGTAGCTGTAAGAGACTTCGCCAAGGAGGGGGAGAAATATCTCTTGATGGTAACTTGCAATGGAGTGATAAAGATGACGCCGTTGAAGGAATATTCGAATCCACGCAGCGGCGGTATTATAGCCATAAAACTCGGCAAAAGAGATAGTCTCATTGATGTCAAACTTACTACTGGCAAAGAAGAGGTAATTATTGGTACGAGAAAAGGGAAGGCCATCCATTTTGCCGAAGAGGAGATTCGTCCTATTGGTCGTACGGGACAAGGAGTAAGGGGTATAAGGGTGGGAGAAGGGGATGGAGTGGTCGGTACGGAGATAGTGAAGAAAGCTGATACGCTCCTGACTGCCACAGCCAATGGTTATGGAAAGAGGACATCTGTGGATAAACATAGGCTGCAGGCGCGAGGGGGCAAGGGCGTGATTAACATAATAACTGACCAGCGTAACGGTGAAGTAGTGGGAATAAAAAGGGTAACCGAGGGGGATGATGTAGTGTTAGTTACCTCCCGTGGTCTATTCATACGTCAGCCCGTAAGAGGTATTCGACTTATAGGCAGGAGTACCAAAGGCGTGAGGCTAATCAGGCTTGAGGAAGGGGACAGATTGGTTGCCATTGCCAGTGTGGTCAAAGAGAATGAGGAGAAAGAGTGAAAAGGTTTGAAGTAATTAATCATACTGCAGATATGGGGATTAAAGCATATGGTAAAGATCTGGCCGAGCTATTTACAAACGCGGCCTATGGAATGGCAAGTTTGATTACAGATTTGGAGAAGGTCAGCCCTAAAGATTCACAGGATATCTCGCTCGAGGCAGAGAATGTGGAGGAGCTACTGGTCTCCTGGCTGAACGAGATACTCTATTTTTCCGCCTCAAAGAGCATGCTTTTCTCAAAATTTGAGGTCTCGGAGATAGACGAGAACCATCTGAGGGCAAAGATATCTGGAGAAAAGCTCGATACTATAAGACACCAGATTGAAACAGAGTTTAAGGCCGCCACCTATCACCGGCTGAAAATTTCAAAGCTAAGAGGGGATAATTCTACTCTCCCTGAGGGAATCTTACAGGCAGAGATAATATTCGATATCTAAAAGGAGAATATTATGGCAGAAGAGTGGCATGGGATATTGGAGAAGATTGATGACTATAGGTGGTTACTTCCTAAGAAAGAAGGGATGAGGGTACCCGGATTAATTTATACCAATGAAAGGATGCTCGACCACATCAGAATGGACAAAACCCTTGTTCAGGTAACCAATGTGGCCTATCTTCCTGGAATTGTGGGTAAATCTATGGCTATGCCAGACATACACTGGGGCTATGGGTTTGCCATTGGGGGAGTGGCTGCAATGGACATCGCTTCTGGTGGTGTAATTTCTCCAGGAGGCGTGGGGTACGACATAAACTGTGGAGTGAGGCTTCTCAGGACCAATTTGAAGGAAAAGGAGGTTCGTCCCAAACTTCAAGATTTGATTTCTGCATTGTTCGTAGAGATTCCTTCAGGAGTCGGTTCTAAAGGAAGAATAAAGATCTCCTCTCAGGAGGTAATGGAGGTTCTGGAGAAGGGTAGCCAGTGGGCAATAAAGAGGGGTTACGGGCTTTCCGAAGATGCTCTACATACTGAGGAGAAGGGCTCTATGGAGGGTGCTGACGCTACCAAGGTTAGCCAGAGAGCTTTAGAAAGGGGAAGGCAACAACTGGGCACATTGGGGGCAGGAAACCATTTCCTCGAGATTCAGGTCGTGGAAGAAATATACGACGAAGCGGCTGCTGAAGTTTTCGGGATATTTCCTGGACAGATTACGGTGATGATCCATACGGGCTCGAGAGGTCTCGGTTATCAGATTTGTGACGATTACCTCAGGGTAATGGGGAATGCTGTAAGAAAATATAACATCAGTCTTCCCGATCGACAGCTGGCCTGTGCGCCAGTAGATTCTGAGGAGGGTCAAGACTACCTAAAAGCAATGAGGTGCGCAGCTAATTATGCTTGGGCAAACAGGCAGTGCATAATGCATTGGACAAGAGAGACTTTCGAAAAGGTTCTTAGAGTCACTCCCAAAGACCTGGGAATGGTGCTCATATACGATGTAGCACACAATATCGCAAAGATTGAAGAGCACCCGATAGAGGGAAAGAAGAGAACGCTCTGTATCCATAGAAAGGGAGCAACCAGGGCCTTCCCGGCAGGACATCCTGACGTGCCTAAGGATTACGACGGTGTAGGACAGCCTGTTATTATTCCAGGGACAATGGGATCCAACTCCTATGTCTTGGTGGGCACCCAGAGAGCTATGCAAGAGACATGGGGAAGTACGTGCCACGGTGCGGGCAGAGTGATGTCCAGAACAAGAGCTTTGCATACGGTTCGTGTCCAGGAGTTACAGAGGGAGCTGGGGGACAGAGGGATCATTATTCAGGCAAAAGGATACAAGACATTGGCAGAAGAAGCACCAAGCGCCTATAAGGATGTAAATGAAGTAGTGGATGTCTGTCACAACGCAGGCATTTCTAAGAAAGTAGCCAAAATGAGGCCAATTGGGGTAATTAAAGGATAAAATGCTCGATTTGAAATTCATCAGAAAGAATATAGAAAAAGTGAAAAAGGGTTTACGAGCGAGAGGGGAAGATATCTCTCTGGATGAGCTTGTCCGACTGGATGGTGAGCGGAGGGAAATCTTAGTAGAAGTAGAAAAGTTAAAGCATAGAAGGAATGAGCTTTCGGAAAATGTGGGAAAATCGAAGAAGGAAGGGAAGGATGTCAAGGAACTCATTGAAAAGATGCAGGAAGAGGTGCAAAGAATTTCCTTGATGATAAAAGAAGATTTAGGCCAGAAATTAAAGGAGATAGAGAAGAAAATAAGAGATATACTTCTCATGGTCCCGAACCTACCAGATGAGTCAGTGCCTATAGGGAAGACGCCTGAGGATAATAAGGTGGTGAGAGAAGGGGAACCGGAGAGGAAGAAGTTCAATTTCGAGCCTCGTGAACACTGGGAAGTCGGGGAGAGTTTGGGAATCCTCGATTTCTCTCTCGCCTCCAGGATTTCCGGTTCCAGGTTTGCTCTCCTAAAGGGAGAGGGAGCGAGGCTGGAAAGGGCACTGATTAACTTCATGCTCGATCTACATACTAAAAGAGGGTATAAAGAAGTATTGCCGCCCTTTATGGTCACTGGCGAGAGCATGACGGGAACAGGGCAACTGCCTAAGTTTGCAGTCGAACTTTACAAGTGCAGAGACGATGACCTCTATTTGATTCCCACTGGTGAAGTGCCTCTGACCAATCTCCACAAGAATCAAATTCTAGAAGAGAAAAATTTACCCTTGAACTATGTGGCTTATACACCATGTTTTCGTAGAGAGGCTGGCTCGTACGGGAAGGACACTAAAGGATTGATTAGGAATCACCAGTTTAATAAGGTTGAACTTGTAAAGTTCACCAAACCCGAGGATTCTTATGAGGAACTGGAAGTTCTGGTCTCCGATGCTGAGAAGGTTTTACAATTACTGGAGATTCCCTACCGGGTGGTAGTTCTCTGCTCAGGCGATTTAGGGTTTGGGGCAGCCAAAACTTACGACTTGGAAGTCTGGATGCCTGGTGAAAACAGGTGGCGGGAAGTCTCTTCTTGCAGTAACTTTACAGATTTTCAGGCGAGGAGAATAGATATTAAATATAAGAAGGAAAGAACCGGAATACAGGAATATGTCCATACATTGAATGGTTCTGGGCTTGCCATTGGTAGAACCTTTGCTGCAATTTTAGAAAATAATCAAACTGAGAATGGCACAGTAATTGTTCCTAAAGTTCTCCAGCCATATATGAATGGATTGGAGACGATCGATAGGGCCTAAAATGGGCGTGGAAGCATGGAAAATTAATAATAAGGTGAAGATAATCTTAAGCAGGAACTGGATTAATGTGTCTAAACTGTTAGTGAATACAGTAAAGGATGCAGTTTGTATCAAAGGGGAGCTGGGCTTTACAGGCGATAAAGTGGACGGACATAGTGAGTTCGCAGTCGCGAACCAATTGAGGAAGGCGGAGAGGGAAATCTTGGCTCTCCGTGATGTACGACATGTGGACTGGAGACTCATTGGCTGGCGAAAATCAAAGAACAGGTGGGAAAGAGAAGGACTCCAACCCTCAAAATCGGAAGAGAAGAAGGAGTAAGTGGAAGGGTGGCCGAGCGGTTGATGGCGCTGGTCTTGAAAACCAGTTTCCGAGTAATCGGAACGTGAGTTCGAATCTCACCCCTTCCGTTTTGATTCACAGGAGAGATTCGAAGCCCGCGAACGCCGACCTCATGGGAGGAAGAGCGAAGGATGAGCAGAAGTGAGCGGGCAGCCGCACGAGCGAGGGAGGATAGGGAGAGCGAGGAGGAGAATCTCACCCCTTCCGTCGGATTCACAGGAGGGGTCGCTGGAGCGACGAATAAGGAGCTCCGTGATAGCGACGGGCGCGAGACGGTGAGTGCCCCGGGGTCCGAAGGACCGAAGCCCGCGAACGCCGAGATTGTAGCTGCAGAGCGATAGCTCTGCTAATGTAGGGGCGACCTTGGTCGCCCAAAAGGAAGGGACGGCATGCCGAAGGGTCGGCATAAACTGCGTCCGTCCCCTACAGGCAAGGCAAAGCTTTCGCTTTGCTGCTACAAGGTCCACAGGAGGGGTCGCTGTCCCGATGAATAAATCGGGACGAGATAGCGACGGGCGCGAGACGGTGAGTGCCCCGGGGTCCGAAGGACCGAAGCCCGCGAACGCCGAGATTGTAGCTGCAGAGCGATAGCTCTGCTAATGTAGGGGCGACCTTGGTCGCCCAAAAGGAAGGGACGGCATGCCGAAGGGTCGGCATAAACTGCGTCCGTCCCCTACAGGCAAGGCAAAGCTTTCGCTCTGCTGCTACAAGGATGAGAGCGATCGACGGAAAAATTAAGGAAACAGGCAATTTGTGGTTGACATTATTAATTAATTGTGGTAATATTAGCGCTAATTAAAAAGAATAATTATTGGAGTAGCTATTTCTTCAAAATGTCAAAAATGGGAATAAAAAGACTGACATGAGCCTTAAGGAAAAAGTAGTGGAAAATTCGGATCAACTACGAGAACTTGAGCGGAAATGTAGAATTTTAGTTGAAAATATGGGTGAAGGTTTGCTCGTTCTCGATGAGAATATAGTGATAACTTTTGTTAATGATAGGTTATGTGAGGCATGGGGTTATAGCAGGGATGAGATTTTGGGGAAGGAAGTTTGCTCTTTTTTTGAAGTTCCTAGTAAACAGATAATAAGAAGAGAATTCAGAGAAAGGTCTAAGGGTAAATCATCAACTTATACTTTGGGAGGTAAAACAAAGGGAGGGAAAGAGCTGGTCTTCTCGGTTAGTGCTGTTCCTTTTCTTGACAGGGAGGGAAAATTTAATGGGAGCATTGCAATTATCTCCGATATTACGGAAAGGGAGAAATTAGAGGACAAATTGAAAGAGCGCTCAATACAGCTGGAGAAAGAAGTAGAGAAGAGGACTGAGCAACTGGTCGAACTGTATAGAGGAGTTGCCATTACAGAGGAGAGGAATAGACTAGCCCAGGAGATTCACGATGGTTTAGCACAGACCCTGGCCACTTCACTTTTGAAGATTGAGCTTTGTAAGAGACTTCTGGAAGATAATCCAGAAAAGGTAAAGAGAGAGCTATGGGAATTAAGAAAGATGCTGGCAAAGAGTATTAAGGCGACCCGACAAGTCATATTTGAGTTGCGGCTCCCGAAGTTTCATAGAACAGGTTTTGCTACCGTGTTGAGACAGTATTTCCAGGAGTTCCGCAGAAAGACAGGGATTGCATGTAAGTTAAGTCTTAAACTGGAGGAGAGTCTTCCCATAAAGACACAGGTAGGCGCCTATCGAATTATTCGGGAGGCAATGAACAATGTAAAGAAACACGCTCTGGCAAAACAGGTAGATACGAGATTAAGAACTGATAAGGACGGGCATCTTCATCTTATTATAGAGGATGATGGGGAAGGATTTGAGTTAAAGAGAGCCTTTGCTCAGAATAAACATGCCAAAAATTTTGGACTAAAAGGGATGGAAGAGCAAGCGAAAATTTTGGGAGGGACTTTAACTGTGGAAAGCGCAAAAGGGCGGGGGACGAGGATAAAGGTAAAGGTTCCGCTTAGGGGATGAGATGCAGAAAATAGACCCGAAGAAAAGAGTTAGAGTTCTGATAGCAGACGATCACGCACTTTTCCGGGAAGGGCTGCGAAGGATATTGGAACTTGAGGAAGATATCAAGATAATCGGAGAAGCGAACGATGGTGCCGAGACCCTCCAGCTGGCAAATAGATTGAAGCCGGATGTGATTCTGATGGATATCAACTTGCCAGGTCCAAATGGGATAAGGATTACGCGCCAAATTAAGAAGAGATACCGAAATGTTTACGTTATTATGCTATCTATGTACGAGGACACGGCGCATATTATGGAGTCATTCCAGGCAGGTGCTTCTGCCTATGTAATAAAGACTCGTCCCTCTGGTGAATTGGTACAGACCATCTATTCTGTAGTCAGGGAAGGGGTTTCAATTCCACCCATTATAGAGCATAAGCTCCTTAAGGGCATAAGGGAGCCAAATTTTTTGAGTGGGGCAAAACGGGGTAATCTAACAAAGAGAGAAGTAAGAGTGCTCAAGTTGGTGGCTTCCGGCAAGACTAATAAAGAGATTGCGAAGCGGCTCTTCGTGAGTGAGAAGACGGTCAAAAACCACCTTAACCATATTTATAGAAAACTCGGGGTGAAGAACCGCGCACAGGCAGTACTGGAAGGATTGAAGAGAGATTACATTAGCAGGGATTAAAAGTTTTGTTCTTTTTTTCTAAGTAGTCTTCGACTTAGTTACCTAAAAGACCCATTTTTTAATGGGTCTTTTTTTTTGCAAAAAATTTTATGAAATTATTCGTTTGGCCTATTGCAAGGATGGGGAATCCTTAATAATATTATATTTAAAAGTTTAAAAGGCAAGAACAATTATTTATTATTAGGTATTATTAGGGGAGCTATTCCCTGAAAATATTTCAGATTGCCTTAGAGGAAAAAGTAGTGGAAAATTCGGATCAACTACGAGAACTTGAGCAGAAATGTAGAATTTTGGTTGAAAATATGGCGCAAGGCGTATGCGTTCTCAATAAAAAAATGGAGATAACTTTTGTTAATGACAGGTTATGTGAGTAAATATACGAAGAATTACGGAGTAAAATGGATGGAGGAGCCAGCGAAAATTTTGGGAGGGACCTTAACTGTGGAAAGCGTAAAAGGGCGGGGGACGAGGATAAAGGTAAAGGTTCCGCTCAGGGGGAGAGATGGAGAAAATTGACCCGAAGAAAACAATTAGAGTTCTCATAGCAGACGACCACGCACTTTTCCGGGAAGGGCTGCGAAGGATATTGGAACTTGAGGAAGACATCAAGATAATCGGAGAAGCGAACGGCGGTGCCGAGACCCTCAAGCTGGCAAATAGATTGAAGCCGGATGTGATTCTGATGGATATCAACTTGCCAGGTCCAAATGGGATAAGGATTACGCGCCAAATTAAGAAGAGATACCGAAATGTTTACGTTATTATGCTATCTATGTATGCGGACACAGCACATATTATGGAGTCATTCCAGGCAGGTGCTTCTGCCTATGTAATAAAGACCAGTCCCTCTGTTGAATTAATAGAGACTATCCGTTCTGCATGCAGAGAAGAGGTTTCAATTCCACCCGCAATAGAGCATAAGCTCCTTGAGGGCATAAGGGAGCCAAATTTTTTGAGGGGGGCAAAACGGGGTAATCTAACAAAGAGAGAGGTAAGAATTCTGAAGTTGGTGGCTTCCGGGAATACTAATAAACAGATTGCAAATAGGCTCTTGGTGAGTGAAAAGACGGTCAAAAACCACCTTAACCATATCTATAGAAAACTCGGGGCGAAGAACCGCGCACAGGCAGTGGTGGAAGGGTTAAAGAGAAATTACATTAGCAGGGATTAAGAGATTTTGCTCTCTTTTTTGAGCAGTCTTCGATCTATTTTACCCAAAAGGCCCACTCTCACCGGGTCCTTTTCCTGACAAAAAAATTCAGAAAATTATTCGTTCGACCCATTGTAATAATGGGGAGTTGATAGTAAAATTACATTACAAAGGTGTACCTACTTGGCGTTCCTTGTGGAGGCGGTTTAGCCTAATCCTGCCCCTTCCCACGGGGGCTTAATTTTAGCCCTTTTAGAAGGTAAAAAATGAATAAGAGCAGGAAAAGAAAATTTTTTTATTGTAAGAGATGCACGGGTAAATTTTCGAAAGATTTTGTAAAGAGAGTAGATGGATATTATATCTGTTTGACCTGTGCCGGCATTGAAGAATATCTAAACGATAAAAGCTTTTCTGATTATGCTTTTAACGGGGGTAGGCACAGGGTGCGAGATTAGGGCTTTTCGCTTCGAGAAGTCCTTTAAACATATTGGAAACTCCGAAAAAGTAAACCCTGAGAAATCAGGGGACACAAAACTACGGGGCTTAAAAGCCAGCCGAGATGCCGAAGAGTTTCAAAAAGGCCGATTTTACTATCTGGCAGGGCTGGATAAGAAAATCGGTTTTTCATTTCTGGGGAGAAAATGGTTGAGTTTTTGGGGAATAGACCAAAATTCTTACTTTTTGTAACCTATTTGGCTTTGGTAACATCCTCCAATTTTTGCCTTCCGTACGCTTACGCCGATGAACTGACCATTCAGCCAGGGCCAGAGGACGGGTATGACAGCTATATTTCAAAGGGTTATGGAGAAGAGAACAAGAACTTTGGAAAAAAGGAAGATATGGCTGTGGGAAATCGCGATAGCAAGCGTGTTCTCCTTCGATTCGATTTAAGTTCCATACCTCCCGGGGCCTCTATTTCCTCAGCAGAACTACAGCTTTGTTTGGAAGGGGAGTACTGTTTTAGTGAGCAGGAAGTGATATATATTCAGCGAGTTACGCGTTTCTGGAGAGACGGAGAAGTCACCTGGAATCAAGCTAAGGAAAAACGCAATTGGAACTTGCCAGGAGGCGACTTCGACTGGACAATAGAAAGTGCCACATCTCTTATCGGCAAGAACTCGGGATGGGTCTCCTGGGATGTTACAAGGACAGTAAAGAATTGGTGGGAAGGGAAATATATTAATCTCGGGTTCTTGCTGAAAGAGCACAACTGTGTATCAGAGCCAATCTGGTTTCTGTCGAGCGATTTCGAGTGGGAGGCTTACCGTCCCAGATTAGTAGTATCCTACGAGGTAGAGGAAGCTCCTCCTGAGCCGACTTCTCCGCCGGCTGCTCCTTCTATAAAAGTATATCCCAATCCTTTTAAGCCGAGTGCGGGTCATCGGGAGATCGTATTCGCAAACCTCCCCTCGGGTGCAGTGGTCAAAATATTCCACATTGAAGGTAGAACGATTAGGGCACTACAAGAAAAAAGCGGGGAAGCCAAATGGAATGTGGAAGATGATCAGGGAGAGAAAGTATCCAGCGGCTACTATCTCTATCGCATTGAGAGCGAGAAAGAGCGTCAAACCGGGAAAATAGTAATTATCAGATGAGAAACTGAAAAACGGCAATGAAAAGAATTGTAGCATTGAGTCTTCTGTTACTATCGTTTTTGATTGGGCAGGAATCTCCATCCCTTGCTGCTACCTCAGGATTAGACTTCCTTAAAATGGGGGTAGGAGCCCGGCCTCTCGCCCTGGGCGAAGCTTATGTGGCGTTAGCTGATGATATTAGTGCAATTTACTGGAATCCAGCCGGGCTTGTTCGGTTAGGCCTGCCAGAAGTTGGTTTTACTTATAATAAATGGTTTGAAGATATTGGATACCATTTTTTCGGTTATAGCCATCCCCTTAACGATTCGATTCTTGCTCTCAGTCTTTACTATTTAGGTGGAGGGGATATCGATGGTAGTGACGACGCAGGTAATCCCACTGGTGAGTTTAACGTGTATGATCTCGCTTTCGCTCTTTCCTATGGTAGGAAATTAACCGATAGACTCTCAGCGGGACTGAATTTCAAGTTTATCAGGGAGAAACTTGAGGAGGAAGATGCCAATGCTTTTGCATTCGACTTAGGGGCTCTTTACAAAACTGGAATAGACAATTTAGACTTAGGCCTCAATATCCAGAATATCGGACCAAGAATAAAATTCGTTAAAGAATCTGCGAGTTTGCCTCTAAATTGGAAGTTTGGACTGGCTTATAAATTATTCCCAGGCAATCCATTAATTTTAACCTTAGACTTTAACAAATTGAACAATAAGGGCATCTATTTCGGTTTAGGTGCTGAATGCTGGATTGTAGACTATCTTGCAGTGAGAATTGGAAGCAAATTTGACCCGGACATAAGGGACAGGATAAGATTTGGCCTGGGCTTAAAGGTTAAAAATTTACGTTTAGATTATGCTTATACGCCTCATAAAATTCTGGGAGACACGCATCAGTTTAGCGTTGGTTTTTCTTTTGGAGAATTGGAAGAAGAGGAAGTTCTAGGTCGTGAAGGAAGGGAGGCAAGGATGGCTTATCTTATCTCTTCCCTTCACGAGGAGGGTATGGCGTACTTAAACCAGAAACAGTATATCGAGGCAATTGCAAAATTCAGTGAAATTCTATTATTAGATCCAGAAGATAAGACAGCACTAAGTAAGATGAAAGAGGCAAATCGGCTCCTTATGGAGAGAAAATAAGTTATATATAAACTTATTCCTCCCCCTTGATGAGGGAGGAGAGAGGTGGGGGTGAGACAAGACCCTCACCCTAAACCCTCTCCCACAGGGGGAGAGGGAACGACAATACTAGAAAGTAAGTGAGGGGGTAAGAGATGAAAAACACAAATATCCTGATCGTGGATGATAGAATTGACCTTGTGGAGCCTCTGGGCGAAATTTTCGAGAGGATTGGCTATAGCGTGACTATGGTAGAAGATGGAGATAAGGCAATTGGACTTCTAAAGAGAAGAAACTTCGATATCTTGCTTACGCCTTCCCGATTGCCCGGAGCAAGTGGTGCATGGGATTATAAAATAATGAAGAGGCTCTGCCCTTCGATGGCAGTAATAATAGTAAATTCTGTAAGAGAAAAGAAAGAAACGGCTGAGATTCTGGAATCAGAGATCGAAGCTGTGGTGGATAAACCTTTCAATGTGAAAAGGCTTGTGGAGACCGTTGACTCTGTCCTCAAGGCACCCTTGATCTTGATAGTTGATCATAGGCTACAAGATCGGCAAGCTTTGAAGAATATGTTAGCTGAGGGAGGGTACCGCGCTTTAGTGGCCAAAGATGCACGCGAGGCGATGGAGATGGTGCGAGAAAGTGATTTCGATATTGTGATTCTGGATGTGGGGGTGGAAGGAACAGATGGTGTGGAAGTCATAGAAGCAGTCAAAAAGATTAAACCAGACATAGAAGTGATAATGATGATCGACTATTCTACAGTGAGGTGTGTGGAAGATTTACTGAGGAAGGGAGCCTACACCTGTCTATATAAGCCTTTCTTAGACACGGAGAAATTAATCAGAGTGATAGAAGAAATGCGCAGCCAATCAATTAGAGCGGGTTCCCAATATAAAAGAGAAACTGGAAGAAGAGAAAGATAATGAAATTAACGGGCAATATCTTTCTATTTATTCTACTGTTTTTTTCCCTCGCTATTCAGCCTGGCCATTTAGAAATTTTGGCGGCAGAAGGAGAAAAATACTATTTTGAAGAGGGTCGCAAGTATTATATGGCAGAAGACTATGAGTTTAATCTAAAGAATTTTCTGGAGGCAGTGGAGTTAGACCCAAAAAATAAATCAACTCTAAAATATGTCAATATGACAGGAAGCGAACTTAACAGAAGAAGCGAGCAGGAACTTCTCAATCAGGCTATCAAAGATTATCAGGAGCAGAATTATGAAGCTGCTCTGGATAAGCTTGTGCAGGTTTTGGATTTGAATCCGAGAAATCGCGAAGCGATAGACTACATACAAAAGATTAAAAGGGAAAGCAGTCGCATCGAGGAGGTAAAGGGTAAAGTCACAAATGAGCAGGAACTTCTCAATCAGGCTATCGAAGATTATCAGGAGCAGAATTATGAAGCTGCTCTGGATAAGCTTGTGCAGGTTTTGGATTTGAATCCGAGAAATCGCGAAGCGATAGACTACATACAAAAGATTAAAAGGGAAAGCAGTCGCATCGAGGAGGTAAAAGGTAAAGTCACAAACGAGCAGGAACTTCTCAATCAGGCTATCAAAGATTATCAGGAGCAGAATTATGAAGTTTCTCTGGACAGGTTTGTTAAAGTTTTAGATATAAATCCAGGAAATAGAGAAGCAATAGATTACATACAAAGGATTAAGGAAGAGACCGGACTCATCGAGCGGGTAAAGAGTAAAGTTATAAGCGACGAAGAGAAACGCGAGGCAGAAAGGCTGATAAGCCCAGAGATATTTAAGATAGTTCAGGATATTGAAATAATTAAGAGAGAAGTTGCTAAACTGAAATTAGAAGAACCAAAGAAATTAGAAGAAGCAAAGGAATTGCCTGGAGTAATTTCTAAAAAGAGAACCTCGATTATACCCATACAGGTTGCCCTGTTCCTTCTTTTTGGTAGTATGCTTGCCGGGGCATTCTTTGCATATAGGCGAAAGGTCTTGAAAAGGCGGGAATTGTCTGATAAAAATCTAAAGCTAATGGAAAATCTCAGTAAAACTGCTGCGAATACTGAGCATAAGGGAGAAATCTTAGACACTATTCTTAAGACCTTCATACAGACAGCCGAAGCAAAGTCGGGAGCCTTGTTCACCGTTGAAGATAAAACAGGTGATTTAGTTTTGAGAGTCGGAATAGAGCTTGGACTGGAGATCCCCAGGGACCTCAAATTTAATAAGGATAGCCGTGTTTTCGCTGAATTATCAAAAATTACAAGTCCGGCGACTGCAGCCCAGACTTTGGAACGTTCAATATATGAAAATTTATCACTGTTCAAGGAGAAACCAACCAGTCCTTCATCTTTCTTACTCGTTCCACTGGTTTACAAGAACCGGAATGCAGGGGTGGTTCTCTTAAATTGCAAAAAGGACAGAGAAAATTATCTACGACAACACCGAGGGTTAATAGAAACGCTTGCCGGGCAGGCTGCAATTATTGTTGCCAACATTGCTTACGACCGCCAGGTAATTATAGATGGTTTAACCGGCCTTTATGTACATTGGTTCTTTTATCAATGTATGGAGAAGGAAATCTCTCGAGCTGAGCGCCAAGATTCATCTTTGGCTCTTCTAATGGTGGATCTGGACCATTTTAAGCAGTTTAACGATACTTACGGGCATCTCATGGGCGATAAAGCTTTGATGAAAGTTGCTGAGATTCTCAAGAACGACCTGCGCGATATCGATACAGTTGCTCGTTACGGAGGAGAGGAATTCGCCATAATTTTGCCAGGAGTAGATGAAAAATTGGCTCTTAGAACAGCTGAAAGGATTAGGAACGGGCTCGAGAGCTATCGCTTTCAAGTAGTTGATGGCAAATTCCGACTGACTTTAAGTATCGGGAGTTCTATTTATGAGAAGGGCCTAAGTGCCCGGGAGATGGTGGAAAGGGCAGACAAGGCTCTATATTGGGTTAAACAGCACGGCAGGAACCAGGTAAAGTCCTGGATGAGCCTATCGACCGAGTAATCTTTCAGAATATTAATTAGAGTATTTGTATTTGATATCGGGCAGAATGGTGAGTTTAAATTGACCACCGGGGAGTATCCTTCGGTGGTTTCTTATTATTATTGACAGGGACAATTAAATTTGGTATAAATAGATGGGCAATTTCCATTGCTGTCTTTAAATCTTATCTCTAATTCAAGCTTCTTGACGGAGAGGTACCCAAGTGGCTGAAGGGGCGGGTTTGCTAAACCTGTAGTAGGTCGAATGGCCTAGCGTGAGTTCGAATCTCACCCTCTCCGTTTGATTCACAGGAGAGATTCGAAGCCCGCGAACGCCGACCTCACGGGAGGAAAAGCGAAGGATGAGCGGAAGTGAGCGGGCAGCCGCAGGAGCGAGGGAGGAGGGGGAGAGCGACGAGGAGAATCTCACCCTCTCCGTTTGATTCACAGGAGAGATTCGAAGCCCGCGAACGCCGACCTCACGGGAGGAAAAGTGAAAAAGGGGTCAGAGTCATTTTTTATGACAGATGTATTTTATTCTTTTATAATTTGGTCATATACAGCACAGCCAAGATTAGTTGTTGTGGAGTATCCTCACAAGATTATTCTAATTGGGAATAACCGTAGACCTGCCCTCCATAAGGGTTGAAACAAAGGGGAACGAGAAAAATGACTCTGACCCCTTTTTATCGAGAAGAGAGATTAGAATTTCGAAACAGAAAACAGAAAAAAACGCTTGACAAAAATTGATAGTTTGTATATAATTATTGTTTAGCAAAACTACATATAACAAGGTCGAAGACAGTAGGCCTCCGGTTTTGCGGGTTAAAGCTTGCCTACCGAGATCGGATAAGTGCAAAACAAAACTTCTCTGTCTTGGGGAAGTTTTTTTATAGCCTGAAAAGGCGAATTTTTTTGCTTAATTTCTCGGGTTCGGGGGAAGGAATGATACGAAAAGAGAAGGAAGTTTTTGTGAGTGAACTTACCGATAGACTAAAGAGCAATAATAATTTCATCCTGACTGATTATAAGGGGTTGAATGTGGAGGAAATGACTGATCTCAGGGACAGGATGCGCAAAATAGGTTGCGATTTCAAAGTGGTAAAGAATACTCTGGCTCGCCTGGCTATGAAGAATCTCAATTTGGAGAATTTAATAGAGTACCTTCGGGGGCCAACTGCTATCGCGGTTGAAAAAACGGATATTATCGCTGCCACGAAAACCCTTATAGATTTTTCTCGGCAGCACGAGAATTTAAAAATCAAGGTAGGTTTTTTAGAGGGCCACATTGTACTTTCCCAGGAGGTGAAATCTTTAGCCAAGTTACCTTCGAGAGAAGTGCTCCTTGCCCAATTATGTCAGAGCCTTCGGGGACCTATTGTTAGGTTTTATGGAGTACTTCAGGGGATAGTCAGGAATTTAATTTTTCTCTTAGACGCGATTAGAAAGAAAAAGTTGGAAGGTTGATTTGTAAAGGAGGAATAAAAGATGCCAACTGGGAAAAGTAAAGACGAGATTATCCAGACAATTGAAAAGATGAGCGTTCTTGAATTGTCTGAGCTGGTAAAGGCTCTGGAGGAGAAGTTCGGAGTTAGCGCTGCCTCTTTAGCTCCAGCCGGATTATCAGCTGGAGCTGCACCGGAAGCCTCTAAGGCTGAGGAGAAGACTGAATTCAGTGTTATTTTGACAAAGGTTGGTGACAAGAAGATTCAGGTAATAAAGGTCGTGCGTGAGCTTACCGGTTTAGGACTGAAAGAGGCAAAAGACCTGGTAGACAATACACCGAAACCATTGAAGGAGGGAATAGATAAGAGTTCGGCAGAAGAAATCAAAAATAAGCTGAAGGAAGTTGGAGGAGAAGTAGAAATTAAATAAATGAGTGTTTCCTATTTAGATTGACAAAGATGAACTTTTCCTGTAAAATTAACGTTCCTTAAATTGCAAAATTTGGGAGGTTGATCGATTTGGAAAGGAAAATAGATTTCGCACGGATTCCCTCAATTATGAGTATTCCCAATCTCATTGAGGTACAAAAAACTTCCTTTGAAGAATTTTTGCAGAAGGATGTCCCGCCTGAGAACAGGAAAAAGCAGGGTCTTCAGGCAGCTTTTTTTGATATCTTCCCTATCACGAATGTTGACCAAACCCTATCTTTGGAATTTGTAGAGTACGTCTTGGAAGAACCCAGACACGATAAGATGGAAGCGATAGATAAAGACACAACATACTCTATGCCATTAAAGATAAGAGTAAAGTTAGTTATCAAGAAAGGAACTCGGAAAAAACCAATCATTAAAGAACAATCAGTATATCTCTGCAATCTTCCTTGTATGACTGATACAGGGACCTTCATTATTAATGGTGCCGAGCGAGTCGTGGTCAACCAATTGCATCGCTCGCCTGGAGTCATCTTCGAGGAAGATCAGGAACCCGGAACCAAAAAGATAAAGATCTCATCTTATGGTAAAAGGCTCTATGTGGCCAGTATTATACCATATCGGGGAGCCTGGGTAGAGTTCGAATTCGACAACAATAATGCGCTTTTTGTTAAGATCGATAAAAAGAGAAAACTTCCGGCGACTGTGCTCTTGAAGGCATTGGGTTTGGAAACTAACCAGCAGATTTTGCACGTGTTCTATGAAACGGAGGTCATTCAATTAAAAACGAATAACTCCCATAATACACAAAAAGTTATTTCCTCCTTATTGGGTAAGTTACTTGCTTCGGATATAGTGGACAAAAAGACAGGAGAGATATTAGGGGAGGCTAACGAGGAGATTACTCCGGAGTTAGCAAAGAAAATAATGAGGGCAGAAATTGGCCAGGTTGAAGTCCTGAAATTTGATCCAACTATTAATGATATAACTATTTATGAAACGTTAAAAAGAGACAAAATTAAATCACAGGCTCAAGCAATACTGGACATATTTCGCAGGTTGCGGGCACAGGAATATATTACAGAAGAGTCTGCAATAGCGTTCTTTGACACGTTGTTGTTCAGAACCATCAAAAAATACGATTTATCTAAAGTTGGACGCTATAAAATAAACAGGAAACTATCTCTTGTATTGGAGAAAATGGCGTCTGAATTACCCACTGGACTACAGGAGTCTATTTGTCGCAGCAATTACTATTTTGGAAACAGGGAAAGCAAGAAATTGGAAATTCCTCTAGAGACAAAGCGAACCTTATGTCTGCAGGATATTTTGGCCACGATTAAGTACCTTGTTGATCTAAATAACGGAACTGGTGGAGAAGTGGACGATATTGATCACTTGGGGAATCGTCGTGTCCGTTCGGTAGGTGAGCTTTTGGAGAATCAAATAAGAATTGGACTTTCCCATGTAGGTCGCCTGGTTAGGGAGAGAATGAATATGCAGAGCAATGAAACAATAACTCCTCGGGATATAATTAATACTGCTCCAGTGGTGGGAGTTATTCGGAAATTTTTCGGCACCAGTCAACTATCTCAATTTATGGATCAGACAAACCCTCTGGCTGAACTCACTCATAAGAGGAGGCTCTCTGCGCTGGGGCCTGGAGGGCTAAATCGCAAAAGGGCTGGTTTTGAAGTGCGCGATGTTCACCACTCCCATTACGGTCGGATTTGTCCTATTGAGACCCCTGAGGGTCCAAACATAGGTCTGATCGCCACTCTATCGCTTTACGCGCGAATCAATAAGTACGGACTTATTGAGACACCCTACCGTAAAGTAATCAAGGCAAGAGTAACTGACCAGATTGAATACCTCACTGCTGACCGAGAGGATGAGTATGTAATTGCTCAGGCAAATACTCCCATAGACGAGGAAGGCAGATTTAAAGAAGACTTGGTCGCCACGCGTTGTCGGGGAGATTTTTCTCTGGTATCGCCAAAAGAGATAGATTTTATGGACATCTCACCGAAACAGCTTGTGGGCGCCTCGGCGGGGCTAATTCCCTTTTTAGAACATGACGATGCTAATCGTGCCTTGATGGGTTCCAATATGCAAAGGCAGGCGCTTCCTCTTTTAACCTGTGAGGAGCCACTGGTCGTCACGGGCATTGAGGAAGCTATAGCCCGGGATTCTGGAGTGCTGGTGACTGCTCGCCGGGCTGGTCGGGTGGAAAGCGTGAATGCGGATCAAGTTATAGTCTGGTGTGGCGAAGATGGCAAGAGTCAAGAGAAGCCTGTAGATATTTACTATTTGAAAAAGTATAAGCGGAGCAATCAGGATACATGTGTGAATCATATTCCAATTGTTAAGGTGGGAGACTATGTCAAGAAAGGTCAAGTAATTGCTGATGGCCCAGCTACCTGCCATGGAGGTCTTGCTTTGGGCAGAAATGTTCTGGTAGCCTTTATGTCCTGGGGTGGATACAATTTTGAAGATGCAATCTTAATTAGTGAAAGGCTAGTCAGGGATGATATTTTCACTTCAATTCACATTCAAGAATTTGAAGTTGATGCCCGGGATTTAACAATAGGTTCAGAAGAGATAACGCGAGATATCCCTAATGTAGGAGAAGACGCCCTGAAGAATCTGGATGAGAACGGAATAGTTCATATTGGAGCCTATGTCTATCCTGGAGATATCCTTGTGGGGAAGGTTACTCCCAAGGGCGAGACCAGGGCTAGTCCTGAAGAGAGGTTACTAAGGGTGATTTTTGGAAAGAAAGCTGAGGAAGTTCAAGATGCTTCGCTGAGGGTCCCTCCGGGGGTAGAAGGCAAGGTCCTGGATGTCCAAGTTTTTACACGTAAGGGGAAAATTTCGAAGGATCAAGAGGCAAAGATTTCGAAGGAGATCGATCAGAAATATAGTAAACTGATTTCTGATTTGAGGCAAAAGAGGAAGAAGGCACTTGCCGGTGCGAAGAAGTTGACCAAGGAAGAGATAGAGAAAATCGATAAATTAATTGAATTCCAAATAGAAGAGGTGAAGAAGAATAAGAAAAGAGCACAGGAGAGTCTCCGTCAAGGGGACGACCTTCCAGTTACAGTTAACAAAGCTGTGAAGGTTTTCATAGTAAGTAAGAGGAAGGTTTCCGCAGGTGATAAGGTGGCGGGCCGTCATGGAAATAAAGGCGTTGTGGCACGCATTTTACCTAGTGAGGATATGCCCTACTTGCCTGATGGGACTCCAGTAGATATAGTGCTGAACCCTTTGAGCATTCCTTCACGTATGAATGTGGGACAGATCTTGGAGGCAGAATTGGGCTGGGCTGCCCATGAGTTGGGCGTGCAGATGATTTCACCCATCTTCGATGGAGCGAAGGAAAGAGATATAAGAGGTAAGTTGAAGTCAGCAGGACTTCCTGAGGATGGCAAGATTACCCTGTATGATGGCCTGACAGGCGAGCCTATGGAGGAGAAAGTTACGGTGGGATATATGTATATGATGAAACTGGCACATTTGGTAGAGGATAAAATTCATGCTCGCTCTATAGGTCCCTACTCACTCATTACCCGACAGCCCTTGGGTGGGAAAGCACAGTTTGGTGGCCAGAGGTTGGGGGAGATGGAAGTCTGGGCAATAGAGGGATATGGTGCAGCTTATACTTTAAGGGAATTTCTGACCGTGAAAAGTGATGATGTCACCGGCCGCACCAAAATGTATGAGGCGATTGTGAAAGGAGAACTGATAGAGGAAGGAGGAGTGCCCGAATCGTTTAAGGTATTGGTAAAGGAGCTTCAGGCCCTGGGTCTGAGTGTGGAACTCCAAAAATAAAAATAGAAAAAATGGGGTCAGTTCTATTTTTGGCCCTATGACAACTCTATTTAACTATTTTAGTGAATCAAAAATAGAGCTGACCCCATTTTTTAATTAGAGGTGAGGTAAATTGGTTAAGAAAGCGAGAATAAAAAAACTTAGAGAAAAATTGGACTACGCTGACTTTAAGTCCGTCCGGTTACAGTTAGCTTCCCCGGAACAGATAAGAGGCTGGTCTTATGGCGAAGTTAAGAAGCCAGAAACTATCAACTACCGTACTTTCAAGCCAGAATGGGATGGTCTATTTTGTGAGAGAATTTTTGGGCCGGTTAAGGATTATGAATGTAATTGCGGGAAATATAAGTGGTCCAAACATAAAGGAATTATCTGTGACCGTTGCGGAGTTGAAGTTACAGAGTCTAAAGTGAGAAGGGAAAGGATGGGCCATATAGAATTGGCGGTGCCAGTTACGCATATCTGGTTTTTGAGAAAGCCCCCTTCTCGAATTGGGATGCTTTTGAATATGAAGCTGGGCGATTTGGAAAGAATTGTCTATTATGCTGCTTACGTTGTAATTGATTCTGGGAAAGTGCCGGGCTTATTTAAAAAGCAGCTTCTCTCACAGGAAGAATATGAGAGATACAAAACAGAATATGGTGAGAAGGCGTTTAAGGCAGAGATAGGAGCATCGGGAATAAAGACTTTGCTTAAAGAAGTAGATTTGGGTAAGATGACTCAAGATTTAAGAACGAGAATAAAGGGGGAGATAGCCCAAACTACCAGGACAAGGATGGTGAAGCAGCTCAGGATAATCGATGGCTTTATTAAATCGGGAAACAGACCGGAGTGGCTGGTCCTCGACTGTATTCCCGTAATGCCGCCAGATCTTAGACCGTTAGTTCCTCTGGAAGGAGGAAGGTTTGCTTCTTCCGATTTGAACGATTTATACAGGAGAATAATTAATCGGAATAATAGGTTAAGGCATATCGAAAATCTCAAAGCTCCGGCAGTGATGATCCATTCTGAGAAGCGCTTGCTTCAAGAAGCCGTGGATGCTCTATTTGAGAACGGAGCCCGGGGTAAGACAGTTAATGGTCCTGGAAATCGGCCACTGAAATCTCTCTCAGATATTCTGAAAGGTAAACAGGGGCGATTCCGCCAGAATTTGCTTGGGAAGAGGGTCGATTATTCTGGTCGGTCTGTCATCGTCGTTGGTCCCCATCTGAAGATACATCAGTGTGGCCTGCCGAAAGAGATGGCCATGGAATTATTTAAGCCCTTTATCTTAAATGAGTTGATCGCTCAGGGACATGTGACGACTTTGAAGAGCGCTAAGAAGGAGCTGGAAAAGAGGACCCCGGTGGTTTTCGATATTCTGGAAAAGATAATCCGTGATCACCCTGTTCTACTTAATAGAGCTCCCACCCTCCATCGGTTAGGAATTCAGGCCTTTCTACCAGTTTTGGTCGAAGGCAAAGCAATCCAAGTACATCCTTTGGTTTGCGCAGCATTCAATGCAGATTTTGACGGTGACCAAATGGCAGTGCACGTGCCCTTGTCTCCTGAGGCTTGCATGGAAGCAAGGGTGCTCATGTCTGCTGCAAATAATATCCTTTCTCCAGCTAGTGGACAATCCATTGTAACGCCAACACAGGATATAGTCTTAGGGTGCTGCTATTTGACTAAAGAGAAGAAAGGAGTAAAAGGAGAAGGACAAATCTTCGCCAGTGTAGATGAAGTTGGAGTAGTCTACGAGGAGGGTGAAGTTGACCTTCACGCCCGGATAAAAGTGAGAGGAATCAATAAGATTAGAGAACGGGAAGACTGGGAGAAAGAAGATTTCATTAACCCTGACAGGTGGGAAGACTACACAACTGTGGGCAGAATTCTATTCAACCAGGTCATCCCCGAGGAACTCGGCTTTGTCAATACAGTAGTTGATAAGAAGAGCCTGGCAGATTTAATCCAGAAGTGTTTCCACCAACTTGGCAATTACAGGACATTGGCTTTGCTCGATGAAATAAAAACACTGGGCTTTAAATATGTTACTAAATCTGGGATTACCATCTCCCTCGACGATATGAAAACGCCTCAGATAAAGGAACAGTTATTGGAATCGGCCAGAGCTCAGGTGAAGAAGATTGAATCAAATTATAAGCAGGGTTTAATTACTGAGGCGGAAAGGTATAATAATATTATAGATATCTGGACTGGCGTGACCAATAGAATAGCGGATACTATGTTTATGGAGTTGAAAAACCAGGGGCTGGAGGTTGCTACGAAAGGGACTCCTAAGTTCAATTCCATATACCTTATGGCCGAATCTGGAGCGCGGGGCTCCGTTCAGCAGATCAGGCAACTTGCTGGTATGCGGGGATTAATGGCAAGGCCCGAAAAGAGAATCACTGGCAAAGTGGGGGAAATTATAGAATCTCCAATTGAATCTAATTTTAGGGAAGGACTGACGGTTCTGGAATACTTCATATCCACACACGGGGGACGGAAGGGCTTGGCCGATACAGCCCTAAAGACCGCAGACGCTGGATACCTTACCCGCAGGCTGGTCGATGTTGCCCATAACGTTGTAATCAGTGAGGAGGATTGTGGAACAATGAATGGTGTCCGCGTGAGTGAATTAAAAGAGGGCGATGAGATTATCGAATCTGTAAGTGAGCGGATTATGGGGCGTATAAGCATTGATAGGGTAGCCCATCCTTTAATCGATGAGGTCGTTGTAGAAGCGGGAGAGATAATCACTCCAGAGATAGCTAAGAAGATCCAGGAAGCTGAGATCGAACGGATTAGAATCCGTTCAGTTTTAACCTGTGAGTCCATAAACGGCCTTTGCTCTAAGTGCTATGGTATAGATCTGACTAGAGGAAAGCTGGCTGAAATTGGCTTAGCTGTTGGGATCGTGGCAGCACAGTCTATTGGCGAACCCGGGACACAGCTAACTCTTAGGACCTTTCATATCGGGGGGACTGCTACAGGATCTGTGAAAAAGTCATCTATCGTAGCTAAAGATGATGGAATACTTAAGTACCATAATATCCGTACAATAAAGAATAAACAGGAACAGTTTATTGTAGTTAGTCGTAATGGTGAGATAAGTGTTAAACCTTTAAAAGGGCAAAGTAAAGAGCAGTATCAATTGGTTCCTTACGGTGCACGCTTGAAAGCTAAAGAGAATAGAAAAGTCAAAAAGGGGGAGCTTTTGGCAGAGTGGGACCCTTATTCCATGCCGATTATTACCGAAGTTTCTGGCAAGGTTGGATTGGAAGATATTATTGATGGCGTAAGCCTGCACGGGGAGATAAATCGAAATACAGGTTTAAAGGAAAGGGTAATTATTCCATACCGTTCTGAGAAACTCAGACCACGGATAGAAGTCGTTGATAAGAATCGAAAAAAATTGGGGACTTACCTTTTGCCTGTGGATACGCAGCTTGTGGTTGAAGACGGAGTGGAAGTTTCTCAAGGAGATGTTCTGGCCAAGATTCCCCAGGTCGATTACAAGCCGCGCGATATTACCGGTGGACTGCCGAGAATCTCCGACCTATTTGAAGCCAGAAATCCCAAGAATAGTGCCGTCATCTCTGAAATTAGCGGCGTGGTAAAACTGGGGACTACTAAGAAGGGAGCATTTAAAGTGACCGCTATCCCTGATGTGGGGGAGAGTAAGGAATATCCGATACCACCAGACCGCCATCTGGTTGTTTACGAAGGAGACAGGGTAGCGGAGGCAGCTCCTTTAACCGACGGCCCAGTCAACCCCCGTGACATCCTCAGGGTAAAAGGAGATAAAGAGGTACAGGAATATTTAGTTAATGAGATACAAGAAGTGTATCGGTTGCAGGGAGTGAGAATTAACGATAAACACATTGAAGTTATTGTACGCCAGATGCTGTCCTATGTTCGTATCGAAGATAGCGGGGATAGCGACTTTCTTGTGGGAGAGACAGTTAAGAAAGCTAAAGTTATAGAAGAAAATAAGAAGATTAGGGCTAAACGTGGGAAGCCCATTCAGTACCGTCCAGTTCTTTTAGGTATAACTAAGGCTGCTCTCTCCAGTGATAGCTTTATTTCTGCTGCCAGTTTTCAAGAGACAACGCGGATTTTGACAAATGCCAGTCTCTCTGGCGAGAGTGATGATTTGCAAGGATTGAAGGAGAATGTCATAATTGGAAGGTTAATTCCTGCAGGGACAGGAATGTCTAACTATCAGAAAGAGTTGGAAACTTGATGGTGAAAGATTGAGCTGGAGTCCTTCCGAAAGGAAGGCTTTATGAGATTGAGATCCCCCGATTCTATCGGGGGGAAACCAGAAAAAATGATCTTTGAGACGAAAGGGGGCGTAACGCGGGATTAAAGATGCCTACAATCAATCAGTTAATAAGAAAAGGTAGAATAAAGATTAAGAAAAAAGCAAGAACACCCGCATTAGGCGGGTGTTCTCAAAAGAGAGGGGTCTGTATTCGCGTTTATACTACGACACCAAAGAAGCCCAATTCAGCGCTCCGAAAAGTAGCCCGGGTGAAACTGAGTAACGGCATGGAAGTGACAGCTTATATACCCGGGATAGGACATAATTTGCAAGAGCATTCCATGGTTTTAATTCGAGGGGGAAGAGTGCAGGATTTGCCAGGGGTGCGTTACCATGTAGTGCGAGGAACCTTAGATACTGCCGGGGTAACCGACAGGAAAAAGGGGCGCTCTCGATACGGTACAAAGAGAGTAAAGACCGCAGCACAGCCGGCTTAAACAGGAAACTATGTGCTTCAGCACATAGTCGCGTAGGGGCGACCTTTATGGTCGCCCGATTAGCTAAGCTTACGCTTTAGCGGAAGTAGGAGGTCAAGCCCTTGCCAAGAAAGGGAACAGTAAGAAGAAGAGAAATAGAGCCAGATCACATCTACAATAGTTCGATTATGGCCAAATTTGTAAATAAGGTAATGTTAAGTGGAAAGAAGACAGTATCTGAACAAATTGTTTACCAGGCTCTGGAGACTGCGGGAAAGAAACTTAACCTTTCCCCTATGGACGCATTTAATAAAGCCGTAAGTAATGTGAGGCCTGTTTTGGAAGTAAAAGCAAGAAGGGTTGGTGGAGCCACCTATCAGGTTCCGGTTGAGGTAAGACCGGAACGGGCGGCCGACTTAGCAATGTGTTGGATAATCCAGTTTGCCAGACTACGCAAGGGCAAGCCCATGTCCGAAAAACTGGCTGATGAGATAGTTGCAGCTGCAAATAGTGAAGGCCTGGCGGTAAAAAAGAGAGAAGACCTTCACAAAATGGCTGAGGCCAATCGTGCTTTTGCTCACTACCGCTGGTAGAAAAAGGGGACAGTCCTCTTTTTCTTAAGAACTACGAACTATTGACTAAGAACTTTCGTCTAAACTCTTAAGGCTATGTTTGATTATGCAAAGAGATTTTCCGTTAGAAAAAGTGAGGAATATTGGAATTGTTGCCCATATTGATGCTGGCAAAACTACAACTACTGAGAGGATTCTATATTATACTGGAAAGATTTACAAGATGGGCGAAGTGCACGAAGGTACAGCAACAATGGACTGGATGGAGCAGGAGCAGGAGAGGGGTATTACAATTACTTCGGCAGCGACTACCTGCCACTGGCGGGATTGCCGGATAAATATTATTGATACTCCTGGACACGTCGATTTCACCGCAGAAGTGGAGAGGTCTTTGAGAGTACTGGATGGATGCATAGTGATTTTCTGTGGGGTGGAGGGGGTTGAGCCCCAGTCAGAGACAGTTTGGCGACAGGCAGATAGGTACGACGTTCCCCGCATAACTTTTGTCAATAAGATGGACCGCGTGGGGAGTGACTTCTCCTGGGTAGTAGAGAAGATGAGGGAGAGGTTAGGGACAAAAGCTTATCCGGTGCAAATACCTCTCGGTAAAGAGGAGGATTTCAGGGGAATCATCGACTTGATCAAGATGAAGGCTGGACTCTACAAGGGAGAGGATTTGGGAGTAACTTATGAGGAGATAGATATTCCACAGGAATTTCTTTCCTCGGCAACAAAGTATCGGGAAGAGCTCTTGGAAGCTCTCTGCGAAGTGGATGAGGGCTTATTAGAGAAATACGTCCACCGTAAAGAGATAGGGAATGACGAAATAATTACAGCTCTTCGCAAGGCAACACTTGCAGTTAAGATAGTTCCTGTTTTCTGCGGCTCGGCGCTGAAGAATAAGGGAATCCAGATGCTCTTAGATGGGGTGGTCGATAATTTGCCTTCCCCAAAAGATTTGCCGGCCATATCAGGGGTTAATCCTCGGACCCTAAAAGAAGAAAAAAGAGAACCCAGCGATGGAGAGGACTTGTGCGCTTTAGCGTTTAAAATAATGGCTGACCGCTATGTGGGAAAATTGACTTTTCTCCGTGTCTATTCGGGGACATTAAGGACAGGCTCGTATTTATATAATTCTACGAAAAATATAAGGGAAAGAATAACTCGTATTCTGCGGATGCATGCTAATCACAGAGAAGATATCGGGATGGTATATGCTGGTGATATTGCTGCAGTGGTGGGGCTTAAGAATACTATTACTGGAGATACCCTCTGTCTTCAGCATCGTCCGATAATTTTGGAGGCCATACATTTTCCTGAACCTGTGGTTTTCCTGGCTATCGAGCCGAAAACTAAAAGTGATGAGCAAAAGTTGATTGCAACTTTAAGTACCTTGACAAATGAAGATCCCACTTTCAAAGTTAAGGTCAATCCCGAGACGGGCCAGACCATAATCTCCGGGATGGGAGAGCTCCATCTGGAGGTTCTTGTCGATCGGATGCTGAGGGAGTTCAAAGTTGAAGCAAATGTGGGTAAGCCACAGGTAGCCTACAAAGAGACTATCGCTCAGCCTTTTAGACAGGAAGGGAAATATATCAAACAGTCAGGCGGTCATGGGCAGTATGGGCATGTTCTCCTAGACGTGGTGCCCCGGGAAAGAGGCTTTGGATTTCAGTTTATTGACAAGGTAAAAGAAGGGAGAATCCCCAAAACATACATTCCTTCTGTTGAGAAGGGAGTTCGTGAAGCAATGGAAGCTGGCGTGCTGGCTGGATATCCAGTAGTTGACCTGGAAGTGACATTAGTGAATGGTAGTTTCCATGAAGTGGATTCCTCTGACCTGGCATTTAAGAACGCTGCCGCCATAGCTCTACATCAAGGAATGAAGAATGCTTCCCCTGTTCTATTAGAGCCTGTAATGAAGTTGGAGGTTGTGGTGCCTGAGAACTATTTAGGAGATGTGCTTCACGACCTGAGCATTCGCCGGACAAGAATAACAAAGATAGATAGACGAGGTCAAATGGGGGTAGTAGATAGTTTTGCACCCCTGGCAGAGATGTTTGGATATGCTACCAGTTTACGGTCCATAACACAAGGTCGGGCAACCTATAGTATGGAACCCTCCCATTATGAGGAGGCTCCTGAGGAGATAACGAGAAAAATTATTGAAGGAATTTAAAAATAACTAAATGGAGGCAAAAAATGGCAAAAGCGAAATTTGTGCGAACAAAGCCACACGTAAATGTGGGCACAATTGGACATGTTGATCACGGGAAGACGACGCTTAGTGCGGCGATTCTTCTCTGTTTATCGAAGCATGGGAAGGCAGTACCGAAGAGGGTAGATGAGATTGACAATGCTCCTGAGGAGAAGGAGAGGGGGTTAACGATTTCCATAGCCCATCTGGAATATGAGACAGATAAGAGGCACTATGCGCACATAGA
>Ga0315289_10002565_pt1 | contig 27788 bp, 31 predicted proteins | sample YL17G11_40_MG_FD_203452 | JGI IMG/M metagenome (GOLD analysis project Ga0315289, IMG submission 203452) | Sediment microbial communities from Yellowstone Lake, YNP, Wyoming, USA - YL17G11_40 | ecosystem: Environmental > Aquatic > Freshwater > Lake > Sediment | place: USA: Wyoming | collected...
CGTCCCTCTCCCGTCAAGGGAGAGGGAGAATGAGTGGATGTTTTCAAAAGCGCAGCAAGGACCGTATCATGAACTGGGAACAAGTCGGGCCGTACCTGACGAATGCGTGGGCGGTGCTCGGCGCCCTGGCCGTGGTCTTCGGCGTCGTCCTGGCCGTCGCCAACCGCTTCTTCAGCGTCGTCGTCGACCCGCGCCAGGCCGAGATCGAAGAGGCCCTCCCCAAGGCGAACTGCGGGGCGTGCGGCTACGGCGGGTGCGCCGCCTATGCCGAGGCCATCGTCCTGGGCAAGGCCGACGCCAACCTCTGCATCCCCGGCGGGTCCGAGACGGCCGTCCACATCGGCCGCATCATGGGCCTCGCCGTCGCCGGCCTCACCCCCAAGGTGGCCGTCGTCAAGTGCCAGGGGTCCCCAGAGAACACCTCCGAGCGGTTCCGCTACGTCGGCGAGCGCGATTGCCGCGCCGCCGCCGCCACCCACTACGGCCAGACCGCCTGCCCCTACGCCTGCCTGGGGTTCGGCACGTGCGTCCGGGCCTGCCCGTTCGACGCCATGGTCATGGACTCCGAAACGGGCCTCCCGCGGGTCCTGGAGGACCGCTGCGTGGCCTGCGGGACGTGCGCCGAAGTCTGCCCCAAGAATATCATTGAGATTCTGCCCAAGGAGCGGTATGTTCACGTCCTTTGCCGGAACCAGGACCCGGGCAAGGTGGTGCGCCAGGTCTGCAAGGTCGGCTGCATCGCCTGCCACAAGTGCGAGAAGGTCTGCCCCGTCGAGGGCAGCGCCGTCCACGTGACCGGGAACTTGGCGGCGGTGGACATGGAGACGTGCATCTCCTGCGGCAAATGCACCCAGGAGTGCCCGGTGGCGTGCATCGGGAACTTCCGGAAACTCCGGCGGGAGGCGAAAAAACGGACCGGGGCGGCCTCCGAAGCCGCCTGACAACGGTTAGCCGCGACCCGAAGGGGAGCGGGGACGACTTTCGGAAGAGGCATACCACAGAACAGCAGGAGGTTGACGATGCACCAAACGCGTGTTGGGTGGTGGGCTCTGGCGGTTGTGGTGACCGCCCTCTTCGCCGCCGTCGCCTGGACCGAGGAGACCCGGAAGGAATCGGCCGAAAAGGCCATCGACGCCGCCGATCCCGACCAAATCAACCCCATCGACATCAAGGGCGAGAAATACACCTTCGACTTCCGCTTCGACAACGTCGAGCCCCTCGTCGTCACCAACCCCGAGGGCGAAAAAGAAGTCTACTGGTACCTCGTCTACACCATTACCAACACGAGCAGTGAGGAACACAATTTCGTCCCGGCCTTCACGCTTTACAGCGACACGGCGAGCGTCCGGCGGGCCGGCCTCCATCCCGACGTCTTCGACGCCGTTAAGAACCGCCGAAAGATCCGGTTCCTCGAGAACGCCGTCAAGATGACCGGCAAGGTCCTCCCCGGCGAGGACAGCGCCCGGACGGGCGTCGCCATCTTCGCCCCGCTGGACCGCGAGACCGACCAGTTCCGCATCTTCGTCGAGGGTCTCTCGGGCGAGTACGTTGAGCGTCCCAATCCCGCCGCCACCGACGAGACCCCCGAAGACCAGAAGGTCATCCGACTCCGCAAAACCCTGGTCCTCGAGTACAAGTTCCCCGGCGACGAGTGGTGGCTCAACGTCGACCAGCCCGTCTTCGTCTCCAAGACCTGGACCTGGCGGTAAGAGCCGTTTCACAACTCCCTCTCCCCTCCGCGGGAGAGGGGAAGGGTGAGGGGGCATAATTCCCTCTTTCCTCCGCTTGCCGTTAACGCGCCGGTGCGACGCCGGGTCCCCTTTATCATTGAACATTCGGCGTTCGATATTCATCATTGTTGTTCCCCCTCCCCGCGCGGTATGCTTTCCCTTGCCCGACCGCCCGCGCAGGGTTCAAAGGAAAGGGTATTGTGTTCCGAGGTAACACGCATGAAGAAAAAACTGAAATGGGAAATCACGCTGTACTCCAGCGACAAGGAGTTATTTTCGACAGAGATTCCAGTTGGTTGCACGTCCGAGAGGAAGGTCAAGGAACTTCTCAGGTCTCTGGTGGCCAAAGAGGGTCTGACGTATGAAGAGATTGCTGACTGCTACACCAATTGCAACGCAAAGCGCCACGCCCACCACCTGGAGATCACCGAAGAGGGAACAAAAACCCGCTACATTCTGTCCTGTGGCCAGAATCCGTACGCGACCGCCGTGGTCAACCACGGAGGGAAATCCGGGGAACGAATGGGAGATTATCCGGCGAAGTGACCTTACAGTTAGGGCAGGCGCAGCGCTGAAGAAAGGGGGCTTGCCATGCGAGGGTTGATTCCCGCAGGTGTGATGGTTGCTGCCGTGCTCTGGGCGGCTGTGGCAGTGTGCCCAGGACAGGCCAATGAGGATGAGCTGGTCCGCCTACAAGCCGAAAACAAGATTCTGCGGTCCGAACTGGACAGGCGAAAAAAGGAGATTGACGCGCTGAAGGCAGAGGTTGCAAAATTGGGCGACCAAGTGAAGAAATTGCGCGAAGTTTGCGAGAAGGCGGGAATTGCGCCGCCGGCGGAGGATGCCGAAGTCGGCACAGCGGTTGAGGAGCCGAAGCCCCAAGCGCCAGAGCTAGCAAAAAAGGATAGCGCGCCCCTTTCCCTTGCCGACATCGAAAAACTCATCCGCCAAACCTACAGACCAGAGCCGGGCGAGACCGCCCTGCGGACGGCCCAGAGGCGAAAAGAACTCGATGACGCTGTGATTGGGAAGCGGGTTGTTTTGTCGGCCGTTGTCACCCAAGTAACTAAACCGCCTGGCCTTTTTCGGGATGAAACCGTTGCCCAGGTCATACTTCAGCACAAGAGCCGTGAAACTGTCAAAGATACGGATATAACTCTTGAGATACCAGAGTTAGAGGGACAACGGGGGATGAGATTTATAGGAACGGGACAATTCCCGAAACTCAACGTCACGATTACCATTAGTATGGATGTGGATGAAGCAGCTAAACTTCGAACGGGTCAGGAAATGAAGTTGGACGGGCGTGTAGAAAGCCTTGCTGTCAAGAAGGCCTCGGCGAAAGGTACCGTGCGATTTGAGATGGGAGTGGGAATAGGGAATAAGCCGTCCGAGTGAAGGAGCACAACTCCAGAGTAGAACCTCGCAAACGGATACCAATCCCCCCAACATCCCTCTGCGTTCTCTGCGTTGAAAATCGCCCCCCGGACCCGCCAAAAAGGCCTTGCCATCGGCTCCGCCTCCGGCTATAATCCCCTTGCTGGTTGGGTCCCAGATAGGAGTGCTGGTCATGGCACATAAGAAGGGTCAAGGCTCGACGCGGAACGGGCGGGATTCCAATCCCCAGTATCTCGGCGTCAAGGTCTATGGCGGACAGACGATCGGCGTCGGCGGCATCATCGTTCGGCAGCGAGGAACGAAGTTCCGTCCCGGCCGCGGCGTCGGACGCGGTCGCGACGACACCCTCTTCGCCCTCGCCCCCGGCAAAGTCCGATTCCAGGGACGCAAGGTCCACGTCGTCGAAAACTGACGCGCCGAAAGGTCGCGACGCTTCGAAAGGGGGGCCTGTGCCGACCATCATTTTCGTGCGCGGGTGGAGGGTGTTCTTCTACTCCAACGAGTCGAACGAACCCGTTCACGTCCACGCCGAGAAGGGCGGCGCGGAATGCAAAATGTGGTTGCGGATGGACATCTACGACGTCGAAGAGGCGTGGTCGCACAATCTGACGCCGAGGCTTCGCAGAGAAATTCGCAAAATTATCTTCGACCATTTTGACCTGATCGTGGATGAGTGGAAACGCCATTTTGGAGCCCCGTCCGATGCGGGCGACTAAACCGGTGACCGCCAAAGCGATCAAGACCACCGACCGGGAATTGGTCCTCGTCCTCCCCGACGGCGAGGTCCATATCTCCTGGGACCGCTGTTCCCCCCGCCTGGCCGGCGCCACGGCCGACCAGAGGCGCAAGGCAACCCTCTCCCCCGGCGGCTACGGCATCCATTGGCCCCTGCTCGACGAAGACCTCTCCGTCGAGGGTCTCCTGCGCGCACACGGATCCTGATGCCACAGCCTGCCCTCATCCTTTTCGCCTTTCAATCCGCAACCTGCAATCGAGCCGCCCCTTGTCGCGCCGCACCCCGCGTGATACCCTCTTGGCATGTTCATTGACGAGGCGGAAATCCATGTCAAGGCCGGCGACGGGGGCCGAGGATGCGTCTCCTTCCGGCGCGAGGCCGGCGTTCCCCGCGGCGGGCCGGACGGCGGCCACGGCGGCGACGGCGGCAGCGTCGTCTTCCACGCACGCGAGGGACTCGACACCCTCCTCGATTTCCGCGGACGCCACCACTGGCACGCCCCAAACGGCGAGCCCGGACGCGGCAAGGACCAGACCGGCGCGAGCGGCGAAGACCTCGTCATCAACGTCCCGCCCGGCACGCTCATCTACGACCGGCGCCTCGGCATCCTCATCAAGGACCTCTCGCGCCCCGGCATGACCGTCACCATCGCGCGCGGCGGGAAGGGCGGCCGGGGTAACGCCTCCTTCGCCACCCCCACCGAGCAGACCCCGCGCCGCGCCGAGCCCGGCCAGGTCGGCGAAGAGCGCGACCTTCGGCTGGAACTGAAACTCATCGCCGACGTCGGCCTGGTGGGCCTCCCGAACGCCGGCAAGAGCACCCTGCTTGCGCGCCTCTCGGCCGCCAGGCCCAAAATCGCCGACTATCCCTTCACGACGCTCTACCCGCACTTGGGGCTAGTCGAGGCGGGCCCCGAGCGGCGATTCGTCATGGCCGACCTCCCGGGCCTCATCGAGGGGGCGCACCAGGGCGTCGGCCTGGGCGACGAATTCCTGAGGCACATCGAGCGGACGCGCGTCCTCGTGCACCTGGTGGAGGTCCAGCCGCACACCGGCCAGACGCCCGCCGACGCCTACCGCACCATCCGCCGCGAACTCGAAGCCTACAGCCGCGCCCTCGCCGACAAGGAAGAACTCCTCGTCATGACCAAGGCGGACCTGCTGGCTTGCCCCGAGCGCAGTCGAGGGGCTTGCCCCGCCCGCCCCGAGCATGGCCGGGGGGAGCGCAGTCGGGGGGGCGGCGATCCCGGCGCGCCGGGCGTCGCCTCGGCGAAGCCGGGCTTTGCCCTGGCGGAGCCGGGACCCCGGCGGGAACTCGCCGAGGCCGTCGGCCGGCCGGTCCTCCTCATCTCCGCTGCCACGGGCCAGGGCCTCAAGGAACTCGTCGCCGCCGTCCTCGACCTTCTGGACCGCGTCGGCGAACCGGGCCTCTTGGATAACGCCCCATGAGCCGACTGCTCGCCGTCACGCTCGGCAACACGACCGCCTCTGTCTCACTCACCGACGCCGACGGCCGGCTCGGCGAGGTCCTTCGCGTCCCCATCGGCAGGCTGGAGAACCTCAAGGAGGCCCTCCCCGGCGCCGATGCCGACCTCTCGGAGGAGGGCGTCTGTGTCGTCGCGGCCTCGGTGAATCCGCGGGCGCTGGCGCGGTTCCGCGGCATCGCGGTGGACGTGACGGGATCGGAACCCGACGTGGCCGGCGCGGATTTCCCGATCCCCATCCGCGCCGAGGTCGACGCGCCCGAAAGCGTCGGGGTGGACCGCCTGCTGGCGGCGCTGGCGGCCCATCGCCGGGCCGAAGGCGCCTGCATCGTCGTCGACGCCGGCACCGCCGTCACCGTAGATGCCGTCTCCGCCAACGGGGCGTTCCAGGGCGGAGCCATTTTCCCCGGCCTCGCAATGATCGCCCGCGCCCTGGCCGAGGGAACCGCGCTCCTGCCCAAGGTAGACCTGCCGAGCGAAGCGCCTCTCGTGGGCAAGAACACGCGCGAGGCGATCTCGGCGGGCCTCGTGCACGGCGTCACGGGCGCCGTCGCCGCCCTCGTCGAAGGCGCGCGGGAAACGGTCGGCCGCGAGGCCGCCGTACTCCTGACGGGCGGCGACGCGGCGTTCCTCGCGCCGCACCTGCCGGCCGCCATGCGCGAGGTCGTGCCGAACCTCGTCCTCGAAGGCCTCGTGATCGCCTATCGCGAATGGCAGAGCCGCTAATACCCCCTCTCCCCTTGCGGGAGAGGGAAGGGGTGAGGGGTCATCGGGCTTGTGAAACGACCTGCAACCTTCGGTGCGTTCGCCGTCCTGACGCCGCCCGGCCGCGGCGGCATCGCCGTCGTCCGCTGCCTCGGCCCGGCCGCGGTCCGGGCGATGGAAGCCTGTTTCCGCCCGCCGCGCCGACCGGGGCCGCACCGCCCGGAATCTGATATCTCAAATTTCGAATCTGAGATTTCCGATTTGACGTCACGGCCCCCGTCCGCGCGGCCGATGATGCCCCACGTCAGCCGGTTGGCCTACGGCCACTTCTGCGACGCCGACGGCCGACCCCTCGACGAAATCATCCTGTACCGCGCGGCGGAGACGGTCTTCGAGGTGAACTGCCACGGCGGCCCGGCGGCGGTCGAGGCCGTCTGCCGGCGCCTCGCCGATCTTGGCATGGAGCAGGTGGACCCCGACCGCCTCCTGGCGCTCGAGGGCGCAGGGCCCATCGCGCGCGACGCCGAACGAATGCTTCGCGAGGCCCGCACTCCCCTCGCCGGACGCATCCTGCTGGACCAACGGAATGGCGCACTCGCCTGCGCGGTGGAGGAAATCTTAAAGGACCTCGCGGCCGGCCGCTCGGCGGAGGCTGGAAAGGAACTCGACGCGCTCCTGGAGCGTTGGCGGGGGTGCGGTCGGCTGCTCGCCTCGCCGCCGCGCATCGCCGTCGCCGGGCCGCCGAACGTCGGCAAGTCGACGCTCGTCAACCGTCTCGTCGGCGCCGAGCGCGTTATCACCAGCGCGACGCCCGGCACGACGCGCGACTACGTCGAGGCCGACGCCGCCATCGAAGGCCTTCCGGTCGTCCTGGTGGATACGGCCGGTCTCCGGGAGTCCGGCGAGGCCATCGAGCGGGAAGGCGTCGCGCGGGCCCGGCGCGAGATGCGTGCTGCCGCGGTCGTCGTGTATCTCCTGGATGCTGCGGAAGGCGTGCGGCCCGAGGACGAGGCGGCACTCGGCGCGCTCGGCGAGCGGGCCGTCGCCGCCTGGAACAAGGCGGACCTCGCCGACCACCAGGTTCGCCGGCCCGCTGGTTCGCCGCCCAGTTTACTGGGCGCGCGCCGTTTGCAGCGCCCCGCAAGCGGGGCGGCGAACCAAACCGCACTTCGCATCTCGGCTCTTCGCGGCGACGGAATGGACGCGCTGGGACTGGCGATCCTCGCGCGCCTGGGTTGGAGGCCGCCCGCCGCGGCGGGTGAGGCCGTGCCGTTCACCGCCGCTCAGGCAGCGGCGATTGAACGGGCGCGCGACGCGCTGGCGACGGGAGATTCGGAGGCCGCGAAAGAACGCCTGGAATCACTCGCCGGCGGCGCTACATCAGCCGGCTGATGTCCTGCCACATGATGAGCAGGATGAGCAGGCCGACCATCACCCACCCGGCCGCCCAGAAAGCGGTTTGGACCTTGAGCGAGACGTGGCTGCCCTTGATCTTCGCGATGATGGCGAAGAGGACGTGCCCGCCGTCGAACGGCGGGAGCGGCAGGAAGTTCAGAACCGCGAGCGAGACGCCAAGCATCCCCCAAAAAGTCATTAGCGTTCCCAGGCCCTGCTCGGCGATGGCGAGCGACGCCTGGACGATGAGCACCGGCCCGCCGAACGTCTGCGTGCTGACCTGGCCCCTGACCATCTGGGCGAGCGAGGCATAGATGCGGCCGAACCAGAGGCGCGTCCGCTTCAGGCCTTCGCCCGCGGCCGTCAGGGGATTGTAGATCCGCGGCAGGGCGACGTAGAAGGGCTTGGCGGCGATGCCTGCCAGCGTGAACCGCTCGTACGGGACGGCATCGGGCGTGAGCGTGGTCTTGACGACTTGGCTTCCGCGCTCGATCTGGAGGACGGCCGGCTTGCCGGGCTTCCGCTCAAGTTCCGCGACGACGTCGTTCCAGTTGCCGGGCATCTTGTCCTTCGGGCCGACCGACAGGATGATGTCGCCCGGTCGAAGGCCCGCGCGGTCCGCCGGGCCGCCGGCCTCGACCTGGCCGATCTGGACGGGGTCGCCGACGGCGCCGGCCATGGCGAGGCCGATCATCGGCTTTTGGCCGTCCTCGGTGTCCATTATGGCGACCCGGCAGGTTACTTCGACGCGCTCGCCGCCGCGCTCGAGCACGAGGTTCACTCCCGGCGCGCCGGGACCGGCGCCGGCGGCCTGGACGACTTCGCTCACCTCGCTCGGCGTGGGCCAGCGGACCTCGCCCGCCTGGACGACGCGGTCGCCCTTTTGGATGCCGGCCTTCTCGGCCGGGCTGTCCGGGAGCACCTTCTCGACGCCGGTCGGCGGCGCGAGGCCGTAGCGGTACTCCTTCAACTGGGCGGGGTCGATCCGCAGATCCTGGTTCCGTCCTTTGCGCTCGATCGTGAGGACGACGGGGCCGGTGGGTGCCTGCTCGAGCGCCTCGACCGCCTGGTGCAACTGGGCGACGGGCTTGCCGCCCACCGCCAGGATGCGGTCGCCGACCTCGAGGCCCGCCTGATAAGCGGGCGAGGTGGTGAGCATCTTCGCGATGACGGTGTCCTGCGGGACGTTGATGCCGAACATCGGCCCGAGCGCCCCCTCGGGGCGGAAACTCTTGATGAGGAAGGTTTTTCGGACCGGCTCGGCGGCGTCGGCCGCGGGCCGCTCGATCTGGATGGTGAATTTCGTGCCGGCGTCCTGGAGTGAGACGGCGTAGACGAGGTCGTCGAAGGCCTGGATAGGCGTGGGCTCTTGGCCCGCGACGCCGAGGGCCAGGAGCCGATCGCCCGCGCGGAGGCCCGCCTTCTCGGCAGGGGAACCGGGCAGGATCTCGCCCGCGACCGGGGCGATGACGTTGACGCCGATGAGGAACGCGACCGAGAAAAACACGATCGCCGCGAGCGCGTTCATCACGACGCCCGCCGAGAAGATGACGATCCGCTGCCAGACCGGCCGGCGCCAGAGCGCCTTCGGGTCGTCGGCGCCCTCGGCCTCGGGATGCTCGCCCGCGAGGTCCACGAATCCCCCGAGGGGAATCGAGCGCAGCGAGTATTCCGTGTCGCCGCGCTTCCATCGCAGGATGGGCGGGCCGAACCCGAGCGCGAACTGCCGCACGCGCACCCCGAACCACTTGGCCGTCAGAAAGTGGCCCAGTTCGTGCACGAGGATCAGGAGGCCGATGGCAACGGCTATTTCGACGACGTATAGGAGGGTAGGCAACGGGTCGCTTCCTCTCTGGACCGGGCGTCGGTCGCCAAGATATCGACTAAATCCGGCTCGGACTTCCACGGAAGTGCCGCCAGAACGCGCGCGAGGAGCGGCACGATGTCGTTGAAACGGATTCTGCCGGCGAGGAAGGCCTGGACGGCCACCTCGTCGGCCCCCGAAAGGGCCGCTCCGAGCGTCCCGCCGCGCCGGACCACCTCGAACCCCAACCGAAGGGCGGGGAACTTCTCGAAATCCGGTTCCTCGAAGTGCAGCCGACCGAGGGCCGCCAGGTCCAGCCGATCCCACGGCGCGTTGCGGCGCTCCGGATACGTCAGGGCGTACTGGATGGGCATCCGCATGTCGGGCGGGCCCAGTTGGGCGATGACGGAACCGTCCGCGAACTCCACCAGCGCGTGGACGGTGGACTCGGGGTGAATCAGGACGCCGATTTCGTCGGCCTTGAGGCCGAACAGGTGGTGCGCCTCGATCACCTCAAGGGCCTTGTTGACGAGCGTCGCAGAATCGATCGTGATCTTCGGGCCCATGGACCAGGTCGGATGGGCGAGGGCCTCGGCGGGCGTGACGTGGGCCAACTCGCCGGCCGGCCGGCGGTAGAACGGCCCGCCGCTCGCCGTCAGGATCACCCGCCGCACCTCCTCGCGCCGGCCGCACGCCATCGCCTGGAAGACCGCCGAGTGCTCGCTGTCCACGGGAATGACTTCGGCGCCCGAGCGTCGGGCCTCGGCCATGACGAGCCGGCCGGCTATGACGAGGCTTTCCTTGTTCGCGAGGGCGAGGCGTTTGCCGGCCCGCACGGCCGCCAGCGCCGCCGGCAATCCCGCCCCGCCGACCACCGCCAAGAGGACGATGTCCACGTCGTCGCGTGCGGCCAGTTCGGCGAGCGCGCCGGGACCGACGAGGATTTCGGGGTTCACGCCTTTGGGGAGCGCGTCGGCGAGGGTCCGGGCGGCGCCGTCGTCGCCGACGGCCAGGCACGCAGCCCCGGTCTCGGCCGCCTGCTCGGCCAGGCGGCGGGCGCTCGAGGCCGCCGCGAGCGCGACGACCCGGTACTCCGGCCCGAGCGAGGCGGCCACCTCGAGCGTCATCCGCCCGATCGAACCCGTGGAACCCAGGACGGCGATATTCGGCACGAGGGCGTTCTCCGTTTCGTCCGCAGAGGTCGAAGTTTACGCTCCGCGAGGCGGCCTTTCAATCCCAAACCCCGCCGGCGGGTCAGCGGAAACGAAACCGGCCGACCCCGGCGCGCCGGGGCCGGCCGGTTTGCTTTTCCATCGCGGCGCTTAGGCATCCCCCTGCGATGCAGGGGGCTTGGACTCCGTCTTCGGCGCGTCCGCCGGGGCCGGTTTCGGCGCCTCGGCCTTCGGCGCGGGCGCGGCCGGTTTCTCGGCCTTCGGCGCGGGCGCGGCCGGTTTCTCGGCCTTCGGCGCCGGCGCCTTCTTCTCCGGAGCCGGGGCGGCGGCCTTGGCGGCAGGCTTCTTGCCGGGCGCAGTCGGTTCGTCGCCCGCGGGGGGCTTCGGCTTCTTGGCCTTCGGCTTGGCGGGCGTCGGCGGCTTGCGAGCGGACGCCTTCTTCTTGCGTTGGGCCTCCGCCTTGGCCTCGGCCGTAGTGACCGCCTGCCGCGCGTCCCACCGGTACTTCTTCTGGAACTTTTCGACCCGGCCGGCCGTGTCCACATATCGCTGCTGGCCCGTGTAGAAGGGGTGGCAGTTCGAGCAGACTTCGACCGCGAGTTGCGCCACCGTGGCCCGCGTGACGAAACTGTTGCCGCAGCCGCAAGTCACCTTGCATTCCACGTACTTCGGATGAATATCCTCTTTCATCGTCCAACCCTCGCCAAGGCGTCCGAGTCACCAACCGCGAAGGGGGGATTATACCCCGAAAGCCGGGCGACGCAAGGCCCTTTGCCTCACAAAGTGGGAAGCGCCACAAAGCGAGGAGCATGAAACTGGCCGCCACGCGCAGTCCCACGCCCACGAAAAAGGACAGGGCCGGGTTCACGGGCATCAGCAGGCCCGCCATTGCCGGGCCCAGGGCCGGGCCGCGCGGCCTTCAGGTCCGCGCGCGAACCCCGTGCTGGCGCTTGAGGAACCCCTTGGGTTCGGAACGGAGAGAGGCCGTCGGGCGCCTCAAGGGCGCGCCGGTGCCGAGCGGACCTTGGCCTCGGCCCAGCGGTGCAGCCGGCGGATCATCTGGCGGGCTGCTGCGCGGTCCAGCCGTGGGTCGGCCACAATGCCCTCGTACCGCATCAGGGTCGCATAGGGTGTCAGCATGTCCAAGTCGGCGAGGTCATCGGGCAGGCCGAGGCGGGTGTCGGTCGCGGCATCCATTAACTCGCGCAGGTCATGCGTGCGGCGGAAGGAAACACCGTAGGCTGACAGGACACCTTTCAGCAGTTTCTCCGCCGCCTGCTGAAGGTGAAAGCCCACGATCTCGTCCGCGACGCGTGTGGATCCGAGCACCTCGTCCACCAGCGCCTCATCCTTGGCGGCCTTGGCGAGAAACAGGGCGGCCTGATCATGCTGCTTCATAGATCACCTTGCCCTCGGCGGCGGCCTCGTGGAGCACGTTGCCGGGCGTGTCCGACCACTCGTCGAACTGTTCCCGGCTGACCACGAGGACGTCCACGGGAATGCGCATCGGGCTCAAAAGCCGCCTCAGACGGACCATTTCTCCGGCGACGTCCGGCACATCGTCCTCCACCACCAGGAAGTCCACGTCGCTTTGGTCGGTCGGTCGGCCCCGAGCGTAGGAGCCGAACAGGATGATCCGCTGCGGCCTTGCGGCACGGCGCAGGACATCCACGGCACGGGCGATCGTCTGTTCGTCAACCATGAATCGGCCTCCGGCATCCGCGCCGAATCTATTATGGCCGGGCGCGGGTGCATTGCAAGCGGCTGATGCCGACCCCCTTCATGTCCGCGCGCGGACCCCGTGCTGGCGCTTGAGATATTCCTTGGCGTTGAGGGCCGCGACGACGCCTTCGCCTGCGGCGGTGGCGGCCTGCTTCAGGGCCCCCGCCCGGACGTCGCCGGCGGCCCAGACGCCCGGCAGGCTCGTCCGCAGCGTGCAGGCGTCCGTCCGGATGAAGCCCTGGGGGTCGAGGTCCAGCGTCCCTTTGAGGAACGCCGTCTGCGGCTCGAGGCCGATGAAGACGAACACGCCGTCGCAGGCGACCTCGGCCTCCTCGCCCGTCCGGATGTGCTTCACGCGGACGCCGGCCACTTTCTTCTCGCCGAAGATTTCCGTCACGGTGCTCTCGAAGTGGGTTGTGACCTTGTCCTGGTGGTTGGCGAGTTCCTCCAGGAGGATCTTCTCGGCCCGGAACTCCGGGTCGAGAACGACGTAGGTGAGCTGTCGGACAAACTTCAAGAGGTGCAGCCCTTCGTCCAGTGCCGTGTTGCCGCCCCCCACGACGACGACGTGCTTACCCTCGTAGAATGGGGCGTCGCACGTCCCGCAGTAACTGACGCCGTAGCCCGTCAGTTCCTTCTCGCCCGGGCACCCCAGTTTCCGATACTCCGAGCCGACGCAAAGGATGACCGCGCGTCCGCGGCGGCGAGTCTTGCCGGTGTACGCGTCCACGTAGGGGCACCCGGCGTCGGTGCACGGGACGAGGCGGTCAACGGCCGCGCTCGAAACGATCTCGGCGCCGAAGCGCTGGGCCTGTCGGCTCAGGCGGTCGGCCAGTTCCATTCCGCCGATAGGATCGGGGAACCCCGGGTAGTTCTCCACCCGCGCCGTGGTCAGGATCTGCCCGCCGGGATACATTTTTTCCAGGACGAGCGTCGAGAGGCGTTCGCGCGTCGTGTAGATGGCGGCCGAGAGCCCCGCGATGCCCGCCCCGACGATGAGGATGTCGTGGATCGGCTCTTCGGGTTTCGCGTCGCTTGTTTTTTCGGCGGCTTCCGCCATGGGCCTTCTCCGTCGCCGGCCTACTTTTCGACCGCTTCGCGGACGGCCATTACGATCTCGGGGTCGCTCGTCGTCTCGAGGGTGCACGTCGAGCCGACGACGAACGGCCGCCGGCCCATCTCGCGGCGCGTCTCCTCGATCTGGGCCAGGAGCGTCCCGCACGCGCCCTTCTGGGGAAAGAGAAATCGGTCCAGTCCGCCGACGAGCGCCTTGTCCGGGGCGAGCGGCGCGATCGAGTTCATCCGCGGGTTCGTCTTGTCGCGCATGTCCCAGTTGAGCATCGCCGCCGGATAGTCCGCCAGTTCGCGCACCATCGCGTGCGACTTGCAGACGTGCAGGAGGTTCAGCGTCGCGCCCTCGGCCGCGTCGAGGATCTCCAGGTCGTACGGCCGGCCGAACTCCTCGTACTCTTCGGGCGTGAAGTTCGTCGTGGTCGCCGAGTGGGTCGTCGCCAGGAAGATGCCGTCCGCCCCCGCCTCGATGCACGCCCGCGCGAACCGCGCGAACGTGTCCGTGATGGTCCGAAGGCCGACGTGGACCATCGTCGCATCCTCGCGCACCAGGCCCGCCAGGTCCTGCGGGCCGCCCGCCAGGTCTGCCGCGATGCTCATCGGCGTGAAGATCGTCATCAGCATCGGGACGTCGGGCCCGAGCGCGCGGCGCAGGTCGCCGACGGCCCCCAGATGGTCCGCCAGGACCGGCGCCGGACGACCGTTGCCTTCGCCCGTCGCGTCCAGCAGGTCCAGGTGCCGAAAGTCGTCCGCCGTGTGGACCGCGCTCCGCACGAGCGTCGGCTTCACGTGCTCGCTGCCGGAGAACTCGTACTGGTTGCCCCAGTCCTGGACGTGGTAGGAAGCGCGCGGATTGATTTTCAGGAAGTCCCAGTCGTACGTTTTCTGCCACCGGACCATCGCCTCGACGAGCCCCGCGCGCGAGGTCTCCTCGACGAAAAAGTGACGCCAGAGCGCGACCGGAAGCCGGTCCACTCCCGGCGCGCCGGGACCGGCGATTGAGCGGCTCAGGCGCTCCCGTTTTGTCAGACGTTTCGCCATGGGGCCAACCTCCCTTCGCATCATGGTAGTTGGGGAGCCGCCGCCCGGTCAAGTCGCTTGGAGGGGGGAACCGGCCCGGCCCCCCTTTCCCTTTGGCGTTGACGCCGCGCCGCGAATCGCCGTACAATCTCCCCTTGGTGTCTCAAAGGAGGAATTGTCATGACGAACGGCATGGATGGCTGGCGGCCGGGCGGGTCCCAGTCGCCTTTCCCCGGGAACCCGTCGGCGGCGGGTCCGGCCGGGCCGATGGATTCTCAACCGGCCCCGAGGCGTCGCGGCGGCGCGTGGACCGTCATCGCGTCGATTCTGCTGGCGCTCTCGGTCGTGACGAACGGCGTGCTGCTTCTGATGGTGATCGGCCTGGCGGCGGGGTTCTCGGCCTCGCTGACGGGCGGCGTCACAGAAGCGGAGCTCATCGAACGCGTCGTCCAGAAAGGCCCCGCCTCGAGCAAGATCGCCGTGCTGCGCATCGAGGGCATCATCGACGAGACGGCGGCCGCGTCGCTCGCCAAGCAGATCGAGCGCGCCGCCGACGATCCGCGCGTCAAGGCCGTCATCCTTCGAATCAACTCGCCCGGAGGAGGCCTGACGGCCAGCGACATGATTTATCACGACCTGACGACTTACCTCGCCGACCCCGACAAACCTATCATCGCCGCCATGGATTCCGTGGCCGCCTCCGGCGGATACTACGTCGCGTGTGCGGCCGACCGCATCATCGCCCAGCCGACGACGATCACCGGCTCGATCGGCGTCATCGCGCAACTGTTCTTCCTTCAAGGCCTCATGCAGGACAAACTCGGCATCACGCCCGTCACCCTGAAGATGGGCGATCAGAAGGACTGGCCCAACATGTTCGGCGCGGCCGGCCTGGCGGACGATCAGCGCAAGTACCTCATGGAAAGCCTTCTTGAGCCCGGCTACAAGCGGTTCGTGGACGTCGTCGCGGAGGGCAGGGGCATGGACCGCGAGAGAGTCGTCCAACTGGCGACCGGGCGGATATTCCTCGCGCCCGAGGCGCTCCAGGTCGGACTCGTGGACGAAGTGGACTACTTCGACCGGGCGGTCGAGGCCGCCATGGAAGCCGCCGGCATCGACGAGGCCCGCGTCATCGAGTACGTCGAACCGTTCAGTCTCGGCAGCCTGTTGGGCCTGAGCGCCAAGGCCGGCCGGGCGCTCGACCTGGCGCCCGAGAAACTGGCCTCCCTCGCCTCGCCCAAGGTCATGTACCTCTGGACGGGCTACTGATAAATACCCCAGGGGTTGCTCTGTTGAAAACATGCCTTTTTCCCCCTCTCCCCTTGTGGGAGAGGGTAGGGTGAGGGGGAATGAGGCTCGGCTGACGGCATGCACCCTCACCCCTTCCCTCTCTCGTTCGACCCAGAGGCTCTCGACGGGCCATCAAGGGAGAGGGAGGACGAAAGGCTCTTCTGAACAAAGCACCCAGGGGTATTTATCGCGTGATTTGCTTGTAAACGGTCCATTTCTCCCGGGGATACGCGTGTCGGCCAAGCAGGGGAACCTGACGAGGGAGCGATCGGACGAGGCCTACCGCCGGGCCGAAGCCTTGATGCCCGGCGGCGTCTCGAGCCCCGTCCGCGCCTTCGGGGCCGTCGGCGGAAAGCCCCTTTTCATCGCCCGCGGCGCCGGGGCCCGAATCTGGGACCTCGACGGCAACGCCTTCCTCGATTACGTCATGAGTTGGGGCCCGCTCATCCTCGGCCACGCCCATCCGAAGGTGGTCGAGGCGGTCCGGCAGGCCCTCGAAAGCGGTTCCTCGTTCGGGGCGCCCACGGTGCGGGAAATCGAACTGGCGGAACGCATCCGCGAGGCCATGCCCGCCGTCGAGCAGGTCCGCTTCGTCAACTCCGGCACCGAGGCGACGATGAGCGCGGTCCGCCTCGCGCGGGCCGCCACCGGCCGGCCGGGGGTCCTCAAGTTCGAGGGATGTTACCACGGCCACGTGGATGCGCTCCTGGTGCAGGCGGGTTCGGGCGCGACGACGTTCGGTTCGCCCTCGAGCCCGGGCGTCCCGCCCGAGGTGACTCAGCACACGCTGCTCGCGCCCTACAACGACCTTGAGGCCGTCGAGCGCGTCGGCCGGGAGAACCGCGACCGCCTGGCGGCGATTCTGGTCGAGCCCGTCGCGGGCAACATGGGCGTCGTCCCGCCTGCCGACGGGTTTCTCCAGGGCCTTCGCGGCGTCGCCGACCGCACGGGCGCGCTATTGATCTATGATGAGGTGATGACAGGTTTTCGTGTTGCGCTTGGCGGCGCGGCCCAGCGCTACGGCGTCCAGCCGGACCTCGTGACGCTCGGCAAGGTCATCGGCGGCGGCCTGCCCGTCGGCGCGTACGGCGGCCGGCGCGACCTGATGGTCCGCGTCAGCCCCGTCGGACCCGTTTACCAGGCGGGGACGCTCTCCGGAAATCCGTTGGCGATGGCGGCCGGCATCGCTACGCTGGACCTCCTGGCTGAGCCGAATGCTTACGAGATGCTTGAAGCCAGGTCCGCTCGTCTGGAAAAGGGCTTGGCAGAAGCGGTCCGGGAGGCGAAAATCTCGGCACGGGTCCAGCGGGTCGGGTCCATGCTGACGCTCTTTTTCACGACGGGCGAGGTGACCGACTACGCGGGGGCCCGGGCGTGCGACACGGAGGCGTTCGGGCGGTTTTTTCAGGGGATGCTCGGCCGGGGCGTCTATCTGCCGCCCAGCCAGTTCGAGGCGTGGTTCGTGAGCCTCGCCCATACGGACGAGGACATTCGCCGGACCGTCGAGGCGGCCCGCGCGGTGCTTTCGGCCGCGGGCTAGCGAGCGGTCCCTAAGGAGACGCACCATGGCTCAGGAAATGCGACGCGAACCGGCGGTTCGGTTGCCGAACCCCGGCGCCCAGCCGTTCGTCGCCGCCCTGAAGACGGTCCGTTTCTTTGCGGTCGTCTTCTTCTGGCTGGCGATGGTGTGCATGCTGGCGCACGTGGCGGCGTTCATCTCCATCCAGTGGCTGGGCGTCTACGACGAGTCCGCGGCCGAGCCCGCCGATACGGTTATCGAAGCCGCCCCGAGCGCCGGCGCAGCGCACGGGCCGGGCCTCTTCGAGTCCGTCGCCGCCGCGGCCCCGGCCGAGAAAAGAGCCGCGCCGGCCGCCGAATCGGTCCAGAAGGAAGCGCCCCGCCAGGGGCTTAGCGCCGTCGAGCGTTTTGCCCGCGCTATCCAGTACCGCGAGTGCACGGCGGCGCTGCTGAAGCCGCTGCGCGCGATCGGCATCCTGATGGCGATCCTCCTCCTGGCGACGATCTTTCTTTATCTTCAGATCGCGCTGCTGGGCCGCCTGTCGGGCATCCGGCCGCTCACGAGTTCGCTGTGCCTGACGCTTCTTTTCCTGGCGACCGTTGTGCCGTGGCACAACGTCTTCGCGGAACTCCAGTTCGGCTCGTTCTTCGATTTCGAGGCGCTTCTGAAGGCCCACGCCCAGTGGGTGAAGTTCGGATTCTCCGACGTGTACGGCGCTGCGTTGTACTACCTGCGGTTCTTCGCCCTGCCGCTTCTCAGCACGGTGCTTCTGGCGCTGGCGGGCGTGCAGTTTGCGAGCGGCTACCGCGAGTCCGTCGTCGTGAACGAGTAGATTGCGTGGGGGATCCCTGCGGCCGTTCGAGGGCCGGCGAGAGGACCCATGATCCGTTTCCGCTGTCCGAATTGTGACGCCCGCATGGAGGTCGACGAATCCTTCGCCGGCCGGCCCGCGCGGTGCGCCACCTGCGGCGCCGATCTGGCGGTCCCCCGGACCGGCGAGCCCGACACCTCCATTACGCCGCTCAAACCCGCCGGACCGTCCGGGCCCACCACCGTTCACATCGGCGACGAGACAATCGAGGTCGTTCCGCCCGTCGAGACGATGGCCGTCGTGAGCGTCGTCTTTCTCAGCGCGTCGGCGGCGTCGGTCTTCGTCATCGGTCTTGGCCGGTTCGTCACCGACCCCTGGATGATCGGCCCTATCATTGGCGCTCTCCTCGCCCTCCTGGGGGCGATGACCGCCGTCCCGGCCTACCACAGCATCCGCCGAAGCCGCGGGCGGAAACGCGGAAAACTTCTGGCCGTAATCGGCATGATCGGTGGCGCCGCGCTTACTTTGGGCTTTGGGACGGTGGCTGCGGTGAAAATCATCAATAACCTGTGGTTCCGCCCCTCCTGCGAGGACAACCTTGGGAAGATTTACGCCGCCCTTTGCCAGTACGCCGAACGGCACGACGGGAAGATCCCCAGGGACCTCGAAGTCCTCGTCCGCGAAGGCTACCTCGACAGCCCCAACTGGTTGACCTGCCCCGTTGCCCAGGCTGACCAGCAGCTCCCTACCGGCACGTGTACCTACCAGATGGCTATCAGCCCGGGCATCGACATCAACCTCAACAACCGCGGTGTCTTCCCCCCCAGCCTCATGATCGTAAGCGACGGCGCCCCCTATGACTCCCACTCCGACGGCCTGGTCCGCGCGCTGCTTCTGGACGGAACCGTCGAGAAAGTCCCCTTCGACCGCTGGGAACGCTACCGCGCGGAACAAGGCAAACTCTGGGAAACCATCCGCGCGGCCCTGAAAGCACAGGCCGCCCGGCCCGGCGCCGCCCCAGGAGGCTCGACCCCGTGACCGCCCCCGACTCGCCGCCCCCCGAACGCGACCCCCTCGCCCCCGCCGGCCGACCGTTCTCGGTCATGCGGGCGCTCGCCTGGGTCATCTTCCTCGTCGCCGTCGCCGGCCTTGCGTTTCACGTGGTCTTCTACTTGGCCGGTCCGACCGAGCGGCTCGCCGCCTACGCGCGGGGGCCCTGGATGAAGATCGGCATCGGCGTCGCCTTTGCCAATCTCCTGGCCGGCCTTCTGCACTACTGGCGAACGCGCATGCGCCTCGACATCGCCTCTCGCGTCGTCGCGTACCTCTGGATCCTCTCGATCATCCCTTACCTTCACCTGATGATTCGGGGCGTCTTGGCGTGGCAGTGAGCCCTTCTCCCCGCCTCGCCGGGCGCCAAGAATGACCGCGGAGGCATTATGGCGGACCTGGCGGTCGTGTTTCCGGCTCGGGAGGAGTTCGAGCGCGCTTGCCGCGCGCTAGCCGCCGCCGGGACCGCCGTCCGCGCTTTTGAACCGCCGACCGCCCTCGCTGACGTCGCCGCTCCGTACCTCATCGTCTCCGACGCCGCTCGCGGCGCCCTCCACGCGGCCGTCAAGGACGGCCTCCTCATCGCCGGCCAGGTCTGGTACCGCGAGCCCGCGCCTCCCGGCGCGCCGGGACTCGCGGACCTCGGCCCGGAGCCCGCGCCCGGCGAGGATGTAGTCGGCCGGATCGCCGTTGCCTTCGTCGGCCCGTGCGTCGCTGAGGAGGACGACCTCCGCCTGACGGCCCATATCGAGGGCGACCTCGCGCCCGTCTTCCCGTACCTTAACGCGGAATTGCGCGGCGGCACGTTCAATCCCCAAGGCCCGACGTTCACCTTCATGGACGGGCCGCGCCTCGTGAATCTCTTCCCGCACCGCGCCGCCATCGGGCGCCTCCGCGAGATGCAAGACGCCTGGCGGACCCTCGCCCGCCTCAAGCGGCTCGTCAACGACGTCTGGGCTCGCCGCGCTTCCATCCAGCCGTCCTACGAGCGAAAGGTGCGCGTGAGCGCCCTCGAAGTTTACAGCCGCCTGCCGAAGACCAACTGCGGGCAGTGCGGCGAGGCGACGTGCATCGCCTTCGCCGCCAAGTTGCTCAACGGCGAGCAGCGCCTCGAGCGCTGCACGCCGGTCTTCACGGGAGAATACGAGCGCCTGCGTCCGGTGCTGGAGGACGTGGCGGCCGGCCTCGGCCTCTAGGCTTCCCTCCGCTTTGCCGCATTGACGCGCGCCCCCGGAGCGTGTAGTCTGATTGCCGCAACGGCAGATTCGAAAGGAGACCCATCGTGCCCGTCCGTACGCGTCGCGAGTTTCTGAAGCAGGCGGCCGGCGGTGCTGCCGCGTCGCTCTTCGCCCCCGCCCTTCTGGTTGCCGCCGAATCCGGCGACGTTCCCGCGCCGCCCGCCAAGCGCCCCAACATCCTCTACATGATGACCGACGACCAGCGCTTCGACGGACTCTCGATCATGGGCAACGCCGTCGTCGAAACCCCCAACATGGACCGCCTCGCCCGCGAAGGCGCGCTGTTCGAGAACATGTTCGCCACCAACTCCCTCTGCGCCCCGAGCCGCGCCTCCTTCCTCACGGGCAAGTATTCCCACGCGCACGGCGTCCGGACGAACGGGACGCCCTGGACCGAGCAGCCCGTCTTCACCGACTACCTGAAGAAGGCCGGCTACCAGATCTGCTACATCGGCAAGTTCCACCAGGGCGGCAAGGTGTTGCCGAAAAAGCCCGACTTCTGGCTCGGCTTCACCGACCAGGGCCAGTACCGGGACCCCACGCTGCTGGATTTCGACGGCCAGATGAAAAAGGAGAAAGGCCACGTCACGGACCTCCTGGCGGACCGGGCCATCACGTACCTGCGGGAGCACCGCAAGGACCCGTTCTGCCTCCTGCTCTGGTTCAAGTCGCCGCACCGCGACTGGCAGCCCGCCGAACGCTTCGCGAATCTGTACGCCGACAAGAAAGTCCCGCACCCGCCGACCTTCGACACCGACTATGCCGGCAAACCCCAGGCCGTCCGAAACACGGAGATGCAGGTCGAAATCGCCAAAGGCAAGATGCCCTTCGACGAGTGGGTGAAAGATTACTGGCGCACCGTGGCCGGCGTGGACGAAAACATCGGGCGGGTTCTGGAGACCCTCGATGACCTCGGCCTGGCGGACGATACCATCATCGTCTTCACGAGCGACAACGGATTCTTCCTCGGCGAGCACCACTTCTTCGACAAGCGCCTGATGTACGAGCCCTCGATCCGCATCCCGATGCTCGTCCGCCGGCCGGGCCACATCAAGCCGGGAACGCGCGTCCGTGAAATGTGCCTCAACGTGGACCTCGCGCCCACGCTGCTGGACTTGGCGGGCCTGGCGGTCCCCGCCGACATGCAGGGGGCGAGTTGGCGGCCGCTACTCGAAGGCCGCTCCGTCCCCTGGCGCAAGAGTTGGTACTACGAATATTACGAGTACCCCGCCGTCCACATGGTCCGCCCGAACCGCGGCGTGCGGACCGAGCAATGGAAATATATCGAATACCCGGAGTTCCACGGGAAGCGCGGCAACGAGACGCTCGACTTTCCCGCCGAGTACGAACTCTACGACCTGGCGACCGACCCCGACGAGGCCCACAACCTTTTCGGCGACGCGAAACATGCCGCCAAGGTCGAGGAACTGCGGGCCGAGATGGCGCGCCTCAGGCGGGAACTTGCGGACCCGGACCTGGCCCCGAAGGCCTAAGTTCGAGTTTTGCACTTATGCTGCACGGGAATAGAGCTCCACAAGGGACAGGACGAGTTTCGTCGGCCCCCGGTCCCAGGCAGAGGTCTGCAAAAAGGTCTCCCGCAGGCCCTGTAGTGTCATACTACAGGGCAGGCGCCGACGCCGAAGCGTGATCAGCATGTCGGCGGTCCACTCTTCGATAAGCGCCTGGCCGTGGTCCGCGACTTCAGGCCGGACGTCGAGGTTGCAGGGGAGGCGCATGGGTCACCGGGCCTTGCGTCCGACGAGGATGAGGCGGCGGGAGGTGCGGCGAAACTTCTTGCCGTCCGGGCTGCCGTAGGCCGCCTCGACCTTCAGGCCCACCTGCTTGAACAGCCGGCGCATCTGGACGGGCGTGTAAAGGCGGATGGCCATGAGGTAAGTGTGTTTGCTGCCGCGCCGGCGGAGGGTCCACCGGGATTCGACGCGCTCCTGTCGGGCGTTCCAGCGGTTGACGACCGTGAGCGGTCCGTGCCGGCGCTCCTTCACGAAGTGCCGAAGGACATATTCGCGGTTGGGCTGGTCCACCAGGACGCGGCCACCGGGGCGGACGGCGCGGGCGAGCCGGCGAAGGGTCTCCAGGTTCTCCTCGTCGGAGAAGTATCCGAAACTGCCGCCCCAGTTGAAGGCGGCGTGGAAACATCCCAGGAGTGAGATCTCGCGGATGTCGCCGACGAGGAATTCCCCCTCGAGTTCTTCCTCTTCGAACCGCGCCCGGGCGCGGTCGAGGAAGTACGGGTTGTGGTCGATGCCCATGACGAGCAAGCCGGCCTCGGCGAGGGGAACCGCGATGCGCCCGTCGCCGCACGGCGCGTCGAGCACCATCTGGCCCTTGCGCAAGTGGAGGACCTTCTTGATGAAGGTGGCCTGGGCGCCGGCGTCCTCGGCGCCCTGGAGCCACAACTCGGAGTCGAAGTCCTGGAAAGCGTCTTTCCCGCGCATCTTGGTTTCCCCGAGCGTCCTGCTGCGGGCGTGCAGCCCGTATCTTCTAGCGTAGGGCGCGCGCTGCCGATTGCCAAGTCTAAATCGGCGGGGGCCAAGCGGCGTGCGGTTAGTACTACAACGCAACTTATGCCTTTGCGCGGTGGGTCTCCCGCCTTCGCCGAGGCTACGGCGGATAGGCCGAACCCACCGCGCAAGAGAGATGCGTTTTCAGGTGTCAAAGCGGGGTTTGCGCGGCGTCCCGCTCGCCTAGTCGAGTCGCCTGCGGTCGAGCCACGGCAGGCTCGCCCTGCCAGGGTGGCGACCGGGACGCCGCGCAAAGTTGCGTTGTAGTGTTAGGCCCTTGACGCGGGTCGGGCCGGCGTCATAATGTTCTTCGCTTGGGTGGGGCCGTAGCTCAGCTGGGAGAGCGGCTGGTTCGCAATCAGCAGGTCAGGGGTTCAAATCCCCTCGGCTCCACCACATAAGCCCCGCCAGGGCAAGGACTTACAGGCGATAAATCATATCAAGGACGGTTGACGCAAACGGCCTGCGCTACGCCGGCGCTACGGGGCGCGGAAATCGGCGGGACGTGGCAGGTGGTCGGGCGGTCAGAGGCAGACAGGAAAATCCGGTCAGGGGGCGGCCTGGTAAATCGACGGCGTTTCATCGGCTCATAGCCCCCAGCGCAGCGTCGCGCGCGAGGATCTGCCTCAGCACCTCTGCCCCTCACGTCAGTGACGCGCGCCGCTTTCACCTCTTCCGGGGCTTGTCTGGAAGATTAAACGTGAACAGGTACTCGTAGCCGTCCTCGATCCAGCGTCCGGCGTATCCGTCGCCGATTTTCGCAGGGCCGACACGGTTCGCTTCAGCCGGCGAACGTCCCGCGCCAGAGGAAGATACGTTGCCCGCATCTCCTTCCTGGCCAGCCGCGTGATCTCGGACTTGAGTGTCTGTTCCATCTTGCCCATTGCGCACCTCCTCGAGTGTGCGGACCCCGGAATCGACAGGATTCTAGCCGCTGGCGCAGCGTTGTGGAAAGAAGATTTTGGCCCGAACGACAGGCCGCCGCCACTCGGGCTGCCTCAAACCGCCCTTCCCGGGAGTAGGACCAGTCGGAATGATCCGTGTCCTTGCGGCAGCGGGAAGAAGTAGAGGAAGTGCCGCGGCCATCGAACCTGAAGCCGGACGTGCTGAGGCGGCGGGGTTGCACGAGCATTTCCTTGCTCTTTCGTGTTTCCTCCTGTAGCATGCCGCCGCGTGGAACGGCTGTTACCTGGTCTTCGAACCCTCTTAAGGAGCCGCATCATGGCCGCAAGTGCCAAACCCGCAACGAAGAGTGAGATTCTGTCCAACATCGCAAAGGCGACGCAACTGTCGCGCAAGCAGGTGGTCTCCGTCCTTGAGGCCCTTTCCGGCCAGATCAAAGCCGCCGTGGGCAAGAAAGGTCCTGGCGTCTTTGCTTTGCCGGGCCTGCTGAAGATCGTGGTTGTCCAGAAGCCCGCCGTCCCGGCGCGCCTGGGCATCAATCCCTTCACCAAGCAGCAGCAGATGTTCAAGGCGAAGCCCGCCCGCAAGGTCATCAAGGTCCGGGCACTCAAGGCTCTCAAGGACATGGCGAAGTAAAGGGACAATCGGCCGCGGCTCGCCGTGCGGATACGCGATCGGGGCGGCCGGGTGCAAGGGCCGTACTTGCATGGCTCAAAGTATTGCGGAATTCACGGGCCTCTCTTGAAACGCGAAGGAGACTCCAATGGGGAAAGGCAGCAACATTCGTCGCAAGGAAGTCAAGAAGCCCAAGAAAAACAAGGGCGCCAAGGGCCAGAAGTAAGGCGACCGTTGTTCGGCGGAGCGGGCAAGTTCGGCTGAGCGATCGGCCGACCCTCGCGGCCCCCGGCCTCGTGCCGGATGGCGCGGTGACGCGTCGCCTGGCACAGGGCTTAGCGGGTGATCGCCGGATCGGCCAGGGCCACACAGGCCGCCCCGGGGGCGTTGCCGCCGGAACCGGAGTGACGATTTCAGCATGAGTTCCTGGCAGGTTTACATCCTCCGCTGTGCCAACGACACGCTGTACACGGGCATAACGAACCGGCTGCCGGCCCGCCTGAAAACACACAACGGTGCCAGGGGCGCGAAATACACCCGGGCCCGACGACCGGTCGTCCTGGCCTGGAGCACGCCCTGCAAGAGCCGTGGCGCCGCTTTGTCGCTAGAGCACGCCATCAAGCAACTGACCCGTCGTCAGAAACAAACCTTAATAGTTGTCGCAGGATCCGCCCGAAAACAGATGGTCAACAGGTTAAAGGCCATGGCTACCGGCAAGACGTAGCGGTCACACCTGGTCCACCGATTTTTCACAGCAGCCTTTGTAAAGGGCGGAGCAAAACCGCGGCGGGTGGCGCCCCTTACGGATTTTGAGGATCATTGCCTTCGCTAATCTGCTGTGCGCCCTGCCCACAAGCAGAGGCCGAACTGAGCATTCCAAACGGCACGTAAAACTTCTGATACTTCTTCCCGTCCGAGTAAGGCAGGCCATTGGCATCCTCGACCAGCACCGTCGCCCGGCTATGAGCCCGGTTGACCCGGCCAACCAGCCGCCGACCCTCGAAGTCAAAGCATACCAGGCTCCCCACGCCGATGCCGTGCTGGACGGCGGCGTGTTCCATCGGGGTCACGAGGGCATGCTTCGTCCCGGCATGGCCGAAGATGTTCGCCGCCAGTTCCTTGAACCGCCGACCCCCGCAGCCAGACTTGCCGTAGGTGACCAACTCGGCCAGATGGATGATCTCGTGCTCCAGGATACGCTGGAGGGCCTCCAGCCGGTTCTTGCAGGTCAGGCCGCAGACGGCAACAGGCCGCTCCACCTGCCGGAACGTCATGAAGAGCATCCGGCTGGCCACAGCAATCTCGTAATGGGCCTGCCCGCGTCGCCGCCCGCTTCGCCGCGAGGCGAGCGAGGCCTGCACCTGGCTGCCGGATATCCGCCGCCGGTAGAGGATAGTCTTGCCGCCCGCCCGGGTCATGGTCGAGGACAGGCGGAAGACCAGCGGCTGGCCGGTCTTCGCTTTCACCGCCTGAGCCAGCAGCCCCTTGAAAAAGGTCCGGTCGTATAGATCGAAAAGCCGGACCAGGTCCTCGGTGCCGATGGACGTGAAGTTCGGCTGCTTAAGGTTGTCGGACTCCCGCAGAATGGCCTGATGGATGGCGGCGGTCTGCGCGGCGACGTACTCGGGCGGGTTGTGCATGGACAGGATGTCCACGGAACGCATTGTAGCCCGTGAGCCCGTCGCCCGCAACCTCGTCGCTGCCATGAACTCCAAGGGATTCCGCCTCAGCCTGATCTCACTTCGGTGAAGCCGCACGAACCATCGCGACGATGCCGGCCTTGCGGTCGCCACGGCGCCCAGCCAGGGACGACTGCGGGCAGGTGGGGCCAGGCGGCGGGGATTGCGGCCAAGTCAGGCGGCAGGCCTGTTCGGCGTCGCTCAGCGGTCGCCACGGCGCCCAGCCAGGGACGCCGCCCCGAGCCTGTCGAGGGGGCAGATTTCGGCACCGGCTGGGGCGTGGTCCCTTGGGGCTTAGTCGCTCAGCGGATTGAGGACGAGGCCCGAGAGAACCTTCGGGTAGAAGTAGGTGGACTTCGGGGGCATGCGTTCGCCTTCCCTGGCCACATCCTGAAGGCTCGTGACGGGAAGCGGCCGGACGACGAAGGCCGCGTCGGCTCCCTCCTCGTGGACCGCGTCGAACGCCTCCTGCGCCAGGTGCACGTACGAGAGCCTCAAGGCCCCCGCGTCCTTGACGGCCTTCGGCAAGTCCTCCTCGAGGAGCACGCACCGCAGGATCGCCACGTCGAGCCGGCGCCACGCCTTCGAGTGGTCCGCCGCCAGCCGGTCCATCACCTTCGGGTCCTTCAATTTCAGGAGGAAGGCTTTCGTCGTGTCGCGGGTCCACAGGCCGAAGATGTGCCCCGGGGTTTCCTTCAGGTGGAGGCTCAGACGCGGGCTGGTCGCCTCGGCCCCGGTGAACTCGGTCCACTCGAAATGCTCGGCGGTGGCGTCGCGAAGGCGTTCGGTGGAGAGGTCCGGAAGACCCGACAGGACGCGATGCGTCGGCAGGACGGTCAGGCCCGGGTGGTGCATCGAGACGCACATCATGAGGACGCTCGAGGCCGGGTGGTCCGGGCCGACCTCCTCGCCGGCGGCCTGGAGTTCCTTGCGGTAGGCGAGGGCCGTCTCGTAGCGGTGATGGCCGTCGGCGATGAAGAACGGTTTGTCGGCCAGTTCCTTCGCGACGCGCCGGAGGGTGTCGGGGTCGGTGCAGGCGAACAGGCGGTGGACGACGCCGTCGGAGTCCACCGTCTGGGCGAGCGGTTCGCCGAGGCCGCCGGCGTGGAAGAGGGCGGTGATGCCGTTCGACTCATCCGGGTAGAGCGCGAAGACGGCGCTGGCGTTGGCGCGCGTGGCGCGCAGGAGGCGCAGGCGGTCCTCCTTCGGGCCGGGCATCGTTTCCTCGTGGGGATAGATGCGGCCGGCGCCGAATTCTTCGAGGCCGACGCGGGCGAAGAATCCTTCGCGCAGGTAGGTTTTGCCCTCGACGTCGAACTCCTGCTGGTAGAAGTAGAGGGCGGGTTCGGCGTCGCGCACGAGGATGCCGCCCGCGATCCAGCGTTCGAGCGAATCGGCCGCGCGGGTGTACTTGTTGCGCGAGGCGGAGTCGCCGGGTTTGTCCTTCCCCAGGATGATCCGGACGATGTTGTGCGGGTGGATGCGGTGGAGTTCGTCCTGGAGTTCCGGGCCGATGCAGTCGTAAGGCGGCGCGGTCACGAGGGCCACGCTCAAGGGGTCGCGCGTGTTGTAGCGCAGGGCGCGGAAGGGGCGGATGGCGGCCATAATTTTTAGCCTAACAAAAGTTTTTCTCGTTGTGTGTCACCAGGGACCCTTCGGCTCCGCTTTCTCGCAAAGTCAAAATCCGAATGACGAAACGGAGGCGCGTCGCTCGACCCAGAGGCTCTCGACGGGCGGTTCGGATTTCGTCATTCGGAATTCATTCGTCATTCGAATTTCGTCCTTCGTCATTGACGCTTTCAGGTCCCCATTTCGCTGGATGCCAGGTACTTGGCCTGCTCCGGCGTCAGTTCGTCGATCCGGATGCCCATGGTCTGGAGTTTGAGCCGGGCGACGTACTGGTCGACTTCGCGCGGCACGTCGTG
>Ga0315289_10002566_pt1 | contig 27771 bp, 47 predicted proteins | sample YL17G11_40_MG_FD_203452 | JGI IMG/M metagenome (GOLD analysis project Ga0315289, IMG submission 203452) | Sediment microbial communities from Yellowstone Lake, YNP, Wyoming, USA - YL17G11_40 | ecosystem: Environmental > Aquatic > Freshwater > Lake > Sediment | place: USA: Wyoming | collected...
CCATCTTGCTTGAATAGGCCTTGTCGCAGGAAATCTCTTTCATATTAAAGTTGCCTTTGGCTTTTAATAGCAATCTTGGAGCCTGTTTTATATCCGAGAAATTACCAGGAGTGACTTCGCATTCAATGATGACATTAGTCTTGGTTCCAACCATAACATGGCCTTTGAGATAGTTTCTTTTATCCTTAGCTTTATCCCATTTTATCCTCTGCCATCGTTCATATTCATAAGAGCCGAAACCAGAGCTATCTATTGAATATTGATTTTCAAGTTTGCCCAATGGCATAGCTGATATTGTAAGCATCTTTGATAATAAGTCATAAGTTCCCTCGCAGTTAAGGAAATCCTTTATAGTGTTGAAATGTGGGGTTCTGGCAATGAATCCAGCGCCATTGGCTAATTTTAAGTCAGAGATTACCTTTCTTCCAGAATAATTAGAGTATAACTTCAGGCCTAAAGAAAAGAACATATCCTTAAGGCTTATTGGTGGTCTGCCTGAAGAATACTTTGGCTCAGCTATTATCTTGCCTAAATCTGACAGCAATTCATAAAATAGCCTTTTCTCGTTGGTTTTAGCTAAATTATACTTATGCCATTCTTGCGATGTTTTCTTCCCAATAGGAAGAATCTGTTGCATTTCTGCCATGTTATCTTCTCCTTTATATTACCTTGTTAGGTATAACCTAATTGAGTATTTTAAAGTTTAAAAATCTTGTCCTTTGCTAATATCCATTTTGTTGGGCTATGTTTGTATACGAAAGATTTATAAACTATAAGAATATAGATAATTATGGCAGAACAAGAAAAAATATGTGAATGCGGGCATGAAGAATATTCACATAATTGGAATAGTAAATCTGGAAAATTTATTTGTATTGGAGAAAATCCTTATTGGAGTGGATGTAATTGTAAAAAATTTAAATTAAAGGAGAACAGATGACATTCATTGATACAAATCTCACTTATAGCACACAAGTTTGTGATCTTGCAGTTGGATCTTTGATGGGAGTAGGAGCAATCTTATTTATTTTAGGCAGATTATTGCTTATTTGTTTGGGATTTTATGCAGTTTATAGAATTACAAAAATATTCATGCAAAGGAGAAAATATGGCAGAAATCAAGATTGAATCAAAAGGATTCAGATGTGAAAGATGCAGACATGAATGGATTCCAAGAAAGAAAGATTTTCCGATTATATGCCCTGAATGCAAGTCAGCTTATTGGAATAAGCCGAAGAGGAGAAAATGAAAGAAAAAGAATATAAAATAAATGAAAGTATATTAATTTGGCAATCTAAAGAATTTGAAAATATAGGGAGAATAAGAGAAAGAGAAAGAATATTAAAAATAATTGATAAACATAATTTTTTTTGTTGTAATTATTTTGCAGATTGTGTTTCTCCAGATATTCCATCGGGAAATAATCAATGTGATAAAGAAAAAATAAAACAAGAAATTAAAAAGACATAATAAAAAAAATGTTAAATCATAATAATTATCATTGGCTATTTGAATTACCTTTTGTAATAATCAAAGTTAAAATAGAAAGATTTTTAAATAAAAGGAGGTTAATAATTTGATGGTAATAAGAATAAGAAAAACAAAAAAAGGATATGTCTTTGCTACTTCTAAACATAAAACTGCAAGTGCAACATTTTCATCAAAAAGAATTGCAGAAACTAAATTAAGAAGAATTAGAAAGATTGCCAAGGGTCTATAATTATTAAATTAAAATTTGATTTCTAAAATATTAATAAAACTTATTACAAGATTTATAAGGATATTTTACCTTTTCATTTTTATGTTTAGTATAATAGGAATTATATTTTTTAATCTAAAAAATAATTTTACTTGGTATGGAATTAGTTGTATAATGTTTGGTTTTACTTATTTATATTTATATAATTGGTTAATAAAATGAATTATGATACAACATTAGCTTATTGGATTCAATCTCATGGCTGGATTGGAACAATTTCATTAATAGTTATCATTGCAACACTTTTATATATAATTTTTATTGTTAAAAGAATTATACCTAATGAAGATAAAATAACAAAATGACTAAAATAAAAGTGCTTAATCTGTATGCGGGAATCGGAGGCAATAGGAAATTGTGGCCGAATGATAAGATTGAAGTTACTGCCGTTGAAAACAATGAAAATATTGCAAAAATATACCAAGATTTCTTTCCTAATGACAAAGTTATCATTGCAGATGCACATCAATTTTTATTAGAACATTACAAAGAATTTGATTTTATATGGAGTAGTCCGCCATGTCCAAGCCACTCAGGAGTTAATTTCTTCTTAAATGCTCAAGGCGTTATTAGATATCCAGATATGTCTTTATGGCAAGAAATAATATTTTTGAATTATTTTTGCAAGACAAAATTTGTAGTTGAAAATGTTGAAAGTTATTATAAACCATTTATAAAATGTTTCAATATTGATAGACATTATTTCTGGAGCAATTTTGATATATCTATCTGGTTTGATAAAGATAAAAAGAAATCAAAGATTTCAATATTAAATACTCGTGCCTCTACAAGAAGGACATCACAAGAAGTAATAAAAACCTTACAAGAATTTCATGGTTTTAATTTAGATAAATATCAAATAAAAGACAAAAGAAAGCTATTAGCAAATTGCGTTAAGCCTGAATTAGGCAATCATATATTTAAATGTGCATTTAAAGAACAACAACCAAATTTCAGTTTGGCATATGCTTTAAAAGTTCAGAATGAAATTACAAAACCATTTTTTGATATAATGCTTAAATGTTATAAGAAAGGCAAGAGAAATGAAATGCAGTAAATGTAATGGGACTGGAAGAACATTTAATCCAGAAATGTTTGGACAACAACCTTTATGTCCTTGTTGTAAAGGAGAAGGAACAATTAAAAGATATAAAGTAATTGTTCATAATGAAATGATTATAGATGCAGATAGCAAAGAAGAAGCAGAAAAATATTATTATGACTACACAGATGGAACAGAATTAAGAACAAAAGTTATATTAATTAAGAGGTAATTCTAATTTAAAATTCTTAAACTTATTGAATAATTATTCAGAATTCTTTAAAAGTCCCTACAAAGTTACAAAGCATCATTAGCATACATTGTTGTATTAAAGGGTCTTAATTTATCCAAAAAAAATTAAACTACTTCTGGGATAAAATAAAATCCTTGCTTATCTCTTTTGTAAAATTTCTTAGGGTCTTTATCTAAGGGATTTTCCTTAATTCTTAATATCTTGCCTGAAAATATCTCTTTAAAATAAACCTCTCTTTTTCCATTGATTTTTCCATATTCCTTAACAATAACAGAGGGATTATATTTACCATGTCCACAACAGGATAAAATTGGTTTATGTTTATCTTTAAGGTATTTAATCAAATCTCTCATACATGGGTCTATTCTTGTATCTCCCCACTTATTCCATTTACACATCTTCTTCAACTCCATCTTTCTCTATTGAAAATTCCTTATCATTCTTATCTAATCTCTCTTGAAAGTCTTTTTTAGCCATGTCTTTTATTTTATCAAGAAAAGAGTTTAACATAGCCAAATCATTAAGACTTACTGCATTATCATCAAGTTCATAGCCATAAGCAAACTTAATCTCTCCTTTTTCATCTTGGATGATATTTACATAAGCTGTGCCTATTAGTTTGTCCTTAGTCATTGTTATCTCTCCTGATAAACAGATTTTCCACCCTGTTTAAATTTAGCCAATCTCTTTGATTTAGCCATTCCATCTATTTTTCCATAAATATTCATTTTAATTCTTGAACTTAAAGCAATACCCCTTTTGGCTACTCTTTCCATAACCTCTTTTGCTGATACTGGAACTCTAAAAAAGCCCTCATTCAGTAAATCATCAATGATTATATTATAATCCTTGCCAGTTGTTTTTGACTTGCCACTTCCTTTTATAATCTCTGGCTTTTTAATCTGAAAACTTCCTGTAATCATTGGTCTAAGATTTATTTTAAATCCTTTCTCAACTAAGCCATGAAGTCTTTTGCCGTATGCTTCAAACTCTTCTTTAGTCATTAAAATATCATGCCTTTTTGCTTCTTTAGATTCACTATGAAATAATCTACCCGTTCTTTGTATCTCTTCTCTCTTACTTCCAAACAAGAAGTCCACTTCAATTATATGTTCTAATTCTTTTAAGCTAACTCCCATTTCCATAACTCTTGAAGCAATAAATACCTTGCTTTGTTTTGCTATTTCTATTCTATTTTTTGTAGCTCCATGAATAAAAGGAACTCCTAAGATATTAGCTAACCTTTCTCCAATCTCTATTTTATCAACAAACAATAAAGTCTTTGTATCTTTTGTAACCAAACTTGTAGCAAATCTAATCTTCTGTTCCATAGTATCAAAAATATAAACATTGATGTCATGATATTTCTTTCCTAATAACTTCATTAAATCTTGCCAGTTTAATCCTATAGGAAAACCTGTAAGAGCAAAAATATATGAATGTCTGCCATCTTCTCTATATGGACTTGCACTTTGTCCTATTCTATACTTTGTTTTTAATGTTGCTAACCTACTGAATGTATCTGCTGGGAGAACATGACATTCTCCATAAATTGTTAATCCAAACTCTTTATCTTTCAATTTTTCATAACCTTGATAAGTAGAAAGAATTAATTTTCCTTCTTCCATTTCCTTTAAAAGTTCTGGAGCATATTTAGGAAAATACTCTTTTTCCATCTGTTCTAAAATTGTAAGGTTTGGAGAGATGTATAAATTAGGAAGGATTTTATCATCTTTCTTAACTTTGATTCTGCTTAAAGCATAACAAGAAAAAATATCCTTTCCTGCTCCAGTCATCCAGTAAACTCCAATAGCTCCATATTTTAGGAAGTTATCCCATGCTTGTTGTTGGAATATATATTTTCCTTCTAATTTTATAATTGTTGGATTTGGGATTATATCTTTTTCTTCAACTTGTCTTGGAACAAAAGGCAAACTTCCATTCTCTATAATTTTAGCTATTAAATCAAATTCTTTTCCTAACTTAACTCTTGCAGTTCCTTTACTTACGGAAGAAAGCAAATCTCCATATCTATCTTTAACTTCATCCTCTTTACCTTCTGTAAAAATCAAGTTTCCTTCACTTACAAAAATCTTTTCTGGTTCTTTAATGTTTAATTCTTTTCTCAAAAAATCTGGCATTTCTCCAAGCCATTGAGTATATTGATTAATCTTAAAAACATTATATCCCTTTGTTGTATGGTCTAACCAACCAATAGAAAAAGGAATAAACTTTGGGATAGCAATAAACCATTCATTCTCCCCATTTGGATTTGAGTAAGTATGCCAGTATTCTTCATACCATTCTTTCAATAAGTCTTTATCCCATTCAAATTTCTTTTTAAGGTCATCTAAAAGCGTAAGGTTTGTTTCTGATAAATTGCTTATTTCAGTTTGCAACTCTTGATTTTTATCTTGAAGTTCCTTAACTAACTTGGCTATTTTCTCGGACATTATAAAAACAACTCCTTCTCTTTTTCTGTGAACTTTATTCCTAACTTTTCTGCCATCTCTCTTAATAAGTAAAGGGAAATAACACAATCTTCTCCTTCACAATATTTTCTATGATGTTTAGCTAACTGAATCACATTAAACTTATAAGCATCCTCTATTTTATTTAACTTCATTTTCTAAGCTCCTTAGACTTTTTATCTAACTTATCCTTCACTTCTTGGAGTGCCTTTATACCTTCATCAATTTGTTTGCTTATTTCTCCATCTAATAAATTGTCTATATCTCTTTTAGCCCAATCTTGACAAACCTCAATTTGCTGTTCTGTTGTCTGCTTATCATTCCAATAATGAAGAGTATCATGATAAAGAAATTCAGAAGAATAATCATTTGGAATTAACTCTATTATTGGTCTTGTTTCGTCTGGATATTCTACAACTGCATGACAATCAGAAATTCTATCTCTTCCCATTGTAGTAAATCCCTCTATGTAATTAAAATATCTCATAACTTTAATCAAATAAGCTACTCCTCTGTAAACAAACTTTCCTTCTGCTATAACTATTTTCCCATCTTGTCCATAATCTTTATCTCTTGTTTTCTTTATCTCTTCTACCTCCTTTATTTGCTCTTTCTCCGATTTCCAAACTAATTCTCCAACAGCTTTATTTTTCATGTTTTATTATCTCCTTCTTAATCATTTCCTCTAACTTTTCACTGATAGTAATTCTATTTTTAATGCAATATAATTTAAAATCCATCCAGAGCTTAGGTTCTATTCTGATACTGCTTGTAGAAGTTTCTTTATTTGCCATTATACCCTCTCTGGATTAATTCCAACCATCTATTTTTATTCTCTAATTGAATTGTAGGCACTGCAATATCGGAAGGAGTAGAGCTTTCTAAACTCTGATGATTTCTAACCCAGTTATAGTAAATCTCAAAACCTTTCATTATAGTTTGAGCTGATGTTATGCAACCATGAAAACCTCGCATAACTTTTGTTCTTTCTCGTAGAGTGTTGTGAAATCTTTCAACTTTGTAATTAAAGCCACCTGAATCAGACTTTATAACTTGATGGATTACTTTAGGGTTTCTTGTAGTATGAGGATTGTAGCCAAAGGTTTTCTTAATTACTCTTGGATAACCTACAAGTCCATCAGTAGAAATAACCTTAACTTGATTGCCTGTTTTTCTCTTTGCATTTCTGTAAACCTTGCTTAGAGTGTTAGTCATCCTATCTTTTGCATAATCAGAAGAAACAATATACCTACTTTCTGTATCTATGATGTCTATGAAAAATTCTTCTCTAACTCCTCTCTGTTTTGCACTTGCTCGTCTTTTATATTCAACTTCATCTCCCTGTAACATATATCCTGCTTTAATTCCTTGACTTTCTGTGAAGTTTTCCATGATTGGAACATACTTAATTATCCATCTGTAAATTGTAGAATAGTGAACTCCTTTAGGAAAGAATCTAACTAAGTGGTCTGCAATCTTTCTAAAAGACATCCCAGAGTAATACATATCCATTGTTTGAGTTATAATCTGCTCTTTATTTCTCATTCTGAAATAAGGAGTATCTAAGACAAATCTATGTTTGCAGGTCTTACAGAAATACTTTTGAATTTTCTCTCGGCTTTCAGTTATTCTAAGTCCTCTTTTTGTTACTTCCTTACCTGAACATTTTGGACATTGTAATGCTTTGTTTTCCATACTTATTAGAGGAATAACAAGTATTTAAATGTTGTGGTATTGTGTTATATAACACAGATTAAGGATATTTTAGGATAAATTAGGATATTCTAAAAAGACCCTCTTATGCAACAATGTAAGGTACATGAATAAAAATTGAGATACTTATGGACACTTAACGCACCAGAGAACTTCTGTAATTATTGCAAAAAATGGCATTGCCATAAGCATAAATTGCCTGAGGATCATAAGTGCAAAGGAAAACTTAAAAGTCCTTCAAAAGAAAAAGGAAGGCCGATAGTTTATTGAATCTTTATTTTTCTAAGTTTTCCAGCCCTTCTTTTTTGCGATGGCAAAAGCTACAGAAGTTCCACGCTTCTTTCCATAAAACTTCTGAGTAGCTTTAAGCAATTTCTTGAATTTAATTGTCTTTGGCATTATATTCCAACTGCCCCCCTGAGAGTTTCCCCCATTGAAGGCCATGCTGCGAATACAACAACTCCAATACATGCAAAGATTACAACAAGCGCAAGAATCGCTCTTGAACCGCTATTATCTGCCGCATATCCTGTTGGGCAATAGCTGTAAATCGCATAGGTTGTGTTTGATCCATCACAACTTGCTCCAGCAACGGCTGAAGTGTTTTTGAAGGTTATAACTCCTGTCGCAGCATTATAAGTGTAGTCTGTGGTAAGTGTCAATGCTGTCCCTTCCGAATCAGTAATCACTGGCGTTCCAGTATTTTTACATTCATTAGAGCTTGTAAATCCCTGTGTCACTGGATTTCCTTTCAATGCTGTTGCTCCTTTAGTCGTATTGATGCAGCCAGTAGATGCCAGTCTTACTGTTGAAAGGCTCACTGTCTCATTTGTTGATGTGACTTTGCTTGTCACTCCAGTAACATTATTTGCTATCTGGGGAAGCAAAGCCATGGCAAAGAGTATTCCTATGGTTATAGCAATCGCAATTGCCAATATATTTTTACTTTCCATTAATTTATTTCTGCCCCCCTAATTTTGTGAATATGTCCTGTGATTTTCCCGCCTTGATTCTTAATATCTGGCGAGGAAACTTCTTTAATAATAATTTGAAATGCAGTCTGGCATTCCCGATCTTGTCAATTTTTTTGAGTGAATAGGCTTTTTCAGTCTTTTTTCTGACATCCTCTTTTTTTGGATTCAGGTCATATTTCTTGCTCAGATTCTGAGTTATGGATTTCTCAATCCTTTTCTTTTCAAGATATTTATTATATTCTTCCTTGATGCTCATTTTATCAAGCTCCTCTGCTTGAGGACATTTCCATCTTTGAACATGATTGGCTGATGGAATATCTGCCTTGTCTTTCTGAGATTATGGCCATGAAGAAATTCATTCTGCTGTTTTTTCTGGTATTTTTTCAGGGCGATTTTGATTCTTTCCTGCCTTTCTTTTTCCTTGTATTCGCTTAATTCAACCTCTGCGGATGACATGCGCTTATAGTCCAGCTTTCTTCTTATCTCATCCTCATCTCTTGCATGCTGATACATTTCTTTTTTCTGGATAGTTCTTCCAAAAATCTTATTTATCACATCAGATGCAGACATGTTTCAATAGTCCATTTCAAAGGAATTTAATTTAAAAACGTTTATTGCTTTACATGTAATTTTCATTGTTTTATAATCCTCGCTATGATAAAGAATAATCCCATCCCGAATATCACGATGATAAGAGCATAGAACCATTGTATCCAGATTCCCATCATTATCGCAAATAATGCGATCATTGTGAAGAAGGCATAATTGTTCATCCTGAATTTTGCTGCAAGATATGCAATCCCCGCAATCGCCAGGAAAAGAAACACAGTGTAATTTCCCGCAAATATATTTATGAAAATCGTTTGTAGATCAAATGGTTGTATCATTTTATATATCGCTCCCACGCCACCACTGCACGATTGAAACCACATAAGTTGTAAGCATGGGGACAAAAATAAGCGCCATGATCCATGCGATTGTCGCGGGAGTATATGCGAAGAAATATGCTATAGTCGCTGATATTTCCCCAATCATGACTGATGCAAGAGCCGCGGCAGCAGGGGCGATGATTGCGCTTTCAGTTGATTGCCTTATAAAAAATCCTATTATGATGGCTCCAATGCTTGCCCCGATTGCCAGGATTGTCAGCAATGCGGATATTATTGAGGCTGTCCTGCTTATCGCAATTCCTGCATTGTTCATTGTGATCCCGAATCCAGACAATAATGCGGATGTTCCTGCAGACTGTATTCCTGAAAGATAAAGCAGCATTGCTAATCCCGTGAAGATAAAAGTGTAAGTGACTATCCTCGCCAAATTGATTTCCTCCCAGTAAGAACTTTACTTATTTCATTATGATATTTACTATGATAATCTCTTGGTAATAAAATTAAATTATTAAGATTGTTGTTTTCTGGATTCAAATCAATATGATGAATTATAAATTCTTCAGGAACATAAGGAAGATTTTCTGGTTGAGAACACCAAATTTTATGAACTTTATAAGTATTCAATCTTTTTCTTTTATGACATTTTCCGTCAAGATAATTCCATGCAGGTCTTCCTAATCCAGCAAATCCTATTTTTCTTTTTGATTCTTTAGACATATGTTTATTTCTCATTCCATAATTTGGATTATTTATGGCACTTAATTTAATCTTTAATTTATTTTTTTCTGACATAGATATTCTTTTTTTTGCAATGCTTATCTTTCTTTTAGTTTCTTCTGAACGTTTTTTCCCCGACCAATAATTTGTAGGATTAGCAAACTTCTTCAATCTTATTCTTTCAATAGTTTCTTTTGAATGATGTTTTCCAGTCATTCCTTTTCCTTTTTTATATGTCATTTTAAAATGAAGTCTCCTCTTTTATTACCAATGCAAAAAATACTAAAGCCATGAATATTATTGCGAAGTGGGGTATCGCTGTTATTGGAGTCGCAATCAATCCAGTCCCAAAATCAAATAATCCAGTCAATGCAAACACAATCCCCGATATTGCCGCAGGCGAATGCAATCCAAATGAATAGCTCATGATTCCCGCAGCAAAGAAAATAATTATGAATATTATCAGGTTCAAACTAAAAGCATTCAATCCAAACATTCCCGAGGATGAATATGCGCCCAAGTCGATAAAAAGAGTTGCGATGGAATATCCATAATCGCTTGAGTTTGTCACTGTGTAAATCTTGAATGTTGTGAAGTTATTTCCGCTGATTACCCATCTTGCATCCAGTCTGATTGTCTGGTTGTTATAAGGATTCAATGAATTGCTGATTAATCCGCCATTGGTCGCAGCGTTTGATGATGCGAAATAATTTCCGTTTCCATCGCTGAGATTCATCCAGAATGATGATATGGGGTATATTGAGGATGAAATATTGAAGCTGAATAAAGTTGTCGTGTTTGGAAGGATTATATTGCTTATTGGCAGGACGAAATAAGATACTCCGTCAGTGTATGATGTAAGATTGCTTCCAATTGTTCCAAGCTGGATGGTGTATTGTGTTTGCGATGGGGTTATTGTCTGGATTGATGGGGCATATCCAGGGGCAGAAAATGTGAAGGTATATGTTGTCACTGGGCTGAGAAAAAATGCCAGTGTTCCTGAAGCATCAGTTATTGCGCTTGCAATAGTTAAAGCCCCTTTTTGAATCAATATAGTCGCTCCATTGATCGCTTGAAGCTGGGGATTGACAATAAGAATGCTCACCGTCTGGCCTGAGCCGACAGGAAGCAGGGATAAATTCAATCCGTAAGTCGCATTTGTCAATGCTGAATTAAAAAGATATTGTCTTTGAGGATAAATGGTTGCTCCGTTCCCGTATTTTATTGTGGCATTGATGTAAATTTTGCCCCAAGCTGGATATAAGCAATAATCATATTCAGAATTAGCGGTATTATTAAAGAAAGAATATGCCTGCGCAGACGCTGGATTGCCATAGAAATCATAATAGCTCCATGTTGATGAATCTATAGTGGCATTGATTTTATCCCCAATTATCTCATCATAAAAAGTCATATTGAGAAATATCTGGGGAATTGTTGAATTGCATAATGCGAATGTCGGGAGAGCATTGAATGAGACTGATGTTGAATTTACAATGCCAAAGCTGTCATTGGCATAAAGGATAATGCTGTTTGACGAGAGATTATTGAAGTTTATTGTCGCATTATCACAATTTGCAAGAATTGTGTTTGCCCCGCCATTATAAGAATACCAGCATGCCTGCAGATAAGGATCAGATCCAGTTGAATAATTCAATGTGAAGTTTGCTGGAGACATGATTATATTCTGCCCTGATGATGGATTCAAAATTGCAGGGGCAGGAGATGTTACAAGACTGAATGTTACTGAAGAGCTATTTGTATTTCCCGCAGAATCATTTGTCCAAACTATCCAGGTATTGCTTCCTTGAACAGGATATAATCCAGTCAGGTTTGTTCCGCATGAAATGGAAGTATTTGTCGCCCCAAGATTTACAGAATACCAGCAAGCCTGCAGATTAATATCCGAAAATGTGTAATTCAAAGATGAGACATTAATATTGCGATAGATTTGATTCAAAGGATAAGTTATATTTACTGAAGGGATGATTGTATCAAGGGTTATGTTTCTCGTCGCTGTTGCATTGCAGTTATCAGATGTGTCGCATAATGTCACATTATAATGATATGTCTCATCTGGAAGCGATGTGAAATTATAAACATAGACAGGTATTAAGTAAGTGATGTATCCAAGGCCTCCTGTCGCAGAAGAATACATGAAGGTTATGTTCTTGAAGTTAGATTCAGTCCATGTTGTATTGATATAAATGAAATTCTGGCTTAATGTCGCATTATCCGCAGCAGTTCCATCCCCATAATCTATCAGAGGATAAACAGTGTCTTTCCAGAAAGTCATTGAATCTGCAGCGGTATTCCCAAAGCTGTCATTGCATGACAAATACCATGTATTGCTTCCTTCTGCCGAGACAATGCCAGTGAAATTCTTCCCATAAGTTATAATAGATGAATTTGCAGTCCCTGCACTTGCTGACATATTGCATAATCCCGCATGGGTGTCTGATGCAGTAAAGTTCAAGTCTGAAACATTTGATGAATAATTTATGGCGGCTGGATAAATTATGGATATTGAAGGAGAGATTGTATCTTTGGTAAAAGTCCATACTATTGAAGTTCCATTTGCTGTGTCTCCATAAGCAAGACAATTCCAATCATAAACTCCGTCTGCAAGAGTTGAATTTATGAATGTCGCATTATAATATTGGGTGTTTAATCCGTCTATTGTCTGAGTCCATGCTGATGCTCCTGTGACATTTAATATGATTGAAGTTATATTTGCTCCTGTTGTCCCTGAAGCATTGCATCCAAAAGTCACTGATGATGCTGAAACATTAGTATTATTCAAGGGGATTGAATTGATTATTGCTATTTCATGGGTTCCCGCCAAATATCTCACAATGACAATTCCTGAGCCTCCTGAATATCCTTTGTCATATACAGTATTGCTTCCACCTCCGCCTCCTCCTCCTGTTCCATTGATTCCAGATGCTCCTGCAATAGTATTTCCTTTGGCTCCATTGCCTCCTCCGCAAGTTGCGCTTCCTGCAGAAATTCCTGATGATTGAACTCCTCCGCCTCCTCCTCCTGCATAACAAATTGATGAGCCATTGATTGATGTTATGAATCCTGTTCCTCCGTTTCCAGCTGTTCCCGCATTTCCATTTCCTCCTGTTTCGCCAGCTCCTCCTCCTCCTCCACCGCCATTTCCAGTGCTGTTTCCCCCATTATATCCCTGCCCGGCTTTTCCAATCCCTCCTGTTGTTGCTGTGTCTGCTCCATTTCCTCCTCCGCCTGAATCTCCATTAGCTCCATTCTTTGAGCCTCCATTATAGCTGCCTCCGCCGCCTCCACCAGTAGTATTGATAGTTGCTCCAAAAGATGAATTTCCGCCGCTCCATCCATTATTCACCGCATCAGTTCCTCCTGTTCCTCCAAGGCCTACTATAACTGTATAATTCTGGGCTGTTAGACTGACATTTGTATAATTTAATCCTCCTCCGCCTCCTCCTCCTGCTTGATTTCCACCGCCTCCTCCGCCGCCAGAAACAATTAATATTGTTGCATTGATATTTTTTGAAACATTAAGCTGGGAACTTGAATTGAAAGTATGGACACAATAATCTCCGTCTATTGCCACTATTCCTCCTTTTCCTGCACAGTCTGTCGCTGTCCATCCCTGCCAGTTTTGCCTAATATTATCCGTTGATATTCCCCTGATGCTTACTGCCCAATCAACACTCTGTCTCTCATCTTTTTCTCCATGAATATTCCAGTTATAATTTCCTGGCTTCAGGATTTCTCCATTATATTCTGTCATTCTTGCTCTTTGCTCTTTTTTGTATGTGTCAATTTCCATATGGCAGGATTTAGTCAGATTTTTCATGTCTTTATTATTCTCGCATATTTCTTTATAAGTGTCTGGAACATCAATGGAATAAATCTCTTCTAGATATATCTTGAAATCTTTTAAAGTCACTAATCTTCCCTTCAAATCCTTCACATCATAACCATCAAATAAAGTCCCTTCAGAATAAAGTGATGCAGTCCCAGAAGCATAACAATCCTCCATGCATCTATCTGTATTGCTTGTCAAAGTGTATTCCGCAATCTTGCTTGAAATCAGGGGAAGATTGAACCAGTCATATATTTCTATTGTCCCATATTTCCCATCTGGAACAAAATTCTTTGTTTCTCCAAAAGCAGAGGCATTTGGAATGATTAAAAAAGCCATTAAAATTGCGATAAAAAGTACATAATGCCTGTTAATCTTGCATCTACGAGGCTGTAATGAAGTCATTTTTTCCATTTTATCCTGCAAACCTCATAATTATGATGCTGCCCGCAATTGACAATGCTCCAATGATAAAATAGGGGATTATTGCATCAAGCCCCAAGCAAATAAGTTTATTTCCATCAGTGATGCTTCCAGGAGTTGCGCAGTTTAAATCAATCCTGCTTCCTGCAATAAGATTCATCAAAGGCTGAAGAAACAAGGACATTGCAAAAAATATGGCTATCGCTATCACAATTGTTATTCCGATATTTATTATTTGCCCTTCATTGTCCATTTATGCTCCTTCAATGATTAATTTTGCCCCAAGATAGAATATTCCAACGCATATTACCCCAATTATAAAATAAGGAGATAATACATCAAGGATTAAACATGCTCCTCCAGTCTGCCAGTCAGTCGCTGAACTGCAGGACATTGATGTCCGTGATTCATTGGCAACTGCAATCAATGCAGGCGCTGAAATTATCGCAATGACAAGCAAGACTACGCAAATCATCAATAATACCAATGCTGTCTGCCCGCTTTTATTGTTCATTTGAATAGCTTGAATCTGCTGAATAATCCTCTTCCTTTGGCTATCGCTTTTCTTTTTCTTGCCCCGATAATTTCTGAGACTTCAGATTTTGTGACTATCCCAACTTTCTGTATCCATTCATCTTTCAATGGGATAATTTTTCCTTTTCTTATTTTATAGCCTCTAAACAGCTTTGATGATGGGGCATAATTCTCAGGGACTAATGTCAATTCAGTTGTCTGTTTTCTTGTCGGAATAATCTTGAAGCTTCTTGCAAGAGTTGCCAATGCGGCAGTCTCTCCCGCCTTTATTGCTTTTCCTCTTGCTGATGGGAATCCTATCGGATTGTATCTGCCTTTTCTTTTCAGCATTGTCTGGAACAATGTTTTAAATTTTATCCTTCTTTTTTCCTCTTTGCTGATTAATTTAATGCTCCCTGCAAGTTTTGGGAAAAGATTTGTTAATGGAAATTCTATCTTGGGAATTTCAATCTGGGGCTGAATTGATTTTATTATTTGTTTTGGAATCTGAATTTGGGGCTGGACCTGAATAGAAGGCTGGATTAACGCTGACGCTGTTGCAGAAGCATTTAAAGATTTTGTTGCAGAAACATCTGTAATTTTAAATGTTTGCCCTATTGTCTGCATTGGAAAAGTCTTTAATATCGATATTGTATTGAAAGCCAAGCCTTGATTTTGATATTGGCTTTGCTTTATTCCGCCAATCTGGACGATTGAAGGATACAATATTGAAAGGCGATACTCTGTTGGAGCCTGCCTTAAAGTCTCTGGAAGAAATTCTGTAGTCGGCTTTAATGCGGTTGTCGGCTTAAATATCTGGAACTGTTGTTTTTGGATTGGTCTTACATAAATCATTTCTTGCTCCGCCACATCTTTGAATAAATTTTGCGCTGCTTCTTTTCCAATGGCTTCTTCAAATAATCTCTGATATTGTTTGACTAATGCAGGAGAATTTGCCTCCCTGGCCTTTTCAAGAATATCTTTTACTATATCCCTGTTTGCCTGAGGATTTGTTATTGCATTTGAAAGTATCTTGTTTTTGGCGGCTTCTTTTGAAACAGCTTTTACTGCTGTCTCTTTTTTTTCAACAGTCACTGTCTTAGTTCCTTTCTTTGCCATCATTGAAGAGAACAATGGACTGAAAATGGCAAATAATGAAGTTGTTCCAGTAGTTTCTCCAACTGCTTTGGATTCTCCCGCTGATAATCCCGTTTTCTGCAATACTCCAGAAACTCCTGAACTTATTAATTTTGGGACAGAAAAAACATATCCAAGGGGAGAATTTTTATATTGCTGCACTAATTCTGCATATGTTGGAGGAACATTTGAGAACCCCATTGATTTATCAACTTTTAACAAGAATCTTGCGAATGGCGTTGAAACATCGACTTTCGGGGCATTCGCCATAGCTTCCATTGCCTGCTGTCTTATAAGCTTTGCTCTTGTCTGAAGATTAAGAGCGTCTAATGCGGCAATTTCATTCGGCCAATTGACATTTATAAGCCCGGCACGCTGCAGACTTCCTAACTGTGAGGTAGTCATTCTCTGCACTGGAAGTGTTCTATCTCCAAGATTTATGCCAAGCAATTGATTGTCTTTGCCAGAAATCAAGGCTGACGAAGGAATTGGAGTTTCAGGTTTTACAATTGTCGAACTTCCTCCTCCACTGCTACTTGGCGCAGGGCTTGAAGTTGATGGCGCTGTTGGAAAAGAACCAAAAGAAGGCGTTGAGGGATAAAGAGGCGATGGAGTTGGCCTTAATCCAGGAGGAGATGGCTTTGCAGGAGCTGGAGCAGGGCTTGATTTTGGAGGCTGGGATTGCTGTTGTGCAGCAATTAAATTCTGTTTTTGCTGGAATATATCTACCATTGTTCAATAAAAACCTTTGATCTTGATTCTCATGACTTTCTTTGAACCAATCTTCTTTAGCATATCCTTAGTGAAAGATTTTCTTTTAAAGCATACAGAAATCTGATTGTTCTTTTTATTGATAATTGGTTTTACATGTAATTCCATTTCCAGAAAAGCCAGAATTAATTTAAAAACGTTTATTGCTTTACATGTAAAATCTTATTTAATCATATCAGAAAGAGGCTTTGCATCCTCGATGAATTTCTTCATGTCAGCCTGGAATAAAAGATTGAATCCATATTTCCTGTTTATATTATTTATTGTCTGCTGGTATTTTTCAACATTGGAAGTGCTGACAGTCCATTTTTCAAGGACTCTTCCTGTTGTATCCATGATTTTTATCTCTATTAAATCACTCCCCTCATTATATCTATAGGCCATTATATTCAAAATAAAAATAAATTAAAACAATCCCAAGTGCATTGTGCTTAAAAGATAGCCGACTGCAGCCACTGCGGCAATCACTCCAACAATAAGCAGCCAATTAAAGCTTCCTTTGGTTGGAAGAATAATCTGCTTTTTCATCCTGTTAAGCAATAATTCAAGCCCTTTAGTATGTGTGTTATCCTTCAATGCCTCATCCATATTCTCTGTTGGAGAAAATGGCTTGTAATTCCACGATGGAATAATGACAATAGGCTTTCCTTTGTAAGTCATTATATCCTCTGGAGTGACTAGATGAGGCTTATCTTTTATCATCACTGTAGATTCATCAATTGGAACCTTCATAAACTGCGCTTCCTTATTGTCCTGGATATAAAGGACAGTTATGTAATTGTTCTTCAGATTTTTTCTGCTCAATCTTCCAATCCACGGGATCTTGAACTTCTTGATTTTTTTCTGCTCAATAAGCGTCTTATTATAATCAAGGAGCTTGTCAAGCTTGTCTTTTATGCTTCCATCATCTTTTTCCATTTTTATTTCCTCCCTTGCCATTATTGTTCTGTCTCCTCTGGTTTCTTTTTAGCGAACCATCCCTTGTTTTCCTTTCTCGGCTTTGTCTCATCCTCTATGATTCTTTTCTGGACAATTCCAAGCTTGGGGAAAAATCCATTCCTTGACAATGAAGTTAGGATTGTATCCCTTGCATTCTTGTTAAAATGATCTGTGAAGAATTTCTCCTCGCAGATATCCTCTGCAATCAATGCGCATTCAAAATCTCCCCTTACAGTCTCAAAGGGCATCCCAAGCTCCTCTTCCTTGAGGTTTCCTATTCTTTTTATCTCGCTGATAATCTTTGTGACCTGGATGTTATTCAAAAATGTATGGACATTATGCTTTGGAGTTGGAAGATTGATTGGATAGCCATCATTTGAATCCTCCTCAATATCCTCTTTTCTTTCCTCTTTTAATCTTTCCTTTTCTTCCTCTTCAGTCTCTCCTGAAAGGAACTGCTCATCTGTCTCATTTCCCATTATAATATTCTTCCATAATAACTATCATAAAAATATTTTATATGCTGAATTTGATGACAATTTTTACATAAAGTATTTACTAATAAAGACTGATTATAATCCCAATGATGTCTTTCAAGATTATTAATTTCTCCACAAATTTCACATGATTTTTTTAAAGGAATTTTTTGGGCTAATCTTTGTGCCTTAATCTTTATTTGAACTAAAATATATCTTTTTTTACTTTGTTTTTTTCTTTTTTCTTGATTATTTATTCTCCATTTTTGAGATTTTTTTATTAAATATTCTCTATGTTTTATATAATATCTTCTATCTTTAACTGATTTTTTATCTTTATTATTTTTCCAATATAAATTATTTCTTTTTCTAATTCTTTTTTTATTCTTTTGATAATATTCTTTGCTGTTCATTTTAATTCAATTTCTTTGGGCGAAACCCCGCTTTTTGGGAATATTTAGCTTGATAACCATATTTCTTCAAATCCTCAATGATATATTCAGCAATCTTGTCCTCATCAGCAAGATAGGCAATATGATCCTTGAATCTCTTGATCGCAATTTCTTTCCAGTCATCTCTGCCTTTCAAATCTGGAAACTCCTTGATTGCTCCCTGCCTGCTTAATTTCAATCCATCAATCGGGGCAAGCTTTGCTCCATAAGTTGAATTGCCAAAAAGAACATTCGTTCCATCAATCTTTACAAGAACAATCTCTTTTCCAAAATAAAAAATAATGTCCTGTGCCATTATCCCATCAGCCTTTCCAATTTTGAAACTTTATTATATATGAGAACTATTGTCTCAAGTATCCCGACTTGAGAGCCATCTTCAAGCTCAATAACCTGCCCCATCTGCGTCGGGACATCTATTACCTTTGCCTGATTTGTCTCTTTCTTTTCTTCAGTCATTTAGTCACCCCCCGTTTCAAGATATGCCATTGAAGCCCTGAGCATCCAGTAAGCTCCAAAAAATAATGTGATGAAAGATATTACATCAGTTGTTGTGTTTTTGAATGTATAAATTCCTTGAAATCCCAAAAAACTAGCGAAAATAGTAATTAAACTTCCAAACATCGTCATAGATATATTTTTCCCAAGAATGCCTGCAATAAGCAAACCATAAGCCAATAGAAAAACAAAAATAATAAGAAGACTGCCTTTTTCGCTAGTTGGGATTATTTCAAAGATATAAGTCCATGTAGATATTTGTCCATTATTATCTCCATATCCAGACACAATATAATTTCCAAGAATAGAAGTATCACAAAAAGAATAATTATAAAATGTTCCTGATTTCTGCATTGTCACCTCTTCTAATGCCTGAGATGAATCAGGATAATTAATCGAGCTTATATTAATAAATGAGCAATTATCACATGTCTGTATGAGATTAATACATGAATTTATTTTGAATGCCCCAAGATTTTCTTGAGCAGATACAACTTTTAATGTATCCAAACTATTTATACTATAAGCAGATACAAAAGAAAATGAAAAGAAAAGAAAAGAAAAGAAAAAAAGAGAAAACACAACAATCCAATTCTTCTGTCTTAAATTATTGTGTTCTCCCATGATAAAAAAAGGTAATTAGCCTAAATTATTTATGAGTCTCTAAAAACCCATATTCTTCATACCTTGAATTGCAATCCCCATCGCTGAGGTCGCTATTGAAAGGCAGTAGAACAAAGTTGTAAGTCCCAAGATTGTTGAGGATGCGCCTGTGATGTTTCCACCCTGGGCGTTTGATACCTGATTAGCCACTACTGGAGCTAATGCAGTTCCCACAACTATGATTATCATTCCGAGTATTAAATTGCCGAGCATCTTATAATTCTGCCCCCCTAAAAAACGAAATCATAAGGCTATAAATGAAAATTTAATTTAAAAACGTTTATTGCTTCAAGATATTTTGCTTTAAGCAATAAAGACTTATAAAATAAAAATTATTCGTTGAATATTCATGGATTCTGAAGAATTTTCTCAAGAAAATGGTGGCCTTAACATATCAAAATTCGATTCTACAATAGCTCATTTGATAAGATTAGATATGCTATGGAAAAAATCAAATGAACAGTCACAGATGGGAAAATTCACTCAATGGAATGTAGTTCTTGATACAATATGGAGAGAATTATCCCAAGATACTAAAGAGGGATGTGATGAAGAACAAAAAATAGATAAAATAAATGCTGAAATAATAAAATCAAAAACTAATTCTATAAATTTTTACAATGCTCTTTCAAAAAAAGAGATATATCTCAGAAGACTTCAGCAAAAACAAGGAAAAGGGACTGGATACAAAGATTCTTTTGATGATTATATGGATTAAATATGGTTATAATAAATGATTATCATGTAGATAAAAAACTCAGCCTTTTATGGATAAGGAATAGCTTAAAAGAAATGAGAAATAGAAATAGTGATAAAGTTTATATTGTTGATGGAATAGAAAGAATAGGAAAATCACTATGGACTATTCAGCAAGCATGTGTGATTGAGCCTTCATTACTTGAATCCCCAGAAAAATTAATTTCAAGGATTGCTTTTTCTCCAGAAGAGTTTCATCAACTTTGCAGAAATGTAAAAAATGGGATAATTATATTTGATGAAGCGTTTAGAGGACTGTCTGTAAGGGCTGCAATGTCAAAAACAAATAAAGTTATCATTCAAACATTAATGGAAATGGGACAAAATAATAATATTGTCTTTATTGTTCTTCCTTCTTTCTTTATGCTTGATATTTATCCTGCAATGTTGCGTTCTGTCGGATTATTCAACATTTATCAAAATAGAAAAAATAAAAGAAGATGTTTCAGAGGATGGAATAGGTGGGATAAAAATAAAATGTATCAAATAGGAACTAAAAAAGGATGGGGATATTTGATAAGAACTAATTTTAAGGGATATTTCTTCCCAAAATTTCCTGGGGGCGCTAAATTTGAGAAGGCCTATTTAAAAAAGAAAGCAGATGCTCTTGCAACAATGATTTATAATGAAACTTCTCCTGTAAAAGGGGATGAAAATGCTTATTCTTACTTAAATGACTTCATTAAAATGAGAAAAGAAGGGAAAACATTTAAAGAAATAGGGACGAAGTATGGTTATTCATTGGAAACTGTGCGTAGAGTGCTAAGAAAGGCTATACGCTCAACCTTAATCCCAACCATATAATGACATTAAAATGCCGATTTAAGCCTTAACTCTCGCAAAAACAAGAGAATTAGCCTTTTTTTATATATAAACAAGCGAATTAAAGCTTATCTCTGCAAAATTTTCAAGAATTAGACAAAATAATATTTTCTTTTCTGAGCTTCTCGAGCCATGCAGACATTCCTTTCTGTCTCCAGTATCTCCAATATTCTAAATAGTGATAAGAGCATAAATTACTTTCATTATATGATGAGATAACTTTCCTGCATATCAAGCATCTTTTTAATTCAATCTTCTTTTTCATCTTTCCTCTTTTGGGTGTCTACATTTTGTATTACACACTCATTATTTGTCTACATTCATATTTATATCGTCGCTGACATTCTGAATCCAATCCAAAGTATTATTATCAATTAAATAAAATCCCGTCTTGCACATTGGACAACAAACATAATCGCACGGATGCTTTGCAAACTCTTGGCAGCTTTGATTCATCTCTTTTATCCCATAGAATAATGATACTGCTATTATAATATATATAATCAATCTAATCAGATTTCCATTTCCTCCAAACAAAAGATTTGGATAGTTAACAGTGTTATCGAAATTCTTTGCAGGATGAATGACTCTCCATCCAAGATTTCCTTTTGCCATGGGAACTTTCTCCCCGTCAATATCAATCCATCTCTTCATTGCCTTCCTCCTATATACCATCCAATCCCCATGCAGATTCCAGTGCATATAATCCCCCAGAAATATTTCATCAATGTCGGCATGTTTGTCATGGCATGAGTGTATGCTCCTGAAACAAAGAAGCCAGCGAATGCCCCCATGATTGCAAAGACATATTTTGCATTGTCAGAATCCAATCCAATATCAATATTGAACATTTCCTTCAATCCCATTTTCTACCTCCTTTGTCTCCTCAATATCCATCTTTCCAATATCCTCTATTTTCTTATGAAGATTATACTGCTGATAATCTCCAAGAATTGCCATAATCTGGACAATCAATGCCCCAGCAAAAAGAAGCAAGAACCAATACTGCTTGATTAAAACCACTGTGATTGCCCCTGAGATGATTCCCATCAATGTTATGAATTGGCCTATCAATCTTATTCTTACATTTTGAAATGGGGTTATTTCATTCATCCCTTGTTTCCACTTTTTAAACCATTCCTTTATTTTCATATAAATCGTGTTTTTCGGATACCCAATGCCTTTAGGCTTGGGAGGAGAAAAACTTGCCCTCCGAGTTTAGTTTAGTTGGAATTTTAAGGAATACAAACCACCAAGTAGTTTTTCCCTTTGTTCCTATCTTGTTAAAAATAATTGGTTGTGCTGGAAATAAAGGCCTTATTTCTTTTATACTAACAAAATTATCGTTCCACTTAAATATTAATGTTCCAAAATCATCAAGAACTCTCCAACATTCAGAAAAACCTTTCTTCATATCTGCTTTATAATCTGTTCCTTTTATAGTTCCATATTTCTTGGCCATCCATGCAGTTTTGTTTAAAAGTAAATGTGGAGGGTCAAAAATCACAAGCTTGAAACTTTTATCTTTAAAATCCATATTTCTATAATCCCCAATTACATCTGGTTCAACTGAAAAGTTTATTTTATATTTCTCTTTCAAAGGCAAAACATCTTTTCTAATATCTTGAAAAATTGCATTTGGATATTTCTTATTCTCCCAAAACATACGGCCTCCACAACAAGCATCCAAAATAAATTTATCCATAGAAATCTCCTAATTTTAATTGACCTTTCAGTTCTTCAGGACATTCAAAATTGTTTCTATTTTCTACCCAAAAGTAGCAACCACAATCCATACATTCAAATTTTTCTTTTTGTTTTTCCATAGTGTTAAGATACCCTACCCTTTAGGGTATGGGAGTATGTCATTTTTTCCTTGTTTTTTTTATAATAGGATTGATATAAAAAGAACACATGACATATGCAATCCCTGCTCCAATCAAAACTCCTTGGGATCTTGGATGATTTGCTAAATTAATCAAGATTGGAAAATTAAACATCGAGCCTACGCCTAAGACAATCATTACAATTCCAAAGATTAATAAAATTTCATCCATTATTTTTTCTCCTTTCTTTTTTTATAGCTATTTCTCTGCTGCTCAAGAATTCTTTCTTTATTTTTTTCATAGTATTTATGCTTTGATTTGTATTGAGATAATCTATAGCTCATTTTTAGTCTGATTTGAAAATACGCTTAATAACTATAATAAGAACTTATGCGATGCTCTTTGCCTCCTTTGCATGTTTAATATCAAGACTGTTAATTTTTTCAATGATTTTTGGCAGTTTTTCATTAATGAAATCAGACTGTTTTTGGCTTAATAATTCAATGAGCTTTTCTGGACTGGGAATAGTCCAAATAAAAGTCGCTTTTCCATTCTTATAACCTTCTATGATTATTGATTTATTCTTGCGCCTATAAAATATTTGTTTTTTCATCTGTATTTATTCCTCACATGATCCACATGCCTCATGATGTCTTCTTGCCTTCTTGTGCTGTTGTATTCCTTCAATACCTCTTTTATCCATGTTTTTGCCATCTTCTTGATTAATCTATATGCCATCGGGGCAATCAAGACATAAATAGCGATTGAAAAGCATGTCCATGCCACTATTGCCCATGTCCATGCCACTATTGCCAGATCAATCATATTCTAATCTTCCTCTGCTTCAATTTTCTGTCGCATGATTTGCATATCCATAGGACTTTCTGGCCGAGATGGCTCCATCTATTTGCATTGATTCGATGCTCATGGCATATCTCACATAATCCATGCAGTGTCATTTTTTATTTTGAAGATTATAATGAATCTCTCCATCTTTCGTGAAAAAATCGATTACTTTTTTGCCAGTGTCCAAATTTTCCAATGATTTTAATTCTTCCAACAAATCATCTATTTCATGATTTAATTCTGCAATATTCTGGTCAATCTTATTAATTTTAAGGATTATCCTGTTTATTTTGATAAATTTAGGGCATGTCATATTCTTTTTGTCCAGCAGAAATACTTGAATGTCCTGCCTCCATCGCATTTCTTCTGGCCGCAATGCTCTTTGGCGATATTGGAGTTATAATAAACGCAGATTTCATCAAGGTTTCCCTCTCCATCTGCATCATGGTTCAATCTATCGCTATTGGTGTTGTCCTTTGAAGGACTATGATTCTGGTATTTGCTTTGTGATTTTTGTGATGTCATTTTGTCTTCATTATCATATCGCCTCTGCACAGCAAAAAAAGCCCATAGCCAAGCAAGGCGCTATGCAGAGGCAAGAATTGCTTAGGCTGATTAAATGAATAATTGCCTTGCCCTGTGTCAAGCTATGAGCATTATTTCAAGTCCTCCATCTTGCATCCATTCTCCTTGCAGAATTGCTCTGCATCCTCTTCTTCCTGGACTTCTTTCAATATCTCCTCTGCTGTGAAGTAATGCCCTATGCAAAGGCCATCACGGTATTCAGCCATTCCGCATCTAATACATTTTGAATTATCCATGATATTTTTGATGTCCATGATCATGAGGCCACACAAAAATTAAAGTGGCTAATCACATACATTTATTCCATCGGAATAACTGAATACTTAGTGTTCATTCCTGTGCCTTTTTTTATGATTCTCACTGTTTTCAGCGTCGGCTTTGCTTCAAGCAGAGTTTTTATATCTGCCAAAACTGATGCAGGAACTCTGTATTCCTGGCCTGCGACCAAGGCTACTTTATATCCAAATTCAACTCCATCTTTGTCTATCCCGATTCTTGCCTCTATCTTTGCATCTAAAGACAGGACTTCCAGATCGGCGACATTAAGGGTTTTCTTTGGCTCAAATGCCTTTGCTTCTTCTCTTAAATTTCCCATGTTGATTTTCCTCCTTTGATTATCTTCTCTTGTTTTTGCTGCCTTTCGGCCTTCCTCTGCCTCGTTTTGCCTGTTCTATTGGCTTTGTCTCATCTTTAGGCTGATTAAATTCGCCTTGAGGCTGCGAGACCTTGCAAATGCTAGTATTTTCTTGCTCTGTCATGCTTTTTCCTCCTTTGTAACTTTGATTATTTCTGGAATGATTTCTGCTGATTCACATTGCTTTTCCATATTTTCCTTTAATATTCTTTGAAGATTATCTTCTCCAATTATATTTCCCATTTCTTTGTAATAATCCGCCTCGGTGTAAATAATTTTTTTTGTCTCTGTCTTTGTCTCAACTTGAAGCTGCTTGATGACTGGATGAAAAATATTGATTTTTTCCTTAGCTTTCTTCACATTAAGGATTATTTCTCTGCAGCCATGGACTTTTCTTTTATTTTTAATGAGATTAAGCCTTTTCAATGCCCGGCCCATCCATTTTGAATTAAACCATTTCAATTTTGAATCCTCATATTCATCTGAATAAAATATCTTGAATCGCTCCATAATCTGTTTTAATTGGACAAAATTGCCATCATCCTCATATTGAGAAATAAATTCATATAGCGCAATATCTTCATTTTCAATAAGCTCTTCTTCTTTCTTTGCGCTTGATGTTCCTTCTGCAATATTTATTATTTCATCCAATCCTCCACATATGTCGGCAATTATAAACAAAGGAAAGAATAATTCTAAATCTCTTGAATTTAAGGTTGAGTTTTCTACTCTTTTAAGAAAGGTAGTGTTTGTAGAGGGAATATAGGTAGTAGTAGTAGTAGTATTGGTAGATATATTAGATATATAGTCGTTCCATTGCTTATATGTCCGCTGGAGGGGTATATCTACCTCCCTAACACTACCTAATTGTGATTTTATAGCCTTAATTTCATCATCTTCATCAAAAAGCTCTAATAAACGAACTCTTTTCATATCATTGCTTCTTTCCAAAGTCATAGAAATACATCTGTCTGATAGAACATCCTCCATTCCCCATATATTAGCCATGGCTATTGGACAGTAGAGATTAAACTTATCTACAATAAAATCTTCCCCATCACAGAATTTGACTTTCTTGCTTCTTTCAACACTTAATCCTCTTTTATATGAAGCATTAAGTAAAACTCTCAAGTTTCTTTTATCATCAGAAGCAATATGTTCAAATTCATCAATAAAAAAGGTAGAAATAGCAGCAGTCCTGAAAAGGACAGATTCTTTCAAATCTATAAGCATTTTTCCATTATAGGCCATTGAGCTGCATAATTTGAGGAGTCTTGTCTTTCCTGAACCTTTCATGGCATTGAAGAATAAATGGGGAAATGTCGGGAATTTTTTATGTATATAAGTCCCTATAATCCATAAAGAGATAATATGATAATATTCTTCCTTTAAATCACAATACTTCTTCAATATGCAGATTATATTTATATATGCCATTTTCATATTTTCTTTAGCTTCTTTCTCTGTAGGTTCTTTTTTCTTCAGATCGTCAAGAAGCTCTTTGTAATTTTGTTTTTCTTCTTCCATCTTTTTGCCCTCTAAATTCTAAAAACATTTTTTCATCATCTGATAATTCTATATTAGAATCAATTTTTTCCGAGATAATCTCTCTTTTTTCCTGCCTGAATTTTACAGCCTCTTTATGTGTTTCATGCAGCCATTTTTCAGAGTCTTTTCCATAGCCTGCAATCTTTCTCAGCAAATTATCCATATTTTGCTGCGCCATTTTATTTTGCTCTTCCCAGAATATATCATTGAACATGCAGCTCATAAAATTAGAGCAAAATCCATTAGCAAGTCTTATACATTTGTTTTTTCCTATAGGATGATTGCATACTATAGGCTTTAGTGAAGAATTAGATAAGCAAGAATTTCCACTACAGTTACGATTGGCTGTCTTATCATTATTTTCAATATCAAATCTATTATTTAAAGATGTCATTTTTTATGTGTCATCAGATGGATTTTCATATTGAAATCGACTTGAGATGCACTTACGCCAATAATTTCATAACTGCATATAGGGCATTTATCTCTAAAGACTGTCTTTTTGACTGTAACAATTTCAGATTCCATCGTATTTTCTTCACCTCCTTTATCATTTGTATTAATCATACTTAACCCTTAACCCATAAGTATATAAACCTAACTTTCACTATAAAGTAACGAAATAGGCCGGCGTTGCACGAAAACTATGGATGATAAAAAACAGATGAACGAAAAGTATTCAGAAATCTTCGTTTTTCACTAAAGAACCATCTCTTGTATTGTATTCTTCTGGGATTTTGGTGTCTATAAATCTCATCAAAGCCTCTCTAAAGTCAACATTAACCTGATTTTCATAGATTTCCTGGATTAAACAACAGATATTATGGCAGATGAACTTCATCATAAGCTCATTTCTCTGGGCAGTATAGTTTTTTGATTTAAGGAACTCTCCGAATTTCAGCTTAATCATGGAAAAAGTGGTTTCCACATTGCTTCTCTTGTGATAATGCTTGTCAAAATCATCCCTTTTATCTGTGAAATATAGGAACATTTTATTCCAAATCTCTGGAGAATCTGGGCTAATTCCCTTAGCATTGCTCTTGAAAGGGATATAAGGTATTGCGCCAAGAGTTTCTATTATTCTAAATACCATCTTGCTTGAATAGGCCTTGTCGCAGGAAATCTCTTTCATATTAAAGTTGCCTTTGGCTTTTAATAGCAATCTTGGAGCCTGTTTTATATCCGAGAAATTACCAGGAGTGACTTCGCATTCAAT
>Ga0315289_10002568_pt1 | contig 27751 bp, 15 predicted proteins | sample YL17G11_40_MG_FD_203452 | JGI IMG/M metagenome (GOLD analysis project Ga0315289, IMG submission 203452) | Sediment microbial communities from Yellowstone Lake, YNP, Wyoming, USA - YL17G11_40 | ecosystem: Environmental > Aquatic > Freshwater > Lake > Sediment | place: USA: Wyoming | collected...
CCACGGGAGAGTGCCTGCGCACCTTCGCGGGTCACAACGAAGGGGTGAAATCCGTCTGCCTGAGCCCGGACGGCCGATCCGCGCTCTCAGGCAGCTATGACAAGACGCTGAAGCTCTGGGACGTAGCCACGGGGCAATGCCTGCGCACGTTGGTGGGGCACACGCACTCGGTGCAGGCCGTGGCAGTGAGCGCCGACAGCCGATGGGCGGTTTCAGGCAGCGATGACAAGACGCTGAAGCTGTGGGACCTGGCCACGGGGCTGTGCCTCCGCACCTTCGAGGGCCACATGGCGGCGGTGTGCTCCGTCTGCCTCAGCTCGGACGGCCGATGGGCGCTTTCAGGCAGCGATGACAAGACGCTCAAACTCTGGGAGATGCCCCCCAAGGTCTGGATGGTCGGGCACACCGGCGCGGCTGAGGGTGCGAAGCAGGTCGTGGCCGAGGCGCGGCCGCAGGAGGCGCTTGACAGCGTGGCAGGCACGCGTGTGCCGGCGGCTCCGCCCATGTCGGCCCCGGGCGAGAAGGCTGCCGCCGCAGTCAGCCCAGCCAAGCCCGTAGCGCAGGCTGCTGCAAAGCCCAAGGAAACCCCTCTCAGCACTGCTCCAGCGACTCCCGCGGCGACGGTAGCCGCCAGCAAGGGCACGGCCGCCGCTCCCCCCGCTCCGTCGGTGCAGGCGCCTTCCGGCGCCCCTGTGTCCGACGCAACACTGCGCCTCCAACTCAAGGACAAGGACTACAAGGTCAGAAAAGGCGCTATTGAGGAGGTCGGGCGGCGGGGTCTGTCGGACTTCGCCGAGGACTTGAAGGACGTGCTGTGGACAGACCAGAACTTCAGGAGCGAAGCTTTGCAGACCTTGAGGCAACTGGGCGTCGTGATATCGGCGGAAGAGATCGCTGAGCGTCTTCACGCCGACCCCGAGGAGTCCAGGCTGGCAGCATTGTATTTGATCCAGGTCAATCGTGTGCCTGACTTGGTCGATAGGGTGAAGGACGTGGCGAGAAGCGACGAGTCACCAGGCGTACGCGCCTTTGCCATGGGTGTTCTGAATCACTTTGGCATAGACGCTCCTCTGGGTGAGCTTCACGAGCGTCTTAAGGACCCTAATGGAGGGATACGGGGGCAGGCGGTCATCGAGATCGGGCGACGCGACCTCCGGGAGTTCACCGACCAACTGAAGGCCATGGCGTGGACTGACGAGTCTGCGGGCGTTCACGCTCGCACGCTGCTTGCACGTTGGGGTATCGAGGCCAGCCCCGAAGAGTTGCGCACTTACCTTCGGAGCCCTTCCCACGCGATCATAATAGGCGCCATTTACGAAATCGTGCGGAGAGACCTGCAGGAATTCCGCGCTGAGTTGGCCGAGATAGCGCTGAGCAAGGCTTCCTACGGCTTCGTTGCTGTTGAGGCCCTGCAGAAATGGTCGGCTTGGGGTCCGGCTTTGGAAGGACTCCTGCGCGACAAGAGCCGCTCCTGGGCCGCAAGGAGGCAAGCGGTTGAGCAGATGGTCACGGCAGGCCGTGGCGGCGACCACGCGGCGCTGGGCGCAGTAGCTCGGGACGCGGAGGACAATCCCGAAGTGCGCGTGGCCGCCATCAAGGCGCTCAATCAGCTCCGCGTGGAGACCGCGGCCGACGACCTGCGCCAGCGTCTCAAGGATGCCGATGCTCGCATCCGGGAGTGGGCTATCCGAGAGATCGGCAAGCGTGAACTAAGGGAGTTTGCCGGTCCGTTGCGCGCCTTAGCGGGCAGCGACCCCGACGCAGGCCTTCGTGAGTTGGCTGGCGGATTGCTCAGCCAGTGGGGTGTCTCCGCCTGACCGTCTCACCTAGGGGCATGACCCAGGCCGGCGCCGCTGTTTACCCGGCCTTTGAGGAGGCAGAACGGTGGGATTCCACGAAGGCGATACCGAGTTGGAGCCGCGACCTGGCACGGTTCTGTCGGGACGCTACGAACTCCTCGAGAAGCTGGGCGAGGGCGGGATGGGGATCGTGTGGAAAGCCCTCGACCGGAATCTGAAAGAGACCGTGGCTGTCAAGGTGCTCAAACCTGCGCTCGGGCCCGACAAGGTAGATTTGCTGAAGGACGAGGCGCGGATCGTTCATAGGCTTAGCCACCCGAACATCGTCCTGCTGCGGGATTTCGGCGAAGACGGGCCCTTCAAGTTCATCACTATGGAATACGTCGATGGGCCGAGTCTCAAGGGCGTGCTGGACAAGCGTGGGCACCTGCCTTTGGGCGAAGTGCTGGACCTTGCCAGGGGGATGTGCGCAGACCTGGACTACGCCCACTCCCGAGGCATCATCCACCGTGACGTGACGCCCGGCAACTTCCTTGTCGGCCCCGACGGCACCGTCAAGATCACCGACTTCGGCCTGGCGCGCGTCGCGGAGACGCCAGGGGCCAAAGTCCCACAGTACAACAGGGCCGGCAAGGTCCACTTCATGAGCCCCGAGCAACTGATGGGACGGGAGGTTGACTGGCGCACTGACATCTACGGCCTGGGAGCAACCTTCTACGCGCTGCTCAATGGAAGGCCTCCCTTTGCTGATGGCAATGCCCTGGACCGGGTAATGCATGAGCAGGTCCCGGACATTCCTAACGTGCCCGGCCATGTCAATACGGCCCTGCGGAAGGCCATGGCTAAGACGCCGGAAGACCGCTGGCAGACTGCTGCCGACCTGCTTCGGGCCCTCATGGGCCCCCCGGCCCCGTCACGCCGTGGGCGTGTGCCTGTGAAGCTCACCACATTCTTCGGCCGTGAGAAGGAGCTGGAGCAACTGGAAGAGCTCCTTCTCAGGGAAGGGCAGCGCCTGGTGACGCTCGCCGGTCTGGCTGGATGTGGAAAGACGCGTCTGGCCATCGAGGCCGCGAGACGCATGACGTCAGCGTTTGGGGGCCGCGTGTGGTTCGTGTCAGTACAGGACGTCGGGGAGCCGGGGCTGATCCTGGGTGCAGTGCTGGACGCGCTGGGCGAGCCGCGTCAAGACGGCGTTCACCCAGTCGAGCAACTGGCCGGCGTCCTCCCAACTGAGCGCTCGCTACTGGTACTGGACAACTTCGAGCACCTGGTCGAGGGTGGGGGCCAGGTGGTCAGGGGGCTGCTGGAGCGTGTCCCGGCCTTGACCTGTCTGGTGACATCTCGGCGGGCCCTGGACCTGAAGGGGGAGCGGGAGTTTACGGTCCGCCCTCTGCCAACGCCCTCGGGTGAAGAGACTGAAGCCAAACTCATGCAGTGCCCGAGCGCCGAGTTGTTCGTTGACAGGGCGCGGGCTGTAAGACCGGACTTCAAGGTAACGGAACAAAACGCGGAGTCTGTCGCGAATGTCTGCCGCCGGCTGGAGGGCATCCCGCTGGCGCTGGAACTTGCGGCTGCCCGGGCACGGGTGATGACTCCGGCAGGCATGCTGATCCAGCTTAAGCGCCCCCTTGACTTCTTGGTAGATACGCGGCGTGGAGCCACAAGTCGTCATCGGACGATGCGAGAAGCATTGGAATGGAGCTACAAGCTTCTGCAGCCGGGGCTGCAGCGCTTCTTTGCCAGCCTGAGCGTATTCCGAGGCGGCTGGACGGTGGAGGCGGCCGAGGCCGTGTGCGAGGAACCACGCGCTCTGGACTATATCGAGGAGTTGAGGGAGTGCTCGTTGGTGCTCGCCGAAGAGTGCAGGTGGAGTAGGACAGGAATGCGCTTCCTCATGCTGGAAAGCGTGCGGGAGTACGCCGACGAACAGCTCTCGGCGGAGGAACGCGAAGCCCGGCGCAGGCTGCACGCCCAGTTTTATCTTTCCCTGGTCGAGCGGAGCAAGCCAGACGACGAGAGGGAAGACGTTTGGCTCGAACGTCTCGCATCCGAGCAGGACAACATCGGAGCCGCCCGGGCTTGGTACAGGGACGCACCGGACGGCGGCGGCCCCCAGGGGCGTTTGACAGGCGTTCTCGATGGACTCCGGACACTGAGACGTCGCGAGGACAACGGAGCGCGTGCCGACCGAACGGCCGACACAACCACGGGCAACTGACCGCTCCGGCGAACGCGCGCGGCGGCCGTCGCACGGGAGTGACGGGCGCGGCGAACGGGCGTCCGACGCGTGATCCCATCACATGAAGCAGGACGTACCCAAGCAATCGGAGCGGTAACGCGGCCACCGATTTCGGCACGAGGATGTCAGACACAGCAACGCCCATATCCGGCCCCAATGATCCGTCGCCTCGCCCTTGGAACCGCCACTGGCCGTGGGTAGCGCTCTGCGCGCTTGCAGCCCTGGCGATGTGGTTTGGTTGCGTGGGTTTTGCCAAATACCTCGCCTCCCGCGGCGAATCATGGTCGTTCCTGGGCCTCATCTACCGTGCTCTGCAGCTTTTCGTCTTGCAGTCTGGTGCGGTCCCGGAGCCCGTGCCGTGGGAACTTGAGGTCGCCCGGTTCCTGGCACCAGTTGTGCCCGCATGGGCTGCCGTGCAAGCGCTGGCGGCGGTGTTCCGGGACCAACTCGGGGAACTCCAACTGAGGCGCATCAAGGGACACGCAATCGTCTGCGGCTTGAGTGAGAGAGGGATGCAGCTTGCTCGCGATTTCCGGCGTTCGGGTGCCGAAGTCGTAGCCATCGAGAGCAACGAGGCCAACGGTCACATCAGCACCTGCCGGGAACTCGGATGCATCGTGTTGCTGGGGGATGCGACCGACTCCGCCATGCTCCTGCGGGCCGGCGTGCCCCGGGCCAGGCACCTGATCGCTGTGACGGACGACGATGGCACCAATGTGGAAATCGCCGTTGAGGCCCATCAGGTGCTTGCGCGGAAGCGTTGGGCAAGCAGCGCTCTCAAGTGCTTTGTGCACATCGTGGACACGCGGTTGTGCGATCTGCTCAGGCAGCACAGGATGTTCGATGATCGCGCCGATCCGTTCGAGGTGCGCGTGTTCAACGTTTACCAGACCAGTGCCCGGCAGTTGCTTGAGGATCATCCACTGGAGACGGGCCTCAGTTCGCCCGGAGACTTCCTCCCAGTGCATCTGGTTGTCTTGGGCTTTGGGCAGATGGGGGAGAGCGTGGTTCTCCAAGCCGCCAAGACAGGCCACTACGCCAACGGCAAGAGGCTTCGAGTGACCGTGGTTGACAGGCTGGGTGAGCAGAAGCGCCGGGGCTTTCTTGGCCGCTACCCGCAGTTCAACCTGATCTGTGACGCGGCCTTCTTAGAGGCTGACGCCGACGGGCGCGAGTTCCTGGACCGGCTGCCCGACATTGTCGGTGGCAACGACGATTTGACCACGGTTGTCGCCTGCTTTGGCGGGGACAGTCACAGCCTCGCCTGTGCCCTGAGCCTTCTGACGCCACTTTCAGGGCGCAAGGTGCGGATTCTTGTACGAATGTCACGCGAGACGGGCCTCGCGGCTCTGCTTCGCGCCCGGGATGTGACCGGACGGGCGGCAGATGTGCATGCTTTCGGTGTGCTCGATCGAAGCTGCACGCGGAGCCTGCTCCTGGATGAGGAGCTCGACAGGCTGGCGAAAGCCATTCACGAGGGCTATGTGGCAGAGCGGGCTAAGGGCGGCGCTCGCCCTGAGGCAGACCCGGCACTCGCGCCCTGGGAGCTTCTGGACTCCGCCTACAAGGACTCAAACCGCCAGCAGGCCGACCACATCGCTGTGAAGCTGAGGGCAGTGGATTGCCGCAGCGCCCCTGTCGCCGCAGAGGAGAGCGCCGTCGAGCAGTTTGCCGCCGACGAGGTAGAGCTCCTCGCGAGGATGGAACACGCTCGCTACAACGCTGAGCGTTTCCTTGCGGGCTGGCGATGGGGGGCCGAGAGGGATCTGCAGAAGAGAACCAGTCCGTATCTGGTTGGCTGGGACGAGCTGGCCGAGCAGATCCGGGAGTATGACCGAGAGGCCGTGCGCAAGATCCCCGCTTTGTTGGCACGAATCGGTCAGAAGATCCTGCGCGGGTCGGATGGGCGATCCGAAGAATCACCGCCCTGCAACCAGGAGGCATGAGAGACGTGGCCCGGTTGGACGTCGATGCAGCCCTCAGTTGCGGTCTTGTCTACGAAGTCGGGCCGTTAGTCCAGGCGATGATCGGCTGGCCGCTTGGCCTCGACACGCTGCGCATCCGTGTCGTGCCAAAGGACCGGGGCTATGAGGAGGTCGTTCTGGGACGACTGCAGGGCGCCGGCATTGACACCGCGGCGGCCAGCGGACGCGGCATGGCTGAAAGGCTCCTGGAGTATGTCGTCGAGGGGGCCGTGTTGAGCGCGTACGAGCCCAGCACGGGTGAACTGCTGGTCGTCCGTGAGAATGTGGACGAGAGCAATCTTAATGGTCTGCGCCTCGTCGTGGCGCACGAACTGGTGCACAGGGGGCAGCATCTTCGGCACCCGTGCCTCTTCGATCGGGTTAACGGCATCATCCGACGGCTCTTCCGCCATGCGTCCGAGGGCGAGGTCAGTCTTCAACAGGTCCGTACAGCGGTTGCGGAGGTCAGTCCGATCATGACCTTGCTGGAGAGCCACGCGTACTACGTCCAGGAGTGCCTGCATCGTTTGCACTTCCCCGACGCCATCGTGGAATCTCACTTCGACCTGCCGGGGTTGCTGTTTCGGGTGCTTGGTGGGTTTAAGTTGTCGCAGTACACTCAGGCGATCCCTCAGGTGGCCGAGGCGACGCAAAACGGCACTGTAGACGCTCTGTACGCGAGTGTGTGGGGACTCGAGCCGCACGTGGAATGAGCCGGGCGACAATGTCAACGTGCTTGCCTGCGTCCACGTAGCCGCATCGGGCACGGTTCGCCCAGGACCGCCTGCGCGTATGGTGCCGTAAGGAGCAGGCAGGATGAGAAGTGGTTGGCGTTCGGTTCAAGTTTTCATATCTTCGACGTTCCGGGACATGCACTCGGAGCGCGATCACTTGGTAAAGGTGGTGTTTCCAGAGCTTCGCGAACGTCTGGAGAGACGCCGCATTCACTTGGTGGACGTCGACCTGCGGTGGGGGGTCACGAAAGAGCAGGCCGAGAACGACAGGGCGCTGGACCTGTGCCTGGACTTCATCGACGAATGCCGCCCGTTCTTCATCGGTATCCTCGGTGAGCGCTACGGCTGGGTGCCCAAGAGCTTCCCACAGGACGCTCTGTCCAAGTACGGCTGGATCCAGCATCACACCGGCAAGTCCATAACGGCTCTGGAGATAATATACGGGGTGCTGCATGACCCCCGGATGAAAATGCAGAGCTTCTTCTACTTTCGCGATCCGTCCTTCATCGCGGATGTGCCGGAGCCGTTCCGTGGCGAAATGGAAGCCGAGAGCCCGGAGTCAGCACGGAAGCTTGCCGAGCTCAAGCAGGCGATCCGTGCTGCCAGCCTGCCTGTCCCGCCCATGGAGCACTATCCCTGCCGGTACGCTGGCCTGCGCGTGATCTGGCAATTGGCCAGGGCCGAGTTGGGCGCAGCGGACCGGCGCGCGCTCGAGCAGGCGGCAAAGGATGGAATCGTGGACCCCGCCGAATGGTCGTCGCTCGAACGGCAGAACCGTGAGATCGTGAAGCGGTACGGCGTGGTCCATTTGGGAGGACTGGAACAGTTTGCCCACCGCGTCCTCGACGATTTGTGGGCAGGCATCTGCCGGCAATTCCCGGACCTGATCCCAGAAACAAAGGAGGTGGCGGTAGAGAAGCCTCCGGAAGAGCCAGCAGAGTGGTTAGCCGAAGAAGAAGACTACCATGAAGCGTTCATCGAATCTCGCACGCGGGTATACGTGGGGCGAAAGGATATCCATAGCGGTTTGCTGAACTACGTGGCCAGTGAGGACCTCGTCCCACTGGTGGTGTCCGGCGCATCGGGCTCGGGGAAGTCAGCCATTCTCGGCAGGCTTTATAACGAGTTGCAGGACGGGCAAGATGGGCTTTTCCTGCTGGCACATTTCGTTGGCGCCAGCCCCAGGTCCACGGACCTTCGCTCGGTGCTGAGGCGCTTCTGCTTGGCGCTCAGATTGCGATTTGGGCTCACTCGTCTGGAGGTTCCCGAAGAGGTCGAAAAGCTGGCGGACGCGTTTCGACAGTTTGTTCAGGCCGTGCCTCCTGGCGAGCGGGCCCTGCTCATCGTTGATGCACTGAACCAGCTTGACGAAAGACACCAGGCCCATACCATGCACTGGCTGCCGCTGCAGCTCCCGTCCAATGTGAAAGTCGTGCTGAGTTGCCTTGAAGGCGAGCGGAGGGGGGATGCCATCCTTGCCGTCTTGCGGCAGCGGGGATGCCGGGAGCTGAGGGTAGGGCCGCTGACCCCCCAGGAGCGGTTCGAGATCGTCACTCAAGTGCCATCGCTCTCAGCTAAGACCCTGGACCCGCAGCAAGTCGGACTGCTGCTGTCCAATCCAGCCACCACGAACCCCCTTTTCCTGCTGGTAGCCCTGGAGGAGCTTCGCGGCTTTGGCTCGTTCGAGCAACTGAATGCGCGGATAAATGCGTTTCCGCGCGAGGGAGACACTGTGACTGCCATTTTCGATCAGGTGCTGGAGCGTTTGGGAGAGGAATTCAATGCGCATGTCGTCCGCGAGGCGCTGTCTTTGATGGCCGTCTCGCGTCATGGCCTGACGGAACGAGAGTTGAAGGCATTGCTGCGGGAAGCTGATGCACGCGGCGATCTGCTCGTCCTCCTCAGACAGTTGCGACCGTACCTTCTGAAACGCGGCGAACTGGTGGACTTCTACCACAACAATCTGAAACAGGCTGTTCGCCAGAGGTACCTACCCCGTGACGACGCCGAGCGCGAGGCGCACCTCAAGATGGCGCGCTATTTTTCCACGGCCGCCAAGAGCCAACCTGAACCCGAGCCCCGCTCTCTCACCGAGTTGCCGCACCACCTGTCAGCATCCGCCCAGACGGAGGAACTGGCGCACGTGCTGACGGATATTCAGTATCTGGACGACCGTTGCCGTCTGTGTGACATCTATGGGCTTGTCGAAGACTATCGGCTGATACCAACTGACCGGCATGCGGCTGTAGAGCCCTACCAGGAGTTCATCCGTCGCCACGCGCAACGACTCTCGGAATACCGCGCGTTGCTTTTTACGTTGATGTGTCACGAAGGCTTCCCAGCCGCGCGTTCGCAGGCCCTGGCTTTGGCGCGGCGGGGGGACTGGCACAAGCCCTGGCTGCGGACTGCGCAGGCGTGGGCGCCTCCAAGTAGCGACACTGGTACGCCTGCCGAACAGGTAGAGATCCTTGCACAGAGCGCTTACGCTGGGAGCTGCGCGACCGACCTTGCGCCTGACCGGCTTCTTGCCTTTTGCGTACGGCGGCTTGGACAGGTGGGCGCAGTTGACCTGCACACAGGGCAAGAGCTTCCTTACGTAGTGTCCATCCGGTCCCTGCCTCCTCTAACGCTGTCGTGCTCCCCCAACGGTCATCACTTGGCAGTCGCATACGACAACGGGGAAGTGGACCTGCTGCGGCTCGATTACGACCAGCAGGGCGCTCTGCTGGGCCAAGAGCCGCCCCAGACCTTCGGATATCGCATGCCGGAGTATGAGGCGCCCGTCCTGGCTTTCCTAGGCGATAGCCTGTGGTACCAGGCCGCTTCCGGGGCAATTGCCCGAGTGGGTCCTGGGCCTGAGCCGCCGGCGGAACTGTCGACAACCCTTACCATTGACCTACAGAAAGCTGAGTTAAGCGGCGTAGCTTCAGCTGGGGATGTGGTCGTCCTGACGATGCGAGTCGGCGCAGACACGTATGTAGTTACTGTACAAGGCGATGTAACGCACGAGGTCCTACATAGGTTGCATGGCGATGTGTCGGCTTTATGCGAGTGCGGACAGGGAAGGGTTGCGATTGCTTTCACTAACGGTGCCCTGGAAGTCTTCGACCCAAAGACCGGCCTGAGTCAATCATGCAAAACCGCGCTTGCCGAGCCGCCCATGTGCATCGCTGCATCTGCCGACCAGCTTCTGTGGTCCGGCGAATCCGGCAGAATGTATGCATGGACCATAGGAAGCCCTGCCGGGCCGCGGGCTCTCATGGGAAACTCTGTAGAACCCGGTCAGACGCGCGGCGCATTCTTGCGGTGGAAACGCCTGGCCTTGATCTCGGACGGGACGTACGCTGCAGTGGGACCCGCGGCGGCCGGACGGTTCGCGGTTCGTACGGGCGGCGTCCGGTCGAGTGTCGAGGTCCTGGCTGCGTTTGAAGGGGCAGAGCAAGAAGGATACTATGCCTTTGAAAAACGGCCGAACGGCCTGTGGCTGCTGAACGGAGTCTCGCAGTCAGTACTGTGGGTAGAAGAAGGGCTCAGCTCACATTATGCGTTCGGGATCGACGGCAAGAGCCACCTGCTCGCCGCCCGGGTCATCGGGCAGGCGGCTCTCATTGACCCCGATACACGAGATTGTGGACTTGTTGCCAACACCCCCGAGGCCGTCACGAGTGTTGCAGGGGACCCCCAAGGGGGATTCTGGCTGGTGGTGCAAACTGGAGACATGTACTTTGTAGGCGACGACCGCAAGTGCATACCGGTCCTGAAGTCCAGGCTCGAAGTGGTCGGGAGCTCAGAAGTTCGGTGCTGGACCGGCCTTGTGCTCTGGACGGGCGCGTGCATTCTCGACCTTCCAGAGGGCCGGAGCATGGTCTTCGTTGCTTCCTTCTACCGGCCGGACACACATTACAGCAGGAAGCTTCACATGCTCGGCACGAGGGTCTTTGGAGGTCTCCTGCAAGCAGTAGCTTACGATGTCAACGGCAATCGCGTTCTCTTCTTCTGGCAAGGAGGCAGAGTGAAATCTGGGACGCCGCAACAGTTCATTGACAGAGCAGAGGAAGAGAAAAGCATCCGGGGCACTGCCCCGGACGTAGTGGAGGCAAAGATAACGCCCGATGGGACCGGCTTGTATCTTCTTAGCAGGAGAGGCAATCTATTCAGGCTGGATGGGCAGACCTTGCAACTACAGTCCGTGTTGGCAGGGAGCGCTCCCTTGACGGGCATGGGGCAGGGAGCATGCCCAGACGATGGCAGGCTGCTGGTCGTCGAGGGTCGCTCCAAGCTGATCTGGTGCAGATTCGAGGAGGGGAAACGTGACGGATTTCGACGCGATGACCGACCATGCGGAGACCGCCGTTGAGCAACGCCGGCTTGTCACAGCGAAGTCGCTTTACCAGAAGGCCCTTTCCCTTTACCCGGAACACGCCTCCTTCATCTCCTACAACCTCGGCGCGCTGCACTTCTGGCATAGCGGAAACGGCGAGGAAGCGCGCCGGTGGTTCCGGGAGGCGATCAAGCACCGGCCGTCGAACCCGCCTCCGGGCCGCGAAGAGGTCTTCGGTATGCTTGAGTCCAACGCCTGCGAGAACCTGATGCTCCTGTCGCTGTCGTACGACGAATACGACGAGTACGCGGAGCGTCTGAAGAAGCTGCAGCCGGACAGCGACATTCTACATGCCCAACTCCCGCGCGTGCATGACCTGCGGGGCCGGGGGCTGGGATGGCCGTCCGTGATGTTGTGGTTCGCAGCCAGCTACTTCGACCTGGAAGCTTCTAAAGACCCGGGCAGGTACGGGAACGCGGCGGCCACGTTTCAGCTCATGCTCGCTCATCGAAAAGCGTTGAGGGTACCACGACACGATCACCGCGCGGCGGTGCTCGGCTACGGTGGAAGCAGCCTTCGTCTCGTCGCCGCCTGTGACCTCGGGATGAGACGAACTGTCGGTTCGTCGGATCCCACTGAGTTCCTTTTCCTCCTCGAGGACCCGCTGCGCGTCGCTGAGGAGTACCACAATGCCAACCCCTCGGATCAGGAGGTGAGACAACTGGTTAGCGCACTGGAGGGAGCTCTGGCGTCAGGCCAACGAGCGCCCCAGGCGCAGTCTGCTTCCGGCCCCGCCGCATTAAAGCCGCCTGCGGCACTCAGGTGGCTGCCTTACTTGGCCGGCACCGTTGTGGGTGCCACACTGGGGCATTTCGTGGTTACCCGCGCTCCGCAGCCGTGGGGAGCCGTTGTGGGCGGATTGGTGGGCCTACTGGCCATTGGCCCAGCGCTGCACAAGGCGTTCGGCAGCGCATGGAGAGAGTTTTCGCAGGAGGGGAGCCAGGTGGCGCCGAAAGGCCAAGCGCATGCGCCGAAGCCGCCCCTGCGTCAACGGCCCCGGGAATGCGAATGGCAGACGAGTTCGGCCCTGATCCGCGCGATCACTGAATCGGGGATAGGGGGTCTCCGTTTCGAATTGTCGCGAGTTACAGTCGAAGAGGGCGTGCTGTCCTTAGCTTTCCGCGCTCTGGCGCTGGTTCCAACCGGGAAGGAGCATGATGCCGGCCTGGGCCTGCGGTGCGTAGTCTGGCTGACCTTGCCTTCAGCCGTCGCCGCGGTGGCTGAACTGAATCTCGGACAAGCGGACAGCAGCTTCACTGTGGCGCTGGGACCTGGGGTGCCTGTGCCGGTCCTCATGTTGAAGATGGGCAACGAGGTATCAGCTCCGCTGCAATGCAGCAGTGACGAGGAAGGCGAAGTGTGGTATGTGCACGTGAAGCCTGCGATGCTAACGCTTGGCGACTTTGAGAGTACGATTCAGGTTCACCAGAGCCTGTTCGACAAGCTTGCGCCGGCCTTCGAGCAGATGAAAGGCAAAACAATCGTCTTGGCGTCTTAGGGAGTCTCTTGTGCGAGTATCCAGCGAAACGGAGAGGGTACCATGTTTGAGTTGATCGAAGCTACCTGCCCTCGCTGTTGGCACAAGGTTCAGGTTCCAAAGCTTGACCCGAGCCGTGTGGTAAGCGTGATCGTCTGCCCGAAATGCGGCCACCAGTGGCGCCTCGGGACAAAGGCTCCATCTCTCTCCTTGCTGCGAAACCCCTGGCTGGTGCTCGCCGCAAGCATCGTTTTTTACGCCTTCAGCATTTATGCGGTCTATTCAGGCCAGATCCAGCCAAAGCCAGGGCTTGACAAACTAGCATTTGTCCTGCACTGCCTGCCCGCGCTGGCAATCTTCTGGGCGGTGCGGAAGGCTTTGGGATTGCACAGGATCTTGGCCGCACTGATCGCGCTTATAGGCCCTGTCACCCTTGCATTCGTCTGGTTTTGGCTCAAGTAGCGATATGCAACGGAGACCGCCCGGCCGCAGGCCGTGGGTGCCTTCCCATTGGTGAGGCAAGCCGAAAGTGTCTGAGGATGGAACGGAGTACCACGTGAAGAGAATAGTCGCGGCAGAGGGACAGCCTCAGGAGCCGGTTTCTCCGCCAAATCGCGGGCTCAAGACTGCCAAGACGAAACGATACGGGGGTATCTTGCGGGGCGTCGTTGATGTGTCGGGCGAGTCTCATCCGGCTGCGGCTGCCCCGCAGGGATGGCGTCAATTGTGCTCGGGAAGAGACCGGGCTGGAAATCGCGCCAGTGGGCGTTGTCGGGGCCATCGGCCTGAGGATGGCCCACGTGCGGCGGGCGGTGTTGTGCACGGGAGCCAAACTGCCGGGCGGAACGCTCAGGTGGAGGGAGGAATATGGAAGCTGCTTTCGGCCTTTCTGTCGAGATCGTGGGCGGGGGCGTTGTCAGTGTCGGCAGTAGTGCTTAGACTGTCAGTGGCCTGAGCGCGGCCATGGAGGATGAACCATGTCCGGCAAGCCGTTCGGGCTGGCCGTGAAGGGCTTTGTGGATGACGGCAAGGGCAACTGCCTCCTCATTCAGCGGTCGGCGGCGTCCAAGCACTTCGCGGGCCAATGGGACCTGCCCGGTGGAAAGGTTGATGCCGGTGAAGGCTTCGACGCGGCGCTCGTGCGCGAGATCGCCGAAGAGACGGGACTCACCGTGTCTCTGGAGGGCGTCGCGGGGGCGAGCCAGCATGACATGGCGCACGTCCGCGTCGTCCTGCTCTTCATGGAGGCGCGCGTACGGTCGGGTGAGATCCGCCTGAGCGGTGAACACGACGCACATCGTTGGGTGCCGCGCGAAGAACTGGCGGCGATGGATCTCTCGGATCAACTCAGGCCGTTCGTGCTGTGGTATCTCCGCGAGCACGCGTGACAACTGAAGGCGCCCGAGGAGCGGGGCGCCGGCGGTCTTAGGCTCTTTGGAGGAGGGAGCGACAGATGCGAGACGCCGGTGAATGCACGGACCGGGAATGGGTGGAACAGCAGGTCGGGGAGTATGCGACGCTCTTCCCCCGTTACAGAGAATACGCAAGGGTCCTCCGTGAGATCCTCCAAACCGCGGCAAAGCGATACGCGCCCAACTCACTTGTGCAAACCAGGCCGAAGGCGATCGCGAGCTTCGCGGAGAAGATACAGCGGAAGAAGGCGGAGTTGAGCGATCCTGTACACGAATTCACGGACTTGTGCGGGGGGCGCGTGGTCGTCCACTTCCAGGAGGAGCTCCAGGCCATGCGTCGCTTCGTCGAGGAGCATTTCGAGATTGACTGGGCGAACAGCTCCGACGTCCTTGAGCGGCTCCGGCCGACCGAGTTCGGCTACCGATCCGTTCACTACATAGTCTCGATGAAAGAAGGCGTCTTCCCCTCTGGGGAGATACCCGTCGAGGTACCCGACGAGGTGTACGGCCTGAAGGCTGAGATCCAGGTGCGCACCTTCCTCCAGCACGCCTGGGCCGATACGACGCACGACCTTACCTACAAGAGCGCTTTCCCCATACCCCAGAAGTGGACGCGTGAGATTGCCCGTCTCGCTGCCATGCTTGAGGCAATAGACGGCGCTTTTGACGAGATACAGAAGGGCCTGCGCTCGTATGCTGCCAATTACGGGGCCTACATGCCCGAGGCCGCGGTGCGGCAAGAGATCGCGAAACTGCAGTCTGTGCTGAGACATGACCCCGGCAATGCCGAACTGGCCGACCGTATCGGCAAGCTGGCCATGACGATCGGTGACTGGCAGACGGCCGTCGGCGTGCTGTTAGGGACTGCCGATTCCGGGTACGGGCCGGCGCTGCGCGATCTGGGCACTTCGCTGTGCAAGCTGCACCGGGACAATCCCTCTGGCGACGAGTATCGTCGAGGGCAGCAGTACCTGGAGCGGGCCTGTGCGCCCCCGAACAGGGATTCGGATGCGCTGGCTTCGTTGGCGGGGACATGGAAGGGCATAGACGACGAGAAGGCACGCGAGCTGTACCGACGGGCGTTCGAGGTGGATCCCACAGATCCGTATCCCCTCGGGAACTACCTGTCGTACGAAATAGCCCGGCAGCAGAGCACGGCCATGATCCCCCTTGTGCGCCCCGTGATCGAATCGTCCATTCGCAGATCCAGGGCTCAGGCCGATGTCGGGATGAATTTGCCATGGGCATTCTACAACGTGGGCTCCTTCAGCCTTCTTCTTGGCGATCCGTATGCGAGCCTGGCAGCCTATGCGAAGGCCGTTCAGTTGACCGCTGCACCCTTCATGGTCACGGCATCGCTGGGGAATCTGGAGCGCCTGAAGCCTCTCAGACGGGACTTGGAGGGCTATGATTGGGTGCGGCGTTTCTTGTCGCTGGCGCTGGCAGCCAAGTTCCCCCGCGAGTCCCCTGTAGAGGATCCGGGTACGCTCGCCGGGCGCAAGCGCAAACAGATTCTCGGTCCTGTGGTCTTGGTTGCGGGAGGGTGCGAAGCGACCACCGACTGGAGGCCCGAAGACTACAGCCAAATGCTGACCGACGCTTTCGCGCACTTCGAGGGAACGGTTATCTGCGGCGGCACTTCAGTGGGCGTCAGCGGCCTCGTCGCCGGTCTGGCTGAGAAACTCAGGGGGAGCATCCGCGCCATAGGCTACGTTCCGCGAAGCGCCGGGAAATCGGAGGCAGCGGCTGTTGATGAGCGCTACGACGAGATAAGGCGCACCAGCGGAGACGGCTTCAGCCCCCTCGAGCCGCTCCAGGCCTGGACAGACATCCTGGCATCGGGAATCCCCGCTTCGGCAGTAAGGCTTCTTGGGATAAACGGCGGCCGGGTTGCGGCGGCTGAGTACAGAGTGGCGCTCGCGCTGGGAGCAACCGTGGGAGTCATTGAGGATAGCGGCCGCGAGGCGGCTCTACTGGTAGCGGACCCTGACTGGGCGCAGTCGCCGAACTTGCTGAAGCTGCCCAAGGATGCCCCCACGGTGGCCGCCTTCTTGTGCGAGCGGCCGGCACAGCTGGCGGAAGGTCTGCGCGAGGCGGTCGCCCGGGGGATTCACGAAGAGTATCGCCGCACGCAGGCGCAGCAGCCGCGTCCGCAACCTCCATCCCTGCCGGATTGGCCTGGCCTATCCGATAACCTGAAGGAGTCCAACCTCCAGCAGGCCGATGACATCCTATCTAAGCTGCGCCGGATCTCATGCACAGTGCATGAGGTGAAAGGCCGCGAGGTCGCGCTGATGACCTTCACGGACGACGAAGTGGAGTCCATGGCGGCGATGGAGCACGCGCGCTGGAACGTGGAGCGGCTGAGGGACGGATGGAGGCGGGGCCCGGAGAAGGACGTTGAGAAGAAGATCAGCCCCTATCTGGTGGGGTGGGACGAGTTGCCCGAGAACGTCAAGGAATGGGACCGCAATACAGTGCGGGCCATCCCGCGATTTCTGGCCGAGGTCGGCCTGGAAATCCGTCGCGGCTGAGGGACCATGGCCGCGTTCGCAGTACGGGCTCCTCCGACAAGCAGCCCGCCAACCGGTTAACCTACCGGAGAGGCGATATTGTGAAGAATGAGGAACCAGAAACATGGATTGCACATTCGGAATCCGACCGGGACTCGGCGCGGCTTCTCTCTGAGGGGCTGGACCGGCAACGCATCTCGGTCCTGAACGACTACATTGAGTATCGTTTGCGGTCAGGGGAAGACGAACGTGACGTGGTGACCCAGTCGATCTCGCGTGCAGATCACGTTCTTGCATTGATCTCTCCCAATACGAACGCCGAGGATGTCATCAGTCAAATGCGACGAGCCCGATGTCTCCACAAGGCCATCACGGTGGTGTTCGTGGGCAATTGCCAGTGGGCTTCCCCTCCAGTATCAAGCACCGAACTTGTCGAACTCCTGTCGGGGTGTCCCCATGTCTACTATGCGGCCAAGCGAACGTTCGTCGATCTTGTTGCGCGCATCAAACAGCCAGCGCCGGAAGAGCCGGATAGGCCATTGCCACAGACGGATGCCCACACACATTACGGTGTCTTCATGTCGAAAAAGTCGGAAGACTACCCACTGGCCAAGCGAGTCTACGACTTTCTCCGCTCGAAGGGCGCTAACGTCTTTCTGTCGGAAGAATCGTTACCCGCTGTGGGCAGTGCCGAGTACATGAAAGCAATCGATGCGGCGCTTGAGCAAGCAGAGCACCTGGTAGTAGTGGGTAGTAAGGCGGATAACCTCCTCTCGGGCTGGGTCGAGGCGGAATGGAGGGTCTTTATAAATGAGAAACGGTCAGGGCGAAAGCAGGGCAATGTTGTCACAGTTCTCTGCCACGGGTTGACCCCTGATCTGCTCCCCATGAGCCTCAGATACTATGAGGCCGTGCCGCTCACTGAGGAGGGGCTGGCGAGATTGGCTCAGTATGTCACCAGTGCTTCAAGCAAGTGACCGTACGGACGAGGCCGAAGCGAACAACGCGCTGGAGCCCCACGCCGGCGGGTCCTGGCGAGTCCCTTGATGAGTCGGGTGATGTGAGCCTCGCTGACGACATTGTGGAGGACTCAGCCGCCGAGGTCTATGTACTCGACGGTTTCTCTGTTTGCCTCCGCGGTCATGCATCCGTCACGGGACTGGCAGGGGCCATCAGGGAGCGCCGCGCACGAGCACCCGTCGTGGCAGGTATGCTCCTGGCAAAAGAAATCGAGTTCATTGTGGAGGGGCTCGGAGACGGCGTTCGGCGTCCGTACATTGCCGTTGTCGGCGGAGCGAAGGTGGCCGGCAAGGGAGGCAAGCTTGCTGTCGTCCGTGGCCTAGCGGAGCGTGCAGACGGTGTGTTGTTCGGTGGGGCCATGCTCGCGGCTATGGCGGGCGAGCCACTGCCCGGAGTCGAAGTTCTTGATACAAGGCGACTCGGCCGGTAATTGGTGGAGGCACGGTCAACGCATGTCCGAATCCGCAGACGCTTATCCCGTGCGGCGTGTCTTCACCGTCACGGCTCAGTTCGGAGAACTGAAGTTTCAGGAGTCGCGTTGGTTCCGCACGGCAAAGGTCCAGCGCCGCGGCGACGTCTTGGAGAATCTGGTCGACTCCGATGGCAAGAAGCACTTGATCGTGGCCGGCACTGAATGGCGGGAGGTCTGCCAAGGTGTAGCGGCACGACGTGATTCCGCCGAGTATCGCTACGGCGGCGGAAGGGCCATGCTCGAGGAAACGACGTCTCTGCGGGTTGAGCGTGGCGCGTGCCCGGTTAGCATTCTTGTCCTGCAGGTGGATGAGACCGAGTCGGAGCACTACACTCACCGGGAGAGGGAGCGATATGCGGTGCTCGTGCAGTGCAGCGAAGTGGATACGTGACCTAGCTGATTGATGTGTGCCCCGCTGTCGGTTGGCCCGCATCAATGAGACGAAATAGGGCGGGCCACCAGGGCTGTGACGGAGAGCGAGTTGGGGTCCTTGCGGGGAGTATTCGACTTCAGTGAAGCCGAGACCAGACACCATGAACTCGCCGCGGCATGAGCGCTGCACGACGGAAACCGATCCCAAGGAGATTCGCGCCTTCGCGCGGGATCTGGCCAGGCATGGCCTATACGTCCTACCGTGCGGCGGCGGCGCGCATCCTGAGCCGCGACGTGCTCTTCGGGGGCTCCTGCCGAGATATGGGCGGGACGCGACGGCTTTGCTCAGCCTTGCGGCCCTCACCGATTTCCACGAAGTAGTTCCATGTGCGGAGACACGCCTGGTAGCGGCGGGGGTGCTATACCATCTTGCGGATGACTGGCTGCTTGGGCACGTGCTGAACGCACGAAGGAGACTGCTTGGGTCCGAATGCCAGCCGCAAGCCCGTGAATATCCCGATCGTCTTGGGCTGCTGGAGGATGTCATTGCGGGCGTGTGCAAGCGTCTTGGCAAGGCGCTGCCTCGAGGAATTGACGAGCTGGATGAGATAGATGAATTCGCGCTGTTCTGGGATGAACCATCCGCGCTGGAATCGCGCGTGCAGACGTAGCCTGCAATGCGAGGACCGGCGGCGATGGATCGTTGATTCGCGGGTAAATCAAGAGTGTGCAGGCAATGGGGGTCCTAACCAAACTGCTGCAGGCCGTTCGGCATCGCCGACCAACTCTCGTCGCGGCTCTGGGCGCCCATTACTGCCGATACGTGGTAGTCGGAGTTCGGAAAGGCGAGGCGAACGAACCCGTTTCTGTTGGGAGGATCGCCACAGACGAGTTGGTTCGGTTGAGCGGTGCCGATTGGCTGAGCTGGGCTTCCGGTCAGACTGAGACTGGCTGCCTGGACGCGGGAGGTAAAGCACCGTCGTTTGGCAACCCACCCTCCATTAGTGAAGAACTTCTCGTACAGGTCCTCACCGACCTTCGACGTAAGACGGACCTGCATCGCCGACCGCGGCCCGACCTGGCTGTTACCGCTCGGCCGGATCTGCTGAGGGCACTGGAGCCGCATCTGGCAAGGGCGGCCAAGCGGGCCGGCTTCCGCTTATGCCGGGTCGCCGCCGAACATGCCTGCATCGCGGCGGCCGCACGCATCGGCCCAGAGCATGCGGCTGTCGTGGACGTTGGGAGCGGTGGCACCCGCGTATGGCGCTACTCCGGAGGACGTGCCGTTCCGGATGCATATGCCGAGACGGATACTGGGGGCCGCAAAATGCTCTCGCTGACGGTCGATGCTGTGCGGTCGAACCACGGCGTGATGATAGGGCCCAGCACGGCCGCGGATCTGCTGGCGAGATCGGACGCCTACGAAGATTGGCCGCGCGGCGTGCACGGCAAGGACATGGCGACCAACCTGCCACGAGCAATTGAGGTGCAACGCCGAGAAGTGACCGCAGCTGTGGAGCCGGCCTTCCATGAGATCGCAGGCGCTTTGTCAGAGCTGTGCCAGAAAGCAAGTAAGCCCAGGCGCGTCGTGCTCGCAGGCGGCGCTGCCGACTCCGAGGAGCTTCTGCTCATGCTGACATCGTCCCTGGGCTGTCCAGTGGAGCTCAGGCCCTCCCCAGGGGACCTGTCTGTCATGGGGTGGCCCTCCTGCGCGCCTCAGGCAAGCCTAACAGCCCTCGAGCGAGCGGTGCTGGCGCTGCGCGGACGCGCAGGTGCCCTGCCGCACTTGCGGCCGTCGCCCTGGCAACGGTTCTGTTTGTCACCTATCGATCTGAGCCGCAACTTACGGGTGGTTCACCTGCGCGCGGCGACTGGACTCGCGTGCTGAGCGACCTCCGGCTTGGGGAACTGCAGGCCATGGCGAACCGCACATGGGACTTCCCAGTCGAGGTGATGGCTGCTCTGGAGATCGGCCCCGACATCTGGGTGGGCACGAGGGATCACGGGTTGTTTCGCTACGATCGCCGGTCGGTCCGCTGGGTCAGTTATTGGGACACTGACATCGGCGAGCGCATCACCCGGATCTGGGCCGACGGCCGGCGGGTCTGGGTGGACCACGGCACTTGGGGCGACCACACGTACTGCTACTTGGACTACACCAATGACCGAGGTGCGACGTGGACTCGCTTCATGGTGGGCGACGCGAGCGGGGACTACGTCCACGTCCCCAACCTGACGAACGCTGGGCTCCGCAGCGATAGACTGAAGGATATGGCGATCGGCCTCAAGGCAGGCAGCTGTCCCGCGGATCTGGTCGACCTTGCGCGGATCAGCGATGACATCTTCTTCACGCTCTACGTCAACTCGGCCGAGGGGTGGTGCCGGATGTACCGCTACAACGTCTCCGCGGATGTGCTGACGGATCTGGCGATCGCCGAGCAAGAGGGACGGGGAGTGGGCGTCAGGCAGTTCTACGCCGACCCGTACGACGAGCGCTACGTCTGGATTCTGTCCGGGGACTACGGCGGCAGCGTTCAGACCCCGTGCGGTTGGTTCCGTTACGACAGATTGTCTGGGGAACTGCAGAACACTGGCATCACCTACGACGGCAGCTCTGCTTACCTCAACGACGCTGAACCGGACAGCCCCTATCTCGACCTGGTAGACTTCATGCCTTGGTCAGTCCAGTTCCTGGGACTGCTGCCCGACGGCACTCTTGGGCCGATTGTCCATTTCTCACGGCGGACCGGGGGCTACACTCGCGCACAATGATGCCGGCCCCATAGGTGCCCCTGCTTGGCATCCAGCCTTTGCAGGGAGTCCGGCTACCCGTGCTCCTCTTGACTTGCGGATTGCCTATCCGTAGGCCATCCCGGCATTTCCTCCTCTGTAGCCGCGGCCGCGCTTCTCATGTCATCGCTGCAAGACCAGCGGATTGCTTAGCTGGGTCGTCCTCGGTGTTCAGATAACCGATCGGCCGAGTGCGATGGTGTGCCGGAGAGCAGAGCGGGATGACGGGCGGACGTGAGCAGGGGACGCCGGGCGACTTGGATCCGACCGGGACTCTGCCGCGCCTCAGGTAGCTCCAACTCGAGGACGATCAGCGAGTGTGCCGTTTGGGGGATGCAGAACTCTTGTGCAGATCACCCCTTGAAATCCGTTGCGCTTGCTGTAAGATGGCGACGGCACGGAAGGGTCCGGCGAACGGAGACCTCTGGGAACTTGGCAGCTTCTGAGCTCCTGTGCATGCTTGGCGAGACCGAGTTGACCCTTGGCGGCAGTCGTGCAATGGAGGGCGTGACCGGATGAAACATCATGTATTCGTAAGCTACTCCAGTAAGGACGCACATATAGCTGCAGACATCGTCGAGCATCTTCAAGGCAAGGGGATTCCCTGCTGGACCGACAGAGGGAACCTCCGTTTCACGCGGAAGTACGACGAAGAGATCGAGCGCGCTATCCGGTCGAGCCGAGTGGTGCTCTGGCTGGCGTCCCGGGACTCGGTCGCCAGTGATTATGTGAAGTTCGAGATCTCGACGGCCCTGAATCTGAAAAAGCCAGTCGGCCCTGTCTATCTGGAGCCCATGGATCCGGCCCGTCTTCCCTCCCCGTTCAACCTGAAGCTGGCGAACGTACAGGGCGTTGAGTTCTTCTCTGGCTCCCCGGAGGCGGGCAAGCAGAAACTGGCGGATGAGCTTCAGTCGCTGCTGACGGCAGGCCGCCGGTCACGAGTTGCTGCAGTGGCAGCGGTCCTTCTGGTGTGCGCTGCCGTGCTCACGGTGGGCATGTGGATGGCCAGCCTGTCTGGCGGGCAAAAGAAAGAGCGGGGGGCTCCAACGGCCGCGCAAGGTTTGCCTCGCGTAGCAGCGGAAGGCATGGCACCGGCGGCTACCTTTCTGCCTGAACGCGTGGCCCGACTGCCGGCGGCCGGGGTCCTTAGCATCGCGTATGGCGCAGCGCCCCCACCGGCTCCGGAAGGAGCCCAGCAGCCTGAACTCCAGATAGAGGTGCTGGTAAGACGTGCAGGGGAAGTTAGCTTCTCCGCGCTGGACGACGGCAACCAGTTGGCCTCGCTGGTGGACGATTACTTCATCGCTGCTCGGCCATCTGTAGTGGGATACCTTTACGTCTTCCAGATCGACTCGATCGGAAAAAGGACGTGGTTGTTCCCGCGGAACGAGACGTTCGCTTTCTCGGCTGGGAGGAACCCCGTAGAGGCGGGAACGATCGTCCAGGTTCCCTCAACGGATTCCGACCGGGTGCTCTACCTTGATGACGCGACCGGCATCGAGCACATCTACGCCGTTTTTTCGGCGACCCTTTGGCCAGAACTGGAACAAGCACTGGCGGGCGAGCCCAGCAAGCCTCCCGCCGGGGGGGCAGGCACGACGCCTGGCGCACTGGTCGTCGTAGCCGTCGAGCAGCCGAACGGCTTGCAGATGCGAGGCATCGCCGGTGTGCGGAAGGCTGCCACAAGCGGCGCCGCAGCGGAGGCGTTCACTGTCGAGCGCGCCGCAGGCGGGCGGATACAGTCCGTATCCGTTCCTGCGAACACTTACCGCGCGACCGGTTCCTTTTTAGTCGTTGAGCGTTGGTTTAGGCACGTCAGCGCGCGGTGAATGTAGACGCGGAGAACTCGCATGCGCGGGCCACATTCGTGTTCCCGGGTTGTCCTTGTTGCAGCGGTCTATGCCTTCTTGTACGTAGGCGTGGCCTCCGCAACTGACGTCGCCCGGCCTTCGCACCCTTACGAGGCGCTTGTTCCACCGGCGCCTGCCGGCCAAGACCCAGTGGTTGCGCTTGATGCCGACATCGACCGAGCGGCGTGCGCTGCTCTGCAAGAGCGTATGCTCGGCCTGCAACGCAGTGGAAAATACTCGGCGGCCGCTGATCTGGGTGAGGATCTGGCTCTCTTCGCCGAGGAAGCCTTCGGACCGGGCAGCCCCGTCTACGCCATGTTTCTTTACGACTTGGGCAAAGTCTACTCGCAGCTGGGAGATCACCGGAAGGTGGAGGCGCTTTACAGGCAGGCTGCTGCCATCAGACGGGCGTGGGGGCGCCTCGGTGGAACGAACGATGAACTCTACCTGGACATCATCAAGGATCTGCGCACGCTCTATGCACGCACCAACCAGAACGATAAGGCCGATGATCTTGGGGCGAACCCTCCGCTACGGGCACCGGGACGGCCTTGGCGGGAAGCCATGCCCGATCCGGATGCCGCACGACACCAAACGGAGGTGGCTTCATGGCGGGCTCTGGCAGCGTATGCGTCCGGCCTCAATGCGGACGCCCTGCGTATCGCAGACCGAGTAACCCAGCGGATGCTCGACGTGGCCCCCCGAGTATTCGGCGTAAAAAGCGAGGAACACGGCACGGCTCTGGTCTACCGCGGGGGTGTCCTGGTCCGATTGGGCAAGGAACCGGAGGCCGAGCCACTGTACAAGCAGGCGATGGGCATTGGTAGCGAAGGGAATCTGCACTATTTGCCGTTCATCACGAGTCTCGCGGAACTCTATCGCTCGATGGGCGATCATGCGAAGGCGGAGTCGCTCTGCCGCCGAGCTGTAGAGATCGCCCGCAGGAACGTCGGCGAGGGACATCCCGATTATGCCCGCAGCCTTAAGGCCCTGGGCCTGCTTTACCGTGAGATGGGTGAGGTCGCGAAGGCAGAGCCATTTTACGAGCAGGCAGAGCGGATCCAGCGCGAGGCCTTGGGCGAGCGTCATCCCGAACCCGTTGAGACAGTGAGCAACCTGGCGAAGCTGCCTCGCGACGGCACAACTCCGCCGGCGATTGCGTTGGGCGCACACCCCCCGCGCGTCGCACCTCCACCTGCCGCGCGAAGCCCGGCGCAAGAAGCGGCGTTGCGCGGTCGGGAAGCGCCGGAAAGTGCGGCCCCGGCAATGGCAACGGACACAGAGCGGGACCAGAAGCGTTGCGCTGCTCTGTACGAAAAGGTGATGGATCTCTGCAGGGCCCGGAAGCTGCCGGAGCTCATCGAGACCGGCAATGAACTCGTCAAGTGTTCAAACACGGCATTTGGGTCGCAGAGCAGTCAGCACGCCAAGTACCTGACCGACCTGGCCGCGCTGTATTACTCGATGGGCGAACGGACCAAGGCGGCGCAACTCTTTGACCTGGCGCTGACCATCTGGCGTGCTACCCCTGAGCGGCACGATCCTGGGTTTGCTCAGCATCTCAACACAGTGGCAGCCGGGTACGAGATGATGGGGGGGCCTGACGAAGCCAGGGAACTGCGGCAGGCGGCCCAAGGCATACTCCGGGCGTCGGATACTGCGGAGCCCAACAAAGTGAGTGCGGGACCGACAGTCGGCGCCGACAGCCAGAAGCGATGGCTGACGCTGTACGACCGATCGGTGGAGGTCTACAAGGCAGGGGATAAGGTCGGGGCTATCCGGATCGGTGACGAGCTGGCTGAGCTGACCGATGTTGCGTTTCCCCCGGGCGATCCAGCTCGCCTCGCATGCCTGAAGGAGGTGGGCGCTTTGTTCATACGTTTGGGCAAGTACGAGAAGGCAGAGCCCGTATGCCGGAAGGCCGTCCAGACTGCTCGAAGTACCCTGAGAGACAATGATCCGGAGTTCATCTTCGCTCTGGACATGTTCGCAGCCGTATGTATGGTCACCAACCGACCCGAGGAGGCAGAGCTTGTACTGCTCGATGCAGCGAACGCAAGGCAGAAGGCCCTGGGCGAGGACCGCCCTGACTATGCTGAGAACCTCCATCGGCTGGCCGTTGCGCGAGTAGGCATGGGCCGGTACGCCGAGGCTGAAGCCCCACTCCGTCGGGCTCTGGAGATCAGGGAAAAGATCCTCGGGCCGGAGCATCCCGACTACATCCACAGCCTGGGCATGATGAGCAGAGTGTATGCTGAGATGGGTCGGTACTCAGAGGCGGAAGCCATTCTGAAGAGGAGCAGGGAGCTGGCGCTCAGGGCGCTCGGCCCGGAACACCCCGACTATGCACGGATCTTGGAGGCGCAGGGTGTCCTGCGCTGTCTCATGGGAGAGCACGTCGAGGCCGAGGCCGTGCTAAGCGAGGCCCTGGACATCCAGCGCAAGGCTCTGGGGAACGAGCATCCCGATTATGCGGAGACCCTTGGTGCTCTCGCACTATCGTATGTACAGGGCGAGCAGTACGATAAGGCCGAACCACTGTTCAAAGAGGCGCTGCAGATCGCCGCGAAGGCCCTGGGCGAAAACCATCCTGAATATGCCCGTGACCTCAACGACCTCGCCACCGTCCACTACTTCATGCAGAGGCACGCGGAGGCCGAACGAGAACTGGAGGAATGCCTGAGGATCCAGAAGCGAGTGCTGGGAGAGGCGCATCCCGCTTGTGCCGACACGCTGAGTAATCTGGCTGCCTTGCACTATCGCACAGGCGACCGCGCGGACGTGGAAAGCCGGCTGCGTTCCGTATTGGAAATCAGGCGTAATGCCCTGGGGGAGCAGCATCCGGCTTATGCGCAGACCTGCATCGATTTGGCGACGGTCTACGCAGGAAAAGAAGATGTCCAGAAAGGTCTGCAGAACTTCGACGCCGGGCTGGCTGCCCTTCACCGCCACGCCGTCGGCGTGCTGTCCGGTCTTGAGGAAGGAAGACAGGTCCAATTTCTTCAGTGGGCTTGGCCGAATGTGGAGAGGCATTTGAGCTTCGTGCGCCAGCATGCAGGGGCCGCCGGCGCGGCGAAGAGCGGCGCTGAGTGGACAGCTCGATGGAAGGGGCTGGCGGCCGAAGTCCAGGCCGATCGCTTCCGTATGTTGCGGTTCAGCAAAGAGCCTGAGAGCCGGAGACTTGTCGAGGAACTGGCTGTCGGCCGGCGCGAGTTGGCCCGTTTGACCCTCAGCCCTCCCATAGGCATGACGGCGGAGGAGTTGCGACGCGCCCGGGAGGACACGGAGAAGCGCGTGGGCGAACTCTCAACAGTCCTGGCGGAGCGCGGGTCAGGTTTCGCCGACCTTCGCCGGGCCGGGGAAGTCACCCTGGATCAGGTCGCCCAGGCGTTGCCTCAGGACGGCGTGCTTGTCGATTTCGCGCATTTCTTCGAATTCAACTTTAATGCCGGTCCGAATGAGAGTCAATATGCCGGGTTCCGCTACGTCGCCTTCATCACCGCGGCGGGCCAGGCGGCGCAGCCGGTGATGGTTGACCTGGGACCGGCGCAGCCCATCGACGCGGCGGTCTACATGTTCCGAAGTGTCCTGACGAAGGCCGAGGCCGGGCAGCGTCCGCTGGAATGGGACGGGGTCTTGAATATCTCGGATGTGGGTATCCGGGAGATCGCCGATCGCGCCCTGATGGTGCAGGCAATCAGGAATCTCGGTGACCTCGTGCTGAAGCCGATCTGGCCCTACGTCAAGGATAAGGCCCACCTGGTTATCTGTCCCGACGGGCAGCTCGCCCTTGTGCCCTTCGAGGCCTTCCTGGTGGGCGAGGAGTACCTTGTCGAAACCAAGCAGGTCAACTACCTCAGTTCGGGCCGGGAGGCGGTCACGCTCAGGAGGACCGGGACAGCCCTGGCAGCTTCATCACAGCCGGTCCTGGTGGGGAATCCTGACTTCGACCTCGCGCCTACTGCGCGAGCCGAGGTGCTCAAGCAGACAGGCGCGCCGGCCACTGCAGTCGGATTGCGCGGTGTCGCCTCAGCCCGCCAGCTGCCGGGCGGACTGTTTTCCCCCTTGCCGGGTACCGCGGCAGAGGTCCAAAGGGCCGCAGAGCTGATAGGAGGTGCCAAACTGCTCGGCGCACATGCACTCGAGGAGACTGTGAAAGGAGTGTCCGGGCCCGACGTGCTCTACCTCGCAACGCACGGTTTCTTCCTGCCGGATACGGATTGGGTGCTGCGCGACAGGTCGCCGTTTGGCGCTCTCACCATGAGGGCCGTTGGCGGCAGCCGGGAGGCCGGGGCGTCCTCGTTGAACGAGTTGTGTCAGCGGGTGGAGAATCCCCTGCTCCGCTGCGGGTTGGCTCTGGCGGGAGCGAACCGGCGCGAATCTTCTCCGACGGGCCTGTCAATAGATGACGGCATCCTAACAGGCCTGGAGGTTACGGGCCTCGACCTGCGGGGAACGCGGCTGGTCGTGCTTTCGGCTTGCCAGACCGGACTCGGAGACGTTAAGCAGGGCGAGGGCGTAATCGGCCTACGAAGGGCGTTCGTCATGGCCGGAGCCCCGCGGGTGCTTACAACGCTCTGGATGGTGCCTGACCAGCAGACGCAAGCGCTAATGGAAGTCTTCATCGAGGGCTGGCATACGGGCATGCCGGCGTCTCATGCTCTCAGAGCGGCTCAGTTGGCGATGATCGCACGTCTGCGCAAGGAGAAAGGCACGGCGCACCCATTC
>Ga0315289_10002569_pt1 | contig 27746 bp, 24 predicted proteins | sample YL17G11_40_MG_FD_203452 | JGI IMG/M metagenome (GOLD analysis project Ga0315289, IMG submission 203452) | Sediment microbial communities from Yellowstone Lake, YNP, Wyoming, USA - YL17G11_40 | ecosystem: Environmental > Aquatic > Freshwater > Lake > Sediment | place: USA: Wyoming | collected...
GATCCGCATTCGCCCGGTCCTGCCGTAGGCCGTGCGGCGCGACGGAAGCCGTGCGACTCCAGTGGAGCGAGCCGGGGCGATGCGGGCCCGGGCAGGCTTGCGTTCACCGAAGACGCCCAACAAGGCCCGTTGAAGCGAGCGATCAAGAGAGGCAACCTTCCAGACGGATGAGCGGCGAGCGAAGGGCAGTGCCCTCGCCAGGCCACTAGAAGGAGGCGAAGTGTGAGCGATGACGCGACGAAACGGCCCCGGGAAGTCCCTTTGGACACGGGAGGCCTTTCCCTTGAGGAATTGGAGGGGATCCTGAACCACCTTCCGGTCGACGTCAGCTTCGTCGACGCCGAGGACACCGTGCGCTACTTCAATCCGACGAAGGGGCGCATCTTCGCGCGCACCAAGGCCGTCATCGGCCGTAAGGTGCAGGACTGCCACCCGGCGAAGAGCGTGCACGTCGTAGAAAGGATCCTCGAGGACTTCAAGGCCGGCCGGCGCGACAAGGCCGAGTTCTGGATCACACTCGGCGGTCGACTCGTCACCATCCGCTACCTCCCGGTGCGCGGCCGCGCGGGGAAGTACCTGGGTTGCCTCGAGGTGACGCAGGACATCACCGACCTGAGGAAGATCGAGGGGGAGAAGCGCCTGCTCGACCTCACGTAGGAAGATGACGAGGCGCGACGAGCCGCCCCGGTCGAGCGACTTGTTTCTCTCTGCTAAGGAGCTCGCGAGTCACACCCCGGCCCGGCGAGGCCGCCGAGAGCGGTCTCCTTGTACTTCCGCTCCATGTCGCGGCCGACCTCCTTCAGGGTCGCGACGGCGCGATCAAGGCTGATCTGGTGTTTTCCAGAGCCGAGGAGAGCCAAGCTCGCCGCGTTGAGCGCAGCGACGGCGCCGACCGCGTTCCGCTCGATACACGGGATCTGTACCAATCCGCAGACCGGGTCGCACGTCAGGCCTAGGTGGTGTTCCAGAGCCGTCTCCGCGGCGGACTCTGCCTGAAGCGCGCTCCCGCCTAGAAGCTGGCAGGCCGCGGCCGCCGCCATGGCGCTCGCCGTGCCCACCTCTCCTTGACAGCCAACCTCGGCTCCGGAGATCGAGGCGTTCACGGCCACGACGAGACCCACGAGGCCCGCCGCGAGCAGCGCGTCGTGGATGCGCTCGTCGGAGAGGAGGAAGCGCTCTTGAAGCATCTTCAGAGTGGCAGGTACGACGCCCGCGGATCCGCACGTCGGCGCGGTGACCACGCGGCCGCCGGCCGCGTTCTCCTCCGCCACGGCCAGCGCGTACACCGCCGCCAGCGTCGTCTCACGCGACACGACCTGCCACTCCCTCGCTCTCCCCTGCAGGTGCTCGAGCATCTCCGGAGCCCGGCGCTCGAGGCAAAGTCGTCCGGGAAGGACACCTTCGGTTGCGAGCCCCGCCTCGATCGAGCGTGTCATCGTCCCCCAAAGCGCCTCCAGCCTTCTCTCGACGTCGGCCGGTGCGAGGCCGTGCTCGCGCTCCTCGTTCTCCCGCACGAACTGAGCGAGGTCCATGCCTCGTTCGAGGCAGGCGTCAAGAACGCGAGCCATGGAGAAATCCGACGCCGCGCGCGCTCGTGCGGCCCTGTCCCCGAAGGTCCCTCCCTCCACCGCGCCGCCGCCGACCGAGCGGTATTCCTCCTCGAGAAGAGGGCTTCCCGCGTCGTCACGAGCGACGAACCGGAGCGTGTTCGGGTGGGTAAGGTCGAGCGTCGTCGTGTCGAACAGGATGTCCCGGTCGGGATCGAAGTGAAGCACCGCGCCGCCGCGGATCCCTCCTGCACTGCGGACCGTCTGGTAGACCGCCTGCAGAGAGGGACCGGACGGATCGGTCGGGTCGTAGTCGGCGAGACCCGCCGTGACGGCGAGGTCAGTCAAATGCCCCTTCCCCGTGCGGGCGAGACTCCCCAGGAGCGTGACCCGCACGTGAGCCCTGTCGATCCCTCGGGCGGCGAGAAGCCCGCGAAAGTCGCGCGCCGCGCGGAGGGGCCCGAGGGTGTGAGAGGAGCTCGGACCGATCCCAGTATCGAGAAGGTCAAAGACGCTAGGCACTCTCACGACTTCCCTCCGCGCCGAGTTCCCTCGGTGCCGCCCGTCCGCTGACCGGCCGCAGGCACACCGACTCGACTGAGCCGAGCCCGGCTTTCTTCGTCGACGGATCGAACCGACGCCTCGTCGGCGAGCCCCCCGGCACTAAAGACAAAGCCAGCCGCCCGCGGGAATCCTCCCGCTCGTCGGCTGGCCACTTCCGATCAGCATAGGATGGACGCCGCGCGGCTCCAGACCAAGGGGAGCCTGCGCTCCGCCCGGGCCTCTCTAGCGAGTGCTGTTGTCCCAGCTCTCGAACACCTCTTCCAGTTCGAGGGGATTTACCTCAACGACTTTCAGCACCGCGTCCGCTTGTGAGACGCGGACACCCGCTTCGCACACGCGGCAGACCGCCTTCGGCATCTTCCCTCCCGAAGCTCCCGGGCTACTTCTTCCCCGTCTTCTTCGTCCCTCCGGCCTTCTTCTTGGAAAGCTCCATCCCCAGCCACCCCCTTCTCCGCGTCGCCACCAGCGGACGAAGCGAACATAATGTGGAAGCCCATTGGAAGTCAAGAGCCCCTCTCCGGACGTTTGTCCCTTTTCCCTGAAAGTGAGACCAAGCCCTCCGAATCCTGCTCTCGTCCCCGTCGCGAGGCGAGAAGCCGGCCGACCCTCGGCTGCCGGGCTCACTCCGATGACACGGCGCCGCAGAGCCGTGCCTGTGATAGGATGGCGCTCAAGCGCGTCGCCCGAACGAGGACGGGGAGGGAAGCGGATGTCGGATGATCGGCCTGGTGATCGGCTCCCTTCTCCCCGCCCGCCCATCCCGGGCCGAGGAGAAGGGGACCGAGCGGATCTCGCCGCGCCGGGGCCAGAGGCGTGAGGACGCGAGCGACCTTCCTAGGACTCGTGGCGATCGCCCTTTGGTCGACGAGCGTTCCCGCGACGCGAGATCTCCTGGAGCGTCTGGGAACGATTCCCGGGACGTCGCTCTCACTCCTTCTTGCCGGGACGTTCCTTCTCTTGGCCACGTCGGCGCAGACGAGGGGACTGGGGTGGATCGGACGACTCTCCGTCCGGCACCTGCTCCTCTGCGGCCCGCTCTTCATCGCCTACTTCGCGTGCCTCAATCTGGCTCTGGGGATGGCGGAGACGCGATCCGAGGCGATCGTGGTCGGCCTGGTGAACTACCTGTGGCCGACGTTCGTTCTCGTCTTCTCCGTTGCGCTCTCGCCCGCGAGGCCGCGCCCACTCACGTTCCTGGCCGGGATCGGAGTGAGCCTCGGCGGAATCGGGCTCGCTGCCTCGGCTCAGTTCGCAAGCCTCGGAATCGCTCCGCTCGTGGGCGGCGTTCTTCCTCTCCTCTTCGCCTTGGGAGCAAGCGTCGTGTGGGGTCTCTACTCGAACCTCACCAGGCGCTTCCGGCAATCGCACTCGGCCGGGGCAGTGGGGCTCTTCCTCTTTCTGGGAGGCGCGGCGCTCGGCCTCGCGAGCCCCGGGCGGTGGCCTCGAATCGACTGGACGCCCGCCGCGACGCTCGAGCTCGCGTACGTGGTTGTCTTTCCCCTCTCCCTCGCCTATGCCCTGTGGGACGTGGCCATGCGCGACGGGAATCTTCCCCTCGTCGGCTCGGCCTCGAACTTGATTCCCATCCTTTCGACCGCGATCGGAAGCGCCTACCTGGGAGTCGCGTTCCGGGGAGAGCTCATCGGAGGCGCCGCCCTCGTCGTCCTGGGAGCTCTCCTCTCCCAAGCCGCATTTCGGAGCCGCAGGAAACCGCCTCCTCCTGGCGAGAGCGAGCCTGGGGCTGCACTCAGGCCGCAGTAGACGGCCTCCTGGCTGTGCTTCCCGCGACTACGCTGGGCTGGGCAGGCCCGGCACAGGCTCGCGGCGACCGGCCAAGAAGCGCGCCTCGAGTCCCCTCGGGCGTCGCGCTACGCGCCGGAACTAGAGCCTTAACCTGGAGGCACTCGGACACGCCCCGTCTTGGCCTCTACGGAGCCGCTCCCGCGCGCGCTTCCTCTGGAGAGCGCCAGTTGATGGCGAGCACGGGACACGAAGGAAGGCGTACCACCGACTCGGTCACTGACCCGAACAAGAGACGCGCGAGGCCCGTCCTGCCACGGGTCGCAATGACGATCAGGTCGACCTTCTCCTCGTCGGCAACCTCCACGATCTGCGAGGCCGCATTCCCGTACACAGCGCGTGCTTGGGTCCTCAGTTGCTTTGGCAGCCGCTCCTCAGCCAATTGGCGAAGTCGTTCCTCCGCGCAGGCGACCAACAGCCTCCCCGCAAGTCCTGTGTCGATCGGCGCGGTCGCAGCGCCCTCGCTCGGGCGCACCGTCACCGCGGCAGGCTCGACGACGTGGAGCAGCACTAGCTCCGCCGAGAAAGCCGCCGCAAGTTCCGCAGCCACGGACAGAGCGGCGTCCGCTACCTCAGTGAAGTTCGTCGGACAGAGAATCTTCCTAAGCGGCAGCATCTGGGGCCTCCTTTTCCGCACCCTTCTTGTTCCGCCGCGCGCGGCGCCCGTCCATGCGCACCTTGGTTGTGCGGTGGCTCCTGCGGAAGGAAGCTGGTCGGCGCTGCGCCGGCGCGATCCGCGAGGATCGGGACGGAGGGCTGACTTCCCGTCCGGCGGGCGGCCGGAGTTGGGGTCGACCGACGCCGGGCTCGGCGCACGGACACGGAGTACCGCAAGCGCCTGCTGGCGCGCCTCGCTGGAGAAGGACGGTCTGAGTCGGGTAGGCAAACTGAATCCTCTCTTCTTCGAATCGTCGCACGATGGCCAGGTTGACCGCCTGCCGGGCATCCATGTACTCGGCGTAGCCTGGATGGAGGACGCAGTAGACCACCTCAAACAGGAGGGCAGAATCGGCGAAGTCCTTGAAGTGAACCCGTTCGAGGCGGACGTCGCTCCGGTAGCGCACAGCCTCGCCGAGGATCCTGGGGATCGCCTCGAGTTTCTCGTACGCGGTCTCATATGGCACGCCCAGGGAGAGCACCACGCGCCGTTCGACCATTCGCTGGTAGTTGTGGATTCGGCTTCTCAGAAGATCGCCGTTGGCAATCACCAGCTGCTCTCCGGACAGGCTCCGGAGTCGCGTCGTCTTCAGGCCAACATGCTCGACGGTCCCCGCAAGGTCGTCCAGCACGATGAAGTCGCCCACGCTGAACGGCCGATCGAGGGCGATGGACACGGAGGCGAGCAGGTCAGCGAGAACGCTCTGCACCGCGAGAGCCACGGCAATCCCTCCGACTCCCAACCCCGCCGCCAGCGCGGTCACGTTCACCCCCAGGTTCTCGAGCACGAGGAGGAGGACGATGATCCACACGCCCAGTCTGACGACGAACCCCAGGACGCTCCTCATGGCGTCGGCGGAGCGCGCCCGGTCCGTGTCTGTGTCCGCTTCCCGGGTGGTCCAGAAGAGAACAAGGCCATTGGCCCAGACGGCCAGTTGAAGGAGGAACGCCACAAGGGCCACCGACCCAGCGGCCCGCGCCGCACTGGGAGACGGCGCCAGGGTGAGCCAACCCGCATACAGCGAGATGACAATGACGAATGGCAGCTTGGTTTTCTCGATCAGGGCCGCGGCCAAGTCATCGGCTCGTGTGGGCGTTCGCTTGGCGAAGTCCTTCAGCCGACGGAGAAGGACGGTGCGGATAAGGAGGAGCGCGACCGCGACGAGACCGCTGACCGCGGCGGCGATGAACCACGCGGATGCCGAGTGCCCCAGCAGGGTCTCCTCAAGCCGTCCCAAGGTCGTTCCTCCAAGCTAGAACGTGCTTCGTCCGGTCTTCTTGAAGCGCCGGCCAGCACGCCGACACGAAGCGTGCAAGGTCCCACCGACCGCCAGAGGCGGCGAGACGCCCCGAGACGGTGCCTTCGGGGCGAGTCAGTTCGGATCGGCTTCGCTTCGCGTGCGAGCAAGTCTCGCCTCGGTGTGAGGGGCGCCCGGGCGGGAATCCCGCCCGGGCGCAAGCCCGATGCCTCCGCCCCTCGCTTTCCGAGGAGTGCTTCGATCGAGGAACCTGAAGGGTACCCATGGCGGAGGCCGGGGGTGACCTGACCTACTTGCCTGGTGTCCGGAGGAGGTTGTGCTCGATCAGGAATTGCCGAGCGACTGCCTCCGGCTCGAGCCCTTGATTGTCAACCTGGCCGTTCAGCTCGGACATGGCTCGCTGCGCGGCCGAGGGATCCTGGGGAAAGGCCTGCACCAGCTCCTGCAAGATGCCTTCAAGCTCTGGATTAGCGGCAAGCACGCTAAAGCGGACCGCGGGCGCGAGGTCGTAGGGCGGCCAGAAGTGCTTGTCATCCACGAGGGCAATCCAGTCATACTTGGCGATCACGGCATCGGTCCCGAACACCACCGTCGCATCGACATCCCCTTGCACTAGATACTGGGCGGTCAATCCGGCAAGGACCGGCGTGACGTACGAGGGGAGGAAGGCAAAGCCATAATGGACCTGCATGCCGATCAGGCCGTCCGGCCGCGCGTAGAACTCGAAGGTCGTCGCGATCCGGACCTTCCCCCCTTCCTTCTTGACGTACGCCGCGAAATCACTCAAGGTCTGAACAGCGTGCTGTTCCGCGAATGGCCGCGTGACGACGATCACGTAGGTGTTGTTGCACCAAATGGGACTGAGCCAGGCGATGCCTCGCTCGGCGTCGTAGGCTCTCACCTTGGCGAAGAGCTCCTCCTGAGACTCTCCTTCGTACAGGTGCTTGCTGTACGCCATCCATTGCGTCCCGGTGTAGTCGAGGCACAAGTCGATATCCCCGTTCTCCAGCGCTTCACGAAGCACCATGCTCGACATTCCCGTCCTGAGATCGACGGCAAAGCCGCGATCCTCCAAGAGGAGCTTGAGCAGGTAGCCTCCGATGAATTGTTCGGTGAAGTTCTTCGTACCGACTCGGATCGTGCTCTTTCCCACCGACGCGGAGACAGACGCCACTCCGAGCGAAAGGACGAGAATCGCCGACAGAACGCCAACCACCATGCGCTTACCCATGTACTCCCTCCTTGTGAGTTCTCTTGGACCGCTTTTGACTTCTTCCGAAGCGCTCTCCTCCCTATTTGGCTAGGGCCTAGGTGCCCTGTTCGTGCTGAGGGACGCGCAGTCCGCGAGGAGTCGCCCACGTAGTGACGGCCTCCAACAGGCGATCGAGGACGATGGCCAAGGCAGCCGTGGGGGCTGCCCCCTGCAGGACGAGTTCCACAACGCGAACCGAGACTCCAGTCATGATGATCTCTCCCAAGCCTCCGGCGCCGATCATTCCTGCCACGGCAGCCGATCCCACGTTCAAGACGGTGGAGGTACGGATTCCAGCCATGATGACGGGCAGCGCGAGCGGAAACTCCACGCGACGCACGACCTGCCAGCGGGACATCCCCATTCCCCGAGCCGCCTCCTTCATCGCCGGGTCGACGGAGGCAAGCCCGGCGTAGGTGTTGCGCACGATGGGCAGAATCGTGTACACGAAGAGCGCGATCACGGCAGCCTTCAGGCCAAGACCGATCAGAACCGAGAAGATGCCCACAAGGGCCAGCGTGGGAACAGTCTGCCCGACGCTCGCCGCACCCGAAATGATGGGTGCCACGTAGCGAACCGACCGGCGGGAGAGCGAGAAGCCGATCGGCACGCCTGCGGCGATGGCCAGCAACTCGGCGATCCAGACGATCTCCAGGTGCTCCGCCACAGCGGCGACCAGCTTGGCCGGAGGGGCCATGGTGAAGAAGCCCACGCGCCCCAAGCTGGTCATCCAGCCTGTCAGGCCCAGCAGGATCGCCAGGAGCGCGTAGAACGCGACGTGTCGCGTCAAGAGGCCACCTCCTCAGGCGCGGTCTTTTCGTAGTTCTGTTGTAGGAAAACGAAGAGCCGGTTGAAGGTGACAAGCCCGATCAGTCGCCGGTCTCCGTCAGTCACCGCCAGATTCCCGACGGCGCTCTCGAACATCAGCGCGAGTGCCTCGTTGAGCGGCATGTCCGGTGCCCCGAGGACCGCATAGGCCGTCAATCGCTCGCGGACCGTCCCCCCGCGGCGCTCCAGATCCGCCGCGCCAACCCAACCCACGAATCGCCCTTCGCCATCGACGACCGGGAGGAAGGTCACCTTGTGCTCTCTCATGAGCCTGAGAGCTGATTCAAGCCCCTCGTCGAGTCCCACGAAGGGCGGCTTCGGATCCATCACGTCGCGCACCCGTGTGAGGCGAAGAGCCTTCAGGGAACGATCTGCGCCCACGAACCCTTTCGCGAAATCGTCCGCAGGCTGAGCAAGGAGCAGCGCGGGCGTCGCGAACTGCACCAGACGTCCGGAGCGCATGAGCGCGATTCGATCCCCCAGATTGACCGCCTCGTGGATGTCGTGGGTCACGAACACAACGGTCTTGCGGATCTCGCGCTGGATCCGCAGGAATTCATCCTGCAAGCGTTCCCGGGTGATCGGGTCGATCGCGCCAAACGGTTCATCCATGAGGAGGATTGAGGGGTCAGCGCCCAGTGCTCGCGCTACCCCCACTCTCTGACGCTGGCCGCCCGAGAGCTCAGATGGAAACCGGTCAAGGAAGTCTCGCGTCGGAGTGAGGCCGAGGAGTTCGAGAAGCTCGCTGGCCCGCTGGCGGCGGCGGCCCTTTGACCACCCGAGCAGCCGCGGAACCGTGACAATGTTCTCTGCCACAGTCATGTGCGGAAACAAGCCAATCTCTTGGATGGCGTATCCGATTCGGCGACGCAGCTCGGTCACCCGCAGTCCGCGGATCTCCCGGCCACCCACGAAGATCTCGCCCGAGGTCATGGGCACCAGGCGGTTGATCATCTTGAGGGTTGTCGTCTTCCCGCATCCGGAGGGACCAAGTAAGATGCAGAACTCGCCCTCTCCGATGCTCAGGCTGACCCCGTCTACAGCGCGCGTTCCGTCCGGGAAGACCTTGGTCGCGTTGCGAAGCTCGATCATCGCTCCCCCTTCACCCGGATCCCTCGCGGAGTCACCAACCGCTCCACACCGCTGAGCAGCAGGTCAAGCCCAATCGCGAGCGCAGAGACGCAGACCGCCCCAGCCAGGACGAGGTCTGGGCGAGTGTTCGCGATTCCACGAAAGATAAGCTGCCCCAGGCCTCCCGCCCCGATGTACGCGCCAATCGCAGCGATGCCAACGTTCATCACAACCGCTTGCCGGAGGCCAGCCATGATGACAGGGACGGCAAGGGGGATGCGGACTCGCCGAAGGATCTGCCCCTCCGACATTCCCATGCCCCGGGCCGCCTCGATGGTCGGCCGGTCGATTCCGCGAACAGCCGTGGTCGTGTTCCGGATGATGGGAAGGAGTCCGTACAGGGTCAGAGCGATGACCACGGGGACGAAGCCGATGGAATCAGCTCCGATGGCTTTGAGGACCGCCATGAGGATTCCGTAGAGCGCCAAGGAAGGAATGGTGAGGAGGATGCCCGCCACGAACAGGACGAACTCCGCCAGCCGTTCGCGACCCCGCCCTGAGATGAAGACACCGATCAGGAGGCCGACAAGTGCCGCAAGGCCGTTCGCGACCAGGACGATCCGGATGTGCTCGATCGTCAGCTGGCCCACGTACGGCACGTGGGTCGAGAGGTATCGCCATGTGACAGTAAGCATCGCTTACTTATAGCCCACATGGCCGAGAATTGCAACTATGCCATTAACCTTCTCGACTTACAGTCGCGCGGCGAACGAATTCACAAGGTGGCAGCCCCATGTTGCGGAACCCCAAGTACGGCCGCACGGTGTTGTACTCGGAGAGCCACGCCGCAAACTCCTCTTGCCACCGAGCGACCGGGGCGGAGACCCACTCCTTGCGCCGCGGAGCGACGAACTCCGTCTGGAAGTCGCGCCAGAATCGCTCCAGGAACCCGTTCTTTCCCCGTGGCTCTCGGTGCACACTGTGGTGCTCGATGCCGGCTCGCGCCAGGAATCTCTCAAACGGATGCCGACTCGAGCCCCACAAGACTGGGGTGTCCGGGGTGATCAGCGACCGGATGCGAACCTTCCTGCCGGAGAAGAACGGGAGAACGTGCTCGGCCAGTAGCTCAACAGCGTCTTCGGCCTGTCGTGCGGGCCGCAGCAGTCCGAACGCGACCCCACCAAACGTGTCCAGAGCGACGTGAACGTGAATCCGCTCGCGTGACGTCGCTGCCTGTACGTGCTGGACAAGCAACTCGCCTGGGCGGGAGGACTCGCGACCGCGCTCACGGAAGGCAGGGTTCCAGTGATCGATCCAGGCCAACTGCTCCGCCGTGAGACTGGCATCGTGGTTGATCGCCTCCTCCTCAAGGCGCAACCACCGGTCGCGCGCCGTTCCCATCCCGTGGCGTGAGAGGACCTTCTGAACCGTGGGCGAGCTGAGTGAGATTCCCATGCGAGCGAGTTCCTGAGAAAGCCGAACGCACCCCCAGGAAGGATGAGCGACCGAGAGCAGGACGACCTGCGCCACTACGGCTGGAAGCGTTGCCATGGGGTGGGTCTTGTGGACCGGAGGGCGGTTCTCGAGCCCGCGAAGTCCCTGTTCTTCGAGGCGCTTCCGGTACGCGTAGAACTGGGTCCGAGTGATGTTGGCCTGGCGGCAGGCTTTCGACACGTTCCCGAGCTTCTGCGCCAGCTCCAGGACTTCTTTGCGTTTGCGAACCGCCTCGTCGGTGTGGTCAGCCGTCATCGATTGCACCTACTCAGCACCGTGCACTTCAGCACGGAGCTACCCATTGTGCGCAGGACTCGCAGTGCCGTCAATCCCGTTCCAGCGGAGCACGGCCCGCGAGTCCCTTGGCCAAGCTGGCAGGCGAGCCCCAATCACGAGCGGGCCCTGCTTGCGCCGCCCTCAAGTGTCCACACAGAAGCTTAACGCACGACTTGCGGTCGTCACCACTTGGGCGCAACATGATCCGTCTCGACTAAGCAGGAGGTAGGGCACGATGCCTAGGTTTCGGCGAATGCGTCAAGCCGCGGACGCAACCTTCAGGAGGCCCAGCGGGTCAGCATTTCCAGGGGCATCCTTGATCCTCGGTGTGGCGGGATTCGGCATCCTTCTCGCCTCCATCTGGGTGGACTCGCCTCCGGACGGAAGCCTCCTGGCCCTGTCGTTCAGCCTCTTCGCAGTCTCTATCGTTTTCGGAGCGGTCGGCCTGACCCAGCCGAAGTCCAGGGGATGCGCGGCCGCGGGTCTCGCGATCGGCGCGATCGGATTCCTCCTTTTCCTTTTCCCGCTCTCCGACCTCCTTTCCTTCCTCCCGAACCTGTAGACGAGGCGCCGATAGGATAGCCCGCGGGGAGGCCCTGGCACGGCGCATCCGGTTCCTGATTGCGTTCTCTGGGCCGCCCCACTAACATGCGCCTTGGCATGGAAGCGACCAAGCTCATAGCCCTTCTGGTAGCCTCGGGTCTGTTCCTCGCCACCTACGTGGCGATTCTCTCGGAGAGGATCCATCGGGCCATCGCGAGCGTGATTGGCGCCGCTGCGATGGTTGCCGCAGGCACCTGGCTTGGCTTCTACGATGAGGCCAGCGCGTTTCTGGGAATCGACTTCAACACGATCGCCCTCTTGTTTGGGATGATGATCCTCGTCGGAATACTCCAGAAGACGGGCTTGTTCGCGTATCTCGCCGTCCGCGCCGCGCAGCTGACTCGGGGAAACCCGGTCATGCTCGCCGTCACACTCGGACTCCTCACGGCGCTCCTCTCCACGATGCTGGACAACGTCACGACGATCATCGTCGTCGCGCCCGTTACAGTCTCGATCGCCGGGCTTCTGGGAATGAGCGCCGTCCCGCTTCTCATGTGCGAGGTTCTCCTGTCCAACATCGGGGGAGTGGCGACTCTCGTGGGCGATCCACCGAACATCTTGATTGCCTCAGCGGCGAGGTTCACTTTCAACGACGTGCTCGTGCACCTCGCGCCAATCGCTGTGGTCGCCGTGGTCGTCACTCAGCCCTTGCTTCTCTTTCTCTTCCGCCGAGACCTTCGCGGAACCGTCAAGGCACGCGAAGCCGTGGCAACGCTCGACGCCAGGGCTGCCTTGGTGAGGCCGAAAGAGGTCAGACGACTCCTCGTCGTCTTCGCTGGGACGGTCCTTCTCTACCTCCTGCACGGCGAGTTGGGGATTGGCCCCGGCCTCGTCGCCCTGATCGGAGCGTCCGCGGCGCTTCTCTGGGTGCGTCCACCGATCGAGGAGCTTGTCAAGAGCGTGGAGTGGGATGTCCTCCTTTTCTTCGTCGGCTTGTTCGTCATCGTTGGCGGGATGAGGGCCGCCGGCGTTCTCGAGTTCCTGGCAAACGGCATCAGCGCACTGACGACGCACGGCATCTTGCTGACGGCGGTCGTGCTCCTGTGGGCGAGCGCCGTCCTGTCGAGCCTATTGGGAAGCATCCCGATTACGATGGTCATGATCCCGATTCTTCTCACCATCACTGTGCAACGAGTGGACGCGGGTCCCCTGTGGTGGGCGCTCGCGATCGGGGCAGGTTTCGGCGGGAACGGAACCCCCATCGGTTCAGCGGCTGGCGTCCTCATCGTCTCGATCAGTGAGCGTGCCGGGGCCCCCATTTCGGTCAGAGAATGGCTGCGGACCGGGGTCCCAGCGACGCTGGCTAGCTGCGTGATTGGGAGCGCCGGCCTAGCCCTTGCGGTCTGGCTCGGCCTCTTCTAGCGGCCGCCCTTCCTCGCGCTCCGTCTCGCTCGTCGGCGCTCTTCGTGTGGGCAGGTGGCCTCGTGCCGGCCGAGGCGGCAGTCTCGGCCTCGGCGCGGGCCTGGGCGAGCGGCTTCCCGTCCCTCGTCGCTTACGCCCGAGCCTCGTGGAGGGAGTGGCCGCGTGCGAGAAGCCCCCGAACAGGGAGCTGAAGAAGAGAAGCAACGGGAAGATCTCCAAGCGGCCCATCCACATGTTGAAGCAAAGGACGAGCTTCGCTGCGGTCGGCATGTTCGGCCGCGTGATGCCGACCGAGAGCCCGGCCGTGGCCTGCGCGGAGGTGACCTCAAACGTCACGTCGAGCACCGACACTGGCTCGGGAAGACTGTGGAGCAAGACAACGACGCCTATGATGAGAGAGCAGAGCCACAGGAAGCTGAGCACGGCCGCTTGCTCGAATCTGACGCTCGCCTCGAGTCTCGTGAGCGTCTTTGCGCCCATCTTCATCGTCTTTGCGGTCTCAGACGGGAAGAACACCTGCCGCAGCCGCAGGCCAGAGCCACGGATGAGATAGAGAAACCGGAGGACCTTGATGCCTCCTGCCGTCGAGCCGGTCGCTCCGCCGATCATCATGGCGACGACCAAGATGAGTTTCGCCGTGTCTGACCAGGTCCGGACGTCCGCGGTCTGAAACCCCGTGGTTGTTGCCGCTGCGACTCCCTGAAAGAGCGAGGGCAGCAAGGCGCGCTTGACCGGGAGGACGAGAAGCATCTCCAAGAAGAGCAGGAGCACGAACGACGCAACGAGAAGGAGCTGCCAACGGGATTGGTAGTCCGTCCACAAGACGCGCCCGTTCCCAGCAAGGAGTCGGTGGTGCACTGCGAAGTTCGTCGCGCCCAGAAACATCAGCAACAGAAGGACCAACTGAACCGCGACGCCCGCATGCCCTGCGAGGCCGGAAGCGTAAATAGTGAAGCCTCCCGTCGACAGGGCGGTCATCGAGTGGTTCAACGCGTCCCAAGCGGGCATCCCAAGCCCCCAGAGGGCGATCAGGCCGCAGAGGGTGTACAGCCCATAGATCCGAAACATCGTTCGCGCCGTCGCTCGGATCGAGGGGCGGATGCTTTCGTGCTGCTCTGCAAAGAACAGGTTCCCACTCGTCTGGATGGCGCGGGCAAAGACCGAAAAGACGATCACGACCACGCCCATCCCACCAATCCATTGTGTGAGCGAACGCCACCATTGCAGCGTATGTGGTAGAAGATCCGGCCGAGGGATGACGCTCAGGCCGGTCGTGGTGAATCCAGAAAGTGACTCGAAGAAGGCGTTGGCGAAATCGCTGCACGGGTACGCGGACCCACCTCCCAGGCGCATTGAGATGAGGTAGAGCGGGATGGCCCCAAGAGCGGAGACAACGCCCCATCCAGCGGCCGCGGCGAGCGTGGCCGTCGCGAGACTGGTTCTCCCGGCCTGCCGAAACGGCAGGTAGAGGACTGCCCACAGAAGGAAGGACGCGATCGCCGTGATCGCGAACGGCCACAGGGCGAACGTCTCGCGGGAGGCCATGGCCACGAGGAGCGTGAAGGAGGCCGCAAACCCCGCCACGGGACACAACATCCCGAGGTCGCGGAGGAAGACCAGGTATTCTCTGGAGCCACCAGTGCTGTCGAGCATGCGAGAGACGTAGCGTAGCGCCTCCAGACCGGGGGCGCAAACCCGCACTAGTCTCCGCCGGATGTGATGCCGTCCTGTCTCCAGATCGCGCCAAAGGACGACGTTGGAGCGGCTCCGTGAAGTCAGCTGGCGGAAACCGAACGATCGGGGCGAAGCGATCGGCCGGCCTGCCGGCACCGCAGCTTGCGGCGACTCGCCACGTCCGAAATCGCCCGCCAGGGTCTGCAGCGTGTCAGGCTCGTGCCCATGCTCACGTCTACTCCGCTGCCAGGGTGATCCTCGGAGCGGACTGCGCGGCGGAGTTCCAAAGCTGTCCACCACTCCCAACAAGCACCTGTAAACCCCTTCTGTTGGTCCTTACATCCCTCTTAGGCGTCCGCATCCTCGAGAGTTCGTGGCCAGAGGAAGCCCTTTCGGCAAACGGAGACGGTGACGGTTTGCCCTCACGCGCAACCCATTCGCTCTTGATTGCCCCAGACATCCCTGTAGCATCCGTTCACATCTGTACGAGATCAACAATCAATGGTAGCGAGGTTCCTGTTACGACAGGTCCCCAAGGACGGCCAGTTCACGCAGCACAGGAGGAACGTCATGCGTCGAAGTCTACCCGGGAGACTCGGATGGGTGCTCCTAGTCGCAGTCTCTTTTGGTTCGCTCGCAGTCCATGGCGAGAGCGGACCGGACTTCCCTGGGGCAACCTGGGTCAAAGACCCCGACTACTACACGGGGCGTCGCCTCGACTCCATTGACTACGAGGTCGAGTACATCGTGATCCACGCCACAGTCGGCAACACGGCTGAAGGGGCTGTAGCGGAGTTCACGAACCGAGACGACAAGAGCACCCACTATATCGTTGCAAACGGCAAAGGACCTCTGTACAGGGACGGGCAGGTCATCCAGATGGTCCGCGAAGCCGACACGGCTTGGTCCATCGGCATATGGCCGGCGAAGTCCACAGGAGCGCACCGCGGCCCAATCCATCACTTCAACAGCATCAGCATCGAGCTGGCTGGCCGCCCAAACGAGAAGGGGTGGTGCACGGAGAGAATGTACGAGTCCGCTGCCAGGCTAGTCAGGTTTCTAGCCGACGAGTACGGCATCCCTCTTTCGCGCGACCGCATCCTTGGCCATGATGAAGTGGCTCGAACTAGCGTTCCAATCACTACTGGCAAGATGGACCCGTGTGGATCGGATCCTCGACAGTGTACATTCGACTGGGACCACTTCATGTCGCTCGTCAAGCAGTCGCCTTCCACCACTCCTCACGCCGTCAGTTCTCTTCCATCGACTCCAGCTCCGTCGGTGGCCCCGGCGGCAACTCCCTCTCCAGCTCCGCCCCACAGTGGCAGCGTTGGAGGGACACCCCAGTTCCTGTGGCCCATCATCCTTGGCACCATCACGGTCGCTCTGTTGCTTCTTGCCCTCTTCGGGTTCGGCGGCATCTAGAGTACGCGACACGGGGACAGAAGCGGTCTGGGACATCAACGTGCCTGCGACGCGAGTCTGGCCTCGTCGCCCGTGTGCATCCGCCTCGTCGGCAACGCTGCGAAGACACCACTCCCACCGCGAAGAGAAGGCGGACGCGCGGCAAGCTACTTCGTTCTTTGCCGATGGACGGTTCCTACAGCAGGTCCATGCTCAAGAGCACGCTGATGTCCTTGCTCCAATCCCGGAACCCCGTCTCGTATGCGAGGCGCATCCCCACGGACAGGTGCGTCTTGGCACTCAAGGACAGCACCATGGTACCTGACAGGTTGCTGATGTCGGTGGGAGAACTATCTCGAACTTCGTGAGAGAAGCTGCAGGAGCCCGAGATGGTGATCATGTCAAGAACAACCCGTTCGTAGCTTGCGGTGAGTTCCAGGCGGTGGTCACGGACAGCGTTCGGGGAAGCTGAGACCGCACCCCGGGCAAGAACCTGCTCTTCAGGACTTGCTGCCACCGCGAAGCTCATTCCTGCCGTGACGAAAAGACCGAGGGGTTCTCCTAGCGCATTGACTAGCTCGTTCGTGAACCCCAGAGTCATGGTTCCACCGCAGTAGCGCTCGAACTGGGCATCTTCAACGATGTCCTTCATCTGAAACAGGTCTAACGCGTCCAGCCCTCCGAGCTTGACGAGGCCCGTCTGCTGAACGTAGTCCTGTAGGATGCGGAGAAGATCGGCCAATGCCTTGTAGGAGCCACGATCGGCAATCACGTCTGCGATCTTCCTCAACGCGGCCTGGTCCAGGTGCTTGGAGATGCTCTTGCGCGTGAAGAGATCCGCGTCAATCCTCATCGCTTTGGCCAACGGTGTTACGTCGATAAACCGTCCGTATCCGAAACCAAACTCCGCTGAGATCCCGACAGCCTCGTATGGTGAAGCCACCTTCCCGGTGCCCCCTCCGAACACGAAGGCCACGTCGTCTGGAGCGACATACCGGCGAATGCGCCCGTTGCCTGTCAGTAGGTAGGATGGAGGATTGAAGGCAGAGAGACTCATGTCGTTCTTCACCGATCCGCTGAACCCATAGCTCGGATGGTCCAGAATGCGCGTGTAGCTAAACGAGAGCTGACCGGCATTGACATCTCGGTCGCTGACGCCATAAGGATCTTCGTGATACTGGTAGGTGCCGCTCGCCCCGAGGTTCGAGAGGTCAGTGACGGGAGGACGATAGTTGCACAGCGGGAGTGCCACGGCCGCAACTTCCACAACAGCCAACGCAAAGCAGAACGCGAGGCATCGTCGCAACTGCATCACCTCCACAGGGTATCGTAGGTGATCTGGACAGGAATGGTCAACTGCTTGGCCTTGCACTTCCCGTGAGTGAGAAAGAAGTCTTCTACACCAGCCGCCTAGGGAAGTGGAGCTCTCGAGGGACGCAATACGCCACTGGCTCCGTCCCGCCTCAGGCTCGGGAACATCCCTGCCTGACAAGAGCCGGCTTTGGCCTTTCTTCCGGGACCCACGAGGCCGCCAAGTAGTGCCGCCGCCGGAGAGTCGATCTCCGAGGCAGCGGTGGCAGCGCCCGCTCGGATCTGACATCTCGCCTAGAACGCCTATAATGCGAGGAGAGGAGGGGGAGATGCAGCGTGTCTGGGAGTTCACGGTGATTGTCGCGTGTGCGCTAGCAGCGGTTCTCGCGGTCAGCGGGACACTTGTGCTGCAGGTGGAGAAGGAGGCACGGTTGACCGCTGAGCGAGACACGGCGGTCGCCGCCCTCGAGTCGAAGATCGAGTTCGAACGAACGGCCACGCAGTCCGAACTGGCTCAGTTGCAGGGCAAGATTGGCAAGCCGACGACGGTCATGGTCACGACGGAGGTCAGACCAGAGATCACCGTGGAAGCCTTGCTCACCTTCGAGGAGCGCATCAAGGCGGAGACCGCAGCGGAGATGGCCGCCGAGCGGGAGAGGGCGGTTGCCCAGGAAGCGGGACTCCAATGGGATGTCCTTAACCTCCAATTGAGGACCCTCGCGCTTGAGCTCGAGATCATCACCTGGCAACTCGCCCGCTACGGTGAAAAGCTGCAGGAGATCGAGCTCGGGCTCCGTGAAGTAGTGAAGAGTCTTTCGTCCATAGGGCGAGCCCTCGGCGTGAAGTCGTAGGCGGCAGGCGCGGCTTAACGACCGGCGATGACCGCCCCTGACGAGTTCGCTGTCCCCGTCCCTTCTCCACTGCACGAGGCCAGCCTCTGTGACGCCTGGGCAGGGCCGGGCGCAAACCCGTAAACAGCAGAAACATGTCTCCAGGAAACGGGACCTCTCTCAGGCATCCACGGGTCATCTTCACCGATCTCACCCCGCGCACTGACCGAGAATGGACGTGTACGAGAGCCCGCGGGGGCCGCGCTGGTGCACGCGTCCTTGCCTCTGTCACTGCAACAGCCTCCCTCCGTAGAGGTCTGGCCCCCCCGCGGCGGGCTCAACGATGCCGCACAGCTCTGGCGGCACCACAGGAAGAGGAGGTGGGACTGAATGAAGAGCTCGGTTGATCGAACACTCGCTCTGCTGCGGAATCAGCGACTAAAGACAGCGCACCAGCCGTGCTTCGAGCGAGGCTGCGCTCCGGGCGGCACCGCCCGATTTGGAGCCAGGACACGCGCGCTCGCGTGGCCCCGTATCGGCTTCTGGGTGGCCATGGGCTTCGTTGTCGCTGCCCTCTGCTTTTTCCTCGCCACTGGCGGGCGGAAGGAAGCTCCGACCATCGCCATCGTGACACCAAGCCATGGGACCAGCGTCCCCGCAGGAAGCATTCGCGTTTCTGTCCAAGCATCAAAGGCCGTGCTTGTCGGGAAAACGGGCGCAGCAGGAAAGGCTAGCGGCTACCACCTGCACTACTACCTCGATGTCAATCCTCCCACCGCCCCGGGCAAGCCGGCTACCACGGCCGCCGGCAGCTGCGCGAACACTGCGGACGTCTCATACACCTGGAACAACGTTGGACCGGGCACACACGTCCTGTCCGTGCAGCTCGTCAAGAACGACGACACCCCGCTCAGTCCCGCAGTAACGGCCAGCGTCACTGTGCGTGCCATCGCCCCGTCTCCCGCGTCTTCCCCATCGCGGACGTCGCGGCCGCTGCCGCCCACCGCGGGGAGCTAGCTCTTCCGAGAGCTCCTGCTCCGGCCGCTGTCAGCGAACTCGAAGCAACCCTCGGGTCCTTGGAGCCTGCACAGCAGATGCGCGTGTCTCCTGGCCCGTCGCAACAACCCGTGCTCTCCCCTCCCGCAGCCTCGGCAATGGGCTGGCGCCGCACGCTTGGCATGGCAACTGCTGTTCTCTACAATGGCTTGACCGCGAGGCCGGTCCAGCGCGGAAACTGAGACAAGCTAACCACGCAGCTTGTTGGGTTTCAAGACGTTGCGAATGAGCCCCCCGCCGGGTAGAAGGAACACCGCTAAGGAAGCCGCGACATGCCTATCAGGATTCGGGACTCTGAAGAGCACGCCAAACAGGTGCTCGCCCGACTCCGCATCCTGGCAGGAGTTAGCCTCGCTCTCATGGTCAGTGCCTACGTCTACCTGCAGTCCCCTTTCCTGTGGGGCATGCCTGCTCCTGGCCGAGGCGTTGTCCCTGCCCCGGACGCGGCCGATCCAGGCCCTCGTATCTTGGTCCTTGCCCCTCATCCGGACGATGACGTGCTCGCTGTGGGCGGAACGATTGCCAGAGCCGCTGCCGCCGCCGGGGACAGCGTCCTGGTGGTATTCCTGACAAGTGGTGAGGCCAACGTTGGGAGCAAGTACCTCATCACCTGGAATCCCTTTCACACGGCGGGTGACTTCCGCGCCTTGGGCTCTCGCCGCGAGAAGGAGGCAGTACGCTCCCTCTCCATCCTTGGCGTCCATCCTGAGCAGGCCATCTTCCTCCGCTACCCAGATCGGGCTCACGGCCCTGGCAACCACCCACTGGGCTGAGGCGTACCGTAGCCCGTTCTCTCACATGATCGCTCCCTCCCAGAAGGGGGCCTTCACCCCGGGGAGCGTCTTCTGCGGACAGGATCTCCTCAACGACCTGGTCAAGATCGTCCAGACGTTCCGCCCGACCGTTGTCTACCTCCCGCACCCGTGCGACGCCCATCCCGATCACCAGGCTGCTGCTCTCTTGGGTGACGCAGCCGTAGCGCAGGCCGAGGCAAACGATCCCGACCTGGTCGCCTTGGAGGTGCGCGCGTACTTGGTTCACGCTTCGGAGCCTGGGTGGCCTTCGCCAAGGCGACTCCGCCTTCTCCTCGCCCTAGATGCCTCCCCTTTGCGCCAAGAGGGCGGACAGTGGGAGTCGGTGTCCCTCTCTCCCTCGACCGTAAAGTTGAAGCTGCGTGCAGTCCGGTCTCACCTCTCTCAGACCTGGATCAGTGGCCGCTTCCTGGCAAGTTTCGTTCGGTCCAATGAGCTCTACCAGCCGGTAACAAGGGTCGCAGGCCCTTTCCTAGACCCAAGCGAGCCGGCCGAGACTCCTCCGCCCGTCGAACCATCGCCGGAAACCGCTCTCGTAGCCAACCCTGTGGTCGCTACCTGATCTGTTCCGGCAGTCGATTCCCGCGTCTCAGCTCCACATCCTCACTTCGACTTGTAGAGCTCCGGGCAGAAGTACCGCACGGTTCTCTCCGCCAAGAGGGTCCAGATGCCGTCGACCTTCTTTGCGAGCAGATCCTCAATCGGTTTCGCTCCAGTGCAGGAGCCTTCTGGTATGGCGTAGGGCTTGTTGTCGACGAGCGCCTGCCCAAGCGTCTGGCCAACTCCTTGAACGCCGGCAAACTGCTCACGAGTGGCCGAGTTGATCTTCTTGATACACTCCTGACACGCCTGGGGCAGCGACACCGGCTGCGGCGGGACGCCTGTTGGCGCCACCGGGCTGACCTCAACCACCTGCTGTGACGAAGAACTGCGCCCTTTCTCATCCGTCACCTTCAGCAGCACAGCATAGCGGCCGGCATTCGCGAACGTATAAGTCGGGTTCTGTTCTCCCGACGTAGCTCCATCCCCAAACGACCAGAACCATTCAGAGATTGCAGCATCCCGGTCTCTCGAGGCGTCCGTGAAGCTCACGGTTTGCGTGACAGTCGGCGCCCCCGGCGAGTACGTGAACGAGGCAGTGACAGCATCCCGGTACAGCTGTTCTAGCCGCGATGTGAGTTCATTCTGCGACTGCCTAAGCACCGTGAGATCAGCCTCCGCCTTCTCCAACGCTGACTCCAGAGCCTGTTGCTTGATCGCGCTGCTTGCTTCGACCGTGCCGACGCGTTTCTCAATCTCCCCGAGGCGCTTCTCAACGTCCCCCACTCTCTTCTCAAGGTTCCCCGTCTTGCTGGAGCACCCGGCGAGAGCCGCAGCCGCAACAAGCACCGCCACGAGAACTAGCCTCCTCGTCATTTCACCCCCCTTGTCGGGCAAACAACTCTGACTTGCCCACCTCGATCTGTCTGCCGTAGCTCTCCGTGCCTCTGACCTCTCCTTCTCGACCTCCGATTCTGGTATAGTGGGGCGGGCGGCCTGCCAGGGAGATACTACCTCTACGTTGGGCCGAGGCGGTCAGACTGGACCGTGGCAAGCCTATCCAATCCCGTGCTCGCCGTGAAGCCATGGGCGGCGCCAGGTGGAAGTGCTGACTGTTGACGACGTCTTCGGCGGCCGTCAAGTTCCTTCGCCAGGCAGAGGCGGCAGGCAAACCTAGCCCTTCTTCTCCTCGCGGCCGAGATAGTCCAGGACCGCCTCCACGACCAGATAATTGACCGAGCGGTCTTTCTTCTCCGAGAGCCTAATCAGCCGCTCCACGGGTTTCTGGGCTATCTTCGACTGCGGGATGTAGATTGACAGCTTCTCCGTAATCAGCTTCTGTGCCACAACGTATCCCCCCCTGATCAGTGCGCTGACGCAGCATAGTCAGCCGTCCGGCGGTGGGCAACTCACAGGCACCTAGCACTGACTTCTGAGAGCACGCTACGGGTTTCCTCCGCCCCGGCCACGGCAGAGTCCAAGATCGTCCCGTCAGGGGTCTCCGGCGTACCACGCTTACGCCCAGACTCACGTCTACTCCGCTGCCAGGGTGCCTCCCTCAAGCGGACCACCCTGCAGAGTTCCAAAGCTGTCCACCACTCCCACTCCCAGCCTAGAGAGACAAGGCCTCCACGGTTTCGGGATCCAGGTGATCGAGAGTTCGAAGCTTGTCCACTACGGGGTACAGAAAAGGCCTTGTGAAGAGCAGTTGCTCTCGAGGCCTGACGGGACGGCCTGGCCACCTCAATCCTTCCCTGGCAGGAATCCATCCGCCGCTCTAGGGGCTCCAGCGTCGGAGTTCGAATCCTCCACGCCCAATCAGCAGAGGAAATAGCGTTCTGGTGAGCATCACAGCGTCCACTCGCGCGATTGAAGCGGTCCGTAGGTTCGAATCACCTAGGCTCCAAAGATGTCGGAAACGCTTTCTCAATCATGAATCTGCAGTTTGGCCCTCTCCATCCAGCAAGAGCGAAATCCTGGAAGTGTATTCTGACCACATCTAGAGGCCCTACGATCGATTCCTCAGGCCTTGCAGGCATCGCCCACGGTCTTGCAGCTCGTTTCGCGGGCGCTCCTGCCAGGTGTCGCCCTCTCACGAAGAGAGGCTCGGCGGCGCAAACCTCTGTAGCCGCGCCCCTTGGCTGCCGGCCTGTGTTCCTGGTCCGTACGGCCAATTCTACGATCCTGGTGCCGGCCGGATACTGATCTGGCGCCCAATCCACTGAACCTCCTTGCAGTCTGTATGTCGCTTCAGAACCTCTTCGACACATGCCGCAACTTGGGGGGTACAGCGGTTGGTGTAGATCCATCCTTTCAGCGAACCGTCACGAGCGTCCATCACAGGAATCTCGCAATGGCATCCCTCACGCGCGAGAGTCTCACACAGATCCTTCTGAAATGCGCTCACGTCGAGCTTGCAGGAGATGTCCGGCGCCATCTGCAGCAGGATTCTCCCGTTGGACTTAAGAGAGCTGGGATCAGATCTATCGTTGGCATCGCAGTAGGGGAGCGAGCAATCCTCGAAGAACGACTTGCAGTTCTCCAGGGTTAGCTTCCTGAAGTCCACAAGAACGTCTCCCACAACCTCGTATTGGCTGTTCTCGTCGAAGGCCAGGCCAAGCGCCATGGTCCTTACAGTCTGGCTCCCTGGGCACTCGAGACTGATCTGCAGAGTGGGAATCGTGTGACAGCAGGAGGAGAGCTCGACGAGCCACTTCTTCGGGTCGCCCTCGCGTCGCACGATGGTGATCTTGGTGTTGCCAGCCCGTCCTTGTCCCTGATACAGGTACACTCGGTTGCTTTCGACGCCGACGACGCCCTCATTCGCCAGAACGTCTCTCTGAGACGACTCGCTCAAGGACGCAAACCCTCTCTCGGAGTAGATCAGCTTGTCCCACAGCGCCGCCGCGCTCGTCTTGTCGACTAGGTGCATCGAGATCGGTTCGCAGTCCGAGGGGATCTCGACATAGTACTGGATCGCTCGTTTCTTGCAGTCTTCGGCGGACGACAAGCGCGCACAATCACAAGGAACAGGTTTCTTCTCGGTCCGTGTCAGGCTGATGACACCGAGATCAACGCTTTTCATGCCTATGAACGTTACCATGCTTGCGACAGGAGCCGTGACCGCTGAGAAACCCGGTACGACCACCGTGTAGCGCTCATCGGTCTCGGTCAGATCGAACGATTGGTTAGCCAAGGGTCCCACTTCGCTCTCACGCAGCGTCCCGCTCACCGTCGTTGCCGGGGAGAGGCTGACGTTGAAATGCCCCACCTCATCCGTCATGCCGCTCACCGGCTTGGCGTCCCCCGTCGGGAGCGGCTCAACCGGCGAGACCAAGAACGGGAATGCTGGGCCAGATGTCCCTGTGCCGGGCGACTCGCCTTCCGTACCCCCGCTTGAGATCCCTCGTCCTGTCAGCTGTACGACCGTTTCCTTGACCTGTACGGGATACCCGCCTTCAGCCCGGATCTTGAAGCTGCAGCTGTAGGACTTCCCTTCCGTCGGAGCGAAGGTGACGTTGAATGTGACGGACTGTCCGGGCTGGAGCGTCATGCTTCGCGACGTCAACCCGGAAAGCCCGAATGGAGCGCACGGATCATAGATCGTCACCCTCGCCGCTGTCTGGCTCGACTCGAGAACCTTGAACGTGTACTGCGACGATCGCGTTTGTCCAACCGCGACATCGCCGAAGTTGATCGACTCTCCGGACGAGGTCCCTCCCGGTGAAGTGGGCAATGTGGGGATCTCAAACTGCCCCATGCCCACGAGGACCCATGCCACCAGCAGGGCTGCCCCTACCGCCACCGATCTGGCACGCCTACGCATCAGAACCACCACCTAGTCAGGGGTGTTGCGCCGTGAAGGGGGCGCGATGAAATGCGACATCTCGAGACTCAGATAACTCAGAGTAGCCCATTCTCTTGAAGGATGTCAAACTGGCCCCCGGTAGTCGGTCTACTCCCAGAGCCAGCTAGCCCCCGCCGGCAGGCTGCCCTCCCTCGAGCAGACTGCTCGCCAGAGTTCTAAAGCTGTCCACCACTCCCAGCCAGCAGCGGAAAGCACGTTGCATTCGCCATTGCTGACCAGCCCCCGGTGGACGGGCCACTTCTCAGGCTGGCCCAACCCACCTCCGGCGATGCACGCCAGAGCCTCTGGCGCAGGCGGCCAGTAACCGAGACTGCTGTGTGGCGCGTACTTCAGAGAGTCAAGGCCTCCACGGTCTCGGGATCAAGCTCGGTGAAAGTTCGAAGCTTGTCCACTACAGGGTGCCCGGCGCCGCTGTGCGGAGAACCCCGCGCGGGGCCCAGAGGGCTTCGACAGAGCGTCCTCGACGCTTCGCGTGAGGATGGGTACGATCGGAGGCCTGCACCTGATTCGGGCAGAGAGAGGTCATCGATCGTGCCGACACGGTGTCCCTGGAAGACGAACGACCCGCTCCTCCTGCGGTATCACGACGAGGAGTGGGGAGTGCCGGTCCACGACGACCGCCTCCTCTTCGAGTACCTGGTCCTCGGCGGGGCACAGGCCGGCCTTTCCTGGTCAACGGTCCTGAGGAAGCGCGACGCCTATCGAGCGGCGTTCGACGGGTTTGATCCTCGAAGGGTCGCGCGCTATGGCGAGGCGAAGATCGAGTGGCTCCTGGCAAACCCGGGCCTGATTCGGAACCGCAACAAGCTCCAGTCGGCCGTGGAGAACGCCCGCGCTGTTCTCGCGGTGCAGGAGGAATGCGGAGGCTTCGACCAGTACGTGTGGGCGTTCGTCGGCGGCCGGCCAATCCAGAACGCCTGGCCGAGCCTCGAGGAGATCCCGACCAAGACTCCGGAGTCGGTTGCCCTCAGCAAGGACCTTCGCCGCAGAGGCTTCCGCTTCGCCGGCCCCACGATCGTGTATGCGTTCATGCAGGCGGTCGGGATGGTGAACGACCACGTCACGACCTGCTTCCGCCATCGCGAGCTCGGAGGAGCCTCCGACCGCTAGGACGTCCTGCCCGCCGGGCTAGGCGGCCGGCCGCCTCTTGAGTGCGTCGCCCTTCTCAGCCAACTTCTGCCTCTCCGCCGCCTCCCTCTCCGGCCGATCGAGAACGTGCCCGATGACGCCGAAGAGTGCGGCGGTCGCCACGCACAGCCCCATCGCATACCACACCCAGAGCGGGAAGCCGAGCGGTCCCAGACGGGCGTCGCCCCACGCCCAGACGTCGTTTGCCAACGCGAATAGCGCCAGACACCCGAGCGCCGCGAGTATCCCGCCTCGCGTGAGGCGCACGCGCCCTCCCGGCCGCGGCCTCGGCCGACGCCCGAGTAGGCTTCCCACGACGAGGACTGCGGTCGTAGCGAGCACGATCGGAACCACGGGAAGCGTCCCGAAGCTCGGAAGGAGGTTGAAGCGGTAGGCGGCGAGGAGTCCCTCGCCGACCAGGATGGACGCCACCGCCCCGGCCGGCGTCACCCGCGGCCAGTAGAGGGCGGCGATGACCGTGGGAAAGAGCACCGCGAACCCCGTGAACGACTCCGTGGCGATGTCGAGGAGCGTCCCTGGAAGACGCAGGGCGAGCAAGAGTCCACCCACTCCGAGCAGGAGGACGAGCGCCTTCCCGATCCAGAACGTCCCCTTTTCGCCCACGCGCCGGCGCTTAAGGAGCGGCCCGAGCACGTCGCGGCTCACCATGGACGAGAGCGTCAAGAGCTGGGAATCGAGCGTGGACATGAGCGCGGCCAGGCCCGCGGTCAACACCAGGGCCTCGATGACCCCCGGTGCGTGCTTGGAGAGGAGCATCGGCAAGATGCTGTCGGAGGCGGCGCCCGACTCGAGAGTCGGAACGCTCAGCCGTCCGATGACGCCGATCGAGACCGTGCACAGGAAGAGCCCCCCCGTGACGAGCGGGTAGAGCGTCGCCGTGAGGGAAAGCGCGCGGAGCGACCGCGCGGCATAGAAGCGCTGGAAGAGCTGGGGAAACATCGGGTCGCACAAGAGCCAAAGGAGCAGGTATCCGAGCCACACCCCGGGGCTGAAGACGCCTCCCCCGCCGGGGCGCGAGAAGAGGGCCGGGAATGCCTCGGCCGCGGCCCGATTCGCCGAAGTGAGCCCGCCGTGGGCGCCGGCGATGACCCCCAGCGCCAGAGCGAGGAAGACGATCATCATCACGCCCTGCACGACCGCGGTCCAGGCCACCGCCCTCATGCCGCCGAGCAACAAGTAGGCGAGCATCACCGCCGTCACCAGCACGGCGCCCCAGGCGTAGGGAATACCGAGGAGCCCTTCGAGCGCGTAGCCCGCGGCCATCGGCTGCATGGCGAGGTAGGGAAGGGTGAACGCGACGAGCACCGCGAGGAAGAGAAGGCGAAGCGTGGGGCTTCCGAGGCGATCGAGGATGAGCTCCGGAGGGGTCAGGAGCCCCTTCTCGCGGCCGAGCCGCCACACCGGACGGCCGATGACGAAGAAGCTCAGGGCCATGAAGCCCGTCCCGAACGCCATGATCGGATAGAACGCGTAGCCGATCCGCCATCCCGCTCCCGAGAACCCGAAGACCGTGAACGCGCTGAAGTTCGTCGCCGCCATCGTGATGAAGAGAAGCAACGGCGAAAGCGACCGCGACGCGAGGAAGTAGTCTGCCTCCTTCGCCCGTGCCCGGCGCTGCGTGAAGAAACCCAAAAGAAGCAGAAGGAAGAAGTACCCCCCGACCACCAGAGCCTTTGCCGCCACGCTCACCTCCAAAGAAACGAGCCACCCGGTCTGGCTGGGTGGCTCCGCGAGCCTGGCATGCCGGCGGCACGATACGCCATGCCTCGGTCGACCGCAACCGGCGGCCCTCGCGGACTCGGGGCGACCTAGGCCTTCCCCAGCGCCGCCGCGAGGGAGACGAGCTCTGGGTTGACGAGCCTTCCCTTCTCCATCACGAGCCGGCCGTCGAGCCAGACCGAGGAATGAAGTGAGACGCCGTCGCAGTGAGACGGAGCGGGATACCCGGGTGGGACGATCGTCGCGGGCACGCTCCCGATCCCCCACTCGGTCGATCCCCACACCCGTTCGTCCTCCACGATGTCTCCGGAGAGCCGCGCCCCCGGGTTGAAGCCGTAGGAGAGGTGGGCGAGTCGCCTCATCTGGGGATGGCGAAAGCCGTCGACCCAGGCGGCGAATTCCTGCGCCTGCGGTCCTCCGTCGATTCCTGTGATCCTGCCCTTCTCAATCTCAAGGCGGATCGGTTCCTCGAGCTTCCCGCATGGGGGGACGAGCGAGCCGTCGAAGACGATCGTGCCGCGGACCGAGTCGAACTCCGGGGTCGTGCTGATCTGACCGGCGAGCATCTCCGAACCGGGCGCGTGGGCGTACCCCATCCGGCAGCGGACCGGGATCCCCGCCGCGTGGTCAAACTCGACGTCTTCCCCGGCCGGGGTCGTGATGCGGACGT
>Ga0315289_10002572_pt1 | contig 27744 bp, 28 predicted proteins | sample YL17G11_40_MG_FD_203452 | JGI IMG/M metagenome (GOLD analysis project Ga0315289, IMG submission 203452) | Sediment microbial communities from Yellowstone Lake, YNP, Wyoming, USA - YL17G11_40 | ecosystem: Environmental > Aquatic > Freshwater > Lake > Sediment | place: USA: Wyoming | collected...
ATTTTAAAGATGTCAAATTTCCCGGCAAAGAGCCCGAAATATTAATTGAAGAAATTTTGAAAGAGATATTTGGGTAATATATTTTTATAATTTTTCTTAGTAACTTAATGTAAAAGATATTAGTAATCTCCAAAAACGAAGTTAATGCAGGGCAGTAAGCAAAAGAGTGCAGAAGTCAATTATCTAAAAATCTCGCTTACGAAGTTTGGGGAGATGAGGTTTACTGCTTTCTTTTTTGATAAATCTTATAAACCTAAAATAGATTTAATTGTTGAAACAAAGATTCTTGCATTTTTAATAGACTGTTCTGCAAATGGAAGATTAGCATTTGCATTTATATTATAGGTAAATCTCCCCCTGTTTCTTTTTTCATCAAAGAAAATCTTTAATAAAGAGTCTGCTTTATCCAGAGCATCTTCATAAATTTTTAAAAGTTCATTGCTCAGTTCATTGTTTTCTACAAGTTTTTTAAATTCTTCATAGGTCTTTTTATGCTCTTCTGGAGCCCGTGTTTTTATGCCTTTATTTAACAAATAAGCTTTTGCCGAATAAAATATTGAATAATATGCTTCAGAAATAACATCATTAAAAAAAGTTTTTCTAGAAGGTATTTTTAACATTTGTTTTACTTCTTCTTTAATTGATAATTCAAAATTAGCTTTTGCTAGAATCAGTTCATTTTCTGCTCTTTCAAGATAGCCCCTAACCTTTAAATCCATTTTCAATTGCCTCACTTATTAATTCATAATATGTTTGTGCGTTTTTAAGAATTATATGGTTTTTGAAGATTTCTTTACCATAGTTTTCCTTTTTGTCTGTTAACATATCAATAAAATCTTTTTTTCTAAAAACAAACAAGTGAATTTCCGGGATAAGCAACATTGTTATATTTTCTACTAATTTTTGTGTATTTACTACATCATCCTTATCTGGAATAATAATTACTAAATCTAAATCTGATTTTTTACTAGCATTTCCTTTTGCATAACTTCCGGTTACAATAATCAGATAATCAGTAATTTCTTTTAATTCAATGATTTTAGAAGCATTTGGGATTTTGTTTTTCTCTTGTTCATCTAAAAATGCAAAATTTATAAAAGTGTTTCTTGACATTTTTAAGCTAATTATATTTGTGTTTCCTATCTTCTCTGAATAAAGAATTTGTTTTTTTTCTAGGCTTCCAACAGCTTCATAAACTCTTTGATAAGATTTACTATTAGTTCTTTTCATAATATTTCTTATGCTTGATTTTAATAATATATTTTTTCTAAATAAATCAAGTATTTTTAGTTCATTTTTAGTTAATGTTTCCATTCTGAGATAATATTATCTCTTTTTTGAGATATTTAAATGTTTTGTTTGTTGGTTTTATATTTAGGAGCCCTTCAGCAACCCAAATCTTTTTGATGTATTGATAATGTTGTTGGATTGTAAGAGGAGAAGTGAGCTTGAGGAAGAAAAAGTGAAGAAGAGTTATTTAAAAATCTCGCTTCCTTATGAGGTTTTACCGAGTAATAACCTCTTATCTTGAGAATAGAAAGAGGTAAATAGTTATTTAAAAATCGTGTTACGGGGACGGGGGGAGGGGAGGGGTTTTTGATTACTTGTTTGAAAACTTTTAGAAGACTAAACTAACACTGCTTCTTCATTACCCAAAACAACTTGGTTATCCATGTCCCATAAAAGATAAGAAATAATTTGCTCTGTACCATCTTCGTAACTACTTGACAGATATTTCTTTATCTCTTTTTTAAATTCTTCTTTTGATTTATCTAATGATTCTCTTGCAGTTTTTCCCTTTAATAGAGAGATTACCAGTCTGTTAGAGGGTTTTAAAAAAGAAGATGCAATATTATCTTTCAAAGGAGTTGCTTCTCTTTCAGAATCTGTAACAATTACAAAATCATCTTCATAACCAATAAATGAGTCTGTCCCTTTTTTAACTGCTGTTTTTCCTAGGATATTGGCAGACCTGCAAGACAAAGCATAAACAATTTTGCCCTTTAACAAATTGTCATTTACCTCTGATTCTATAAGAATATTATCTTTAAAACCACAAATGAAATTATCACCTCCATGCCCGTTAAATAAGACTAATCTTGGATTTTGTTTTTTCAGATAACTTTCTACTTTTTCCCTGTTTGCTTCCTTGCCTTCTAATTCCAGAAATCTGTATTCTATTTGATACTTTTCTTTTGTGATTTCCCTACTCCATGCAAATAAATAAGCAGTAACTTTGTCATGATTTGGGAGAGTTATAAGAACCTTATTCATTTTGGATTTTAGATATTACTCCCTCTTTTAATGCTTTCAGATAACTTAATTGAATTTTAATTATCTTGTTCCCTATTTCATCCTCTTTTTTTACATGTTCAATCACTTCTTGCAATGTCATTGGCTCTTGAGGGGTATTTCCAATAGAAACCCTAAGATTTTGAGGCAATTTTGAGGTTATTAGCCTCTGTAAAATTATTTCTTTCAATTCAGGATTAATTTCTTCGCTCATATTAAATCAAGTTCTATTAGTTTATTTAAGATTTTCTCTCCTATTTTAGTTTCCTGTTCAATTTCAATATATGCAATATCCCAGCTCACCGGCTTTTTTTCTGGTTTTTCTCCCTTTTCTCCAATTACAATAATAACATTTTTTCTTTCATTTAAAGGCAGGTTTTGATATACTTTTAAAAAACGGCTTTTCTTTTCCATGTCCATATCTCTACATAATAAAAGTTCTTTAAATATTTATTGTTTTTTTAGAAAATAAAACTATATCAGTAATAAATAAAGACGGGGGGAGGCGGGGAAGAGGAGATTAAGCAGGGGCAATTGGGCAAATAAGTCGGGGAGTAGCAGAAGTCAGTTATTTAAAAGTTTCTGCAGAAACTTTTAAGCCACAAAAATCCTAAGATTTTTGATGTTTAAAAATTGAGGTTACGGGGGGGGTTTTGTTGTTTGATTACTTTACTTACCCATAACTTTATTCCCTACTTTTTATTGATAATAGAAAGGTTTATTAACCCTGCTGTTATTACATTATTATAAATTTTGGTAGGGTTAAAAATGAAAGAGATTTATATTCAAAGAGAATTAGAAGAGACTATAAATAAATATCTTGGTAAAAGAGAAATAATTGCAATAGTTGGGGCAAGACAATGTGGAAAAACTACCTTGATGAAAAAAATTTTTAAAAATTTAAAAAAAGCTATCTCTATAAGTTTTGATGAGAGAGAAAAACTCTCTTTATTTGATAATGATATTGAATCTTTTATAGAGCTATATGTTAAAAATTTTGACTACCTTTTTATTGATGAATTTCAATACTCAAAAGAGGGGGGGAAGAAGCTTAAGTATATTTATGATAGTCATAAGATAAAGATAATTATATCTGGTTCCTCTGTCAGTGAATTATCAATTCAAAGCATAAAGTATCTTGTTGGGAGAATTTTTATATTTACTCTTTATCCTTTTTCGTTTTCAGAATTTCTTCAGTATAAAAACAGGGATCTTTATAATATATACTCAAAAAATAAGGAATTCTCTGAAGAAGTGATTAGTATGATAAGAAGGCTATATGAAGAATTTATTATTTATGGCGGGTATCCAAGAGTTGTTCTCTCGGAAAGCAAAGAGGAAAAAGAAGTTGTCTTAAGGAATATATATAACACTTATCTTTTAAAGGAAATCAGAGAAATACTTGGATTAAGAGATGAAGATAAACTATCAAAACTTATGCATGCAATTTCACTTCAAATTGGCAGTTTAATAAATTATAATGAATTGTCAAAAATAGCTGATATGAGCTATAAAGAAGTTATTAATAACTTGAATATCTTAAAAAAAACATTTGTTATCTTAGAAAGCAAGCCTTTCTATGCCAATAAAAGAAAGGAATTATCCAAAAATCCTAAATTTTATTTTTTAGACAATGGCTTTAGAAATATAATAACAAGCAATTTTCAGAAACTGGATAACAGGGCAGACAGGGGGCAAATAAATGAAAATTTTGTTTCATCAGAAATTACCAAGGCAGGGCTGGATATAAAATATTGGAGAACTAAATCAAAAGCAGAGATTGATTTTGTTATAGAAAAATCAGGCAAAGTTATGCCTATAGAAGTCAAATCAGATTTAAGAGATGCTAAAATTACAAAATCTGTTTATAGTTTTGCAAAAAAATATAAAGTCAAAGAAGCTTTTATTCTGTCTGAAGGGCTTGATAAAACTCTTAACACAGAGTTTGGGAAAGTGCATTTTAAGCCCATTTTCACAATAAAAAAATTGATTTAAGTGCAAAAGCCCGTATTGGGATAGGAAGAAACGATAAATACTTCTCTTAAAATTTGGGAGCCATTCAGCAACCCAAATACGCTAATTATCAATATCTTATAAGTCTGGTAAGCAGGGCAATCAGCAGAAAGGTTAAGAAGTTTTAGCAATAGTATTATTTATTCCCTAGTCAAATTCCAAATAAGAAAACTAAAAAAAGAAACAATCCAGGATAGTATGCCAAAAGTATCTTCCCTTATCCAAGGAGTTAAATGAGATAATTGAATTGTGAGTGTTTCTGCCCTAAAAAAACTAACCAAGATTATGTAAATTCCCCCAAGCAGACTAAAAACAAAGATTGTTAATGCTATTCTTTCAATTAATTTTCTTATTTTCATAATTTAAATAGTATCTTTAAACAGCCCAATCTCCTCCACATTTAGAACATACTACTTTATGAAGTGACCATCTAATTGTTTTTTCTCCACATTTAGGGCATATTCCAAAATAGAATTTTATCTTCTGCCATAATGTTTTTAGGTGGTTCATATTAACAATATTGCAGAATACTCCTATATAAATATTTCTACGTGGGAAGAATCGATAATAAAATGAGATAGGAAGAGGAAGTAATTATTTTTTGTTAATATTAATTACCTTATCAAAAATCTTAAATAATTTTGGAGCAACTGCATCAAAACTATATTCTCTAATACATTTTTCTCTTGCTTTCTTCCCTAATTTTTTTGCTTTATCAGGATTCTCTAAAACCCATTTAATCTTCTTAGCTAAACTTTGAGTATCTCCAGATTTTACGATTAAACCACATCCCCTTAGTATTTTAGGCAAATCTGAAACATCAGTAGCTATAATTGGTTTTGCCATAGCCATTGCATCAAAAACTTTTGCGGGAACCTGTGCATTACTAAAATTAGTTTTCTTTTGGGGGAGAACAACTAAATCTGCTATTGAAAGAAATTCTGGAATCTTCTCAAATGGTTGAAATCCATAAATTTGGATATAGTTTTTATTTATAGAATTTAAGGATTGGACATAAGGATCGTTAAAATCAGCCCCTACCAACATTAAAATTATATCTTTTCTTTTAAGTAAATCTATAGAACTTATTAAATCGTCAATTCCTTTATGCATTCTTATTGTTCCAAAAAACATTATGATCTTTTCATTTTCAAATCCGAGCTTTTTTCTAATATTTTTTCTGTTATATTTTTTAGGGTCAAGAAAGTTTGTGTCTCTAGCATGGGGGATTATTGTTCCACCAAATTTTTTTTGAAGGAATAAGGAAGAAACTGTGATTCCATCTGCAAATTTAATCATCCTTTCTAAAATCCAAGTGTAAAAAGAATTATTTATTTTCCAAAAGACTAAGCTACTTTTAATTAAAGAAAGTTTATTATCAAGAAACCATCCAAAATCCCAGTCATCTATATCGAGTATAATTGGTCTTTTTGAATATAATTTCTTAAGTAATCCATATCCAAAACTAGTACCAAGGGGTTTTATTGCATAAATTATATCTCCATTAATTTTTGAAAAAATATCTTTGAAGTCTAATTTTGAGTTAATTATTTTGTAATTTATGGATTTATCACTTTTTATTGGATCCCAAACCCCCTTTCCTAAAACAGGTCCAACTATTTCTATAGAATATTTTTTAGATAAAATTTTTGATAAAAGATAGCTTCTTCCAATAGAATTAGAAGATAAATCTGGAGATAAAATGGAAATTTTCATTTTTTGTTATCCTTTAATAGTTCTTCATATACTTTCAATCTCTGTTTACCAATAACCTCTGGGCTATATTTTTTAGCTTCTTTTCCTAAGTTTTTAACAATTTTATTATAAAGTTTTTTATCAGTTAAAAGTTCTTTTATCGCTTTTGCTAATTGTCCTGGATTATTTGGTTCTACTAATAGTCCTGTTTCATGATCTTTTATGCCTTCTGGAATCCCTCCAACTCTTGTTGCAATTACAGGGGTTCTTGTAGAAATACCTTCTTGAATAAATCTACCAAACGCTTCGGGAACTATTGAAGGACCTAAGATTATTTTTGATTGAGAATATAATTTTAAAACTTTTTCATTAGATAATTCTCCTAAAAGTTTTATATTCTTAATATTCTTTTTGGTCATATAATCTTTAATATTTTTTAACTCAGAACCCTTCCCAGCTATTTCAAATACAAGATTTTTATCTTTTAGTAACTCAAATGCATAAATCGCATCCCAAATTCCTTTATCTTTTTCTAATCTTCCGGCAAAAATTAATTTATTTTTTTTGTTTATTGTTTTAAAATTTATTTTTGAGGATTCTGAAATATTTTTTATAACCTTTATTTTTTCTTTAGGATACCCTGCCTTAATAAGTTTTTCTTTTATAAAATTACTTAATGCAATAAATCTTATTTTTTTATATCTATTGCTTAGAAATTTTAATTTAGTACTATAAACATTAAAGATAAATAATTCATACAAAAAAACAAAATATCTAAAAATATTCCTTTTTTTTCTATTGTCTGGTGGGTAAATTAAAGATAAGTCTCTTACATCTACATTAATTCTTTTTTGGAGGTTTATTAAAGCGTTAATTGAAGGAATCATATATAGTGTTGTTGGAACTATGTGTATTACATCTATTTTATATTTTTTTACGAAATCTTTTATTATCTTTGAATTTATTATAGTAGAAGGCAAAATGCTTAATCCAAAAGATACTATTCCTTTCTTAGTTTTATCCTCTAATGAGACTTTTTTTAGATCGGCGAATACCTCCATATTACCTATTTTCCAGGTCTTTTTATGATATCTGCCAGTTAAAACATAAACTTTGTGATATTTTGAAATCTCTTTAGAAATCAAGCAAGTACTTATTTCTGCACCGCCCTTAATATGTGGTGGGAAACATTCTGAAATAAATAAGATCTTCATTTTATAATTTAGACTCCTTTGTTATCTTCAAAATAATTTCTTAAAACTTTAATTAGTGGTTTAAGATTTAAATTCCATTTAAGTTCTTGTGATTTTTTGTAACTCTTTTTGCTCATAGATTCCCACTTTCTTTTATCTGAAACTTCTTTTATCCTTTCTAAGAAATTATTTTCATTATAATAAATTGAAACATCTTCTAAAATAGAGTCTTCTCTCCAATCTGGCGTTAGAACAGGCAAACCATAAGAAAGATATTCTAAATGTTTAGAAGAAAAACTGCTTTTTCTTAGTTTATCTTTTGTAATTGTAATCAAACCAAACTGATATTTTGATAATATGTCTAAAGAAGGAGCATAACCCTTGTAATTTAATCCCCATTTTTTATCTGGTTTTGGTCCTCCATAAATATCAATAGGATACATTTTGGATAATTTAGATAATAAAGGTAAATTTACCCAATAACCTTCTAAATAACCTAAGCAAATGATTTTAGGTTTATCAGAAAATTTTGCCAATATATCTTTTGATTTTGGATCACAACCCCAGTTTAATTCTATAAAATTTTTTCCATTGTAAATATTCTTCTTTACATAATTTGAATAAGTATGCCAATGAAATGATAAAAAATCTACTTTTTTATATAATGCAATTTCTTTTCTTATTAATTCATCATATTTCTTCTGAGAGATAAGATTCCCCTGATAAAGTTCTTCAATGAGTGGTGCAGGAAGATCTAAAATTCTAATTGCTTTGATATCTTCAAAAAAAAGATATGCATCCATTTCTGTTTCACAGATTATAATATCATAATCTTTATTTTTTATGAGATTATATATTTTTTTTCCGTTATTCTTAAAGTAGAAATTTATTAAATAATCTAAAAAATATCTTTTCAAAAATTCCATTAATTTCTTTTTTAGAATAGATACCTTTCTACCTTTATTTTCATCATTTATTTTAAAAGTTATTGTATCTAAAATATCAACTTCAAAACCTTTTTTTTCAAGTAAATTTTTTATCTTTTTGGGTCTAATAGAGTTTGCAAATCCATCCATTCTACAAATTATAAGAACTTTTTTCTTTTTCATTTGAAAATTTCAGAACCTCCATTGTTGTAGATGAGATTTTTGTTTTCATTGAAGAAGTTAGAGGGGAAATTGAAGGAAAGAGGATTTGCTTGGTATACTTGATATACAATATTCCACACCTTATTAGAATAAGTAGTATACACATAAGAATTTTTTATTCTAATTGGAAGGAGAATATTTGGAATTATTATGTTATTTATTTCTTTTGGATTACTTACAGTAAATAATCTTGATTTGGCGCTACTTGCAAGATAAATATGATAATTTTGTCTTTCAGAGAGGATCCATCTCGCAGAAGATATTTCAGATTGATGAAGATAATATCGGCTGTAATCATTTCCTTTATAATTAAGGTCTATCGACAAATCTGAACCACCAAATATCTGAAAAGCAAATAAAGGCATTAAGAAAAAATATAACAGCAAGAATACAACAAGAAAATATAAACTAGCTTTTTTAAATACTTTAGAAAAAATAGCAAAAATTCCAATTATAAAAAAGAATGAAGCTATAATTAAAAATTGTTGGTAGGTTCTTACTAAATCATAATCTATAGACAAAAAAGGGAGAATGTTTAACATAAGAAAGATAAAAAAAATTGAAAAAAATAAAATTTTTTCTCTAAAATTTTTAAAAATAAAGATTAATGCACCAAAAATAAAAAAAAGTTTACTTAATATTGTTATTAAGCCTCTAAAAAGTATTGCATAAGAAATATTTTTGTTAATGGGGATTCCTGGAGAGTTTTTAATAACTACCTCCTTTAAACTTAGAGGGTCAACACCATTACTAATCTCGCTATTGTTAGACACATGGGTTTCATTCAAATAAGTTTTTAATAATTGATTATAATTTATGTTTTTTGCTATATGCAGATTATCAATTATAGAATTCCCCTCAGATTGTACATCTTCACTAAACATATTTCCCATATTACTTATGCTTTTATGAGCAAAGTCTATCAATCCATTTGCGGTAGGTGTAACCTGACTATACCACAAGAAACCAAAAACCAATAATAATAAAACTAGAACACCCGTTAGATAAAACTCTTGTTTTTTTGATGGTTTTATCTTTTCTTTCCTAATTTTATAATTCTCATATCTCTTATAAAAGAAAATGCAAATATATGCAAACAAAAATATAGCAAGAGCTATATAACTTGTTGAATAATGTGAAACTATCATACTGAAACCAAAAATAACAAAAAGCAGATTTCTTGTTTTTGGGTTAATTTCTTTACTAAATAAAACAAAAAACATTAGACCAAAGAATATGAAAGCTATTTGTTGACGAGCAGGTATAGACCAATAATTAACAAAGGTGGGTTGTGAAATAAAGAAAAAAACAGCTAAAAAAGATAAGATTGAATTTATATATTTTATTGATATCTGATAGATTATTATACCAATAATTGAAAATATCAAGATAAAAAAAAGTTTATAGATATAATATGCATTGATTTTACAAAATATGTTCATAATTGAAGGGAGGATAGCTGTACTTAGCATATAGTTAAAAGTGCTAGGTATTCCTTGAGTGGTCCATAATCCATTAGACTCGGCTACTTTAAAGATACTATACTCTAAATTAGTATCCATTGCATTTATAGACCATCCTCTTAATGAACTAGCTAATAATATAGAAATACTTATCATCCACAATGCCCATGGAAACACATTTTTATTCAATTTATCTCGGAAGAGAACTATCATAAAAACATATGTAGCTATTCCTCCTAACATTATCATTGTGACAATGTTTGTACCATGATTGTTTAATAAGAAAGCTCCTATTACTGCCATGAAAGGAAAGAAAAAGGGAATTATTATGAAAATTCTATCAATCCATGACAAAGATGGGAATTTTGGTATGAATTTGAATGTTTTCTTGCCTTTTAGTTTATATTCTTCAAATGGAAATATAAGAATATGTGTGTTGTCCTCATTTCTTTTGTGAGCAATAAGCCATAATATTAATAAAATTGTATCAAAGCAAATTAAAATCGGGTAAAGAGAAAGGGGTTTGTCTGTTATATTCAGAAATGGAAGAATCCAGTTAACAGCTAAACCTGCAAACATGATAAAGGTAATAGATAATCCAACAGTATAAACAAGATATTCCCAAAAATTAATGTTTCTTATCTTTAGGCAAAGCATAATTAACAAACCTGGAATTGTTATCAAGAAAATAAAAGCTAAAATTGCTCTTATGTAAAAATAATTTAGGTTAAAGATGACTAAGAGATTTACAATTAGCATAAATGCTAATATTCCTATGAAGAGTTTATTTTTTGGAGTCATGGTTGTTTTGTTTTATGACTTGATTGTATATTTTTAGTAAATCTTTTGAATTGTTTTCCCAGCTGAATTTTTTAACAGCCTCTTTTCTAGAATAATTGCTCATTTCTTCCATCATTTTTTTATTATTTAGAACCTCTTTAATTACAGATTTTATTTTTTCTGGTGTTGAATTAATTAATTTGACAAATTTTCTATCAATATAATCTTCATAACCGGGATTATCACTTGTAACTATTGGCAATCCTGTTGCCATTGCTTCTAATATTGTTAATGGAAAACCTTCGTTTATAGAAGGTAAGCAAAAAACATCTGCTAATTGATAAATCTCTGAAAGTTTATCTTGTTGCATAGAATTCATAAATAAAACATTTTTATCTTTTTTCATGTAGTCTGGAATTTCACCAAGTCCAACTAGCAAGATAAGATAATCTTTGCTTCTTGCTTCAAATAATTTATCAAATCCTTTTTTTTCAACTAGTCTCCCAACAAAAAGAATAATAGGTTTATTTAATGGAAGATTATACTTTTCTCTTAATTTTATTTTTTGTTCTTTAGATACTGGATTAAATAATTTAGTATCTACTCCATTATTTATCATAATAGTCTTATTGGGATTTTTAAGCCAACCTTTTACTTTTTCATTACAAACAATAAGATTATCTGCTTTCTTTAGAATATATCCCCCATAAGTCCAATAAACTAATCTCTGTATTAAATTAACCATCGGTCTTTTTGTTTTAACTAATTCAACATGTTGCATTAAGACTAATGGTTTCTTATTTATTTGCGAAGCAATTGCTCCTGCAAATGGAGAAAGATAAAATAAATCATGAACATGAACGATATCTGCAGTTTTTGCTTCTTCATTTGTTACAGAGAAAATTTTCGGAGAATAAATTGGATATGGAACTCCTTGCTTATCTTCAAAATAATTCCATGCCTTAACTCTCCTTATTTTTATTCCATCCATAATTTCTTCTTCTGGCTCGTCTCCTATTTTGCTTGAGACTATTGTAACTTTATGCCCTTTTTTTATAAGTTCTTTAGCTTGATTATATGCAACAAACTCAATTCCTCCTTTATGAGGAAGAAAATAATGTGTTACAATAAGTATTTTCATCTTCTTTTTTATTTTATTTTCCATCTTATCCCCCAATCTTCTTTTTGAAAAGATGCAATGTATTCCCTACTGCATCTTTTATTCCTCTTAGTTTAACTTTTCCAACTCTGGCTCTGTATGTTATTGGAATTTCCTCACATTTAAATCCTTTTTTATATGCTTCTATTTTAAGTTCTTGAGAAAAAGGCATCCCACTTGCATTAACATTTAATTTATCCCAGATTTTTCTTTTGAATATCCACATACCAGACTGAGAATCTTTAAATGGAAATTTAGGGTATAATATTTTGCAGATTGTTGTTAAAACCCAGTTTCCAAATTGATGTGTCCAGTGCATTGCCTCTGGATTTAAAGTTGTTAATCTGTCTGTATTAATAAAATCTAAATTTCTTGATTCTAATAAACTTACAAATGCAGGAAGGTCCTCAAAAGGATAAGTTAAGTCTGCATCTCCAGTAGCTATAATATCCCCATCTGCATTTGCAAATCCTGCCTTGTATGCATTTCCATAACCTTTGACAGGCTGAACAATAACTCTTGCTCCATTGCTCATAGCAAGTAATTTTGTTTTATCTTTAGAACCATTATCTATTACCATAATCTCTGTTTTATAACCCATTTTTCTTAGTTTTTTAGAAGGAATACTCTTTAGCACTCTTTTTATTGCTTTTTGTTCATTTAAAGCAGGAATTATAACAGTAATTTTTTTTATTTTCTTTAATTTTTTAGATGATTTTGCCATTTTGATTTGGTTTTATCACCCCTGCTTTTTTTGATAATATATTAAACTGGTTAAGCTTTGCAGATGAGCTGATTTGCTTGATGTGAGTAGCTTAAGCTTCTCTTCTCCTGCTTACTCTATTCTTCTTGCTTAACTCGTATTTTTTATTACTGATATCTTTTAAATTAGCTCAGAATAAGCTTCTGAGGTGCCATCACCCCTGATTATCACCTCAACTTTCTTTATTTTATTTTTTGATAATATTTAAGACGATTTTAAGCTTTGATTGAGCAGATTAAGCTGAATCTGATATGCTTACTCTTCTCTTGCATTGCTTATTTTCGTTTTATTTTATTATTGATATTCTCTCTAAAATATATATTAAAATATATATCAAATATATGATAAAATATTGGGGTTGAGAATACTTATAAATGTTATGTTTTGTGTTATTTTATAGTGGTGAATCCTATTAAATCTTTCTTAAAATAGAAAGATTTATATATACTAAAAATAGTATAATATTATATAAATTTTTATATAATAGATAAATAAACATATAATACACTTAAAAATGCACCTTAAAAAAAGTCAAAAGGAAATATTAGAAATCTTTAGAAAAGACATATTTACGAGAAAAACAATAAGAGAAATATCTTTGGAAATTAAAAAAGATTACCCGGGAGTGTATAATTCAGTAAAAGAGCTTTCTAAAGATAATATCATAGATATAAAAAAAATCGGCAAGTCAAACTTATGTGAATTAAATCTTAATCCAAAAACAATTTCTGTTTTATCTTTCCTGGATGAGCAAGAGGCTTTTTCAAAAAATATCCCTAATATAAACAAAATACTTGAATTTAATGAATTCTTAGATGAAATAATTATTGTTGCTGGAAGTTATGCTAGTGAAAAGCAGACTAAAAAATCAGATATAGACTTAGTTATTATAACAAAAGAAAAGGCGTTTGAAAAGCAGAAATTGCTTGAAAACTTAACTTCTCTTATGATTCCAGAAATTCATGCTATGGTTATAACCCAAAAAGATTTCATAGACATGTTGCATGATAAAAAACCTAATTTTGGAAAAGAAATTTTTAAAAATAGGCTATTATTCAGAAACGCGTCACGATATTATCAATTAATTAAAGAGGCAGTTGAAAATGGTTTCAGAGGCTAAATTATACATGTCGAGGGCAGAAGATGAGTTTCTTTTAGCTCAGAAAGATATACAGATATCAACAGATGAAAATACAAAGAAATTTCTTGGAATACAAAAAGACAAAACATTTTTTCATTCAGTAATCTCTCATGCCTATTATTCTATATTCTATTGTGCAAAATCTTATTTAATGACAAGAGGAATAATAACCAAAGCTCCAGATGAGCATGAGAAAACCTATAATGAGCTGGCAAAATTTGTAAAAAATGGCATGCTTAATTATGAGTTATTAAAGATTTATGAGCACGAGATTATAAAAGCAGATGCTTTGCTTCAAATTTTTAAGCTTGAAAAAGGCAAAAGAGGAAATTTTATTTATAATATTAAGTCAGAGTCTAATCTGCCATATGCAAAAGAATCAATAGAAAATGCAAAAAAGTTTATTTCTATTATCAAAGGCCTAACTGGATTTTAATTAAGCACAGTAAAAAGAAAAAGGAATTAAGCTCTGAGGTGCTACCACCCCTGCACCACCCCTCACTTTACTATGAATTTTTTAATAATTTAATAAACTGGTTAAGCTTTGTTTGAGCAGATTAAGCTTCTCTCTCATAGCTTTATGTTGCTCTATCCCTGCTTACTCTTCTCTTGTCTTGCTTTTTGCTTGATTGCCCCTGCTTACTCTCCTCTTACCCTGCTTATTTCGTTATTATTTATTACCAATAAAGTAAAATATCTTAATAAAAAGATATTAGGAAATGCTTATAAATCTTATGTTTTGTGTTATTTTATAGTGGTGACTACTTTAAGGATTAGGAGAAAAGGGGATTTACTTACATGTAAGTAACATTTATAAAGCAATGTAATTACTTACATGTATGCGCGGGATTAAACAGGAGAGAATATTGCGGGTATTATTGGCAGAAGAAAAGCCTTTGAGCAAGAATGAACTCTCAAAAAGAGCTTGCTGCACAAGGCAGTGGATTATTCTTTTTTTGAAAGAATTAGAAAAAAAGAAGTTAGTTAAAGGAACAAAAGTAACAGACCCTGCAGGGCTTATAAAATACTGGCTGGCAATTCATAAAAGGCCAAAAAAATACAGAGAATACATGATTAAAGAGCCATTGCAATTGCTCAAAAAAGTAAAACTAGATTACGCTTTAACTAGCTATCAAGCAGAAAATTTTGTGCAGCACCACTTATTTCCTTCAAGAGTTGATATTTATATTAATGAAGAGGATTTGCAAAAATGGCATTCTTTACTTATTAAAGAAGGGCTTTATGGCAAGGGAAACTTTCGAATCATTATAACTGAAGAGCATACCAAATATGGCAAAAGGAAATTAAACAGCCTTTTTGTAGTTTCTTTGCCGCAATTAATTATTGACTTATTTGCTGAGGGAGGTCCTGCAGAAGAAGCAGCAGAAATGCTTCTTGCAAAAATTAAAAAGCATGTATCCTGAATTTGAAACAAGAACATCATACAAGTATCTTAAACAAGTAATATCTGCTTTAAAAGAGCCTGTTTGCATTCTTGGCGGCTGGGCAGTATTCTTCCAAGTAAATAAAAATTTTGAAAAAGCGCAGGGAAGGCAGTACATTGGAAGCAGGGATATTGACTTAGGTTTCCATCTTGACAAGAACGCTAGCATTAAACAAATGAAAAATTCTGCACTATCATTATCTTTAGAGATTCTCCAAAATCAGCTAAAGTTTGAATCAGTTTCTTTCAGGCTATTAAAAGAAATTCACACAGAAACAGAAGAAGAAATAGGCGCTGGGAAAATCATCCCTGCTCATTTTATTTTTCCAATGTATGTGGATATATTAGTAGATAATATCCCAAAAAGATTCAGAGATACTTTTCACTTTCAGCCAGCAGATGAGCCACTGCTGAATTTTGTTTTTGAAAATAGCAAATATCGGGATGAACTCAGGGAATTTAACAAGAAACTGTGGCTGCCTAAGCCAGAATTGCTTTTAGCAACAAAACTAAATGCTATAATCTTGCGTGATAAAGAGCATAAAAAGATAAAAGACCTGTGTGATATCTTTGCACTATTATGGTACTCAAAAGAAAATCTTCAAGAATTACAAAAAAAGATGCTTCAATTTCTAAAACATCAAGATATTAAAAAGTAATTAAAGAAATTACACCAGAAGATTACCAAAGAGCAAGTGATCAGTTAGCCCATAGCCCTGAAGAAATAAGAAGAGTTATTGAATCAATAAGCCAGTAAGCTATCTTGCTCCATTGCTCATAGCAAGTAATTTTGTTTTGTCTTTAGAACCATTATCTATTACCATAACCTCTGTCTGATAACCCATTTTTTTAAGTTTTTTTGATGGTATGCTTTTCAATACTTTCTTAATTGCTTTTGCTTCATTTAAAAATTTCTGCGGAAATTTTTAAGCCACAAAAATCTTAAATTAAGAAGATTTTTGATGTTTAAAGCAGGAATTATGACTGTAATTTTCTTTAGCTTTTTGGATTTCTTGAATTTTTTCATGTTAAAAACCCAGAATAAGCTTCTGAGGTGCTACCACCTCTGACTATTATCTATATATTGTTTCTAAAATATACATTAGGAAATTATTTATAAATGTTGCTATTCATGTTATTTTAGAGAGGTAACTAAAAGAGATAGTAAGGTTTATATAATAGATATTCTTTTAAAAAATATCGCGTCAATGCTAGCGAGCTTGCCTAAAAATTAAAGGAGGCAGACTAGGAATCGGTGTAAAAAGCCCGTGATGCGTATTAAATTAGAAATTTTTCTATATCCTGCAAATGCAAATTAACATATGTTGGAAGCAGATTATAATTATCTTTGAACATTAAATAAGCATAATTATCTACATCAGACCCCTTTAGATTTTTGAATATAATCGAGTTCACTTTTATACCCAGCTTTTTTCTCAATAATTTATTTAATCTTTGTCTAATATTATTTTCATGGAACCTTAGGTCTCGACAAATTTCTAGTTCTACTTCTTTAGGTTTTCCGATAGATTCTAATAAACAGCAGATTACTGAAGAATAAATCATGGCTTTAAAAAAGCCAAATCCCCTTTTTGAACATCTACAGAAATATTTTCCGGCTTTCCAATTAGCTAGTAAGCTATCGATAATCTCTTGGTTCATTTGAAATCCTCTTATAAGGCCCCTACAATCAGAAATTCCAATCACGCTATTTTTCTTTAACAAATCACATCCACTCATGTCTATTTCAAACTTCATAAAGATATTAACAAGATTATACTTATAAGCTTTTTTATAAAAAAATTAAAGTAAATTGGGGTTTAGCTGTGTTTCTTTTCTGCCTTTTTTTAATTATGTTTTGGTTTCCAGCCAAGATTTTTAATTAACATCTATGGGAAGAGGTCTTTATAGAAGAATATCAAAAGGATAAGTTAAATCAGCATCTCCAGTAGCTATAATATCTCCTGTTGCATTTGCAAATCCTGCCTTATATGCATTGCCATAACCTTTAACTGGCTGAACAATAACTCTTGCCCCATTGCTTTGGGCAATTAGCTTTGTTTTATCTTTTGAGCCATTGTCTATAACCATGATTTCTGTTTTATAGCCCATTTTCTTTAACTTCTTGCTGGGTATTTCTTTTAGTACTCTTTTAATTGCTTTGGATTCATTTAAAGCAGGAATTATAACAGTAATTTTCTTTAATTTTTTAGTCATTTTAATAACTCAGAATTAGGCTCTGAGGTGCCACCACCCCTCGCTTTTTATGCTATTTTCTAAATATACTCTAAAATATACATTAGGAAATATTTATAAATGTTGCTGTTTTCCTAATTTTTAAGTAGTATCATATAAAGAAAATGAAATATATAATAATCGCAGGAATTGTAATTTTAGCTGTATTTTTAGCTGTTTTGAGCCAGATTCCTTTAGGAATTGAGCCTCTTACAGAGTTATATCTTGAAAACCATACCCAACTTCCTGTTAATGTTTTTTTAAATAAAACTTATAATTTTTCTTTTACAACTCATAATCTTGAATATCAGGATGTTGAATATAATTATACTATTAATGCTTATGATGTTAATAATACTCTTTTGTTCAAAATCGACGAGGGAAAATTTACTCTTGCTAATAATGAAAGCAAGACTATTAATGAAAATTATGTTTTTAATAAGCCTTTTGACAGGGCGAAAGTCGAGATTAAGATAACTAAGAACTTAATTGGAACTCCTGAATTTAAGAGAAAGCTTTGGTGGCCTGATCCTAATTATCCTTATGAAATTGATATACATTTTTGGGTAGATGAAATTGTCCCAACAAGAATAATAATTACTCCTGATTAAAACTTAAGAAGATATTTTGAAGCATAGAAAGTTTTATAAATAATGAATTTGCTATATTAATAGCCCTAAAGGGAAAGAGTTCTGATTTTTTAAGATGATAAAAAATAAAATAGCATTGTTGGTATTACCTATTTTAGTCTTATTTTTAATTAGCATTGTAAGCGCACAGACTCTTGTTGCTGGGAAAATTTATAATTCTGATTTTAGTGAGACTATAGATGGAGCAAGTGTTTATGTTGAATGTAATAATAATCCTCTTTTTGCAAAAGATACAACAAGTTTAGGTGATGGAACCTATGCTGTTAGATTTAATGTTGGATTATGTAATGTAGATGATAATGTTAAAGTAACTGCAACCAAAGATAATTTAGCAGGAGAAGGAAACGGAACTATTTCTGAATGTGATAAAAGCCAGCAGAATTGTGATGATGGATTAGTTTCAATTGTTAATTTAAATTTAAAGGAAGTAATTCAAACCTCAAATCCACCTTCTGGTGGCAGTGGAGGAAGGAGTTATTATTTATGTGGAAATGGAAAATGTGATTCTGGAGAAAGCATAACAACTTGCCCAAGAGATTGTAAAGCTGTTGTACAAAATCGAACTGCTACTGCTACTCAAACAGAATCAGGAACAGAAGAACAAAATAATACTGAACCTAATAATCAAATACCCTCTGGAACTCAAACAGGGTTTTCAAGAATAACAGGCGCAGTTATAGGAACTTTGGGAAAAGCTGGCACAATTGGCGCATTTATATTTGTTATAATAATAATTGCTGTTGCAATATCTATTGCAGTTATGAAAAAAAAGAGAAACAACTGAAAAATTATAAAAAATTTTAATTTTAGTTATATTTTCATCAGATTAGAGTAATTAAAAAAAGTTGTATTTAGAAAATAATAATATTTAAAACATTTTCATTTCATAGTAACAAAAAAAATAGCATAAATGAATATAACCAAGAAAAGACAACAATACTTATAAAGAAAAATATTACAAAAGTAATAAGATATTGTTACAAATGTAAAAGCGAAAGATTTAAATAGGTTGTTACATTTGTAATATAATATAATTACAAAAGTAATAAAAGAAAAATGATAAGATGAAAATAGAAGAGCATGAAAAAGCTTACAAAGAACATTTAACAAATTTAAATAAATTTATAGAAGAGGGCTTAGAAGAAAACCAAAGGAATGTTGGTTATAATGTTTCTCAGGGTTCAGTTGAATTATTTGTGATTTTCCTTCACAAACTGCATTTGTTAGAGGGCTCAGGAGACCAATTTGACCATAGAATTTTTAAAAATAAAACCTTGATTGAGAAGAAAATCCCCCCTAAATTCCCAGAAAAAGATAAGATTCTTGAATTAATGAAAAGCATTGAATTGGAAAGAAATGTTATCTGTTATGGAAAGAGAAAACCTAAAAAGAGAATTGAGAAAATGATAATAAATTTTCAAAGGTTAAGGGAATTAATAAATGAAAATCTTAAAAATATGGAAGGCAAAAATGTTACAGAGAAATGAGATGGTTGCATATGCATTGGATTTTGTTTCGTATCTTATGTCTAAGACAAATAATATAGATAGAATTATCCTGCATGGCTCAATTTCAAGAGGAGATTTTGATGAAAAGTCAGATGTTGATTTATTTATAGACACAGAAGAAAGCGAGAAAAAAATAAATAAAATAGTTGATAATTATTACAAAACAAAAAAATTCAGAGAATGGGAATTAAAAGGAATAAAAAACACAATTTCTTGTATTACTGGTAGATTAGACAGCAAGGAGTGGGAAGACCTCAAAAGAAGCATAATTAATACAGGGATTATTTTATACGGCAAGTATAAAGCAGAAGCAGAAAAAATTAATCAATATGTGTTATTCTCTTTTGAAAATATAAAGCCTAATAAAAAGAGAATTGCTATATTCAGAAAATTATTTGGGTTTAAGACAGGAAAAAAAGAGTACTCTGGAATGAGCAGAAAAATTAAAGCTATAAAAGTAGGTAAGGGAAGTTTGCTTGTCCCTATAGGGCATGTGAGTGAGCTTAAAAAATATTTTCAAGAAAAAAAAGTTAAAGTAAGATTATATGATTTGTGGTCTGATATTAACTTTGGATAAAAAATAAATTTTTATCAAATTTCATTTTCATTGAAAAAAAGTAATAACAAACCATATACTTTATGGTATCTATTTTCTCATATAGACAAAGAAAAAATATACTTTTAATCTTAATTTTATTTATAAAGAATTTTATATAATTGTAACTTATGAATAAGAAAAAAAATGGTAATGTTCTGAAAACTTTATCTATCTCGCAGTTAACCTTGTTTTCACATTTAACTTTGTTTTCATATTTAACCTTAAATGGATTGAAAGGAGGTAAATAAAAAGATAATGAAAAAACTATATAGTTTATTAGTAATGGCTTTGTTAGTATGTTCTGTAATCCCATTTGTATTGGCTGCAGATGCATCAGAGAGTATAACACCAGACATAACTACAGAGGACTTTGCTCCTTTAGTTTGGATGTGTGATTCAAGAGCTGTTTGTGATGATCCAGTGCAACCTGGAACAACACCAGGTTCATGTTTAACAGAAAGACAACAAAACTATGCTTTTGAAGGCGAAAGCATAAAATGGAAAGTTCTTGTAATGGATAAAAACGGAATCAACAAAATTGAAGATGTTTTTGCAACTGTTGGTTATGAAAACCAAGGAGAAAATAATCCAATAGAAGTTAACTGTGTTCCAACAAGTGAAAGCAAAATTCTTCCTTCTTGTAATGCAAGAATTGATGAAGAAAAAGTTACTGACTTTAATCCTTTAGTAATGAAATACTATGAATGTACTTTAACTGTTGAACCAACAATGTATGGTGAAGCTTGGTTAACTGTTGAAGCAACTGACTTAGATGGTTTAAGTGGAACAATGGATGAAAATGAATACTGGTATCTTAATCCTATAATAGCTTTAACTATTGATGGAGATTTAGCATTTGATAATGTTAGACCAGGAACAAGCTCTTATTCAGACACTCTTTTAGTTGGTAATGATGCTGACGATGGATCAGGAGTTAGACTTGAAATGTATATTGCAGGTACAAACTTCTTTGATTCATCAAGCTCAGGTGCAATGTGCCCAACAAGCAATGTTCTTGATTTAAACAAATTCAGATATTTTGCAACAAATGGATATTATTCAACAATGAATGTTGGTGGAATAGGTCCATTCAGTGCAGATGCTGAGGGCTACATGGGAATCCCATATGGAGAAAGAATTACACAAGCAAAAGAAATAATTGGAACTCAAATCTATAGCCAGACAGGCGCGATTAATAATATTGGTAATGTTTTAACTCCAGGAAGTGAGATGGCATTAACATTTAGACTTGATTTGCCAGAGCCATGTTATGGTGACTTTGACACTGGAAGTATTTACTTCTGGGGAGAAGCTATTTAAAAATTAAATTTTTATTTTTATTTTTATTTTTAATTTTTTTCCTTAAGGGGAAATGAGGTGATTTTTATATTTAGAAATCTAGAAGGATTTTTAAGCCACAAAACCTAGAAAAGCAGAGCTTTTCTGGTCCAGAAAATCCATAAAAGATTTTCTTGGAATCTGAAGATTTTTAATGTTTAGAAAAATCGGAAAAAATTCAGTAATTAATGATAAATAAAACAAATTAATAATATCAAAAAATAATAAGTTAAAAGAAGGAGATTGAAGCCAAATAAGAACCTTGGTTCTTTAGGCAACTAATGAACTCATCTGCAAAGCTGAACAAGGGATAATAAGAGATATTAGATAAAAATAATAAAATAAAAAAAAGAAAATGAAAAAAATAGGTATGAAAAAAACAATAATAATCACAGCATTAACAATTTTCACAATTTTATTAATAAGTTTAGTAAGTGCAGGATATTATAGTGTTTGTCTTAAACAAGGAGAAAAAATAAGGTTTTCAAAATGTAACCCTTACATGAAAGATTATACATGCGGGGAGGATAAATGCCAGATATGTGTTAATGAAATATCAGAAGGGGTTTATTGCCCTGGTAATTCATGCGGTGCTTTAGGAGGGAAATGTTCAAGTCTTGAAAATGCAACTATTGATTCCTCAGCTCCAGTTATGAATATAACTAGCCCTTTAGATAAAGGAATATATAATTCAAAATCTATACTAATTGACATTGAATTAGATGAAATAGGAGATTTATATTATTTAGATAATATATATGAAGAAGATAGATGGATAAGATTATGTAATAATTGTGATATCTATAACAGAAAAAAAAGTTTTAAAGAAGGATTTAATAATATAACTTTCAAAGCTGTTGATGTCCTTGGACACGAATCTTATAAAACAAGAACATTTACTATTGATAGTGAGTTACCAAGAATTCATAAAACAGAGCCTAGAAGTGGTTATGCTGATGGTAATTTTGAAATTCAATATTCAGAAGATAATGTAAAAAGAATTACGCTTTTCTACGGAAATGAAGAAACAGGATTTAGAAGCAAAACTCTTACAGATTGTCCTTCAGGAGAAAAGCAATGGTGTCAATTTATTGTTAATTTAAAAGATTATGATAATCAAAAAATAGAATATTATTTTGAAGTAGAAGATATTGCTGGCAGTGTTAAAAAATCCCAAATAAGGCAAAACTTAAGAGTTGACACAACTTTCCCTGTTCTTAATAATCCAGATTCTTACTACACTCAAGGAGTGGGGATATATTCAAGATATCTTTACTTTACTTTTAATGTAACAGAAAAGAATCTATATAAAATATTTTATTCTTATTTAGACAGCAGAAATAAAACAAAAGAAGCAGTGTTATGTTCAAGATTAGATAAAAATAATATTTGTGAAACAAAAAAATCATTCACAAATGGCAATTATTTAATAACTATTCAAATAATAGACAGAGCAGGCAATGCAATCTCAGAAAACTTTAATGTTAATGTGAGCTATTAATTTTTGTTTGTTTTTTCAGAGTTGCACAAAAAGCCTTTGGTCTGCCCTAAGTGCAAGAGGCGGGATTGGGATAGGAAGAGGCGATAATTCTAAAAAGATTAGAATTATTATAAATTCATGGAAAATAATGAATCTTCAATACTAGCCACATTTACATTTTTGATAACTGTAAATATAATATTAACTACTGCTATAATGTTTTTTGCCGATACTCAAACCTTTTTAGATAAATATCAGATAATCATCTCAGATTGGTTTTTTGTTCCAATTATTTCTTTAATACTATCTTTTGTATGTTTTCAAATAGTAAGAGAAAAATTATCAAAAAAGGATTTAGCACATACTCACAAATGGTTATTGGTTAGTTTGGTCTTAAATGCATTTCTATTTTTCTCTTCAAAGTATCCAATGTTCATAACTCCTTATTTTGTTTTAACAATCCCGGCAATTATCGCATTTAATTTTGGGATAATTCTAATAGAAATTTTAATACCTTTGGTTTGGAAGATCTTTAAGAAATAAGCAACTTATTTATTTAAAAATCTCGCTTACGGGGGCGGGGGTTTTTAAGACTTGGTTGGAAATGATAGATATTGTTCAACTTTTTTTCTAATGTAGGAGGTAATTTTGCAATATTAACCAGATAATATCTCTTTCATGCCCAGGAGATCTGTAAAGAAAACCTTGCAGTTCCCTATTTTTAGTTCTGCTTTTTTGCTTTCATAGGAAACAATAATTGCTATCTTGGGCTTATACTCTTCTATAAAAGTTCTCATATTTCTTTCTACTTTTTCTGTTTCTGCATTTATTTTAACTTCTATAGGCACAACATTTGAATCTTTTTCTACTATGAAATCAACTTCCATCTTTGATTTTGTTCTCCAATATTTTGGAGAAAACCCGATTTTCAGTAATTCTGCAAATACATAATTTTCAAATAAATTGCCTTCAGGAGTTTGATTAAAAGATTTAGAGATGAGGTTTCTCAATCCAGTATCAATAAAGTATATCTTTGGCTGTTTGATTATTTCTTTGATTTTATTTTTATAAAAAGGCTGAACTCTGTATATTAAATAGCTTTTTTCCATTGCATCCAGATATTTTTTTATTGTCTGAAAAGAAATTTTTATATCTCTGGATAAGTTCTCATAGGAAACTAAATTACCTATGTTAAGGGAGAGGTATTTTGAAAATAGCTCCAAAGAAGAAATATCGTCTATTGAAAAAGTCCTTGCAATGTCTTTAAGAACCATTGTGTCATACAAATCTTTAAGAATAGTTTTTTTTAATTCTATATCTTCCACAGAAATTACTTTTGGATAGCCGCCAAAGGTCATATGCTCCCATAATGCTCTTTTTAATGCAGACTGGGAAAATTCTTTTAATTTTTTTGATTCAAGAAACTCCTTTATTGAAAAAGGATAAAGCTTAATTATTGAAACCCTACCAACAAGATAGGACAAAACTTCCTTGCTTAATAATATTTCAGATGAAGAAGTTATCCACACTTTTCTATTATTATCTGCAAGGTATTTAAGCTTCTTTCCTGCATCCTTGCAATATTGAACCTCGTCCAAAACAGAAATTTCATACCCTTCTATATTCTGTTTTTCAAATTTTTTAATATCTTCATCAAATAATTCCCTTATATCAGGGTCATCAAATAAAAGATAATTGCTTTTGAATTTCTTTGCCTGTTCTTTTAAGAAGGTTGTTTTTCCAGACTGCCTTGCCCCAACTATTGCTGTTACAGGATAGACCTTTGTTATCTTATCAAATTTCTCTTTTATTTTTCTTTCAATATACATAATAAACTAAATTAAATAGCATTTATAAACCTTACTATTATTAATGTTTAGTTTAACTTTAGTATTACTATTATTGAGATGTAGTTTAACTTTAGTAAATCAATAAATAAGAAACAAACAAACCGGGCAAGAAGAGGTCATAAAAATAAAACTTATCAGTAATCAAATGAAACAGGGGAAGGCGGGGGAAGAGTTACAATAATGGGGGCAATCAGCAAAGGGGTTAAGGAGCAGTAGAGGCCAGTTATTTAAAAATCTCGGTTACGGGGGTGGGGAGAGGAAAAACTATTTATGATCTAATTGCCTTTTGAATATCTTTTAAATCAATACACTCAACTTTCTTGCCCTGATAATCTTCTAATTTTTTCTTAAAGCTCTTGGCAAATATCACAAAGCGGTCTTTTCTATTATCTTTATTCCAAGAAACATACTCTGCTTTTTTTATTAACCCTTTTAAAACATCTTCTGTGTCAACATTTTCCTTCCATTTGCATTCTCCAAATACTGCCTCTTTTGTTTTTTCATTTAATCCAAGAATATCAATTTCATAGCTGTTCCTGCCCTTATCTCCTTCAAACTTTCCCCATTGGGTTCCTATTCTATCAAAATTTTTGTTTTTCATAAGCAGATTATCTTTTATCAGAAGGATTATAAACTTTTCAAATTTTCTTCCTAAATAAGCATTAAAATTCTTATCAAAATTCTCTTCGACTTCTTTAAATCTTTCCTGCTCTATTAAACTTCTTTGCCCATCTATTGCTAAAAACCAGAAAGAAAGGAAATTATCTATTATTTCGTATCTCCCTTCCCTTGATTTATCTGGATTTTCAGTTATGGGTGTTATCTTTCTTACCAAATTAAAGTCCTTTCTTAATATGTCAAGATATTTTACAACCTCGTTTTTCTTGTTTCCAAATAAACTTGCAATCTCATTAAGTTTTGTTTTTCCTTCAGATATTGCAGAGATGATGGTATTATATGTTTTTGAGTCTTTTCCAAATTCAACAGACAGAATTACCTTTCCCTCTTCCTTTAACTGTGATGATTTTGAAACAACTAGCTTTTTTATATTCTCGACTGAAGAACTCTTTTTATCAATCAGCTCGTAATAATATGGGACTCCTTCAAAAACAGACCATAATTTTATAAATTCTTCAATTGAAACCTCCATTTCATTATACAAATCAGAGAGCGGCAGGTTTTGCAGAGTTATTTCATTTGTTCTTCTGCCATACAAAGGAGAAGCAGAGTCATTAAAGACTTTGTTCATTAGAGAGTAGCTGGATCCTGCAACTGCAATTTTAAGGAACTTGTTATTTACCTTTCTGTCATCAATTATCTTCTGTATTTCCCCATAAACAGACTTATCTATATTAAGAAAATTCTGAAATTCGTCAAGGATTATTGTTTTATTTTTGTCTAGTAAGTATTCAAGAATGTCTTTTAAATTTTTAAATTCCGGCAGGTTGTTTTCTTTGCAAATTTCCTGGCAGACCCAATCCAAGGACTTGTCAGGCCATATGAAGATATAGACAGCATCTGGAAATGCTTTTCTTAATAAGAGGGTTTTCCCGATTCTTCTTCTTCCTTTTACAACCAAAAAGAAATTCCCTTTTAGGCTTTTTATTTCCTTTAATTCATTGCCTCTTCCGATAAACTTTATGTTCTCCATACATTATGTATTCAATACATATTATTTAAATCTTTCTGTTTTATTTTCTATGTTGATTTGATGTTTTATTTTAGAATTTTATTTTATATTTTGGAGCCATTTGGCAACCCAAATACGACTAATTATTAATATCTTATAATTCTAATATCTGATAGCTCTGATAAGTTTTGAAGAAGAGAATTAAGAGTTAGAAGCAGAAGTAAGGAAGGGAGAAGTAAGGTTGAGGAAGAGATGAAAAAGGCGGGATTGGGATAGAAAGAGGAAATAGAGTTACCTTTGTTTTTTCATCTGTTTTGAGTAGTAAGATATGTATATAAAGAAAGACATATATAAATAAAAGAGTTTAAATTATATATTAAAATAATTAGTAAAAATTAGTGAAAGGGGGTTTAAAAAAAGAAAATGAAAAAACTTAATTTATTAGTTTTTTTGGTGATGATGAGTGTTTTTATGAGTGTTGTTGGGGTTATGGCTGTTACTTATGATAGTACTTTAATACTTGAGAATAAAAATTCTTCTTGGGGGATTATTTCAGATGATATACAAGCGAACTTATCCTATAATAGTACTGGTCCAGAGTTTGAATATTCGCTTACAGCAACCGGGCTTCAACCAACCACAGGATATTCTTTAATATACTATGCTGATAAACAAGGTAGACTTACGAATTGGGGGGGAGATAACCCTGGTGCATTTATAGCAGGAGGAGTATCAAATGGAAGTGGAATTTTGACTCTTCAAGGAAGCGTGAATTTAGGTATGAATTTACCAAGCGAACCAGACGAAAATATTGATACATATAATTATTGTGGCGAGCCAGATAAGTATCATACTTGTCATGGAGCTAAGATTTGGTTAGTTCCTTCAAGCGATTATAATAGCGTAGAAAGAAAAGTAATAACCTGGAATTCCACTGCTTTTTTGTTTGAGACTGACTTGATTCACTATAATTATAGTGTATCCCAAGGTACTGAAGGAGATTTGCTTGATGTCGTGTCTATAAGTGTAACTCCATCAACATTGAATTTTGGAGCAATTCCAAGAGGTACTGATATAATAAAAGAAGCTATAAATAATCCTGTAAACATTAACACTACTGGAAGCGATACAGAATTTAATAATACCTATATTTATTTAAGTATTGCAGATGATACTGAAAATTTTTACACAAATTTACTAGAAATAGAAGTCCCACACCTATCAAATTTATGGTATAAATTAGGCAATTGGACAGGATATTTGACTCTTCCTGAAAAAACAGCAAACAATCCTTTTAAAATGAGACTTCACGGAAACACTTTAGGATATTCATCAGGACCAAAAACAGCAACAATAGTATATAC
>Ga0315289_10002574_pt1 | contig 27739 bp, 37 predicted proteins | sample YL17G11_40_MG_FD_203452 | JGI IMG/M metagenome (GOLD analysis project Ga0315289, IMG submission 203452) | Sediment microbial communities from Yellowstone Lake, YNP, Wyoming, USA - YL17G11_40 | ecosystem: Environmental > Aquatic > Freshwater > Lake > Sediment | place: USA: Wyoming | collected...
ATTTTTTAAAATAATAATAAGAAAAGCATACAAAATAACTAATCGGAATCAAAATTGTTAAATGCCATTGGACTTTAAAATAGAAAAGCAATTGCATTACTATAAAAAATATTAATGCAGATATTAAAATTAATAAATTTTCTTTATTTTTCTTTATAAGTTCCTTAATTCCTTCTATTATTCTCTTTATTTTAATTCCTTTTTTCATTTTCCCCTCACCCTTATCTCTCTTTAAAAAAACAATCCACCTCTTTAAAAACTTTCCACAAAACGCCACCTGCAAAGGTTCGTTGAACTAATTCTGAAAAGTTATTTTCCCGATTAGCTGGCTTTATATAAGAAAGTCTAATATTTGCAATAAAAAACCCAGACTTAATAGAGACAAGGAAACAACCAATTTTATCTCTTCTGGTGTTATTTTTACTTGCTTAAACCCCCACCCTTCCGCTCTTTTTAAACTAATAACCTCTTTTATTTTTCCTTCATCATATATGGCGCTTATTGCTGATTTTGGCTTTCCAAAATTTGTTAAGGTATCAAAAACAAGATAAGCAGACCCTAAAAAGCTTAAAATTAAACCGCTTAGCGTTAAAATCATTTTCCCCTCACCCTTATCTCGCCTTAGCTTTTGCATTTATAACTTATAACTTTATATCCTTCTTCTGTTTTATTTTTTGAGTCAAGCACTAAGTCTATCTTAAGGTTGATTGCTTTTCCAACAACTCCATCAGGGGAAATTGGTTGTTTTCCATAAGGTACATTAGAAATATAAAAATAATTAGTGTTTTGCCCCTCTTTGTAACCTTTTTCAATAGTGAAGAACATACAAGATATACTACTGCCATCAGCCCATGATGTTTCATTAAGAACACAATGTTGATTACAATCGGAATTGTAGGGGAAGGCTTCATTTAGGCACATGCATGAAGTCCCTGCTATTCCAGGATTGCATATGTTTATTCTTTCAGGAACAATGCCTTTAGGGCAAATTGCTGGAAGGGAAATCTGCCCCAGAGACCTCAAACCAAAAAAATACCAACCAGAAAAAATCAAAAGTCCTATTACAATTAATACTATATATGTTTTAAGAGAGACTAATGCTACAATAGAACCTTTTTTGTTCAATTTTCTCTTCCTGTCCCAATACGGGCTCTTGCATTTCGGGCATATCACAGGGACAGCTTTTCCCCTAGGAACCCATTTATGACTACAGCGCTCGCACCTGTAACCTGCCATCCTAATCATCACTTTAGCCATACCAAAAAAGAAGAATTAAACTTTATAAATTTACTTACCAAGGTAACCACCCCGAAACATTTAAATACGTTACTTACTTCTATAGGTTATACCTATTTAGGTAAGAAAGAGATATAAAAATGAACCTTTGTTCAAACACCGGAATGTTCTGCCTCGGCATGCTCGCGTCATATTTCATCTGGTTTTGGGCGAGTTTCATTATGGCGATGATTGAATCCAAACGCAAGAAAGTAAAATCTTATTTATTCTTATTTTTTTAAATAGAAGCAACTCTAGGCATGGAATTAAGGAAAGAAGCAATAGAAATTCCTAAGGCTACCAAAGAGAGAACTATTGCAATAACAGAGACCATCAATGTTAAATCTTTTCTTCTTATATCTTCTAAATCTCTGAGTTGTTGTAATCCTAATTGAGATACTACTCTAACCGCATTACATGAAAAGGTCAAATATTCAAACTTGGATAATGTCTCCTCTAGTTCATCGGAAACATATTTTTTATACTTCTCTGGATTTTTCTTTCTAAAATCAATTGCCCCCTCTGGGGAGAAACTTGATAAGAATTTCAATGCCCGATACCGAATTTTGTCAATTTTATTCATTTCAAACTCTCCTCAATAATTTTCTTTTCTTCTTCAGTTATGCCATAAAGATTATAAATTTCTTCGTCAATTTCATAATCTACATTTTTAATCTGCTGTTCTAATCTTTCTTTTTCATTTCCCGAAACTTTTATGTCATGATACTTTTTCTGAAGTTCTAGCATTTGATTTACAAGAGAAATTATTTTTTGCTGCTGGTCTCTATCAGACAAGATAAGAGGATATCTTTCTATAATTTTAGGGTCATATGAATAATAACCCCCCTGTAAAGAAGTTCCTATATTTCTATTAAAAAACTCCATTAATTTTGAGTTAAGTATCCCAACTAGATATTTGGGGTCTAAAGAACAATCTTTCTTTAGAATTAAAGCAAATCCTCCTGCAACTCCGCAAGTCATATAATAATGTTCTTTTTCATCAAAATAGAAAGAAGAATGAAATGCACTATTAGGTGTTAATATCTTAGGAGAGTCATAGAGATTAATACTTCTTGGATAAGTGAGGGCAAACCAGCTTTTAGATTTCGCTAATTTTTTATGTTCTCTATCTTTTATTTTAGATTCTAATTCTTTAAAATAAGAATAAATTCCTTTGTATTTTTTTAATTCCTCTTCATTCAAGACTTCATATCCTTTTTCTTTTTTTATATAAGGGAAAATTAAAATTCTATCTGAATAATTAATGTAATATTGGTTTATATCTTTTCCTTTTACTAATTTTTTTGTAAACTCTTTTTCAATAATATATTCTTTGCCAGTTTCTTCACTTTTTATTTTAACATTTTCTCCTAAATCTTTTACTAATTTTACTAAATAAATAGAATCGGCACTTGTTTGTAAACCTACAAATATTTTGTCTACTTGACTTTTTAGATTACTATTTATCAAACTTAATTTTTGAATAATTTTTTTATTAATACCCACATTAAAATTCCAAACACCATTCTTTATAGAGTCCTCTTGAACAATTCCTATTTTAAGATCTCCATTATCAAAAGAAGATGTGAGGGGAATTTTTTCTAAATATTCCTTGATTTTATCTATTTTATTCATTTCTGAATATTTTATATTCTTATTTTTATACTTCTCTAAGAAAAGTAAACAAGTATAGGTACTGACTCCTTCAAAAATTTGATTGTCTTTAAAATTTACAATTTCTTTTAGTACTCTATTTTTTATTATAAAATCTCTTAAAGGCTCTCCATAATTAGATATAAAAAATTTATTCGGCAAGATAAATCCAATTTTACCAAATTCTTTTATTAAATCTACTCCTTTTTCGATAAATAAGGAATATATATCATAATTCCCTACAGCTGAGATATATTTCTTGCTAAAATAATCAATATCTGTCTTGTCCAAGGTTTGTATTCTAATATAAGGAGGGTTTCCAATCACAACATCAAAACCTCCTTGTCTGAAAACATTTGGAAATTGGGCTTGCCAGTTAAATGCTTTGTCTGATATTTTTGAGTCATCAATAAGTGAATTTCCATTTTTAACATTATCTTTCATAGCAGGTAAAATTCTCTTTTTCGTTTCTTTTGTTTCCTCTTCTAGAACTTTTAATAAAAGATTAAGCTGTGCAAGTTCAACAGCTTTCTCATCTAAATCCACACCAAAAATACAATTAACTAGTATTGTCGCTTTCTCACCTAAACTTAATTTTTCTTCCCACTTTTGAAATGTATGTTTATATTTATTAGATTTTTCACCTTTCTTTAGCATACTTTCTATAGAATTGCATACTTCTTGAAATGCCTTAATTAAGAAAGAACCAGAGCCACAAGCGGGGTCTAAAATTCTAACATCTAAAATTTCATCTATTGATTTATCTTTAATATATTCTCCAATAGTATTTTTAACAATATAATCAACAATATAAGAAGGAGTATAATAAATCCCCATACTTTTCCTTTTTCCACTTAATAAGTCTAATTTAACTCTTTTTTCAGTTCCTCTTAAAACAACTCCAAGATATTGTTCATAAATACTTCCTAATAGGTCTACAGGAATTTCATCAAACATATATCTTTCTTGATGATCTTGTGTCCCATAATATAATCCTTTTATAACCTTGATTAATTCTTTATCATCAAAAACCCCTTCTTTCTCCAATAATCCTTCAGAAAATAGTTTAGAATTATACTCTTGATCGAATATTCTAAATTGTGTTTTTAATAATGCCCATAAATTACTATCCGTTCTGCTTTGCTGGACATCGTTAACTTTCTTGAGTAAGAAATCTTTTTCCTCCAGCCCCCTGTCTTCAACAGAACGCATAAAAATTAGTCTATCAATCAAAATTTGGACAATCTCATCAATTTGAGAGTCTTGAAGATAATTTCTTTTATTTTTCAAATCTTTAGAAAGCCATTCCCTAATCTGTAATAAGTCTGTTAATATTGTTTCATTTATTGGTTTGATTAATTTCTTATCTATATTTTTAAGAAGTTTGTTAATCTCTTCTTTTTCTAAGCTCTCTTTAGACAAAAGCCAGAGTCTATCAAATTGTTCAATAAAATTTTCGCAATCTATCCATAAGTAGCCTTTATCATCTTTTAGCAAATTTCTATCTATGTCTTTTATATTAGATAACGCATGATAAACTCTAATCTGTTTAAAATTAGTTAAAACTGAAAATTTGATATTTTTATGGTAGGCATAAGAAACTGCCTGTCTACCTTCTTCTTCAAGTAGCTTAACATCAGTTTTCTTAGCTTCAACTACTAATCTATCTTGGTTCCCAATTTTTAGAATATAATCAGCTCTGCCCTTCAAAATTCTTGTTTCTTTAGAGATATCCTCTCTTTCCCAGCCCAATGCTACGAATAATGGCTCAATAAATCTAAATTTTATCTGTTCTTCTGGCATGTCATCAAGTTCTTTCTTAGGAACCGACAGAAATTTTTTAACTATCTTTTCTACTTCTAATTTAGCCTTTTCTTTATCCATATAAACTCCAGAATTATCCTTTTTAAAAACCTATTTCTCTTCCTTCAACAACCCCATCTTCTTCATCATCTCCACCCTTTTCTTGTGCTCTTCTTAATCAACCCCTACAATCCACCAAACAAAAAACCCTCCACAACTCCAACAAGGGATCTTAATAATAATACCTTCCCCGAGTCAATTTCAATAATACTAATTCCAGACAAAAGATTTAAATACATGTAACAAATATGTTACACATGGAACAAAAAGATTACAAGCTGGAAATAGTGAATGAACTCCTGAAAAATAAGGGGCATATCAGGGGTATTGCCAAAAGCCTCAATACCAATCACATGAGCATATCCAGAAAGATAAAAATGCTCTCTAAAGAGAATGTTGTTGACTATGAGCAGGAGGGAAAAAACAAGACTTATTTCCTGAAGAAAAGCGCTGAAGCCAGGTCTTATGTTTTCATGGCTGAAAATTACAAGCTAATCAAGCTGCTTAGAAAATATCCTAATCTAAGGGCGATTATTGATAAAACAAGGGGGAACAGGAAGATAAGCCTGGCGATTTTGTTTGGCTCTTATGCAAAGGGGGTTGCAAAACCTGAAAGTGATATTGATATTTATATAGAAACGGCAAGCAACAAAATAAAAGGGGAAATTGAAAAAATTGACACCAGACTGAGCGTTAAAATAGGAAAATATGACAAGTCAAGCCTGCTGATAAAAGAAATAGATAAAAACCACATAATCCTAAAGGGCGTGGAGCAATACTATGAAAAAAACAGCTTTTTTGATTAGACTGAAAGCAGAAAGAAAGCTTGAGCTTGTTGAGCCGAGCGAGGAAATAAGGAAGGCTTATATTGAAAAATCAGAAAGCAATCTCATTTCTGCAAAGATTCTTCTGGAGAACAGCATGCTTGAGGAATCAGTTACTCTGGCTTATTACAGCATGTATCACTCTTTGGCCTCTCTGCTCTTTAAAACAGGAATAAAATCAGAGAATCATACCGCCTCAATAATTCTTCTGAAAGAGATTTTTGGAATTGACAATTCAGAGATTTTCTTTGCTAAAAAAGAGAGAGTTGACAAGCAGTATTATGTCAGTTTCAGCATTACAAAAGAGCAGGTAAAAGACGCAATAAAGAGGGCAGAAATTTTCAACAGCAAAATGCTTGACTTCCTCTCAAAGCTGAATAATGAGGATATTATTCTTTTCAGGAAAAAGTTTATGGAGATTTGCTGATTTTCTGCTAAAATTTCCTTTTATTTAAAACCCTTTCTTCACTCTTTCAACAACCCTAACCTCTTCATCATCTCCACCACCTAAAAACCCCATCAACACCTAACAACCCACCCGTTAACAATCAAGCTTGCCACAGCGCCCGCAAGGGATCACGAACTATTACCAACACACCCGAAACATTTATATAGCACCTGCTACATATAAATAGCATATGATACAAAATTATAGCAGATACAGAATCCTGCAGGAATTTTTTGACTTTCCTCTCAAGGATTTTCAGATGAGGGAAATTTCAAGAAGAGCGGGGATAGCGCAGCCTTCTGTAATTAATCATCTGAACGCCTTATTAAAAGAAGAACTGATAATAAAAGAAAAAAAGGGGATTTATCCGTCATTCAGGGCGAATAGAGATAATGAACTTTTCAGAATATATAAAAAAAATGACCTGATTTTGCGGCTTTATCAAACAGGCATGATTGGCTATGTTTATGATTCCTGCATGCCTGATGTCATGATACTCTTTGGTTCTGGCTCAAAAGGCGAAGATACAGGCGAAAGCGACATTGACTTGTTTCTCTTATGCAAGGAAAAGAGGCTTGATTTAGAAAAATTCGAAAAAATGCTGAATAGAAAGATTTCCCTGTTTTTTGAAGAAAATTTCTCAAGATTAAGCAAAGAGCTTAAAAATAATATTTTAAATGGAACTGTGCTAAGAGGATATATTAAAGTATTTTAAAATGGAACTGATAAAAATAACCCCTGACAAGGAAAAAGCGAGAAATATACTGAAAATGGTTTCTTTGCTGGAAGAAAGAATAGAAAATCAGGACAGAAAAAAGATGGCAGCGCTTATAGCCACAGATTATTATGAAATAATAAAAGAGCTTATTACAGCCATTCTTTTAATTGACGGCTACAAAACCTTAAGCCATAAAGATTTGATTGATTATATTAAGGAAAAATATCCAGAATTCCGCATGCATGAAACCTCTGTTCTGGATAACCTGAGAATTTTAAGAAACAGAGCAGCTTATGAAGGCTTCTTGATCCAGCCATTTTATCTTGACAGGAACGAGCTTTTGTTTAAAGAAATAATTAAAAAATTAAAAGATTTAATTGAAAAAAAGTTAAAATAGTTATTCCTTCAACAACCCCATCTTCTTCATCATCTCCACCCTTTTCTTGTGCTCTTCTTCAGAAACCGGTTCTTCTTTCTTCGCCGGCTCGCCGAGAGTATTTTTCAAGTAAGGTACATACTTCCCTCGTTTCGGAAACTTTAATGTCTTGCCCATATAAAGTCAAAAGAAAAGTTATTTTTAAATCTTACAGAACCACTTTTGCCCTACAACCCACTTTTTAACTCAAAACGTTAATTCAATTCTGAAAAACCTTCCACCAGATGAAAAGCCTACCACCTCATAAAAGACGCGGGAAAACCCGATGAAAATCGTTAATACAATACCAAAACGCCACAAAACAACCCATCAACCGATGAAAATCGTTGAATGATTAATACAAAATTCGTTTAACAAATTCCACTCAAAATTTGTTATTCTAATTCTAAAATACTATCTTTTGCTCTATGATAAGCCCAAATAAGAATTTAATCAGTGGTTCAAGATTTCCTTTAAGCTGTGCTTTTTCAAGGCACTCATAATACTTTAATTTTCTGGAATTTAGTATGTTTATCATAGGCAAATCATTTTTATGAAGTATAAAATTCATCAATAACCTTCCTGTTCTGCCATTTCCATCAACAAAAGGATGAATTGTTTCAAATGCGGCATGAAAATATGCTGCAAGAACCAAAGGATGAAGAGCTTTTTTATTTTTAGAATACCACCTTAATAAATTGGCCATTTCACCAGGAACTTCCTCAGGTTTTGGGGGAAGCCAGCTTGTTCCTCTAATATAAACCTGAACTTTTCTATAAATTCCTATCTGGGGAATAAGATGCTCAGGCAAGGTGTTTTCAACAACAAGTTTATGCAGGTTAAGAATTAATTTTTTGTTTATATCTCCATTATATTGAAGAATAAAATCAAATGCTTTTTTGTGATTAAGAATCTCATTTATCTCTCTTAATGATTTGGATGATGGAACAATATTTTCAAATAACAAATTAGAAGTTTCTTGGAGAGAGATAGTATTTCCCTCTATTGCAGCAGAATCATAGGTAAACAATGAACAGAAAACCTCATATCTGTTTTCAGAATTTTCTTTTGGCTCTTTTTTGTATTCTTCACTTATTTTCTGTAACTGCCCAACTTCCTCTTTTGTGAGAATATAATTCAGAAGAAGAAGCTTTTCGTCCGCGTTTCCCTCGGCTTGTGCAAGCTTTTTCTTCTCCAAGTCAACCCCAAGATAGATTCTCTGCTTTGCAATCTTTCTGCCTTTTCTGACAGATTTGACGCGGTAGTAATACTTCCTGCCCTTAATCTCCTTTATTTCAGTATAAACCATGATATCTTTACGTCTACATTGTTTATAAATATTTCTGTATTGTAGACGTAATAAACTATTTCATTGTTTTACCGATACTGCTTCTTACGTCTACATTATCATCAAAATATTGCCTAAGTGTAGACGTAAAGAAAAACCACTCTCGCCCTTCCTAGCCCGCCGTTCAAATTCCAACCCGTCCTCTTATCTCCTCACCACAATGCCATGCTTCTTCATGCAGGCAGAATGCTCCTTTCTGTTTCCGCAGCTGCCGTTCTTTTTGTGCCATTTGGCATGCTCTTTCGCAGTAACAACCAGGCCCTTTTTCTTATGTTTTTTGGCTTTCATAATTCCATAAAGAATTCCAGCTTTAAAAATATCGCTTCCCCAACCCGTAGCCCAGCAATCCACAAAACGCCAAAACAATCCATTAAACGACAAAAATCGTTTTTCAATTACTAACAAAAATCGTTTCTTCATTTCCACCAGAAGCCAAACCCAGGAACCCCCAACGAAAAATCGTTTAACAAATTCCACTAGAAAATCTTTTGAAAAGCTTTAAAAATCTTCGATATAGATTACTTCTGAGGTGTTCGCCTCAGACGATTTCTGAGAAAATCAAATGGTACTAGAAAATATACTCCAAAACAAGCAGGATTTTAGGACTGAAATGGCTAAGATCTTCATAGAAGAAGGAAGCTATAGAATAAACTATCAGGAAGCGAAGAATAATGATGAGATAAAACCATTCCTATTCGCCAGCACATTTGATTCCAGAGAGCATCATGATAGTAGAGAAGGAGAGATGGAAGTATTAAGAGAAGAGCTGAGAAACAGTGATTGTATAAATGTTATAGATAAAAAGATTTCAGAAATAGTAAAAAAAGGAGATTATTTAGAGTTTTATAATGAGGGGATTATAAATCCAAAAACTTCTTTTAAGAAAAAAATCATTAGAGTAAGGATTATAAGAAAAATGGTGGAATCCAGCAACAAACGCCCGGAATTAATGAGTGTTGCCGATTTTAAGAAAAATAATCTTGCCGGATTAATAAGATTTTATTATGTTGGTAGCCCTTATAGCGCTTTCAAGGAAGCAGGCTATGACATTTTGCCTTGGGAAATGAGATATAAGCCTACAGGTCTTTGGAAAGAAAAAGAAAATAGAGTTGAGGCTATTAAATGGATGGTTGAAAGATTAGAAAAACCTGCAAATGAGATAACTAGGAAGGATTTTAAGAAAAATAATCTTACTGGATTAATACTCACTTACTACAAAAGTAGTCCTTACAAGGCTCTTCAGGAAGCTGGCTATGACATTTTGCCTTGGGAAATGAAGCATAAGTCTAGAGACGTTTGGCGTGAAAAAGAAAATAGAGTTGAGGCTATTAAATGGATGGTTGAAAAAGAAAATAAACCCGCATGCGAAATAAATAAATATGATTTTAAGAAAAATAATCTTACTGGATTATTACACTATTATAGTGGTAGCTCTTACAGAGCACTTAAAGAAGCAGGTTATGTAAAAAGCCCTCTTGAGATGAAAAACAAACCAGTATCATTTTAACTCAATCTTGCATCCTCTCCGCCGCAAACTTTAAAAGCCAAGCCCCGATATGAAAATAAAATGAAAAATCCGGCAATTATAAAACAAGATAATGGAAAATATCATGAAGAATGGAGAAATAGAAAAGGTCAGCTTCATAGACAGGATGATAAGCCTGCAATAATTTATTATAATCCAAATGGCAAAAAAGAATGTGCCCAATGGTATATCAATGGGGATTTATGCAGAGAAAATAATAAATCCGAAGTAGTTTATTATCACTACATTGGAAAAAAATGCGTAGAGGAACACTTAAAATAAAAGAAATCAGCAAAAAACAAAACCTTAAAAAGAATCTTTTTCTCAAAACCACTAAAATAAAATGGGATTCGATCTTCCGCTTTACAAATGGGTAAATGCAACCCTTCAGACTCCCAAAAAGGAATTTAATGTGAAAATAAGAAGGCCCAGCAAATTCGGCAGAAGCGGCGAGCAGGGATTTGTTTCCGGAATCCAGGTGAAGCTTGACGGCAGAATCCTTGATTTCAAGGAAAAATTATTTTACTCTGAAACTTCTTATAAAGATGCAACTTTCAGCCATGATCCGAACAAGGAAGCTGAAGAGAGCTATCAAACCCTAGAAGGCTTAAAAAAACTGGGATGCAAAACTGCCCCCACGTTCGGGCTGATTACTTCCAGGCAAAAAAATGGAGAAGAAGCCAAGACATTATTATTAAGCGATCTTACAGGCCATGGAAAATATGCTGTTTTTTCCCAAAATTCCATTTATAATGTCGAGGAAGTTCATGAAAAATTCATGAACCTGAAAAATTGCAGGGAATTGAGCGAGCAGATGAACAAAGATTGCATGCTTTTGAGCAGCCATTTTTTTGACACTATGTGGGACGGAGACCTTCATATGATTGCGATTGACGAGCGGGAAAACGAAGGAAAGGCATTTATTACAGATGTCGGCGCATTGGACAGGCATGGAAAATACAGCCATAGTCCTAATGTTTTTTATAATGGCTCTGACCGCGATCTTCGGGAAGCAGGAGTTTCAATAAAGGACATCCCTGAAGTGCGGGCCAGGCTGGATAGCATTGTTGCAGAAAGATGTCATTTAATTGAGACCGCAAAAAACAAAGCGCTCTTGAAATTTTCTCAGGAGCATGATGGTGTTGAAATCAAAAAAATAATTGATAATTTATCTTGCAAACATAAAGAAGAATTCGGCACTGCCCAGCTTGTAACGCAATACTTGATTGCAAGGGCTGCAGGCGCATCGCAAATCGGCGGATGCCATGATGATTTGATAAAGAAAAATCCAAAAAAATACAGCAGGCGCCATGGCTCTGACTGCGGATTTTTTGGCATGCAGACTGCCGAGCTATTCAGGGAATACAGGGAGAAAGGGCATCCAGTTTTTGAAAGCAGGAAGGGAGATTCTCTTGAAGACCAGATTTATAATTTTATAATGAAAGAATCCAAGAATTCTCTTGGCAGCTCCCTGAGGTCAATTATGCATTTCAGAAAACTTCCTTACACCCTTGAAGACCGCCTGCCTTCAGAGATAAGGGATGAGCTCAGGCAATTTTACACCTCGCTTTCTGAAACTTTCAGAAAACCAGACTATAAGATTTTAATAAGGGGATTTCTTGATGAGCAGTTTTTAATCCGCAGAAATACTGAATCTTCTGCGCATTCAATAAGCCTGGAAGAGGTCAAGGGAATTGCTGAGGAATGCATAGGCAATGCATGTCCATATGGATTTGAAGATTATACTTACGATGGCTCTGACCGCGGAGTGCAAAAAGGTGATTATGTTTTGTTTTTTGATGCGTGCTCCATGGCGCCGGCTGACAGCGAACTTTACCAGTATTTTTATAATAATATCGCTTTCAGCCAAGGAAAGGACAGAATTTTATTCACCATTGGCCGCGGAAAATTGCCCGGGGACAGACACCTAAAATCTTTTCTTGAAATGGCAGAAAAATATTTTAAAACAGATTCTCCCAAGAATTAGCCGCCCTAAAGCAAAACAACAATGGAAACAGGCATAAAAAAAGAAAATCCAAAACTTTAAAAGCCAAGCCCCGATATAAAAATAAACAAAAATGGATTTACCTGATATAATAAAATTTGGAATGGTGGTGTATGGTGGGCATTTAATTGGAAATACACTAACCTACATACAAGAAGCTCATTTTGCCATAAACGAAGCTTCAAAAGACTGCTATGGAGAAGCATCAAAAGGGGAATGGATAAAATATGCTAAAAATTGCTTAGAAGATATTTTTAGCTTGAATATACATATTCCGCTAAGCGTCTTTAATAGAGAAAAGAAAAGACCTGTGCAATTAACTTGCAAAAATGGAGACAATAGCTGAGTAAAAGTAATACTTGAGTAAAACAAAAATAAACATAAAATGAGTGAATATAAAGAACACGAAGAATATGAAGAAAGGAGAAGATGGTTAATGATAAGAAAAAGGCATAAACAAAATAAAATGGAAAACAAAAAATTAACAGTAATGGTCAACGGCTTGCCTGGAAAAATGGCAACAGAAGTTGCCAATAAAATGAGCGCAATCCATAATCTTAACTTACCAATAGGACCTTTCTCAGAGTTTAACTTAATAGCTTATTCTTTAACAGGCCCTGAAATTAAGGAATATTGTGCCTCGGCAGGTTTAGCTGTAAAAAAAGAAATTATTTTGATAAAGCCAGATAAGCGCGAAGAGCAAATTAAAAAAATGAAAAACAATTATGGAAATTTTATTTCTGTTGATTTTACACAGCCCGATTCTGTTAATGAAAATGCAGACTTTTACTGCAGACACGAGCTTCCTTTTGTCATGGGAACTACAGGAGGAGACAGAAAAGCTTTAGAGGAAAGAGTAAAAAATTCTGACATCTGCGCTGTAATTGCTCCTAACATGGCAAAGCAGATAGTTGCTTTCCAATCCTTGATGGAAAATATTGCAAATGTAAATCCGGGTGCGCTTAAGGGTTGCGCTTTAGAAATAGTGGAAAGCCATCAACAAGGCAAAAAAGACACGAGCGGAACTGCAAAAGCAATGGTTTCTTACTTCAACAAGCTCGGAATTCCTTTCACAGCAGAGCAAATTGAAATGATAAGAGACCCTGCTGAACAAAGAGAGATTGGAATTCCTGAAGAATATCTGAGAGGGCATGCATGGCATACATACGAAGTAAAAGTATCAAAAGAAAATATAGAAGCCAGTAAATTAAATGAACATATAATTTATTTAAAAGATACATTGAAGGATTTTCTAGAAAATGATAAAGTATTTTCAGATTATGAATCTAAAAGTTACACAAGGTTAATATCTCCTATTCTTGAGAGGCAATCTAAAGATAAAACAGTAACTTTTTCAGTTACGCACTGGCCCGGAGTATATACTATATTCTCACACAGAGTCAACGGCCGCTCTATTTATGCAGACGGAACCTTGGATGCAATAAAATTTTTAGACAAAAAAGTTCAGGCAGGCGAGAAAGGCAGGGTCTATTCAATGATAGATGTCCTGAAAGAGGGAAAATAAAATGGCAACAATCAAACAACTTAGAACATTGAACAAGGATGATTATATAGAAGCAGATGATCTTTACTATAAGGTTCTTGAAGTTAAACCTAATGGCCTTGAATTAAGCCATCCTTTCGGCAAAGGTGAAAAAGCCAGAAAAAAATGGTTTTATTCTTTCAGTTCAAAACTCTTACCATATGATATTCCTTACTGGAATATAATAAGACAAAATTCTAAAGAAGCTAAAGGAATTGAAAATCAAACAAAGACGAATAAAAAAGAATTAGAAGGAGTTTGTGCATGATAAAATGACAGACGAAAATAAAAATAACAACAAAGATAATAAGGATAACAATTATTCCAAGTTTACATTAGAAGACATTGCAAAACTGGCAGTCATAGGAGCTCTTGCATTCGGCTGCTTTTACAGATGCTATGATTGTTTACGCACAGACTATCTAAATAGACATCAAGATGAAATAAATAAGGCTATTCAGACTCAATATATAAAATCTCATACTTCTCAGCATGACACAGGCGTCCTAAAAGACACAAGTGACCTCAAAACAAGAACCCTTAATAAAAATAAAAAATAAAACAGCCCACTTAATAATTCATCAACCTATTTTTCTTTAAATAAAATGAAAACACAATTAATTTACAGCATAGACAGTTCATTGAAATGGAAAAAGCGGCTGAAAGCAGGCCTAAGTCTGGTCTATCAGGTGCAAAAAGAAACTTCCTTATATGTCCTAAAAATTGTGCCTTTCTATCTCGGGCCTGATAACTGGAGGGTAAATCACCTTAGGCGCGAAACAACTCTTCTGGAAATGGCAAAAGAAGTTGAAGGGATAACTCATCTTGTAAAAGATTATGGAAAAAACCCTAAAAGCAAATGCGCGGCAATACTGAAGGAATATTTTGAAGGCAAAAGTCCTGAAAAAGAAATCACTGACACAACCTTGCAGCAAAAACTGCAAAAGACCGTCAGACAGCTGCATTCTCTTGGAATCGCTGATTTTGACATATGCTCCACAAATATTATTATTTCTCCTGACAAAAAAACTGCGAAAATGGTTGATTTTGGCAGTTATCTCAGGTTCTCAAGTCATAATTCTCATTTTAAAGCATATGAGCGTCAGGACAATAAAAATTTAGATGATTTATTCAAGCCAATTGTCTGGTAAGGCTCACTGACGTTGGAAAAATAAAACCATCAATCAAGGCTAGGAAAAAGAAAATGCCCAAAAAAATATTGCTCGTTGAGTATGACATTGAGTTTGCAAGAGATGCTATCGAAAAGCTCAAAGAGCTTTATAAAAATTGCAAGGACGTTCAAATTCAGGCAGCCATAAATCCCAAGTGCGCTTTGAATCTTCTTATAAAAAATCACAATGAAAATTATTCGCTTGCGCTGATTGGAATTTATTATCCTAAGGCGGCAGAATATGGCATTGATATGATAAAGAGGATAAGGATGACCAGGGATAAAAAAAATCTGGCAATCATAGCATATTCTGCATTTCCTATTCATAAAGAAAGCGCCTTAAACGCAGGCGCCGATGATTTTTTTGACAAACAGGACTTATTCTTCGGGTCTGACATCAACAAAATTCCAAATTACGTGCCCCAAATAATAAATCCCAACCCCCAAATATAAAATATAAAATAAAAAGCTTGCCTCCAACAAACCACCACTCAAAACCACTAAAAGAAAATTATATAAACCAATTTTTTTCTTAACTGCAATGGCAAAAAAATTATTAGAAGGCATAGTCTTAGTTAACAAAGAAGATATTAAGAAACAATACCATAACCCTAGTAACCCTTATAATTTGGAAGTAACGCTTGACATTTTAGAGAGCGCTAGACTGCTTCCTTTTACTTATTCTAATCCAAAATTTAATAATATCAATATTATTGCTTCTGCAAATTACTGGTCAGGTTCTGTTATGAAAAGAATTCCCCGACAACTGAGTGTAACGTTTAATGGCATAGACAATAACATTCCCATAATTGCAGAAAAAAACTTATCCTATGTTTTCAATGAACCTGATAAAGAAATTATATCAATCCGGGGGAAAAAAGGAGGAATAGTAATTGGTCGCGGGAGTTCTGCGATTGGAAGATTTTTTGACGAACTTGGGATTCAACCAACAGACGAGGGTAACAAAAAGGTTGGAGAAAGAAAAGGTAGCACAAGAGCCTCTCTGAATATACCATTGCCAAAGTATATCAAACAATTGTTTAGTCTAAGAAATGAAATTAAAGAAGAGGATGAGAGAAAAATAGTTCATAGCACTTTAAAGGATTTTGCTGGCATATATTTTTTAGCAAAATATGCCCAAAAACATCTCTATCAAAAATTTTTAATCTTCAGGTCAGGCACTGATGTAGAGATTGCAAAAAATAATGCTGCAGAGGTTATTGATATAATCAACTATGTCCTCCCAGAGTTAAAATTACAAAAAGAACGTTTATATTCACATTCAGTGAAAAGTGAAAAATATAATGATTGTAATATAATAAGCCTTAGATTGCAAAAAGAACAGATTCCTGTTCTCGAAGATTTTTTAAAAGTCTTTAAGGAAGACAAATCCTTAACTTAAACAAAACTTCTTTATTGGAATAAGCCCAACAATCCTTGCGGTCGGCGTTTTTTGGAATCTTCCACTCTTTTTCAGTTAAGGCAAGCCCCTTTTTTCCAAAGAAAAACCATCAAACCCCCTAAAATCGTTATTCAAATTCTATTCACTCTTCATCAACTCATCTGCCCACGCGCAGTAAGTGCATTTGCTGTGCCTTGGAGGCTTGGGGCCGCGAAGAACTTCAACAGCTGTCCTAAAAATTTTCAATGCGTGCGAAGGGTCGACAGAAATCTTCTCAATTTTAATGTCAAACTGAACAATTCCATCTTTTTTTAGTTCATTAGGAATAAAATAAATCAGATAAGCAAAGTCTGCGCATTTATATCCATTTCTTTCAATGAGCAAAGTGTAGCAGTCAAGCTGGTTCTGGTAATAGCTTGTTGAATCTGGTTTCAGCGCAAATCCCCGGGTTTTAAAATCAACAGGAATCATGAAAAATTCTCCTTTCTTATCCTTTTCAATAAGGCAGTCGTCAATTGCTCCAAAAAGAGTAGCGTTTGACTGCTCGTCAAAAAATTTGATTCCCTTGAAATTGTTTCTCCAGTCACCTAATAATTTTTCATCTCTTAGAAGTTTCCCGACAACTTTTCCTTCAATTTCAGGAGGCAATTCATCCTTGACTCTATAAGTATCAAAATATCTTTTTATCACCAGGTCCATTCCAGAAGGCAGGGAAGGAAAAATACTCTTTGGCCTGTGAATTCCCTGATGCTCCAGCCAGAAGCACAACGGGCATTCAAGAAACAGGTTCAGGCGCGAAGGCGATAATCTGATTGATGTTATTTTTTCCATATTATTTTAAACCTTAGTAAATTTTAATTCTTTAATTTAAACGAATTTATCTTTAAAAGGCTATTTATGGCTTGGCGTGTCTTGTTGCGATATTGCTTCTCATTCTCCTATAATCCAAGGGCCTTTGGGTTCTTTTTTCAAAATTTATTGTTGCTATCATTTTTCCGATAAATTCTCCTTTGCTTACTTTGAAAAGAGAAACCTCGAAGGGAATTTTGCTGACATCTCTCATCAGGACAGGCTTGCGCAGTTCTTCAAACTGCGTTCCAAAATCATTATTGAAATTTTCTCCCTGCGTGAATCTGTGCCTTCTGTAAATTCCCTTAACCCCTTTGAACACATCCTTGAAGCGCCTTCCATTGACAGCTTCAATCTCACCCCATCTGAACATCCCAAGAAAAGAATAATTATTTCTCTCTGTCATTGAATCATTTGGTATTTCCAGGGCTCTTGTATATTCAGACTTTTTTGTAAAATCCTTGGCCACTTTTTCATCAAAAAGCCTTTTTTCCAGATTGTAGAATCTTACAGGAATATTTTCCCTGTGATGAGTATAGCTCATTTCAGCAAGCTCGCCATCCATCAGGCCGCTCGCAAGGCTCGCGGGAAATATTTTTGGCTTGCCGTATTTTTTGCAATATGAATCAAAATTGGAATAAAATTTTGATATGTTGGGCTCAATAACGCCTATTTTTCCTTTTCCATACAGATATTCTTTTTTTGAAACGTGGCCGTGGCCATGCCCGATGTCTGTAATCAGCGCGGTTCTCACTGCATTTGTCACGACAACATATATCTTTCCTATTTTTCCGCTTGTCATTTTTTCTTTCTTCCAGCTCCAAAAATTTTCATCTTAAAATCCTCAAGGGTTATATAAAGATTGCGTTCAATCGCTCCGCTCGCCGCCAGACAATCCACTTAAGAACTAATCAATCCACCAAACAACAGAAAATTCGTTTTCTAATTTCAAATCAAAAACCAAAACTTTAAAAATCAAGCCAGAATACAAAAAAGATACAAAATGAACAAATTTGACACAGAAGAAGTAATAAAAAAATTGCTGGACAAATATCCAAACGCATCAATTCTAAGAGAAAAAAATTTTGAAGTAAGTAGTTTCTTGAAGGGAGAATTTGCTGAAGGTGAGTACAATGTTTATGAATCTCCAAGAATAATTTATGAATTTCCAACAGGAGTTGTTGTAAGCAGGAGATTGATTCAAGGAAAGGAAAAAGATCCTACTATAGGCATAATCACCCCAGGCATATATGAATTTAATACCGGCGGAAACACTGAAACAATGACTGTTCTTGAAGGCCGCTTGCTTGCAAAAGTGAATGAAGGTCCAACATGTGTATTAGATAATAAACACGTGAGCAGCACAACCGCGCCAGAAGGCACAACCTTAAAATTAGCAGCACTTGAGGACGTATTCTATCTCTGCAGGTACAAGCCTAAAAAATAAATCAAAACTAAAATGAGCAAAGAACTTTATATGCAATGGAGAAAAGAAATTGACGGGCTTACCAAGGAGATTCTTAAAAGAGATGTTTTGCTAAGGCAATACGCTTTGTGGCTAGAGACAAGTGAGGAAAACACAAAATACACTGGAGAAGATGTTTATCACATGCTTACAGGAGTTTTGCAGGGGCTTTCTAGTGTTGATTTTATTCCAGGAGTAGGATGGAATAATTTTGTTGCTGTTGTAGGAGCTGTGCAAAAAGAAACAAAATTAGATTTGGGTGTCTGCCCTTATCTTATTGATAATATAGACAATTCTATGAAATCATTATATTTTAAAAGTCAAAATTTAAGCGAAACAGGAGAAGTTCTTTCTGAATGCGGTATTGCAAAAGACAAAGGGCAGCGCATATTTCTAAGTTCTTTGCAGCAGTGCCTACCTCCGCAAAGAAGCAGATGCCATGATAGAAAAGCCAAATTGCTAGTGGAAATGGTTTTATCTTCTAAAAATAAATAAAAATTCATACTAAAATGGGTATTGAAAAATTTGTTGCATCAGCAAAAATAATTGAGAAAAAACTTCTCAGCAAGAAAGCTATAAGCATTTACTTCGCGATTGCAAGCATAGGCTGCATTGCTGGCGCAGCAATCAGCATCAAGGATTTATACATAAATCATAATCTTAACATTCTCTGGGACATCATACCAAATACGCTTATGGCGCCCCTGAGTGCCTATGGTTCTTATCATCTTTACAAGGAAAGAAAAAAATAAAAAAATAATAGAAATCATATAGCCAAAGAAAAACCACTCGCGGCCAGACAATCCACTCTTTAACAAAAAATCATTTCCTAATTCTAACAAGAATTCTGCTTACTTTGCAAGTGCTCTTCTTTCCTTACGCCTTTTTTTCTCTCTATTTAGGCGCTTTCGCTGCCATTTCCAGCGCATCTGCCATTTCTTTTTCCATCTTCTCGAAGAGCGTTTCATTTTTTCAAATTAAAAACCTTTTACAATGCGAATAGTATTCCAAATAACTACAATTAGTGAAATAATTAAGCCTCCTAATGCAATTTCTTTTCCTTTTTCTCTGTTTTTGTCAATTGAAAAGAAAGTTATTAAAAAAGCTATAAAAGATACCAAAATCATTATTCCATTAATAAAAAATCCCAATATAAAGAGAATACTAGCGGCGATTATCCAAGGATTCCATTTTCTTTTATCTTCTTTCATTTTTTCAAATTAAGTTTTCAAAATTTTAACAAAAATTAAATTCAAGCCCTGTAAACAACATCGTTCTCGCGAACTCTGTCCTTCACTTTCATTCCAACCGCGTCGCCTTTCTTTGCTTCCTTGACAGGCTTTCTGTCAATCTGCATTGAGTCAACTGTCTGCTTCAGGTTTGTTGTCTGGCCTTCAATACATATCTTGTCGCCGACTTTCAAAGGCTTAACTAACTCAATAACAGCAACGCCGATTTCTGTGAAGAAATGAGTCACTTTTCCGATGACTTCTCTCTTGGCTTCCTTTATTTCAGCTTTCGCTTTTACAGGTTTCACTTCTTTTGCTTTTTTTGCAGCTGGTTTAGCAGCTGTTTTCTTTTTTGCTTTCGCTTTTGCCATGTTTTTTCAAAACAAATCCTCTTTTATAAAGATTTCGGGAGACTGAAATCTTTATTGAGCAAACAATCTATCAGACTAAAAACCTTCCACCAAAACCCTTACAACCCACCAAACAACAGAAAATCGTTGATTCAATTCCAATCACAAACCAAAACTTTAAAAGCCAAACCCTAATCTAAAATTAAACAAAAATGGCAGACAAAAACCAAGCACAAACCCCTGAGCAAAAAACAGCCGACATAAATTCAATAGGGAAAAAAATAATAATCGCTGGATTAACAGGAATCATTGTTACTTCTATTGGAACTGGAGTTCTTTATAGAACATCACCAGCAGCCAGAATAGGCACAAGAGCAGAAAAATTAGCCGAAGAAATAAAAAATCCCGCAATTAAATCTGAGAGTTATAGCGCATTATTAAACCAAGAGGCTGATGCATTAATATCAGAAGCTAAATTATTGGAAAAAGAATATTCTATTAAGGATATTAAAAAAGATTTTCAAAGAAAAAGTAATGGGTTGGCCTTATTAAATAATTTATCATATGGCGCTGGTATTCTTGGTATTATTTTATATGATTACAAACCCAAAAAGAAAAAAGAAGAGTAAAAAACTTCCACTCGCCGTCAGCAATCTAACTTTTAACAGAAAATTCATTTCCTAATTTTAAAAACAATCCACCATTTATCAAAATTCGTTAATTCAATTTCATCAATTAATTTTTTTCTCTTAACTTACTTCTAATTATTTTCCCGGAATTTGTCCTTGAGAAAAATGAGACAAATTCAATCTCCTTGGGATAAGAATGGCCTGCGTAATTTTTCTTTACAAATTCCATAAGCTCTTTTTTCAGCTCCTCAGAAGGATGGGCTCTCCTGTCAAGCTTGACAAATGCTTTTATTATTTGCCCTTTTATCTCGTCAGGAACTCCGATAACTGCGGCTTCTTTGACAGAATGATGCTCCATTAGCGCGTTTTCAATTTCAATAGGCGAGACTCGCTCGCCAGAAGTTTTTATCATGTCATCTTCGCGCGCCTGGAAGAAAAAATATCCTTCCCAGTCCTTTCGCGCCAGGTCTTTTGTCATGAACCATTCTTTCCTGAAATATTTTTCATACATTTTTTTATGCCTGTATATGCCTGTCATCATTGCAGGCCATTCTGGTTTTATTGCAATGGCACCGTTAAAAACATCTGCAGAAATTCCAGGAATTGTCTTGCCCATGCTGTATTTTTTGCGGGCATCTTTGTAGCTCGCAATCATAATCGCGCCTGTCTCTGTCTGCCAGTAAGTGTCATTAATCCAGATTCCTAATTTTAAAAAATGCTCAAAAATCGGCCTGTCAAGCGCCTCTCCTACGCTGCAAATGTTTTTTACATTAACCAAATCCTCTTTTTTCAGCTCATCTCTCATCATTCTAAGGGCTGTAGGGGCTGTATAAATCACAGAGATCTTGTTTCTTTTCAAAAAATCAATCCAGGTTTTTGCGTCAAAGTGTCCTTCATAAACATAAGTCGTGCATCCGACAGACAAGGGCGCGAGTATTCCATAAATTGTTCCTGTGACCCAGCCAGGATGCGCTGTGCACCAATATCTGTCTTCAGGCTTCAAATCCAGGACAAGTTTTGCAGTAAAATGCTGCTGCACAAGTCCATAATTCGGAATCTGGATTCCTGCAACAGGCGTTCCTGCAGTAGAAGAGGTAAACATCATCACAGAAGTATCTTTTTTTTCCAATAACTCAGCATCGCATCTGGGCGAGCATTTTCCTATGTCTCTTCCAAACTCAGGAGAGTCAATAACAATTATTTTTTTCAGCGTTCCAAGTATTTTTTTCACTTCCTTCGGCAATCTTGAAAAAAGCTCTTTGTTTGTAACTAAAACCTGCGCATTTCCTCTTACTAGTCTTAGCATTAGCCCTTCTGTCTGGAATGCCTCAAACAGCGGCGCAGGAATGCTTCCATGGCACAAAGTTCCCAGTATTGAAATATAAAGCTCTGGGATTTTCGGCAAAAAAATGAAAACTCTGGACCTTTTCTTGACGTTTAATTTTTTCAGCAAGTTTGCAAACTCATTCATCTCATCCCTTAATCTTCCATAGCTATATTCAAATCTTCTTTTGTTATTTTCAAAAACAAACGCCAGTTTTTCCGGATTCTCTGATGCGTGCCGCAGCACGCAGCTTTCAACAACATTCATCCTGCCGTCTTCATGGATTACAATATCCTTCTCAAGTTCTTTCCAAATTTCGTTCATTTTTTTCCAGTTCCCCTCGCAATTGTTAGCTTAAAATCGTTCTCACACTTGCAATGATATGATTTAATCACAAAAATCTTTAAATATTCTTCCAAGCATCAAAAGCCATGGCCAGAGCAAGAAAGGCTGCCAGAAAAAGCAGCATATCAAAATTAAAGGCGCGCGAAAGGCGCGCTGAAAGAATCGCAAAGGAAATTTCTAAATCAGTTTCTAATCTCAGGCCAATGACAAATTTCTCCACGCCAGCAAAACACATCACTAGAGATTCTCTTGACAGGCAGACTGCGCGCGCAAGCGAGAAATTTCAGGAAGCCCAAAGAAGATTTGAGCCCATTTTTCCAAGAGTTGCCGGCAAGCTCGAACCAGAACAGGCAAAAGACGACAAATTCGAGAGATTCGAGTCACTAATAAAAAAAATTCAGGAAAAAACAAAATCCAGGCAAGAAGAAAGAAAGCACACCAATTGGATAAAAATCTTAATCTGCATCTTGGCAATCACCCTCGCGGCAAATTTAATCTGGATTATAATCGCGCTGTCCTGAATAATCTTAAGAATAATTCCTTCAGTCAAACTCCTTCAATATCTTCCAATAATTTTTCAATTCTGGAATAGTTACTTGCCCTGAAGCAGAGGCCTTATTTTTGTCAAGACATGCAAAAGTCAAATATCCGCCTTCGAGAGGACCCCTAATTCTAGTTTTTATTCCTTTTTTTCCCATACAGATGCCAATAATATCTTTTTCATTATGCTTGCTTTTAATTAAATCAAGCATTCTCTCGCAGTCATCATAGCTGTTGGCTTGTGTCGCTATTTTGACAATGTCTGCGCCTTTGTCAACAATCCTTTTGTAAATTTCATCTAAATTTTCAGGAGTTTCATTGAAATTGTGATAAGAAACAATCAATCTTGTTGTTGATTTTCTATCTAAATTATAAAAATGGTTTAGTTCAATATCAACATAATTGGCTTTAAGATAGCACGCTCTTTGCAAAGATGCTATTCTTTCTTTTTCTTCGCATTTAAATTTTCCGCCGCCTTCATCCGCGTGCCTGTTTGTCACAATTACAGGGATTTTGGAGTATCCTATTAATTTCTCAAGGTCAGGATCATTCATGCAATCCAATCTTAGTTCTATTATGTTTATGTCTGCAATTTCAGAGGCCTCTTTAATATCTGCTATTGCTCCCCTCATAAAAGGCGCTGTTATCGGAACAGCTATTCTTTTCATCATAAAACCAGAACATTAAATCTCTTTAAAAGAATTTATATCGCAAAACCTATAAATCCCCCTGCCTTTAATCAATAACTTAAAAAGAGGTTAAAAAGATGAAAGAAAAAATTTCGCTCTGGTGGATTTGGTATTTAAGCCTTGCAGGAGTAATTTTCTCAGCAACTTTGTCATACATAGAATTGACAACAGGAACCTGCGCAATCGGCACAGGATGCACAAAACTCGGAAGTTTGCCATCATGTGTCTATGGCTGCGCGATGTTTGCAATCATATTAATAATTGCAAGCCTCGGGCTTGCAAAGCCGGCAAAAAAGAGAAGATAATTTTTTAGGAAGAATATAACTGATTATTTGGAATTTTGCTGATATTTATATTCATCAACTAGCATTTTGAGAACCCTATGCAAATCAAGTTTCTGAATTTCTGATTTTTGCACTTTCTTGTCCCAATCATGATGATGGCCTATCTGTACAATATATTCTTTTGTGTCTGGAACAAAATAATAATTTAGATTGTGTGAACAGTCAGTATGCATCTGCACAGCCTTTACTTTCTTACCTTCAATCTTAATTTCATGATAATGCATCCCAAGTTTTTCCTGATTTTCAGTCATGAAATTTTCCAATAAACTAAGCTTCGCATTTTCGAGAGATTCAAATTCTGCCAAAATCTTTTCAACATCAAGTTTTTCCTTAGCCATTTTATCTTTCAATACAAGTTCCTTCATAATTATGCCCAAAATGTCTTGATGAATAGCCAGGCAGTTGTATGTATGCCATTACTTCTCTTGGCATAACCTTAAGCTTGTTTTTTTCAACCCACTTCTTTTCACCAGTATCTTCATTATACAATTTCACTTTATCCTTACTTACTTCCAGAACCGTAGCCTTGAACCAGCTACTTACTTTTTTATTAAGTGTCATTTTATTTTTTTTCTCCTTGGGCATTTCCTTTTAAAAAATAATGAATGTCTTTTGAGTAATTAACTCCTTCATAAGGGTGGTGATGAAAATAGATAGTTTTCAGCATTTCTTTTACAGTTCCATCAAAAAATTTCTGACTGCATTTGTAATCTCTTTTTTTATATTTTTTTATCGTTTGAAGCTTTGAATTTATTTCGTTAAATAAATAATTTGGAACTAGAAGAACATCCTTTAGCATAACTTCCCAGTCATGTTCCCATAGCTTATCCTCATTGGCATGGATTAAACACATATCCCCCCGATAGATTACCTTTCCATTAACATCATGCTCATGCCCAGTAATTTTTATTTCAATTCCGCTACTGCTGCTATACCAAGACCTGCCATCTTCTTTATTTAGCATTTTATCTTTTCACAATCAAGAGCTACTTTAAAAAACTTTCGAGAAAAAACAAAAACGCCAAGAAAGCCAAAAATTTTCTTAGCCTTCTTTGGCGTTTACCCTTCACTCTTTTTATTTTATTATTTTTTCCCTAAATTCTTTTCATTTATAAGCTTTCTCGCATTTCAAAATACAATTTTGTCAAAGCATAATTGAAAGCATAATTCTGAAACATATTTTTCAAGTTCAGAAAAAGCTGAAAAAGATTTAAAAAGACACAGCACAAATAACAATAATAACAAAAAATACCAAAAATGCCACAAACAGAAGAAATCAAGGAAATGAGGCTTGCAATTGTTGTAGGAATTTCAAAAGCCCTTGAATACAAGGCCCAGAATCCAAGAGCGGATATGGAAGACATTCTGCAGCACGTCATGAAATCAATAAAAGCTAAAGGCGATGCCAAGCTCGCAGCGCTCGCAGCTGCCACTCGCGCCATAAAATACCGCGAAAAGCTCCCTGCAGAAAAAGGCAAAAAAATCATGCAGCTCGCTTTGGACAAAACAGATGAAATCATACTTGAAATCCAAAAAGACAGGCATTAAATGCACGAAAAAAGAAAAACCTATCACTTAAATCCAGACAATCCACCAAGCGATGAAAAATAGTTTATTCAAATAATAGCAAAACAATCCACTTTTAACAAAAAACGTTAATTCCAATCATATTATGACCCTTCAAATAATTCCTGACACAAATTTCTTGCTTTACGCAGCAAAATACAAGATTGATTTAGAGGCTGCGCTCAACTCTCTTCTCACGCAAAAATTTGAAATAATCCTTTTGGATATAGTCAGGGAAGAATTAGTAAAGCATGCGATGGCTCCTGGCCTAAAAAAGCATGAAGCTAGCCTTGCGCTGAAAATTTTAGTTCATCTTGAACGCAGGGGCGTTGCCTGTGAGATAAAAACGCCTGAAGGCGCAAAAAACGCAGACCAGGCCCTTATCAAACTCGATTCCAAAGACAATATCATCGCGACAATGGACCAAAGGCTCAAAACCAAGCTCAAACATTCAAGAATTCTCTCAATCAGGCAGAAAACGCACCTGCAGTTTATCTAATTAAACTCTTTTTGGAATATTTTATCTCAATTCAATCCACCAAATCAAGAAAATTCAAAGAATTTTCGGGATCCCGAAAAGCAGGGCTTTTCGCGACCACAGAAAAATCGTTGAACAAATTTCAATCTCAATAATCATGCGGCGGAAAGAATTGTATTCCTTTTTGCCCGCGCTTTTTTAAGATGCCATCAATAATTTTCATGTACATATCATATTCTTTCTGAGCATTAGGCACAGAACTTAAATACTTCCAGTTAAAACTGGATGAATCAACAGAGCGGTCAAAATAAGAATCAACATAAACTTTCATGCCCAATGCATTGATGCAACCAGTATTTTCCTTGTCTTTTTCCCACTTGTCTATCACTCCAAGCCAGTATTCTCCTGGATATCGCCCTTCAAAGCATTCAGAAGTTAATGCATCTAAACGAACCTTTTCTTGCACTGTTTTTCCGTTTACTTTTCTTTCTATCATCTCGTCAAAAATATTGTATGAACTAGGAGAGTTTTCCTCCTTGTTTTGTTTAAATAAGTCTGTAATTCCTAAATAGCATATTGTCGCTAGAACAAGCGCGACAAGCCCAGCTTTTTTCATTAACATTTTTAAAACATTTATTTTTTCATGTTAATTATAAAACTATTAATATTAACAAATAAATCACATCCACATTTGCACATTTCTATATCTCTTCCGCCATGGCCATCCTCATAGATTTGAGTGGGTTTGTTTGCATAAATGCCATAGCACTTCAAGCACACATATTTCCCTCCTTTTTTCTCAAGCTCCTGCAAATTTTTTATAGAATCTATTATATTAACATCAGCCATGCCTACTAAAGCCACATGACATCTTGAATCAAAAGGAGCGTCTGGAAAATCAACCTTATATTCCCTGCAAATCCAACCACCTTTTATTCTGCCTGATCTTTTGGCATATAGCCTGCATTTTTCTTTTTTGCATATATCTTCCAAGACAGAACATTTAGGAACATAGTTCTTCTGCAGAGCAGAATTCGCTATTGCCTGGTCTTCAAAATGAACTCCTTTAGCCATTTCATTGTCTCCATTGCGCGGCAAGTCATTATAATCAACCTTCTCATCTAATATTTTTTTAACAACTTCTTTTGATAATGTAAAGACCATGAATTCTTCCTGATTATGATTTTTATAAGCTTTATTGAAGATAAACATGTATTTCTCAAACTACGAAAGCTCCAAAACAAGAAGAAGAGAGAGTAAAGTTTAAAAGGCAATTTTTAATCATATATTCATCTTTTTAGCTAACTAAAATGTTTTATGTTGTTGAAGTTCAGGATTATATTAGGGTAGACCCAGAGCTTTTTGCTCTCGACGTAAAAACAGCCCTGGCAAAACAGCTTGAGCAGACATATGCAAATTTTATTGACAAGGAAATGGGTGCAGTTATTGGAGTTCTTGAAATCGGGAAAATCGGCGAGGGAATTATTGTGCCGGGCGACGGCGCAGCATATTACGACGCATCATTCAAGCTTTTAGTTTATCATCCAGAACTCCAGGAGCTTGCATTCGGAAAAATTGCTGAAATCACAAATTTTGGAGCATTCATGGAGCTCGGGGTTATGAAGGGAATGATGCACATCTCGCAGGCAATGGAAGATTATGTAAATTTCAACAAAACTAACGCGCTCACAGGAAAAAACACCAAGCGTTCATTAAAAAAAGGCGATTTGTGCCTTGCAAG